>Ga0207421_10002274_pt1 | contig 23985 bp, 20 predicted proteins | sample SodLakKL_010_SED_4_FD_187542 | JGI IMG/M metagenome (GOLD analysis project Ga0207421, IMG submission 187542) | Alkaline sediment microbial communities from Lake Tanatar, Kulunda Steppe, Russia - 8KL_010_SED (SPAdes) (version 2) | ecosystem: Environmental > Aquatic > Non-marine Saline and... | reverse complement strand
CGGCGTGCAGCGCGAATACGGCGTGCAGCGCGAGAGCGCCGTCACCGCTTCGTGCCGAACGTGCCGAGCATCCGGTCGGTGACCAGGAACCCGCCGACGACGTTGACGGTGGCCAGCGCCAGCGCCACCACCGCCAGCACGGTCGAGGCGGCCACGGTGGCCACGCCGAGCAGCGACAGTGCCCCCAGCAGCGTGATGCCGCTCAGCGCGTTGGCGCCCGACATCAGCGGCGTGTGCAGGGTCGGTGGGACCTTGGTGATCAGCTCGTAGCCGAGGAAGGCCGCCAGCACGAACACGTACAGGCTGACCAGCAGCGTCCCGTCCACGGTCGTCCTCCTCACTGGGCGTGCGGCGTCGTCGCGCGATCGGTGGCTCTCGGGCTGCGCGCTCGCGGGCAGGGCTAGGCGTGCTCGCGCTCGCCGAGCTGCTCGGCGGTGGGGCCGTGGCGGACCTCGCCGCCGGCGGTGAGCAGCGCCGCGTCGACGATCGCGTCGTCGGTGTCGAGCACCAGCGCGCCGTCGTCGCCGGTCAGCAGCTGCACCACCGCCTGCTGGTTGCGGGCGTAGAGGCTGCTGGCCTCCCCGGGCAGCGAGCGCGGCAGGTCGGCGGCCGGGATGATGCGCACCCCGTGATGGTCGACCTCGCCGTCGGGGTCGGTCAGGGCGCAGTTGCCGCCCTCGGCGGCGGCGAGGTCCACGATCACCGCGCCGGGGCTCATGCGCTCCACCATCTCGGCGGGCACCAGCGTCGGGGCCGGCTTGCCGGGCACCACCGCGGTGCAGATCACCGCGTCGGCCTCGGCGATGTGGGCGGCCAGCACCTCCTGCTGGGCCGACAGCTCCGAGGCCGAGGCGGCGCGGGCGTAGCCTCCCTCGGCCTGGCCGGCCTCGCTGGTGGTGTCGATGAACTCCGCGCCAAGCGAGCGCACCTCCTCCGCGGCAGCCGGGCGGATGTCGTTGGCGCGCACCAGCGCCCCCAGCCGCCGGGCCGTGGCGATGGCCTGCAGGCCCGCCACGCCCGCGCCGAGCACCACCACCGTGGCCGGGCGCAGAGTCCCGGCGGCGGTCATGAACAGCGGGAAGGAGCACGGGGCCGACGAGGCCGCCACGATCGCCGCGCGATAGCCGGCGAGGTTGGCCTGCGAGGTCAGCGCATCCATCCCCTGAGCGCGGCTGATGCGCGGCACGAGCTCCAGGGCGAGGGCGTTGACGCCGCGCCGTGCCAGCACGCGCACCGTGTCGAGGTTGCGTGCCGGCGCCAGGAGGCCGATGAGCGTGGCGCCCTCGGCCAGGCGCTCAGCAGCCTCGGGGCTCGGCGGGCCGACCACCAGCACGACGTCGGCGCGCGCCCACGCCGCCTCGGGGTCGTCGGCGATGGCCGCGCCGGCCTCGCGGTAGACCGCGTCGGTGTGGCCGGCGGCCGCGCCGGCGCCGGACTGCACCGACACGGCGTGGCCCAGGCGCACCAGGCGCTCGGTGGTCGCGGGCGTGGCGGCGACGCGGGTCTCGCCCGCGCCGCGCTCGTCGGGCACGAATATCTCAGGCACGAACGCAGGTTTCCACCGCGGGGCCGCCTTCATGCCTGGCCGCACCGACGGTGGGCTCGGCGAGGGTGGGATCGGCGAGGGTGAGCCCGGTGAGGCTCGGGGGTACACCACTCGTCGTGTCCGCCACCCAGCTGCCCACGCCACCCCCCGACGACCCGCCGGCTACCGCGCGGTGGGTCGCGGCCCATCTCGGTGATCTGTGCGCTGACGAGCCGGCGCCCTCGCCGGCCTTTCGCGGCGGCCAGCGCGCCGCCGACGCGGCTCTGGCCGCCTTCGACGTCACCGGCTACGCGGGCTGGCGCAACGAGGTGTGGCCGCGTGAGCGGCGCGGCGCCTCGCGGCTGTCACCGTGGATCCGTCACGGGCTGCTGACCCTGCCGCGCGTCTGGGAGGCCGTCGAGGGCGGCCCGCCCGCCGACGTGGACAAGCTGCGCGACGAGCTGCTGTGGCAGGAGTACAGCCGCCACCTCTACGCGCGGATGGGGTCGCGGCTGCGCGCCCCGCTGCGCGCCGACCCGCCGGCCGCCACCGATGCCAGCCCCGAGCAGGCCTGGGACCGGCGGATGGCGTGCATGGACCTGACCGTCGGCGAGCTCGAGGACGAGGGCTGGGTCCCCAACCAGGCGCGCCTGTGGCTGGCCGGCCAGTGGGCGGTGCGCCATGGCCTCGACTGGCGCGAGGGCGAGCAGCGGTTCTTCGCCCACCTGCTCGACGGCTCGCGGGCCGCCAACGGCACCGGCTGGCAGTGGGCGGTGGGCACCGGGACGGGGCGGCCCTACGGGTTCAGCCGCCGCCAGGTCGAGCGTCGGGCGCCCGGGCTGTGCCAGACGTGCCCGCTGGCGAGCCGCTGCCCCATCGAGACCCCGCCCGAGGTGGAGCTGGACCGCCGCGAGCCCGACCCTCTGCTGCGGCGCGACCCCGATCCCGAGGCCACCGGCGGGCCACGCACCGCGCGGGTCGCCGGTGCCCCCGAGCTCGTCTGGCTCACCGCCGAGTCGCTGGGCGAGGACGACCCAGCGCTGCTGGCCCACCCCGACGTGCCCGCGGTCTTCGTGTTCGACGCGCCGCTGCTGGCGCGCCTGGCGCTGTCGGGCAAGCGGCTGGTGTTCCTCGCCGAGACCCTGGCCGAGCTGGCGACCACCCGCACGGTGCACCTGTGGCGCGGCGACCCGGTCGCGGCGCTGGCCGGGACCTCGCTGGCCACGACCTTCGCGCCGGTGCCGGGCTGGCGCGCCCGATCGGCGCGGCTCGACGTCGCCGCGCTGCACCCCTGGCCCTGGCTGCGCCGACCCCACGAGGGCCCGCTGCAGTCGTTCACCGCCTGGCGCAAGCACGCCGAGGGCGGCTCGCGCGGGGGCGGCTCGCGGGGCAAGGGCAGCTCGCGCGGGGGCGGCGGCTCGCGCGGGCGCGGGAGGCGCCGGTGAGCCGCGCGCCCCTGCCGACCAAGCCCTGCGCGGTGTGCGGGCGGACCATCACCTGGCGCCGCAAGTGGGCCGACGACTGGCCCTCGGTGCGCTACTGCTCGCAGCGGTGCCGTCGCGCGCGCCGCGACCCCACCGCCGACGCGCTCGAGACCGCGATCCGCGACCTGCTGGCGCGCCGCGGCGCGGGCAAGACCATCTGCCCCTCCGAGGCCGCGCGGCGCGTCGCCGAGCAGCGCGGCGAGGAGGACTGGAGGGTGCTGATGGAGCCCGCTCGTCAGGCGGCGCGGCGGCTCGTGGCGGCCGGCGAGGTCGAGCTCACCCAGCGGGGCCAGGTCGTCGACCCTGACCGGGCGCGCGGGCCGATCCGCATCCGCGCGGTGCGCTGACCGAGCCGGCGCCACATGACCCGCCCCGGCCCGCGGGCACGCTGAGGGGCGCGCCCAGGCCGCACGCCGCCGTGCAGGACGCGGCGCCCCGACCCCGGGCGCAGGGACCTCATGAGCCTCGCGCAGCGGATCCACGAGCAGACCCCGGCGACCCGCGACCGGTACCTCGACGGCCTCCGCGTGGCGAGCATCCTCGTGGTCGTGCTCGGCCACTGGCTGGCCCGCGTGCTGATCGAGGAGGACGGCGCGGTTGGCGACGTCTACATCCTGGAGGCGGTGCCCGCGACGCAGTGGGCGACGCTACTGGTCAACGTCATGCCGATCTTCTTCCTCGTCGGCGGGGCGCTCAACGCGGCGAGCTGGCGCCGCGCCCGCGCGCAGGGCGAGCACGCCGCCGACTGGCTGCGCCGCCGCAGCCGACGGCTGCTGCGCCCCCTCGTGCCGCTGCTGGCGCTGTGGATCGGGATCGCCCTGGCGCTGGAGGCGACCGTCGGCGCCGAGGCGATGGTCCTCGACCCCGACGCCGCGATCGCCCCCGTCTGGTTCCTCGCCGCCTACCTCGTCGTCACCGCCCTCACCCCGGTGACGGTGCGGCTGCACGAGTGGGCGGGCGGGCTCTGGCTCATCGCGCTCTGCGTGGTCGTCGCCGTCGGCGTGGACCTGCTGCGCTTCGGCCCGCAGGCCGACGGGCTGACGATCGAGGGGCAGCCCGCCATCGGCGCGGTCAACTACCTGCCCGTCTGGGTGGTGCTGCACCAGCTCGGCTACCTCTGGGCCGACGAGCGGCTGCCGCGGCGAGCGTGGCACCAGGTCCAGCTCGGCCTCGTCGGCGCGGGCGCGCTCGTGGCGATGATCGGGCTCGGGCCCTACCCGCTCACCATGGTGCCGGTCGCCGGCACCGAGCTGCCCAACAACCTCAACCCGCCGAGCGCGGCGCTGGTGGCGCTCGGGCTGTGTCAGCTGGCGGTGGTGCTGCTGGCTCGCGATCGGGTCACCGCCTGGCTCCAGCGACCGACGCCGTGGGCGGCGGTGGCGCTGCCGGGCGGCCGGCTCATGACGATCTACCTGTGGCACCAGACGGCGATGCTGGCCGTGGCCAACGCGACGGTCCTCCCCGGCCTGTGGCCGGTCGCCGGGGAGGTCGACGGGTCGTGGTGGGCGACCCGACCCCTGTGGCTGGCGCTGTGCGCGGCGGCGCTCGGCGCGCTCGTCGCCGTCGTCGGCCGGTTCGAGGCGCCACCACCCCCGCGCCCCGCATCCCTGCGACCGCGCCCAGCGGCGGCCGTGGCCGGGCTCGGGGTGACGCTGTGTGCCGGCGGCGTGGCCTGGCTAGTGGTCGCCGGCCTGACCGAGCCGGCGATGCCGCTGGGCCTGCCGCTTCCCGGGCTCGCCCCGCTCGTGGCTGGCCTGGTGGCCCTCGGCGTGGTTGGCGATCGCCTCACCAGCGACGCTCCCCGGTCGAGCCGCACGGCGGCGTGACCGGCACGCGCGAGGGCCGGCCGCCGCTGGCGGCCGGCCCTCGTGGCGCAGCGAGGCTCGCGCAGGGTGAGCGGGTGCGCGAGCGCGGCTGCCTTGCGGTGGCGGGGCGTCAGCTGCCCGCGCCGACCGCGGTCTGCTCGCTGCCCGGCTGGATGGAGATGCGGTGCGGCTTGCGCTCCTCGGGGTGCGGGATGCGCAGCTCCAGCAGCCCGTGCGCGAAGTCGGCCCGGATCTGCTGGGGGTCCACGCCCTCGGGGAGCGTGAAGCTGCGGGTGAACTCGCCCACCGCGCGCTCGCGGCGCAGCCAGGCCTCCTCGTCCACGTCGGCGGTGCGGGCGCGCTGGCCGCTGACGGTGAGCACGCCGTCCTGGACCTCGATCTCGACGTCATCGGTGGTGAAGCCGGGCAGCTCCATGTGGATCACCACCGCGTCCTCGGTCCGGTAGGCGTCGATCGGCGGCACCAGCGCCGTCCCGCCGTCGCGCACGCCGGCCGGACCCAGCGTGCGGTTGACCAGCTCGCCCATGTCGCGCTGAAGTGCTGCGATGTCACCGAAGGGGTCCCAGGTCCGAAGCGCCATACCACCACCTCCTCGTGATCGACGCTGGTCCAGTCCTGCTACCAGCTGCCTGTCGTCGGTTCTGGCCAGATCTTAGCCTCTTACGCTAAGGTCTAAACATGCCATCGCTATCAGATCATGCGCGTGCCCTGCTGGCCCCGTGCCTCTGGGCGAGGGGGTAGCGGGCGCCGCGCTAGCATGGCGCCGCGCCAGGATCGTCCGCCGACCTTCGAGGAGCCCCTGCCATGGCCGACCGCGTCTTCGTGGCCGTCGCCTGGCCCTACGCCAACGGTCCCCGCCACATCGGCCACGTCGCCGGCTTCGGCGTGCCCAGCGACGTGTTCGCCCGCTACCACCGCATGAAGGGCGATGCGGTCCTCATGGTCAGCGGCACCGATGAGCACGGCACCCCGATCACCGTCGCGGCCGACCAGGAGGGAGTCAGCCCCGCTGCGCTCGCCGACCGCTACAACCAGGTGATCACCGAGGACCTCGCCGATCTCGGGCTGGCCTACGACCTGTTCACCCGCACCACGACCGCCAACCACTACGCGGTGGTCCAGGACCTGTTCGCCACCCTGCACCGCAAGGGCTACCTCATCGAGCGCACCGAGCCCGGCGCCTTCAGCGCCACCACCGGACGCGCCCTGCCCGACCGCTACGTCGAAGGCACCTGCCCCCACTGCGGCTCCGACAGCGCGCGCGGCGACCAGTGCGACGACTGCGGCAAGCAGCTCGACCCCACCGACCTGATCGATCCGCGCAGCGCCTCGGACGGCGAGGCGCCGGTGTTCCGGGAATCCAACCACTTCTACCTGGACCTGCCCGCCTTCGCCGAGGCGCTGCGCGAGTGGATCGAACCGCGCACCGACTGGCGCCCCAACATCAAGAAGTTCACGCTCAACTACATCGACGAGCTCAAGCCGCGCCCCATCACCCGCGACATCGACTGGGGCGTGCCGATCCCGCTGCCCGAGTACGCCGACCGCGACGACAAGAAGATCTACGTCTGGTTCGACGCGGTGATCGGCTACCTCTCGGCGGCGATCGAGTGGGCCCACAGCACCGGTGACCCCGAGCGCTGGCGGGAGTGGTGGCAGGACGAGGCCGCCAAGCACCTGTACTTCATGGGCAAGGACAACATCGTCTTCCACACCACCATCTGGCCGAGCCTGCTGCTGGGCTACGGCGCCGACGGCGGCTACAGCGACGGACGGCCGCTGCGCCTGCCCGACAACGTGGTCTCCAGCGAGTTCCTGACCATGGAGGGGCGCAAGTTCTCCTCGAGCCGCGGAGTCGTGATCTATGTGCGCGACGTGCTCGACCGCTATCAGGCGGACGCGCTGCGCTACTACCTGACCATCGCCGGGCCCGAGCAGCAGGACACCGACTTCACCTGGTCGGAGTTCGTGCGGCGCACCAACGAGGAGCTCGTGGCCACGTGGGGCAACGTCAGCAACCGCGTGCTGCGCCTGGCCCAGCAGCTCGGCGGCACCGTGCCCGAGCCCGGCGCGCTGACCGACGACGACCGGGCGGTCCGCGACACCGTGGCGGGCGGGTTCGCCAGCGTCGGCGAGCTCATCGAGTCGGCCCACTTCAAGGCGGCGCTGCAGGAGGCGATGCGCCTGGCCGGTGAGACCAACCGCTACATCAGCGCCCAGGAGCCCTGGAAGCTGCGCAAGACCGACGAGGCCCGGGCGCGCACCGTCATCTGGACCGCACTGCAGTGCACCCACGACCTCGCGCGCCTGTTCGCGCCGTTCCTGCCCTTCTCCAGCCAGCGCCTGCACGAGCAGCTCGGCCACGACGACGTCATCGCGCCCCAGCCGGTGGTGACCACCAACACCGACGCCCACGGCGACGAGCACCGCGTGCTGCGCCTGCCCGAGGGCGCCACCTGGGGACGCTGGGCCTCCTCCGACCTGCCGGTCGGGCAGCCGCTGTCGCCGCCCTCCCCGCTGTTCACCAAGCTGGACCCGGCGGTGGTCGACGACGAGCTCGCCCGCCTCGAAGCGCGCGCGAGCGCATGAGCGGGGCCACCGCGACGGCGCGCGGCGCCCAGCGCGCCGTCGACAGCGCCCGGCGGCTGCCCCTCGGGGTAGTGCTGGTGGCCACGGTGCTGTACAGCACCGGTCCGGTGCTGGCCCAGGCCTCGGCGGTCAGCGGCACCGTGTTCGCGTTCTGGCGGCTGTGGTTCGGCATCGGGGTGCTGGGCGTGGCCGCGGCGGTGCTGCGAGCCCGCGGCGGCGCACGCCTGCCGCGCGGGCGCAGCTGGGTGTGGGTGCTGGCCGGCGGTGCGACCTTCGGGCTCCACCAGCTGCTGTTCTTCTCGGCCGTCAAGGCCACGAGCGTGGCCACCGTCGCCCTGATCGGCACGCTCGGGCCCGTCGTGGTGGGACTGCTGGCCATCCGCCTGTTCAACGAGCGCCCCACCGCCGGCTTCGTCGGGTGGGGCGGGGTGGCGATGCTCGGCGCGGCCCTGGTGGCGCTCGCCGGCGCCCAGGGACCGCAGGGCGACCCGGTCGGGGTGGCCATGGCACTGGCCAACGTGGTGTTCCTCGGACTGTTCTTCGTGGCCACCAAGGGGGCCCGCAGCGACGTGGACACCGTGTCCTACCTGCTGGCGGTGATGGTGGTCGCCGCGCTGATCGTCAGCCTCGGGGTCGTGGCGCTCGGCGAGCCGGTGGCCAGCGCCACCGGTGGCGATCTCGCGCTGGCCGCGACGGTGGCTGCCGGCCCGGGCTTCCTCGGACACTTCGGGATGACCTGGGCGCTGCGGTTCGTGCCTGCCAACGTGCCCTCGGTGGCCAAGCTCGCCCAGCCGGTGCTGTCGGGCCTGCTGGCCTGGGCGGTGCTGGCCGAGACCGTCACCGCCACCCACATCGCCGGGGGCCTGGTGACCCTGGTAGGGGTCGGCGGGGCGCTGCTGGGACGCGGCAGCCGCGACTTCGCACGCGGGCGAGGGCGCGCCTCGCCCGAACCACCCCCGCCCGAGGCAGCTCCCTCCGACCGGATCGCCGGCTGACCGGGACGAGCCAGCGGTCAGCGCACCGACGGCGCCGGATGGAACGTGACCGAGGTGCAGCGGCGGTCCTCGAACGCCAGCGTCGCGCGCCCGCCCTTCTTGAGGTGCACCTCGCCCATGCCGAGCCCGTCACGGCCCGACAGCACCGACAGGGTCGCGGGGATCACATCGCCGTGGCTGCACAGCACCAGGCGCTCGCCGGGGTGGCTGGCCACCAGCTCCTCGATCAGACCGAGCGCGCGACCACCGAGCCACGCCGCGCCCACCCAGAGGCTGCCGGCGTCGACCACGGGCACCCCGGGCGACTCGGCCAGGGCATCCGCACCCACGATCCCGCGATGCGTGCGCCGGGCCAGCGGCTCGAGGGTCTGCCAGCAGCGGGTGAGGGGGCTGCTGAGCAGCACGCTGGGCTCGTCGATCGCCAGCAGCTCGTCTGCGAGCGCGCGAGCCTGCGCCCAGCCCTCCTCGGTCAGGGGGCGCTGGGCGTCGGGCCCCTCGCTCCAGTCCTTGCGCGACCCCGCCTTGGCGTGGCGGAGCAGCTCCACGATGGTCACGCCGCTGCGCTCCTTCTCTCGCCCGGCGAGACGATAGCCACTGTGGGTGAACGCGCGGTGACGACGCGGCCCGGGGCTTCGCACCACCCGGGCCAATGGTGATATGCCCGATGGGACAGTGAGCGGCCCCCAACCGCTGGACGGAATGGTAACCTTCCGCTGTCCAACCTTTACTTCTCGATCTTCGAAAGAGCGAGATGACGAGGGAGACCCGCGACGAGCTCGTGACGTCCGTGCGCGACGAGGTGCGGGCGCTGAACATCGCGGCGGATCGGGTCGAGGGCACCATCGCCGAGCTCATCGACCTCAACCGCAGCGACGCGCGCTCCCTCGACATGCTGCTCGTGTACGGCCCCATGACCGCTGGAGCGCTGGCCGAGGCCACCGGCCTGTCCACCGGTGCGATCACCAGCGTGGTCGACCGGCTGCAGAGCGCCGGCTACGCCGAGCGGCAACGCGATCGCGCCGACCGGCGCCGCGTGCTGGTGGTCCCCACCGAGGCCGCCGCCCGCACCGTCGGTGATGTGCGCGCCGAGATCGCCGCGGCGGGAGCGTACGCGCTGCGCCGAGCCACCAAGGAGCAGCTGCGGGTCATCCGCGACTTCCTGCGCAACGAGCGCGCGCTCAACCACGATCAGGCCGCCCGCCTGCAGCAACGCCTCGAGGCCACTGGCTCCGAGCCGGGCAGCAACCACAGCGAGGACGCAGCGCTCGACCAGCACGCCGACGACGAGGCTGGCGCCGGACCGGCCGCCTAGCGGCCAGCACACGCTCCGGGGCCGGCACGGACCGAAAGGACCGCCATGCCGCCTGCGACCAAGGCGCCGCCTCTCACGCGCGTCATCGCGCCCCAGGACGGCAGCGGTCTGGCCGCGCGCTCGCTGCCCCACGCCGTGGCCATCGCCCGCGCCAGCGGCGTCGGCTTGCTGCTGTACAGCCAGCTCTACCCCTCCGAGGTCGACGGCGACCCCGAGCGCAGCGAGCGCGCCGAGGTCCTGCGGTCGCTGGCCGATGCCATCACCGAGGTGCCCGTCGAGGTCCGCGTGGAGGTCGCCGCCTCCCCCATCGCCGGTCTCGAGGCGCTGACCCTTGCCGACGAGGGCGCCCTGGTGTGCCTGTCCAGCCACGGCCGCGCAGCCGAGCGTGGCGGGCCGGCTCTGGGCAGCGTCGCCGAGGCGGCGCTGGGGCGGCTGTCGGGACCGCTGCTGCTGGTGGGGCCCTCCTGCGAGGAGGATCGCACGCCCATCGCGGGCGAGGTGGTGGCCTGCGTGGACTGCTCGGAGCTGTCCGAGGAGATCCTGGACCCCGCAGCCACCTGGGCGCGCCGGTTCGGGATGGCGCTGCGCCTGTTGGAGATCGTGCCCGAGCGCTGGGCCCAGCAGGTGACCGCGGGCGCCGAGGACGCCGACGCGGGCGACTGCGGGCACACCCCGGGGTGCCCGCGCGGGTACACCGAGCGGCTCGCCGAGCAGCTGCGCGACGCGCAGCTGACGGTGCACAGCGACGCGCTGCCGGCACCCGACCCGTCCCAGCCCGTGCCCCACATCGTCGCGGCGCTGCGCGAGCGCGGCGCCGGGCTCGCCGCGCTGAGCACCCACGGGCGCACGGGCCTGCGCCGCCTGCGGATCGGCAGCACCGCCATCACCGTGGTGCGCGACAGCCCCTGCCCGGTGCTGGTGGCGCGGCCCCGGTCGCTGCAGCCGTGAGGCCACCGCGCGCAGCCCAGCTGCGCGCACCCACCCTCGGGCCGGCCACCAGCGGCCGGCCACCAGCCCCCGGGGCCAGCGACCACCGCGGGGGCAGCGGCTTGCTACGGTTGCCGCTGATCCCCTGACGAGGTCCGGAGCCGTGGAGCAGATCCAAGCACGACCGCCCAGGCGGCAGGTCGGACCCGTGCGCGCGCTCGTGTGGCGCGTGGCGATGGCCCTTGGCCTGGTCGCTCTCGTCGCAGTGACCGTGTGGCTGGGACGTGACGGCTACGTGGATGATGCCGGGGGGCCCGTGACCTGGCTGGATGCGTTCTACTACGCCTCGGTCTCGGTGACGACCACCGGCTACGGCGACATCACGCCCGTCACGCCCGAGACGCGCCTGGCCACCACCCTGATCATCACGCCGGCGCGCGTGGCGTTCCTGCTGCTGCTGGTCGGCACCACCGTGGAGCTGCTGACAGAGCGCTGGCGCGAGGCGCACCGCCGCAACCGGTGGCGCGACACGATCAGCGACCACTACGTCATCTGCGGCTACGGGGTGAAGGGCCGGTCGGCGGCGCGCGCGCTGTGCGAGGACGGGGTCCCCCGCAACGAGGTCGTGATCGTCGACGAGGACGCCGACACCGCCGGGGAGGCGAGCACGGCGGGCTACACCACCGTGTTGGGCGAGGCCTCGCGCACCGCGGTGCTCCGCGAGGCGCGCGTCGAGCGTGCCAAGGCGGTCATCGTGGCCACCGACCGCGACGACAGCGCCGTGCTGACCACGCTGACCGCCCGCGAGCTGGCGCCTCGCGCGATGATCGTGGCCGCCGCCCGCGAGGAGGAGAACGCCCCGCTGCTGCGCCAGAGCGGCGCCGACGAGGTGATCATCTCGGCCGAGACCGCCGGCCGCCTGCTGGGCATGACGAGCCTGCACCCCAGCGTCGGCGAGGTCGTCAACGACCTGCTGCACACCGCCCACGGCCTGGCGCTCGACGAGCGCGAGGTCGCCGAGGGCGAGGTCGGTGAGCGCCTCGAGGACATCGCCGGGCAGCGCACCATCGCTGTGGAGCGCGAGGGCACCCTGCTGCGCTACGACGATCCGGCGCTGGGGCGCCTGCAGCGCGGCGACCGGCTGGTGGGGCTGCCGCCGCTGCGACGCACGCGCCGGGAGCGCCGCCGTGCCTCGGGTCAGTCCCCGAGCAGGCGCTGACCCGCCCCGGGGCAGTCGGCCGCGGCCAGCCGACGCCGAGACGGCCGGCGCCACGGCAACATTCGGTGCCGGTCAGCGCGCGGCGAGCTGGGGTGCAAGCGCCGGTGCAGACGCGGTGCGCGGCAGCAGCGTGGCCTGCACCGCGTGGTACAGGTCGGGCTTGCCCGACCACACCCCGCCCGCGGGCTCGCCCGCGGCGGTCAGCTCGTGATGCCAGCTGCCGCGCTCGGTGTCCCGGAACGCCGCGGCGGCGTGGTCCCAGAACGCCCGGTACCACGCCTCGTAGGCCGGGTCGTCGAAGCGGCGTCCCAGCACCGCCGCCGCACCGATCGCCTCGGCGGCCACCCAGTGCAGCCGACCGGTCACGACCGGACGGTCGTGCCAATCGAGGGTGTAGACGAACCCCGGGTGCCCATCAGCGGCCCAGCCGACCGCGACCGCAGCGCCGAACAGCTCCCGGGCGGCCTCGGCCAGCCAGGCGGGCGGGTCGGGCAGCGACGCCTCGAGGTGGACCAGCAGGCGCGCCCACTCCAGCCAGTGCCCCACCGTGGTGCCGTAGGGGCGGAAGGGATGGTCGGGCTGCTCGGCATGGTGCTCGGGCAGCGGGGTCCAGTCGGCGGCGAAGTGCTCGACGACCCGCCAGCCCTGCTCGCGGGCGACCCCGTCGATGAGCCTGCTGGCGATCGCCAGCGCCCGCTCGTGCCAGCCACGCTCGCCGGTGACGTCGCCGGCGGCCAGCAGCGCCTCGACGACGTGCATGTTGCTGTTGGCGCCCCGATAGGCCTCGCAGGTGGTCCACGCGGCGTCCCACGCCTCCACGCAGCGCTCGGCGTCGGCATCCCAGAAGCCCTGGTCGAGCGTGGCCAGCGCATCTGCCAGCAGCGCCGTGGCGCCCGGACGCCCGGCGGCAGTGGCGCTGGCAGCCGCCAGGACCACGAACGCGTGGTCGTAGGCGCCCTTGGGATCTGGCAATGGCGTGCCGTCGGCGGCCAGGCCGCTGTGCCAGCCGCCGTGCACCGCGTCGTGCAGCGGCCCCGACAGCGCGGCCAGGCCGCGGTCGATGCGCCCGCTGTGGCCGGGCAGCCCCCACAGGTGGGCCAGCGCCGCCACGTGGGTCATGCGCGCGGTGATCCAGGTCCGCACCGGCGCGCTGCCGTCGCCACGACCGCGGTCGTCCAGCCAGGCGAAGCCGCCGGCGGGATGGTGATCGGCGTGCGGGAAGGCCACGAGCCGACGCAGCTCGGCTTCCAGCCAGGCGTGGTGGCCGGACGCCTCGACCCACGTCGGTCCGGGTGGCGCACCGGGGGGCGGCGCTCCCGGTCGCCGGTCCGGTGGGTGATCGGGCTGCGGGGTGGGCTCGGGTCGTGGTGGTGGTGGGCCGCTCATGAGGCTCCTGTGGTGGCTTGGCTCCGGCGAGCCGGGTCAGTTCAACCGGGCGCGCGCCGCGCGCGCCAGGCGCGCCAGCTCGGTGGCGGCCGGCTCGGTGGGACTGCGGGCCGCCAGATGATCCTCGACGAGGGCGCTGGCGTCGACGAAGCGGCCGACCTGCACCAGCAGCCGAGCCTGCTCACCCACGTCGTCGGCGCCGCTGTCGGGCAGCAGCCGCTTCAGCTCGACCGCGGTCAGCGCGCGGCCGACCTCTCCGCGCGCCTGCAGGTCGCGCGCCTGGTTGGCCAGCAGCCGCCGCACCACTGTGACGGGGCTGGCCGGCTGCAGCGCCTGGGCGAGCCCGCCGGCGACCTCGGCGATCGCGGGGATGCGCTCGACGACGTCGTCGGCGGCCAGCAGCGCCCCGCCGTCGAAGGCGTCGATCAGCACCGGCGGCGGGCTCGCCGCACCCACGCCGACGAGGAAGTGCCCCGGCGTGTTGCAGCCGTAGGCGGTGATGCCCACGCGGCGAGCCACGGCGACGTAGAGGATCGCCAGGGTGATGGGCAGGCCCTGCCGGCGTGCCAGCGCCACGTGCAGCAGGCCGTTGCGTGGGTGGTGGTAGGTGACCGCGTCGCCGTGGAAGCCGAGCTCGCCGGCCAGCAGCGCCGACAGGGCGGCGGCCTCGGCGCGCGGCTCGCCGGTGACCTCGGCCGGGTCCAGCAGGGTGGCGATCTCGTCGATGCGGGCCAGGTGGTCGTCGACGTCGACGTCACCGGTCAGCGCCGCGCCGGCGCACAGGGCCAGCTCGGCGAGGTCTGGGTCGGGCTCGCGCACGCGGCGTGCGAGGCGGGAGCGCGCGTCCTGGGCCATGGTCCCGACAGTAGCGGGCACCGCGTCACCCAGGCGCGGCGGCGCGGCGGTCAGACTGTCGCGCGCCGACAGCGACAGCGACCCGGAGCACCGCCGTGACCACCACCGAGCCCGCCGACGCCTCACCGCACACCCAGCCCGGATGGTGGGCTGACCGCGTCGGCTATCAGGTGTATCTGCCCTCGTTCGCCGATGGGGACGGGGACGGCTGGGGCGACCTCACCGGGCTGCGCCAGCGCCTGGACCACCTCGCCTGGCTCGGCGTCGATCTGGTGTGGCTCTCGCCCATCAACCCCTCCCCCATGGCCGATCACGGCTACGACGTCGCCGACTACTGCGCGGTGCACCCGCGGCTGGGCACCCTCGCCGACGTCGACGCGCTGCTGGCCGAGGCCCGCGACCGCGGCATCGCGGTCCTGCTGGACCTGGTGCCCAACCACACCTCGGTGGAGCACCCGTGGTTCCAGCGGGCGCGCGCCAGCCGCGACGACCCCTACCGCGACTACTACCACTGGGGCGACCCGGCCCCGGACGGCGGGCCGCCCAACAACTGGGTGTCGGTGTTCGGTGGGCCCGCCTGGACCTTCGAGCCGGCCACGGGGCAGTACTACCTGCACCTGTACGCTCCCGAGCAGCCCGACCTCAACTGGGACAACCCGGCGGTGGCCCGCGAGTTCGACGCGATCCTGCGGTTCTGGTTGGACCGCGGCGTCGCGGGCTTTCGCATCGACGTGGCCCATGCGCTGAAGAAGGCGCCGGGCCTGCCGGACCAGCCCGAGGTGCCCGCGGCCCAGCAGCCCGCCCGGCTGGACGGGCGCGCCGCCGACCACTACGCCATCGAGCACGTCCACGACCGCGAGCAGCCGGGCCTGCGTGACCTGCACCGGCGCTGGCGCGCGGTGGCCGAGCCCTACGGGGCGCTGCTGCTCGGGGAGGTCTACATCCTCGACCCGCAGCGCCTGGCCACCTACCTGCGTGACCAGGACGGGCTGCACACAGGCTTCTGGTTCGGCCTGGTGGAGTCGGAGTGGGACCCGGCGCATCTGGCGGCCCAGCTGCGCGCTGCCGAGGTCACCGGCCCGCATCTGGCGTGGGTGCAGTCCAGCCACGATCGCCGCCGTGCTCCCACCCGCTACGGCGGCGGCCAGATGGGGCGGCGGCGCGCGCTGACGCTGGCGGTGCTCACCCTGGGGCTGCCGGCGCTGCCGGTGCTGTACCAGGGTGATGAGCTGGGGCTGGAGGACGGGCACGTGCCGCCGCAGGCCTACCAGGATCCGCTGGCGCGGCGCACCGGTGGGGCCCTGTCGCGCGACCCGGCGCGCACGCCGATGCCCTGGGAGCCTGGCGAGCGGCTCGGGTTCACCGACGCCGAGCAGGCCTGGCTGCCGTGGGGTGGGCGCACCGATGCCGACACCGTCGCCGTCCAGCGCGCCGACCCGGGGTCGCCGCTGTGGGCCTACCGGCGGCTGGTGGCGCTGCGTGGTGCGCTGTCGGGGCTGCGTGGCGGGCCGGTGCGCTGGCATGCCACCACACCGCCGGTGGTGGCCTATGTCCGCGGCGATGTGCTGGTGGCCGGCAACCTGGAGGCGCATGCGGCGACGCTCGCGCTGCCCGAGGGCCGGTGGACGGTGCGGCTGCGCACCCAGGGCAGCGGCGCCGTCGAGCCCGACGACGTCGTCGAGGGCGCCCTGTCGCTGCCTGGCGAGCACGCTGCGATCCTGCAGCGCGAGGTCGCGGCCGGGGAAGGCTAGGGGGCGAGGGCACCGACCGTTTGAGGGCCGATGACCGCTGAGCGCGACCGCGTCCTGGCCGACACCGACCGCGACCGCGTGGTCGACCTGCTGCGTGTGGTCGCGCTGGGCGCAGTGGTGCTCGGGCACTGGCTGCTGCCGGTCATCGTCACGGTGGATGGCGAGCCGTTCGTGCGGCTGCTGGTGCACGAGGCGGAGTGGACTCGGCCGGCGACCTGGGTGTTCCAGGTGATGCCGGTGTTCTTCATCGTGGGCGGGTGGGCCAACGCGCGCGCCTGGCAGCGCGCACAGGGCCGCGGCGAGACCGCGGTGGCCTGGGCCGGGCGACGTGCGCGGCGGCTGCTGCGCCCGCTGGTGCCGCTCGTGGCGGCCTGGGCGGTGGCGGTGGCGCTGGGCCAGGCGCTGGGGATCGAGAGCCGGTGGCTGACCCTGGCCTCGCAGAGCGCGCTGGTGCCGGCCTGGTTCCTGGCGGTCTACGTGGTGGTCACGGTGGCGGTGCCGGTGACGGTGCGGCTGGACGCTCGCGTCGGTCTGCTGGTCCCCCTCGTGCTGGTCGCCCTGGTGGCCGTGGCCGACGCGCTGACCGCCGCCGGGCTCGAGGCCGCCCAGTGGACCAGCTTCGTGTGGGCGTGGTTCGCGATCCACCAGCTCGGGCTGATCTGGCATCGCCGCGGGCTGCCGGGCCCCCTGGCCGGGCTGGCGCTGCTGGTCGGCGGGCTGGTGGTGCTGCTGGGCCTGGTCACCGTGCTGGGCTACCCGGTGGACATGGTCGTGGAGGTCGACGGGCGCACCAACGCCACGCCGCCGTCGCTGGCGATGCCCACCCTGGCGGTGGCCTGGCTGGGCGTCATCGCGCTGATCCACCGCCCCGCCGGGCGGCTGCTGGCGCGCGACCGCCCGTGGCTGCTGGTGGCACTGGCCGGCAGCCGCATCATGACGGTGTTCCTGTGGCACCTGACCGCGCTGGTGGTGCTCGCCGCCGTGCTGGTGGCCACCGGCGTGGTCCCGGTCGTCGAGCCCTTGAGCGGCGCCTGGTGGGCGCTGCGTCCGGTGTGGATCCTCGGCTGCGCGCTGGTGCTGGCGGTGCTCGTGGCGCTGCTCGGGCGCCTGGAGGGCCCACCGCGGCAGGCGCCGGCGACCCCGCCCGGGCCGGTGGGCCTGACCGTGGGGGCGTGGCTGGCTGCCGGCACGATCGGGCTGCTGGCTGCCGAGGGCGTGCACGATCCGCAGGGTCCGCTCGGGGTGGCGCTGCTGCCGCTGGTCGGCCTGCTGGCGGCGCTGGCCGCGCTCGGGGTCCTCGAACCTGATCACCGCAATCGTGACGCGCCCTCACGCGCGGGACGAACCTGACGACAGCACCAGCGTGCCCGCTGGTGACCGCACCAGGAGCGACGATCGCAGGAGGACCCGTGGAGCTCGGCTTCGATCACAGCCTCACCGCCCTGGCGATCTACCTCGCCGCAGCCGGCGTGTGGCTGGTGGTGTGGCGCGCCGCCAACGGCTACGAGCTCATGCGCAGCGTGCGCCTGCTGTGGATGCCGTTCCTGCTGGCGCTCGCGTTCCTGCTGGGCAACGGCGTGGTGGCGGTGCTGTTCGACGCGGTGGGCACCGCCGAGTACGAGGAGAGCCGGTTCGTGTTCCTCGGCGAGCGGGCCACGATCGCGGTGCAGGCGCTGGCCTCCATCCTGATCGTGGCCACCATCGTCTACGGGCTGACGATCCGCCGCCTGCCGGTGGATTTCATCCGCTTCATGGTCTACGCGGTCGTGGCGATCCTCGGCCTGATGGCGCCGATCCTGTGGATCCCCGACGGTGCTGCTGCCGGCTTCTTCGTGCTGCGCCACTTCCAGAACGCGGCGCTGGTCGCCGGGCTGTTCCTGTGCGTCGCCGGGATCACGATCATGCTCAACGACCTGCTCACCCATGGCGAGGCGCGCGTGGTGCTCGAGCCCGAGGACGAGGCCGCGCTCGCGGGCGACGAGCCCGCGGGCGACGAGGCCGCGCCCGCGGGCGGCGCCGAGGGCGGCGGGAGCGGCGACGGCCAGCAGGGCCAGCACGAGGGGGCGGATCGCGGCGCGGTGCCGCGCGCGTCCCGCGCGCCGTTCCTGCGCGGCCCCACCAGCTAGCGGCGCGGCTCCCCGAGCGGCGCGGGTCACCGCGCGGTGGGACTCACAGCTCGTCGTCGACCGCCCGGCCCACCACGTCGTCGAGCGCTGCGGGGCCACCGAGCAGCACCGCGGTGTCCAGCTCGAGGTTGCGGATCGCAGCCACGGTCGGGTCGGGCAAGGAGTCGAGGCGGGCCAGCAGCAGCGGCCCGCGTCCGGTGGCCAGCGGCGTGCCCGCCAGCGCGTCGGGGAAGCTCTCCCCGGAGGCGACGTAGCCCTCGTCGATGGGCGCGCCCACGCGCTCGGCCAGCAGCTGGGCGGTCTCGTAGCGGTTCTCACCGGCGATGCGTTCCACGCTGCTGGCCCCGACCAGCGCGGCGAGGTCCCCCTCGACGTCGTCGGTGACCGCCGCGTCGCCGCCGAGCAGCAGGATCCGCTCGGGATCGAGCTCGGTGACCGTGCTGGCGATCTCCTCGGGCAGCGCGTCACCGCGGGTCAGCAGCAGCGGGGCGCGCTGCGCGGCTGCCAGCGGGCCGCCGGCCAGCGCGTCGGGGAACTGCTCGCCGGTGGCGACCATGACGGTGTCGGCGCCCTCGGGGAAGGTGGCCTCGGCCAGCCGCTGGGCGGTGGCGTAGCGGTTCTCACCAGCGATGCGACCGACCTCGCCGACGGCGTCGAGCGCGGCGACGGCCTCCTCGACGTCGTCGGACAGGGCCTTGTCGCCGCCGAGCACCACCACCCGGTCGGGTGCCAGACGGGCGAGCTCCTGCTCGGTGGCGCTGGCCAAGCCATCGCTGGAGGTCAGCAGCACCGGCGCGTCCTGGGCGCCGGCGATCGCCCCAGCGGCCAGCGCGTCGGGGAAGGCCTCGCTGGAGGCGAGGTAGGCGACCTCGGTCTCGCCGTGGAAGGTCCAGCCCGACAGGTCCGCGGCGGTGGCGACCCGGTCGGCGCCGCCCACGCGCTGCACGTCCTCCGACAGCGCCTGCGACAGCACCACGTCGAAGGCGACCTCGCGGTCCTGCGCGCAGCCCGCGGGCTCCTCGTCGGGTCCGGTCGGCGGGGCGACGAGGAACTCCTCGACCAGCTCCTGGCCGCAGCGCCCGACCTTGGTGGTGGGGCTGTGGGTGGCATCGGGGAGCTCGGCGGCCACGTAGGGGGTGTCCTGCGCCTCGAGCGCGTCGACGACGCGGTCAGCGAAGCTCGGCGGGGTGATCTGGTCCAGCGCGCCGGTCACCACCAGGGTCGGCACGGGTGCCGCGACCGCGTCGGCGAAGGGGTCATCGGGCACGCCGGTGGCCTCGTAGGCCTCGCACACCTCGTCGGTGTAGAAGCCGTCCACGAAGCTGGAGGCATACAGCGCGGTGCCCACCGGCCGGTCGGCGGGCGGCCACTCGAACGCGCCCCAGGCGACCTCCTCGTTGCAGGTGAACGCCAGGTGCATGCCGAGCTCGATGGCGCTGCCCGCGGGGGTGGCCTCCGCGGCATTGGCGGCCTCCGTGGCAGCGACCGGCTCGACGCCACGGGGTTGCGCGCGGGTGCGCCCGAGGAGCGTGTCGACGTAGCGCGTGTCGCCCAGCGCGTCGATGCGCACCGCGGTCTCGCGCGCCGGCCCGTAGAAGACGTTGAGCGCCTCGCGGGCCAGCACCCGGTCGGTCAGCAGCCCGCCACCGACCGCAGGCTCGCCGATGGGGTCAGGGTTGGTGTCGAGCCGGTCCACCGCGTCGTCGAGGTCGGCGGCGAGGCTGCCGCCCACGCGCTCGGCACAGCCCGGGTCGCCCTGGCACGCCTCCTCGAGACGCTCCAGGGTGTCCAGGAAGCTCGCGGGCAGCTCGGAGAGGTAGTTGTCCTGGGTCGAGATGGCTGAGGCCAGCGTGAGGGTCTCCCAGGTGTCGGGGGTGGCGGCGGCGGCTTGCAGGGCCAGCTTCGCGCCGTAGGAGACGCCCTTGAGGTGGACCGCGTCGGCGTCGATCGCCTCGGCGACCACCGCGAGGTCGCGGGCGCTCTCGGCGGTGGTGAAGGCCGACAGGTAGGTGGCCACATCGGGGATGTCGAGGTCGTCGTCGGCGGCGAGCTCGTCCTCGTAGTCGTCGGCGCAACGGGCGGCTGCATCGGCCAGCTGGCTGCGCTCCTGGCTCTCGAGCTCGGCGCCGAAGGGCAGCGGCGGCTCGTCGGGCGGGCCGGGCCGCTCGGGCGGCAGCCACGGGGCGGCCGCGCCCTCGACGGGCGGGGCGCCCAGGTCGCAGTCCAAGACGGGGGTGCTGGGGCGGATGCCGCGCTGCTCGACGAACACGAGGTCGCGTCCGTCGGCGGGCAGCCCCAGGCGCGCGGGCTGCTCGATCGCCGCAGGCGCGATGCGGTCCAGCACGCGCTCGCCGGGACCGCCGCCGAGGATCATCAGCGGGTGCTCGTCGGGCAGCCCCTCGGCAGGCGGGTCGGCGAGCGTCGCGCCGTCGGCGACGGCCACCGCCAGCTGGAACACGCCCTTGTCGGGGTCGTCATGGAACGCCGGGACCGTCACGCGCCCGCAGGTGAGCTCGTCCTCGAGCGCACCGAGGCCGGCCGACAGCTCCGCGCAGCCGACCTCCTCGAGCTCGGGCTCCTGGGCCTGCGCCTGGTCGCCGCCGCTGATCACCGGGACCAGCGCTGCGGCGAGCGCGCCCGCGGCCAGCACGCGGAGCGCTCCTGCGACCATGCGCGATCCTTTCTCGGCGGTATGGGCGCGCGCTGCCGCAGCGCGCGGGCGCCCCGTGGCCGGCGTGAACGCTACGAGGACCGTTCGCACAGGGCAACCGCGAGTCGCATGGTGTCCCCTGCCGGCAGCCTGCGGCGCCCGCGTCCGACCCCGCCTGGCAGGGCCGGGTGGCCCGCGGCGAGCGCGGTCATCCGGTGGGCAGGTCGTCGTCGCCGCGGTTGCGGCGCCACGGCATCACCCGCTTCTCCACCGCCAGCAGCCCGAAGGTGAGCAGCACTCCGAGCGCCATGGTGGTGAACAGCCCGGCGTACATGCGCGGGGGCGACAGGACCTCCCAGTAGTAGATCGTCAGGTGGCCCACGCCCTGATCGGCGCGCACGAACTCCACGGCCACCACCACGATCAGCGCCGCCCCGAGCGCGATGCGGAAGCCGGCGAAGATGACCGGCAGCGCGCCGGGGATGATCACGTGGCGGAACATCTGCAGCCGGTTGGCGCCGTAGTTGGCTCCCACGTCCAGGAAGATCCGGTCGACTCCCTGGACGCCGGCCATGGTGTTGAACGCCACGAAGAAGAACGCCGAGACCGCCACCACGGTGATGATCGGCCCCTCGCCGAAGGGGTTGGCGAACAGCAGCATCACGATCGGGAAGATCGCGATCTTGGGCAGCACGTAGAAGGCCGACATCACGTTGTCGAGCATGATCCGCACGGTGCGGTTGGCCCCCATCAGCGCGCCCACCACGATGCCGGGTGCCAGGCCCAGCACGAACCCGATGAACACGCGGCCGAGGGTGGCCAGGACGTGGCTCTCCTCGACGATGGCTCCCAGCGCGCCGGCCAGCCCGAGCTCGCCGATCAGCTCGGGCAGTCGCCAGGGGCGGCCGAGCAGGCTGGTGCCGCCCGTCTCGGGCTCGACGCTCAGCTCCCAGACCGCCACCGCGATGTCGCTGGGCGGCGGGAACCAGCGGGCGCTGAGCGCGCCCGTGCCTGCCAGCAGCTCCCAGCCGGCGAGCAGCAGCAGCGGGAACAGTGTGGCCAGGCCACGCTCGTAGGCGCGCAGGTGGCGGCGCGGCACCACCTCCTGCCCGGTCTGGGCCAGCCACACCAGCAGGGCGAAGGTCACCAGCGCGCCGGCCCACCAGGCCAGCCGCCAGCCACCGACCAGGGTGAACACCGCCATGAAGCCCACCAGCGCCGCGCTCGGGGCGGCCAGCCGGTGGTGCGGCACGCGCCGCAGCAGCCTCTGGGAGGCCGAGCCGGGCGCGGGCGGCTGGGGCTGCGCGGGCGCAGCTGCCGCAGAGTCGGCCGGCGCGGGGTCGGCGGGATGCTCGCGGCCGCGCACGTGCGGGGGCGGAGCGGACGTGGGCGCGTCGGGGTCGTGGGTGCTGGTCATGCCTGGCCTGCCATGGTCCGCTTCACCTCGTCCTCCAGGTCGCTCCAGATCTGCAGGCGCAGCGCGGCGAAGTCGGCGCCGCCGGTCTGCTCCCACCGACGGGGGCGTGGCAGGTCGATGGCGTGCTCGGCCTTCTTGCGCCCCGGGTGGGCGGTCATGACCACCACCCGGTCGCTCAGGAACACCGCCTCGTCGATGCTGTGGGTGATGTAGACCACCGTCTTCTGGTCGCGCTCCCACAGGTCGAGGATCTCCTCCTGCATGACGGTGCGCGTCTGGGCGTCCAGCGCCCCGAGCGGCTCGTCCATCAGCAGCACCTCGGGGTCGTTGGCCAGCGCCCGGGCGATGCTCACGCGCTGCTTCATGCCGCCCGACAGCTCGTGGGGATAGGCGCCGGCGAAGCGGGCGAGCCCGACGCGCTCCACCCACGCCTGGGCCTGCTCCTCGCGCTCGCGGCGCGCCACCCCGCGCATCTGCAGGCCGAACGCGACGTTCTGGAGCACCGTCTTCCACGGGAAGATCCCATACTCCTGGAACACCACGGCGTTCTGGGGGCGCTGCGCTCCGTCGTCGCTGGCGCGGATCGCCAGCGACCCGGAGGTGGGCTCCTCCAGCCCGGCCAGCAGACGCAGGAACGTGGTCTTGCCACACCCCGAGGGGCCCACCACCGACACCAGCTCGCCCTCGGCCACGGTCAGCGAGAGCTCCTCCAGCGCCACCACCGGCTCCCCGGCTGCCGGGAAGCGCTTGTGGAGGCGGTCGGCCACGATCTTGGGCGCGGGCTCTGCGGCAGGCGAGCCCTGGTGGGGGTCGTGGCGCCGCGCGCTGTGGGCCTCACTCATCGGCTGCGTCGCGGGCCCACTCGACGAAGCTCGTGTCGACCACCTCGTCAGCGTCGATGGGCTCCTCGTACTCCACGCGGCCGTTCTCGCGGTGGACACGCTCGATGTCGTCGAGCCCGTCCACCGGGATGTCCTGCTCGGGGTCGTAGACGACCGGCTCGCCCTCGCGCAGGTCCTCCTCGGTGGTGTCGACGAACTCGAGGTAGGCCTCGATGTTCTCGTCGGCGAGGTAGTCCTCGCCCTGCATCTGCTCGGCGGCCCGCAGCAGCCCCAGCGCGAGGCGCTCGGCCACCTCGGGGCGCTCCTCCACCAGGCTCGCCGAGCCCACGAACGCCACGGTCATCGCGCCGGGCACGGCCTCGGCGAGGTCGAGCAGCGGCGCGGCGTGCCCCGCGCTCTCGGCCTGGTCGGCGTAGGGGGAGCCGACCAGCGCGGCGTCGATCGCCTCGGCCTCGAACGAGGCGGGCATCTCCGGGTTGCCGAGGTCCTGCACGTCCACGTCGTCGAAGCCGAGGCCGCCCTCCTCCAGCGCCCGGGTCAGCAGGTACTCCCCGCCGCTGCCCGGCCCGCCGGCGACCGCCACGGTGCGGCCCTCCAGGTCGGCGACCTCCTCGACCTCGCCGTCCTCGACGAGGTCGCTGCGCGCCATCAGCTTGGTGGGGCTGTCAGCCTCGGGCTCCAGGCCGCCCGGGGCGATGACCCGCAGGTCGATGCCGGCGTCCCAGGCGTTCCAGGTCGAGGCGACCAGCGCGATGCCACCGAGGTCGACGGTGCCCTCCTCGAGGAACGCGATCGCCTCGGTGCCCGAGGCGACCTGTTCGAAGGTCACGTCCAGGCCGAGGTCCTCGAAGTGGCCGCGCTGCTCGGCCACGTAGGCGGTGGCGAACTTCATGATCGGCACGTAGGCGATGCGCACCTCCTCGACGGGGTCGAGGGCGAGCCCCTCATCGGCGTCGGGATCCTCTGGCTCGTCGGCGTCCCCGTCGACGTCCTCGTCGGCGTCCTCGTCGACGGGGTCCTCGTCCTCGGCGCCGTCATCGGGCGCCTCGGCTGCAGGGTCCTCGTCGGGAGCGCAGGCAGC
>Ga0207421_10002272_pt1 | contig 24000 bp, 27 predicted proteins | sample SodLakKL_010_SED_4_FD_187542 | JGI IMG/M metagenome (GOLD analysis project Ga0207421, IMG submission 187542) | Alkaline sediment microbial communities from Lake Tanatar, Kulunda Steppe, Russia - 8KL_010_SED (SPAdes) (version 2) | ecosystem: Environmental > Aquatic > Non-marine Saline and... | reverse complement strand
AATATTTTCTTCATTAACTCTATCTGTCTCAGATAAGTTACTAAATTCATTAAATTTAGTTTCTATAAAACTACTTATCTCATTGACTTTCTGAATATCACTTACTTGCTCTTTTATAATACTACGTACATCGTTAATAATATTAGATCTGTCTATACTCCTTTCCGATTGAACATCCGCACCAGATCCTTCGATATATTTATTATAAATATTAATATTTTGTACTTCACTTTTTCCGCTTATATCAATAAGAATTCTCTTTATATCTTTTACTTCTTTATAAATATCTTTAATATTTTTAATATTATCTAAAGCTCCTGAAGGTATATACCTTTCCCTATCAATCATTCTTCCAGTATCATCAACTCTATCAATATCATCAGATCTAGATAAAGAAGAATAAAATATATTTTCAAAATCAGAAGATGTTCTTGAATCTAACCCTTGCTGATCAGTTCTATGGAATATCCCACCTTGTTCTACCAGTGCTGCTTGGTGATAAGGATGTGCACCTACACCACTAGCAATTAATCCTTGAGAAACAGATTCCCCTATCATTTTAGCCAGGTTATCCATCATTCCTTCCCTAGCTCCTCTTTCTACAAAACCTATACCTCCACGATGTCCTAATATCTGATCAAAATATGTTTCATAAGCTAAATTTTGATGTTGATTTCTAATAGCTCCTGTAAGAGTATATCTCTCAGACCTACCATATCCTACATCTTGTCCAATAGCACCACTAACAGCAGAAAAGACAGCAGCTTCTTTTGCTAGCTCTAGAGCTTGTCCAGTTGCTCTATTTTGGTCCATTACAATCTTAGAAAAAGTCCCAGCTCCAGTATTCATAGCAGTAACAGCACTAACCCATCCATCACGTAATGACCTAACAGTAGAAGCCATTCTTTGTTGTGTAGCCAACTGTTGATTTTGATTTTCTAATAAATCATTTTGAAGATCTCTAGTAGCCCCATAAATTTCTATTTGTTGTCTTATAAGAGTCTCTTGCTTTTGTAAAAGATCCAGTTCACTCTGAGAAGCATGAAAACTACGCATTCTCATATCAGCAGAAGCACCAACACCAATAGCATAATTATCTGCTAAAGAGACCAAAGCATCTGCTTGACTAACCAAAGTTCCAGCTATCCGTATTTCTTTATCATAAAGAGATATAGCCGTTCTTTGAAGATTATTTCTTCGCTCTACTTGTCTAACTATTTCTATTTCTAAATTTCTTACTTTTGCTTGTGCTTCTGCTATCATTTGTTCTGCATCTTCAATATCATCTTTATTTGCTATGATATCTTGTAAATTTTCTCTCTGCTCTTCCAATAACTCATTTTGAACTTCTATATGCCTATCTAAACTTTGCATTGTTTCTTCAAATTGATCTGTCATTCTCCAAACATCTATATCACCTAACAATTGCATTCTAGTAACTAATGAATCAAAAAGACTTTCTGTTTCAGAAAAATGTTTATCCCTTGCATCAGCTAATTTTCTTAATGCATATAATTCTTCTTGATGAATATTTTGAATGCGATTTTCCTCAGCTTTTTCCTGTTCATCTCGCCACTCATCTCTTAACCTCTTAAATTTCTCATATTCAGATTTTTCTAATCTTAAACTTTTTTCCCAATGTCTTTTTTCAACCTCCCTCCTTTCTAGATCTTCAAAACCTTCTTCCCTTGCTTCTTGCACCCTCATAGCATGATTTTTAAATTCTTCAAATGCATCTGCTGCTGTTTCAGCTTCACTAGTTAATTTTATCATATCATTAAATATACTATCACTCATTTCAGAAGATTCTTGAGATGCTTCTCTAAATCTGTCTCTCAATCTATAAATACCATATCCTGCTGCGCCTATTGCAGCAATAGGTGCAGCAACTTTTCCTAAAGGTATAGCTAATTTACCTATTACAGCTCCTAATGTCCCTACCTTACCAGCTGATACTGTTGCAGATTTACCTATCCCAGCTATAGCCTTTAAAGCAACTATATGTTTTAAAGTGCTTTTAATACCTTTAATGGCCATATATGTAGCAATTGCAGTTTTTGGATATTCTAATAAAACTTCAAGCCCTACTTCTAAAAGAGTTCCAATAGATTTTAATGTATCTTTATTATCATGTAATACTCCCGCAACATTCCTAACAGTTGGCAATAAAGATTCACTAAGTACTTGTGCAACTTCAAAACCCCATTTCCTGATCTCCTGTATAGCCTGTTGTTGTTTAACTAGTTCATCATGTGCTTTTTGTTCATAAGCCAATCTATTAGAAGCACCATTTAAATAATCTTGCAAAAGATTTATAGATTGGATAGACATATTACTTTCTATCATTCGATGTCTAACTATAGCTTGTAATGTTCTTAACTGTCTTTCCCCTAATTCACCTTCTTCTACTCCCTCCATTACTCTTTGTAATCTTGGAAATTCAGCAGCTAAAGATTGCAATTCACCCATCATAGTTCGAATAGCCTCTTTATTTGGGCCAAACATTCCAGTCATTCGATGCATCATATTTTCAAAACCACTAATATCAAATGCAATAAAACCCCTCTCATAAGTTTTAAAAAGTTCAATTGCTTCTTCTCTAACAAGGCTCTGACTTCTAGCTACTTCATTTATAGAATTCCTTATATCCTGAAAACTTTGAGCATATTTGACACTTGCAGCGGAAGCTTGAAGCATCTCTCTATGGTACAATTCCATCCTTTTTACACTTTCAAATGGAATAGTACCAGCGACAAATGCCTTCCCTGCGGATATAATAGTTGATGTTACCTTTTTATATGCTTTATCAAGTGGGCGTAAAGCATCCTTTTTTAATGATCTTATTGCTCTTTTTTCATTAAGAACATTTTTCTTATACTTCTTTTGTTCTGTAGAATATGCTAAAAGAGATTCTTTTAAATCCCTTTTAGAGGCTTGTGTTTTTTCCTGTTCATCTATAAGTTTTTTTAACTTTTTTCTTACCCAATCTACTGCCTCTCCAGTAGGCTCGAAACCATCCTTATACAATGCTATTCTAATAGCTTGTAATTCCTCTTTAGAACCTTCTTCCCCTTCTATCAAACTATCTGGATTATTATTTACAGAATCTTCTGGCATGCTTTTTTCTCACTATAAAAAAAATATTCTCTCTTTATAATTCATTATTTTTTACTATTTTCCTTTGAAAATATTTTTGAATTAATAGAAGACAGAATATTTTTATTTATTTTGTTGTAAAGTCATCTTCGAAAAATAATAGTCATTAAGACAATAGTGAACCAATTTCCCTTTCTAATTGAGATGCAACAAAATCAGCGATAACAGGAGATAATGCACAGATATTTTCTTCTGTTGGTTCTATTTTTTCCCCTTCTTTTTCAAATGACCAATCTTTTATAAAATATACCATTTTTTTATAACTATTTGCTACAGGACTAAATTTTATATCTCCATCAGCACTTGCAGTATAGCTCTTTATTTCTTCAGCTAGCTTCATACTATCCCCAAAGCTAGGCTTTCTAAATAAAACATAACAGTCTTCAACTTCTGCTTTTATATCTCCTAACATTAATTTTATACCTTCTCTATTCCTATCGACATATAATCTCCCTTCTTCAGTCTGAGCAACGCAAAAATTAATTTTAATTTCATCTTCTGGTTTAACAAAAATATCTATCATTATATTTCCCCCTATATAAATTAATTTATCTTTTTCTTGATGATTTAGCTTTTTGTTTTCTTTTCATTTTTTCCATTTCATCATTTTGTATTTTATTACTAGTTGATAATATTATTCTTATTGCTTCTATATCTTTTACATTTTGATTATCTACTTCTGATGGTGTCCATCCAAATTCTTTCGCAAAAATATATTTAGTTACCTCATCATCAACATCTTCTGCCGTAACTTTACGGCCACGAGCTAATTCGCTCGCAGCCATTACTAGTTTTTTCTTTCTTGATCATTATATGAAATATACTTATTATATTTTTCATAAAGATTACTAACTATATTAGCAGGTAATTTGTCAATATTTTCAGGAGTAACAGGAACTTTCTGCCCATCTTCTTTAATATTCCAAGCTTTTAAACATTTTTTTACCATTTGATCTCTAAATTTAAGAAAATCAAATTCCTTTTCTCCTGTTTTTGAATTTACTGCTGAAAAAGCTTCTTTATTGATATCATTACTTTCTCTCCAGCTAATTAATTTCCATTCTGTTTTTAAAATTTCAACCGCATTATTATCATACTTTAATTTTTCCTTACCTTCTTCATCAGGTAAAACAAGAATTTTTTTCCCAAAATCAGTATCTCTAATTTCATAATATACATTAATTTCCACTTTACATGCATCAAATAAAGACATAATATCCCCTTTCATTAAAAATAATATTATTTAATATAATCGACAAAAATTTCAAAAAAAATTAATAATAAGAAATGTTTTTTAAAAAATGATAAATAAGGGGATAGAAATCTCTCTATCCCCTTATTTCGGTGAAATTGTAACAATTACATTGATCGATCATTATAATTCTCAATCATTTATTGGCCAATATTATATCATCATATAATTTACTAAATTATAATACTCAGTTTTTTTTCAGTAAATATATATTTATTAATCAACAGGATAAGTAAATTCTGTATCTCCGATTGAAGTAATCAATGGATCTGTGATACCTGTTCCTGCTGCTGGCAATGCATGCCAATTAACAGTTGTTTCAAATAAATCAAGGGTTAATGCCATTTCTTCAATCTCGAATACACAATTCGGTATAGTCGTTCCAAAAGCAGCATCACATCCAGGTGCAGTCACTTTTGTTTCAAAACCAAATTTTATATCAACATTAGCATCACATCTATTTTGGTTTGTCCATGCCAATTCACCAAGTGACATATGTCTACCCATTAAAGTCAAGCTTCCATCAACATCTCTTTTAGTTGGAGCAATTGCTTGTGGCATCAAATGAGTATTAAGTGTATAAAACCTTTCAGCATTATTGTTTACATTAGCTTCAAATTCTCTAACAAATTGACCACCAATAGCTGTATCTAGTGCTCCTCCAGAAATTTCAACTCTAGCATCATTCCAAGTAACAACTCTAGTGTTCTGCATATATTCTTCCCCAAGTGACTGAATAGTATTATACCGTCTGTTGATACCTATTATATCTGTTGTTATATTTACAACATCTTCTGCACTAACAGAAAATTGGAAGGTATTAGCGATACATCCATCATATGTAAATTCAGACTCATTAGGAGCTGAATTACCTGTAGCATATTTTATATCTACATCAAAATCACTAAGTAAGCCTTGAGGATCTCGAGTAACAACATATCTATATAATGTTTCAACAATATTTTGTCCTGAACCCATATCATAAACAGCAGGGAAACCTAAACTTCCCTCTACGATAAGTGGACCTAATTGATATACCGTTTTATCATAACGGCTATCAATGATATCTGGTTTTGTAATTTCCTGTGAAGCAGCTACATCTGCATCTGTAGCTCTAACAATCATATCACCATGGCTAAACTGAGCCCCTTGGTCTGAGCGAACATTTCCTGCTCTTAACTTAACAAAACCAACGAAACCCATATAAGCAGGCGGATTGTTATAAAATCCATGAGGTTGTGCCATTTTTATTCTCCATTTTAATTTAAATTATCATTTTTTATATTTTACTTATTTAACAAAATTATAAATTTATTAAGTTACAACATCCCAGTTTTCAATATCAAATCCAGCAGCTTCACAAAGTTCAGCCCAATCGCTAGGAACTGCAACCCAACCTGTATCAGTTATAACTTCTGCAATAAATGTATCCAAAGGATCTGGTACATCATAGTTCCTGATAACATAATCATTAATAGCTCTGACACCAGTTAATAATGATGATCTCGTTTTAGTCATATTATCTATACTTTGATAGGCAGAATAAATTGGATTTAATATAGCCATAACTATATCAACTGCGTTATCATCTTCCGTAGTTATATCTACAACTTCATCAACTGCATCAGATATATTACCTGATACCCCATCTAATTGTGCTTTAGCTGCTGCAAAGTAATCTGCTAAATCTTTATATAATTCTGTACTCATTGGTTTATTAGCCATTTTTTTCTCCTTTTAAAAATTATTATTTAAAACTTATTTTATTTTCTTATCTATTAAATTATCTTTTCTGAAACAAAATCCTTTTTTATTTTCCTATCCATTAAATTATTTTTTTTTAAAAAAAATCCTTTTTTATTTTTTTTATTTATTAAATTATTTTCCTTATAATAAAAATAAAATTCTTCTTATTTTATTATATTTTCTAAAATATCTAACAAAATCCTTTTTTTATTTTAAATATTTTTCATATCTTCTTAAATGCTGCATTTCCTGTTCCTCAGCAAACCACCTAATTACACCAGCTTTTAATAAACCTCCCTTATGCACTTTTCCATAATCAATACTTTTAGGCCAAGAATTAAAAATATATCTTCTTGGAATAATAACAGAAGTATCCTCAGCTAAAAAATCAGCACATAAAGGAATAGCTAAATGAACAATTTTTGAATCTTTATTTACTATTGCTTTTACAGAATTTTCTTGTAAGTTCACATCATCTTCAAGAATTATTCTTCTATAATCTAAAATAGGCTCAATCTCAGATAAAGATAAAGTAACATCTCTTTTACTAGCATCTTCACTTAAAGATATAATTTTAAAATCATTAACTAAAGGGATAATATTACGTTTTAACCCAGTTTGAATAGTATCAATCATATCTAATAAAAATCTATACCCCTTTTCATGTGTAGAATCTCTAACATATACTGCTATCTCTAAATCATAAACTTCCTTTGTTGCCTCTAGTGTCATCCAAGACGACTCTCTACCTGTCCCATTTACAGTAATAGCAGGATACATAGGAATAACCTCAGGATCTCCAATATAAATACCCTGCACAAACTGTTCATGTATTGTTTTTATTAAATATGCATCATCTTTACTCCAGTCATTTAAAACTTCCGATGCAAGTTCAATAATATTATTATCATCATCAATAGAACTAATAACTAACCCTGTTTCATAAACAGAATTATTTTTTACCATTACTTGGTCACCAATCTGAAATCTATTACTAGATTTTACATAGATTATTTTATCTCCTTTATAAATATCTTGTTTCAAAGGAGTAATAGTATTAACCCATTGATGGATTGTTCGCCTTACACTATCTATAACTTCCTGTATAGCCATATCAAATTAATCCCTACCCATTAAATAATCCATTTCCCACTTTGCTAATTCTTTCGCCATATCTTTTTTTACTTTTTCTAATTCTTCTTTAGATAATTTCAATTCTCCTCTTAATGCTTTTTTTACTCGGTCCTGCAATATTGCATGTTCATTATTTTGACCTAATCTTAATTTATTATAAAACATCTCTCTGCTTTTATCTGTATTCATATTACCATGAGATAGTTTTTTTGATAAATTGTCAAAAAAATTCAAAGTTTTTTTATTTATTTTATCCATATTACATTATCCTGATAATGAATCTATATCTTTAGAACCTTCTGAACCTTTAGGTAAATCATATTGTTCAATCAAATTAGGATTAACGAATCTACGACCTATACGATCTTGACCATGAAGAATAGTTCTACCATTTAAAATATTATTAATATCTTGACGAGCAATATCTCTTAAAAATTTTCCAAAAGTAGATACATTAGGTGCATTTTCTGAACTAAAATATTTATCATACAAATTAGCAGCTGACATTCTTGCTGAAGTATACCTTATAGGTTCTGGATATGAAACTCTTACAACCCTAGATCCCGCTTCAAAATGTATTTGTATCTCTTCATCTGTCTCAAAAACGGTATTAGAAACTATTTCTTTTATAATATGTCTTTCTTTATTTTCTTTATCAGAAATTATAATCTGATCTCCAATTTTTAAAGGTGCAACATTATCAAAAACTAAAAAATTATTATGATTATCAATATGAGCAAATAATTCAATATCTAAAGTAATAATTTCTTTAAAAGGAGTAACATATAATTGACTTAACATTGAATCAATCCTACTATCAGCGATTTGGATATAAGCATCTACTTGAGAATAGGGAACAGTATTTTTATCTAACGTATTGCCAATATTCATTAAAGGAGCAACAGTATTAAAACCGTCAGCTGTTGGAGTGGTAGCACTAGTTAAAGCCTGAGCAATAACATTTTCGATGTCAATTCTTGTACAGTAACCCATATTAAATCTCCAAAAAAAAAAGAAGCTATACCTATATAGATATAGCTTCTTACAAAATGTCAGAAAACCTTTATTTTTTTTATTCCAATATTTTTTTTCTAGTAATAATTGCTTGTGTTAAACAACCTTTTGATACTGCATGTCGTGGTTCTTCTGCCCTTCTAACTTCTTTTATAGAAAATGGCAAATCTAATCTATTTACAACATCTTTTATCAAACTGTCAAAACCTTCTGGCATTGATGTTCCACCAGCTATAACAATATCAATAGGTGCTTCAAATTGACTTTTAACTTCCACAAAACGTTTTGCAAAATTTTTAAAAACATATTCTATCATACTTCTATAGTAAGCATCTAAAGCAAAAATAACATCATCATCATAATCTATATTATTGAAATTCAACTTTGTCTCTTTTATATTTGTTATTTGAGAAAGAGGAGTATCTGTTTGTTCAGAAACTTTTCTATCTATCCAATCTCCTGCTCTATTTACACTCATCCCTATAACTTGTAATCCTCTATAAGCAAGTACACAATTTGTTCTTCCAGCCCCAAAGCTAATTCCAATTCCTGTATAAGGTATATCTGTGCCATCTTTATCAACCATAATAGGACGCTCTGATAAAACTACAGCATGTCCTTCTTCTATAACTTTTACATTCCATTTTAATCTTTTTAACATCCCCTCTAATCTTGCTTTATGAAATGTATTGTCCATATTAGAATCTACACATTCAGAAGAAACGCAAATACAAACAACTGATTTATCATCTTTAGAATAACCAACAGAGTCTTCTATCATTTTTGATAAAACAAGCATTTTCTTATCTTCCCCTTTATTTAGAATACCGTCTTGCATAGGTCTTCTTAATTCAACTTTTCCAGGGAACATTCTAGCAACTCTCATACTGTCTTCACCAATTACATAAAACTTTTTCCCATCAGATATATATTGCCAAGAGTTTTGATTTAAAACCTGTTCTATATCTTCTGATGCATCTAATTCAACAAAAGCATTTCTTATAGTTTTAAAATCTAAAGAACCATCTTGATTTTGCTCTGCTATTTGAAAAAACATTGTTCCTGGGTCTAAAGCAACTGCCCTAGAATCTATTACTTTTTCATTATTTTCATTTTCCATAAAATCACTCCAATAAATCTTCTAATTCATTTATATTATTCCCAATTGTATTTTGGGTTTTATCACTATCATAATTAATTTTACCAGTTTTAGCCCCTCGACTAAAATTATCCACTGTCCTAGCATGTATATCGGCTAGAACTGAATCAGGAACATCTATATCTTTTTTATTAAATCTATCCTTTACTTCTTGTTTTATATCTTCAGCAGACGCATTTGGCATAGAAGATAAAACCTGTTTCATTATAATAGCTATATCATCTTTTGATAGAGATGAAGAACTTGCATTTTGTTTTAATAATTGTTTTTTTACTTCATCAATTCCACTTTTGAATTCTTCCATCAATTCCTGTTTTATACTATCTAATTGTTTCTTATTAATATTATTATCATCTGATTTTCTATCAACATTTTCTATTATTTTATTTTGTATCTTTTTTTCATCCTTTCTTTTTATTTCTATTCGACCTTCATGTAATAATTTTTCAAAATCAAAAGACAAGTCTATATCTTTTCTATCATACCATGCGTCTAAATCTATTGCCTGATGAGGTCCTAATGACAATTTTAAATCTTCAATATTAATTTCTTTTTCAGTTTTATTAACTATAAAATACATATTTATATTATCGTTAAATTTAAAATAATTTATTAATAGATTGCTATATTAGCCTAATCTTTTTGATTTGGGAAATGGTTTGTTTTCAGAGACAAGTGAAATTTTACTTTCTTTTCTGCATACAGGACACATGTAATAAATAGATCCATCCCGAAAATTTATTTCCATATTTGGATCATTATCATGATTCCTGCAATAAGAACAAACTACTGTAATTTTCATAATTATTTTTTAAATCTATATATTTCTTTTTCAAAATTATTTATTTCTTGATTAATTAAACTTAATAAATTTCCAGTTGAAGCTGTTTTAATATTTTTACATTTATCTCTGATTTGAATAAGTTTATCAACTCTATTAATAAATTTATTATATTTATTTAATATGAAAGATAAACTGTTAGTTGAAGATAATTTTATAAGATCTAATTCAGATATATTAGATACTTTGGATTTCTTTGCTTTCAATTTCTTATTTTCTTCTAAAATCTCATCAATTTTGTCTTGTTCTTTTTCATTCATTTTTTGTTCTTTTGAAGTAAGATCTCTATCCCTTTTTAAAGCTTTAATTCTCCTTTGTCTTATTTTCTCTTCTAATTTATCTACTTTTTCTTCATTCTTTTTAATTTTCCTTTCTATATCTTTATATTTTTCAGTAAGATCTCTTTCTTTTCTAGCGATATCCAACTTAATTTCAATATCTTTTTGTCTTTTCTTTTTGCTATTAATTAAATTTTGATACCTATTTAATAAATTTTCTAGATATTGCTCCTTTTTTTCATCTTCAGGAGTTTTAGATTCTTTTTTTTCAATTTCAGATTTTTGTTTTTTAATGTCATTTTTTTTATCTATAATTGATTTAATACTATCTTCTATTTCTTTAATCTTTTCCTTATTTTGTCTTGCTTTTTTATCTTTTTCAATTACAGATCTTACTTCTTCTGGCACTTCTTCTCTCGTTAACTCATAATAAGTTTCAGTATGAGATAATCCTACATCTGGTCTATTTACCGTTCTCCCTTCTGGTTTATATTTTTTTAAACGACCATGTGGTTTTACGATATCAAAAAAAGTTTTAAAAACTTTCGAATCATATTTATCCTTATAATCATATAAATATTTTAAAAGAGTCGGAACATCTTGAGTTAATTGTAACTTAGCAGATTTAACCCCACCCTCTCCTATTTCTTTTTCTTTTTCTTTTTTCCATTTATATAAATCTTCCTCATCCTGTCTCATAGTTTTTTGTATAAAATTCTTAAGCTCATTTTCATTAGTAAAACTATTTTTGATAGCTCTCATAACTCCTGCATATCTAGAATCTTTAAGTTCTTTAATTCTAAGTAAATTTTGTAAAATTTCTTCATCTTCTAAATCTCTATTTTTTAATTTATATATATATTTTTTTAAAGACACTAAATCATCTAATCTTTTATGTTCTATCGCCTTATCCCATTTAGATTCTTCTATTTCTTTAATATCCTCATTTAAAGTTCTATTAATAAAACTTTGGGCTCTTGTCTTATCTCCACCAAATTCTTTTATAAAATCTCCTCCTAGTTTATCTAATATTATACTAGAATCTTGGATACCTTCTTCTTTTTGTATACTTTTAATTTCTTTTTTCCATTCTCCCACATTAGCAAAAACTTCACGAAGCTGCTCTTCCCTTACTAATTTACCCCAATTAGGAAGCCAATCTATATCTGTATTTTCTATATAATTTTTGACCTCATTTCTCAAAGTATTAATATCTGCTTGTGTAATATCAATATTTTTAGCAATTTGTGTCGTCATATCTTCTATAATTTTTCTGTCAAAACCCAAAGAACCTAAATTTTCATTAAATTGAAACACCCTGGCTCTTCCTTTACCAGTAGTTCTCGTATCTATATCTTGCCCTGATAATATATTATTAAAATTATGAATATTAGCTTCAATATAAGCATCTAGCCTCTCTGCTTTTTTTTGTTTTTCTGCCATATCATCTGGACTTACATTATGCTTTCCTGATAACATATCATTTATTACATTATTTTTCAATTTCCTTAAATCATCTATAATTTTCCTTAAATATTCTTCACCAAATAAAATTGTTAATGGATCTATTATTTGGGCTGCATCTGCTATCTCTTCATCAGTAAATTCCTCTCTTGGAGGAGATAGATGTTTATCAGTATCTTCAACCATATCCCTTAAAGAGTGTTCCTCTTCTCCTGTCCCCCTTATCTGATCTAAAGAAACATCTCTTCCTTTAGCCTTTTGTAAATATATTGGCCAATTCCCAATAGCCCAATTATCAAATACTTCATCCCCTTTATTTATAAGACCTATTAATATTTCTTGGAGATCATTCGAATACTCACTATCTTTTAAAATTTCATTTATTTTATCTTTTCTTATATCCTTCTTCCCTTTTGCTAATTGCTTTAATTGTTCTTTATCATCAATACCTATAGTCTCCAAATCAATTTTTTTATTTATTTCCTCATAATTTCTATCTGGCAATAAATTAGGTTCAGCTATAAAAAATTTAAATATTCTATCAGGTTTTAAATTATCCTCAATCGCTTTATAAATAGCTTCTGATACATCTATCTCATTATAACCAGTCCTCCCAACTATTTGATTTATAATTTCTTGTGGCCTACCAGTATTAATATATGTTGTAACAAAGTCAGTAACAGGTTTTTCAGATACATCAGGTGGCTCAGGCACAACTTTATCTTTTTTACTCTGTTCTAAAACAACATTTGCGAACTGCTCGGCTTGTGCTTCATTTTGAAATGAATTTAAAACTCTTTGATTAAAATATGGCCAATAATTACTCATTATTTCATCATCTATAGGTTCAATAGGCATATTTGCAGAAAATCTAGCCGTATTTTCTTTTAAATAATCTTCAACATATTTTATTACATTTGCTGGTATCTCTTGCTCTGGGGCTGTAGGAGTAGGGCTAATAGGTTCTTCAATCCCCTCTGATTTCCTTTTAACTAAACGTTTATTAAGTGTATTTTTAAGATATTCAAGATTTTCCTTATCTTCCATAGTCAAAAGATCTATAGGAGTTGATTCTATCGAATTAATCATATTCATAATTTCCCTATCAGACATCCTTTCTATATCTTCAATAGTTAATTCACGATTAGATTTTTTAATATTAAGATCTCTACTAGAAGACTTTACTAGATTGAAAGGATTAGACTTAGAAACTATTTTTCTTATTTTTTTTATAAATTTTCTTACATTATGCATTTTAGACCTTTACAATACAATATTCCTATTCTTATAATTATTTATATTATACATAATTACAAAAAAACCTTTTTAAAATTTATAAATATCTTTGCTCTATTTCTTTTACAATGGGATGTCGAATTACATCTTCTTCAAACATTTCAATTATACCTAATTCATAAATACGATCTAATCTTTCTATCGCATCTGACAATCCATTAACCCCTTTTATATCTGTTTGATCTGGATCTCCAGTTATAACAATTTTACAATTTTCACCAATTCTTGTTAAAAACATTCTAATTTGACTAGGTAAAGTATTTTGACTTTCATCTAATATAACAAAAGCATTAGAAAAAGTAATACCTCGTTGATATGCTAAAGGTAAAGTAATTATTTTTTCTTCTTTAATTAATTCATTAATTTGATTTGAACTAAGATACTCTGAAAGGAAATTAAAAATTGGTATCATATAAGGATGTATTTTTTCATTTAAATCACCTGGTAAATAACCTAATTCCTCTCCATTAGCCTCCACACAGGGTCTAGTAAAAATGATTTTATTAAATTTTGAATTTAAAAGATCCCTAAGTCCATTCAAAACTGCTAACTTAGTTTTACCAGTCCCAGCAGGCCCATAAACAATTGTTACAAGATTATCTTTTATAGATTTTAACAACTTTTTTTGATTATCACTTCTAGCAGTTATAATAATTCTTTTAGATTTTAGTTTTATATCTTTAATTATATTATTATTTTTTCCATTATCTTTCCCATTGTTTTTTCTTTTCCCATTCTTATAATTTTTTGTCATAAATTATATTCCTATATCAAAAAAATATATTAATCAAAATTTTCTTCTTCTTCACTTTCTTCTTTTATATCTTCAGCATTACCCTTTACTAATAATATTACTTTCTCATTTTCAGAACACACAAAAGGCATTATATCTCCTAGTAAAAAAGCAGTATAATATGGATCAAATTTATCTATACTACTAACAACTGCATCCCAAAATGAAATTGGGACATAAACACTTTTTCCTTTTTTTACTTTATATCTTATATCTAATAAATCAAAACCATATTCCTCTTTTAAAGAATCTATGATATAATTTAATCTATTTCTAGTAAAAACATCACTCCATTTTCCATTGATATAGCTTTCTTTAATTTCATTTTGCTCATCTGTAGATAAATGACTAAACAATAACTGTCTTTGTTCTCTATCTAATTGACGAGTATAAAACCAATATTCTGCAAAATTTTTAAAAACAAATTTTGTTTTATTTTTAGAAACCATAATAGCCTCCTTTAGTTTTGTTTCTCTATAATATCTATACTGACAGCGTGATGAGTCACAAAAGCAATACAATTTATATTATTCTCTTCTAATAAATTATTAAAACGATTTTCTATATCTTTTATATCAGAAGATGTTGCAGGCTTAGAATTATCTCCTATCCTTATATGTAATAGCTTACCCTCTAAATCTTTATATTTTGATACTGTGGAAGATTTTCTTTTCTTCTTTTTCGATGTGTCTTTTTTAGTTGAATCTGATTTAGATGTTTCCATATCACTATCTCTATCAGGAAAAATAGTATTTTCATTATTACTTTCAATAGTCATGATTAAAAATCCTCTTTCAATTTAATATTTATAGGTTTTGTTATCACTTTGATATCCCCTTTATCAAGAACAAAACTATTCTTTTTATCAAGTGTTCCCTCATAATATCTTAATGCTAAATCCCCAGAAATCCTGATAGGTTTATTTTTTTTCAAAATGTCCTTGAATAAATCAGGCATTTTTTTGATATCAGTATGTTCATTTTTTTCTACCATTTGAACTAAATCAGAACTAGGAATAAACATAAAATCTGCATTATTATCTAAAAACTGTTTTACTTTAGCCGCTTCTATAGGTTGAAATTTACTCATAAAAAACTCCTTATTTTACTTATTTTTATTTATTCTATCGTCTTTCTACAAAAAAATAATTAATAACATAATATCCATAAACTGTCATTTTTTAACAGTAGTATTGTCACTTTGACAGATATCCCTCAATAATTACAAATAAATAAGTATTAAAACCATGGCACAGAATTTGCATATTAATACTAATGAATATAATTTATAGTTAATTTAATTTGAAAGGAGAAAAATTATGAATAATTTATCTACAAATCGTCTTTACGACCCACTCTCAAAATTAGATCAAGTAAATGATATGTTTGATTATTTATTTGGTTTTAACTTCCCAACTTATCAATCTGAAAATAAAAAATTATTACGACCTACATCAAAAATATCAGAAGATGATAATAATTATACAGTTACAGTAGAAATTCCAGGCGTAAATAAAGACGATGTTTCGATATCTATAGATGATAACAATATATTATCAATATCAGGAGAGAAAAAAGAAGAAAAATCTAAATCTAATGAATCTGTACATTACTCAGAGATATCATATGGCTCTTTTGAAAGAAAAGTACCTTTATCAAACAAAAATATAAATATTGGTAATATAGAAGCAGTATGGAATAATGGTGTGCTTAAAATAATAATACCTAAAAATAAGGAAGAAAAACCACCGAATAAGAAAATAGAAATAAAATCCATTTAATTATAAATATCTAAACTAAATTTAATATTATAAGCCCTTTTAAAAGGGCTTATTTTTTTTTAAAAAGGAATTTAATTTATTATAATGAATTAAATTATTATGAACTGGTATAAAAAAATAATAAAAAAATCTGATGTATTTACAGATGAACAAATCGATAGTATTTTACATGAAGATACAAAAATAGAAGACTACAAAGCAAACGAAATAATTCAATTACTTCGGAGTCTCCCTGCTGGACATAAAGTAAGATCAGAATCACCAGGATGGTCAATATTAGATAAAGATGGAAGAACTATAGTTTATAAAGAACCATCACTTGAATTGGCTGTCAAACAAGCAGTTCCTCGATTTAGATACATATCAAAATAGTTATTCTAAACCAGTAACAATGTATCTATCCGATATATAATCCCTTAAATAGTTTTCTATTTCGCTTTCTTCTTCTGCAGTCAATAAAATTTCATCTTCATCATATTCAATAGTTCCATCTTTATTTATTATTTTTTCTATATTCCAATCAAATGATGAATCATATTTAAAACGATCAATATCAACATCATATTCTACAATTACTTTTAATAACCCTGTGTCCATTCTTTCAATTTCTACAGAAACAGTTCCTTTTCTATGATCACCTTCTTTAAAATAATCTTCTCTTCCCGTAACACCAGGTGGATATCCTTGTGCTTCTTTCTGAATATAATTATTTGTTTTAATTTTTTTCATATGGAACTCCCAATTGTCAAAATATTTATATCATATTATATATTTATTTTAATTCAAAAAATACTATTTATATCCTTTTTAAAAAATTAATTTCAACAAAATCTCTTTTTATATTAAAATAAAAAACATCACTATACTAATTTTAAAAAACCCCCTCTATTATAAAAATAGAAGGGGCGGCGAGGAAAGGGGGATGGGAATTTTAAAAATCTAATTCTAATTGTTTTTGATATTCATTATCCTCTTTTTCTATATTCTCTTTATCTACAGGAAAACCTTTTAAAAATTTTATAGCAGAAGAATAATTTTTATTATTCAATAAAGTTTTTATTTTATTATATTGATAAGGACTAACATTTTTATATGTATAAATTGCATCAGAATTAGCAAATTGAGCCGACAACTCTCCATATGAATTATAAGATAATATTTCTAATGGAGAAGAACTAGCAAAAACTGGATCTAACTGTTGCTCTTGCTGCATTTCTTGCTCTCTTTTCTTTTGCCATCTTTGTCTTGTTTTTTTATTTTCCTCTAATAACAATCCTCTTAACTCTTTTGAATCCATATCCATTTGTCTTGCTATGCTATTAATTATACCTCTCTTAACATCTTGCGGCCAGTGTGGAGGTAAGGTAACTAAATTCCCTTCGAGATCTCTATATTTAGCATGCCCTCCACCTTGTTGATCTTTTGGAACAGGTTTCAATCCCATTTGCATTAATCTTTTTTCTAACTCACGATAATTTATAACAGCTTGTCCACCCGATAATTTTATTTTTTTATACCAGTTCATAATAATTCAATTCATTATAATAAACTAAATTCCTTTTTTTAAAAATAAAAAAAAGACCAATATATTTATTGGTCTTTTTAATATATCTTTACTATTTTTTTTCTTTTTAGAATCTACGACTTAAACCTACAGTAGCCCATAGAATATCAGAAGAATCAACAATATCTTTTTCTAATCTATTCTGATAATAAACTCCAGGTGTTAAGACCCAACCATTTTCAAATGGCATATCAGTAGTGCAACCAATAACAATATGTGACCAATCACTATCTACTGAATTGCTATTATTATCTACATTATTTAAGAAGCCCCATGTGTTGTCATTATACCATATTTCAGCAAAAAGATTTACATCATCGACTATCATAATATCACCTATTAAACTAGGTAAAGTATAGTTATAATTAACGCCTAACTGTGCCATCCAACCTGCTGCTTCGCTAGTTGCAATCCCACCACTACCAGTATTCCAAGCATAATAACCTCCAGCATAAGGAGCGAGCCTTTCAGTTAACGGTAAAGAAACATTAAGAAATGCTTCCTGCATTCCACTATCTGATAATGATACATTAGGATTGGTATAAAATGTATAACCTAATTTATATTCCATATCAGATGCTAAATCTAAAGAGTCAAGAGTTCCCTGTTTATAAACAGTAGCATTGAATTCCTGCCCATCCTCATATCCACTTTGATTTGCTCTGATATAATCCAGATTCAAACCGAAACCACTACCCAATTCTATATCTAGACTAGGTTGAATAGCTCCTCTACCATGTCCACCTGGATACATATCAAAACCGCGCCACATATAAGCACTGTGATATGTAACATCAAAAGTAACACCTAGTGCATCAGAAGACTCCTCAGCCTGAACTGACCCCACTAAAACCATAAACACCATCATTAACAATAAAACAATCTTTTTCATAAATTTTCCCTTTCAAAAAAAGTAACATTTTTTTTCTAATTTTTCAATATTATAATATCATTTTTTCACTTGTCAAATATTTTATTAAATTAATATAATTTTATATTTTTCTTACTATCCCTTTATTTTTTTTAGGATAAAAGAAATATCATTAGTTTTAAAACCACAAGCTCCCGCATGTCCACCTCCACCATATTTTTTTGCTATAATCGATAAATCAATATCTTTTTTTGGTGTATACATTCTAATATCCCATGTCCCATCAGGATTTAAATAAAAAACTAAAAATGCATCACAATTCTCTCCTAACCCAGCTTGTTCAAATTGTAAAGATCCTGTAATCATATTATTAACACATATAAAATTTACACCTTCAAAATAAATAGAAAAACTTTTTTCCATATTAGATATATTAACTTGTTTCAAATAATTAAGAACAGCATTACCTTTTTCAATTATTTTATTCTTATCCACATCATTAAAACTAAATAATATATCTTTCCATATTTTAGATTCTGGATCTACATATAAAGATCTCATACCATATTCAAAAGAAACGACTTCATCAGAAAAATGATCCCATATATCATACCTTCCTAATAGTTTAACGCTTTCAGGGATATTAATATCAGGATAAAAAAACATCCAACATAATTCACAAGCTGCATAATCTATAGATAAAAAATAATCATTTTCTTTACTATTCTTTTTATATCCATGTCTAAGTGCATTATCAATACTAGATAAATGATGATCTATCCATATAAATCTTTTACAATTATCTCTTATTCTATTCATATATTCAAAATCATCTTTATCATCCTCTATACATCTTAAACTAAAATCTACCATTATAATAATATCATCATTATTAATCTCTTCCCATGGGAATCTATCTCCATAATCTATCCCGATTAAATGACAATCTGGATAATAAGATTTAACAATAGCTGCTGAACATTTCCCATCTAAATCTTTATTATGATAAAAACATTTATACATATTATCTTTTCCTTAATATAATCTTGCTCATTAAACAAGTATTATTATGCTTACAAAACCTTTTATTAAATTCATAATTTTCTTGATATTTTAAATTTACAATATCATAAGGACATTGAATTACTTTTCCACCAATAAAATAATTAGCAAACCTACATTTATTACCTGCTACACACTTTGTACTTTCAAATACACCTCTTTTAGAAATATGAATATCCATATTCCCTCTATAATAATTTAAAAAGCTATGAACAATTTGTTTATAATCAAGTATCGGCATTGTTAAATCAGTATCTTTAAAAAAATCTTTAAATTTATTATCTAGTTCTCTTATGCTAGATATAAAAAAAGTACTACAATTATAATTCTCCTCCAAATAATAAGCCGATTTTAATAAATCGTCATAAGTTGTTTTATCACTTACCATAAAACAGGCATCAAAAGGAATATTGGTAGAAGGTAAGGATGTAACTGCTTTTAATATACCATCATAAGAATAAAAAGATATTCTAATTTTTGCATATTCAAAATCTTCGATATCAAATTTATCTATATTATAACCATTTGTATAAATAGTAGTTTTTAAATTATATTTTTTATTAATTGATAATATTTTTTTTATATTAGGATGCAATAAGGGCTCTCCACCTAAAAGATTAATCTGTTTACCATCTTTACTTATAAAATTTTTGATAGCCTGTTTATATTCATCAATAGAAATATAATCAGGATCATAACCCATAACTTTTCTAGCAAAGCATCCCTCACACTTACAGTTACAATCAGTCGTTATAAAAATCTGTAAAGTATTTCTTCTTTCAGTAGGGATTTCTTCGTATCTACTCCAATTAAAATGCATTTTATACTACCTTTATTTTAAATTTTTAAATATATCAATTTCATTATTTTTATAAATATCTACATTATTTTTTAAAATATTTATAATACTAAACTTCCCTCTTTTATATTTTTCAGAAAGAATATTAACTATTTGTTTTTTATTTTTATTTTTTAATATTAAAAAATTATAGTCATCACAAATTTGAATAATTAATTCCTTTGTGATTTTTTTACCCTGATTTTTTGGACGATCATCTTTTATTTTTTTTATTACTTCACATCCATTTTTTATCTTTTCTAATTTATTCAAATTTTCTACAAAGCCATTAGAATTTAATTCAAAACCACAAGGAATTCTATTTAATTTTTTTGCAACTATTGCAGTAGTAAAATTACCTAAAAAAAAATCACACACTTTATCTTTTTCATTAGAAGAATAAAGTATCATTTTTTTTATTAATTCTTCAGGTAATTTATTAATATTCTTCTTTTGACCCTTATGAAATTCTTTATTTATAATCCACACATCTTGCATATCTTTATATCTTAATGACTTACCATTTTCTTTTTCTTGGAAACCATAACGACATGTAGGATTGAATATTACCTTTGATTTTTCATTTAAACATATATAAAAAATTTCATAATGAGAAGTTATAAACTTTTTAGTAGTGTTAACTCCGAAATTAAAGTGCCATATTATTTTATTAATCAAATAAAGATCTAGTTCCCTAATAACCCTACCGATAATATCAGCCTTACTCCAACCAGATATAATATAAGCACTTCCTGTTTCTTTTAATACTCTTTTTAATTCCTGCATCCATTCCAAACTAAATTTGTAATAATTAGAAGGTGCTTCAACATAACCCTCTCTTACATATGACTTATCTCTATTATAATATTTATTAAACTTTGATTCCTTTATACAAAAAGGAGGATCACCAATAAATAAATCAATACTTTTATCAGAAATATATTTTTTAGCACCTTCTATGCAATTACAATTATAAATACTAACCATGTATTACCACTCTTTAACAGGAGACAATATTTTATCTTTATCTATTTTCTTATCTAATACTTTTGCTATTTCTTTTTCATATTGCTCTTTAAGACTACTTTCTTTTAGCAAGTCATCATTTATTTGCATCCAATCACTAACACCTAACTTTCTATTAGACATCTCTTGTTTTTCTTTTAATCTTAAACCTGCTACTATTAAAAGATTTGATGCAAGAATTCTTTTTACCCTTTGTTTATAAGAAAATATTTTAAAATCAAATTTATATTCACGACATTTATATATTTGCATTACTAATTCTTCATAATCAATAATATCAAATGATAAAGAAACATCACAATATCTCTTATTTCCTTCAAAAATATCATCCCAAATCTTCCTTCTTTCGTTCCATTGTTCTTCTACAAGATCATCTGGATGTTCTGTTTGATTTTGGTAATGAAAATCTTTTGCATTAGTCATTTTTTGAAAAACTTTTAAATACTCCTGTTTTTCAGTAAAAAATTTAACTACTATTTTTTTATTTGGTAATGGCTTAAAAATAGAAAGTTGACAAGTAAAATCGATTTCAGGATCTCTATAATTAGTGTTCTTTATTTTTTCAACACGATTTTTCATACCTATTATTAATATGTCAATTATATTTTTTTCAAAATCAATTTTTTCTATATCATGAGCACATTTACATTGTTCTATAAATTTTTCTTTCCCAAAGAATAAAAAATAATCATATAAAAATAAAGATTCTTTAAAAATATATTCATTTATTTTTTGTTGAGAAATTTTAAGAATATTATCTTTACACTTAAACAAGCAATTATATAAATCCTCAATTGAATTAATTCCTTCTATAATATATGCATTATAGATTTTTATGCTCATAAAATTAATCCTTAGCTTTTTCCCTATCTTCATCTGAATATTTATTATTCATTTTACCATCACAAGATCTATATCTAGTAGTAAAACTGCTCATACTATTTAATGCAGATCTAGTACCTCCCCCTGTTGCAGAATAATTTAAAACAGCATCTTTATTAATACCCATAGCTCCTGCTTCTTTAAATGCGTCTTGATTTGCTCCAAGATATGTAAACATCCAATCATATTTATCACTTTGCTCTTTAATCATATCCTTGATTTGTTCACACTTAAATTCTGAACTACTATTTTCTTGTCCATCAGTAATTATTGCCACTAAAACCTTATCAGGTTTATCTTCTTGGGAACATCTTATTAAATGCGCTCTTATTAAATTAATAGTTTTACCAACAGCATCTAATAAAGCAGTTGTACCTCTGGGTTCAATTTTTAAATCTTCTGCTTTTACTTCTTCAATAGGTTTATTTTCAAAAACCTTTTCATACTCATCATCGAATCTTACAAATGTGACATTAGCACGACCTTCTACTTTTTTTTGTTCTTCTATAAAAGATTGCAAAGCCCCATCCATATCATCTTTAATCAATTCCATTGAACCAGATCTATCTAAAATTAATACTATCTCTGTTGTACCATTAGCCATAATAATTCTCCTTTATTAAATAATATTTTCAAAAGACATCTATAGTATATACTATAATTTAATCACTTGTAAATTAATTATTGCCAAGTGATTAATAATATTTTTAAATTGTCAGAATGGATATAGATATTTTTGAAAACTTTAATAATCAAAAAGAAATAATACCTTCACCCCTTAATTATACTGGTAGTAAATTTAAGATATTACCTCAAATACAAAAATATTTCCCTAAAAATATAAATACTTTTTACGATATTTTTGCAGGCGGAGGAAGCGTCTTTATTAATATACAACACAACTGCAATATAATTGTAAATGATACTATTAAACCACTTATAGACTTTTATAAATGGTTACAAGAAACCGAATGGGATAATATTATCAAAAAAATAAATAATAAAAATATCAATAAAAATAAAAAGGAATACATTCATCTAAGAGAACAATTTAACAAAGAAAAAGATTTTTTAAGTTTTTTCATCTTGTGTTGTAGTTGCACTAATAATATGATGAGATTCAATAAATCATTTGAATTTAACCAAACATGGGGAAATAGAAATTTTAATAAAAACACAAAAAAAAGATTAAAAGATTTTCATACAAGATTATATAAAAATAATAAAATAACTTTTTTAAATAAAAATTTTATAGATTTAAGTATAAGTGCAAACAAAAATAATTTTGTATACCTAGATCCACCATATATAATAACAGAAGCAGGATATAATGCTTTCTGGTCAAAAGAACTTGAATATGAATTATATAATTTTATAGACAATTTAAATAATAATAATATAAAATTTATGCTTTCTAATGTCTCTGAACACAAAGGCAAGAAAAATCCATATTTATATAGAATAGAAAAATATAATATTATAAATATTGAACATGATTATAATAAAGTATCACGAAATGGATTTAGCAAATCTAAAGAAATTATTGTAACTAATTATTAATCAAAAATATCTAAAAAAGCATTTTTATTTTCTTGTTTTTTATTATTTTTATTATACTTTTTTCTCTTATTTCTTTTTTTCACCTTATTTCTATACTTACTAGGTAAAAATTCATACAATTCACTTATAACGCGCTTAGAATAAGTTCTATCCGAATGTTCTATTTTTTCTATATTTTTAACTATCTTTACCACTTCTATTATACATAATCATAAAACCTTAAATTTTAACTAAATTACCATTTATAGATAAATGTTTCCATTCATCAAAAGATTTAACTATAT
>Ga0207421_10002271_pt1 | contig 24003 bp, 24 predicted proteins | sample SodLakKL_010_SED_4_FD_187542 | JGI IMG/M metagenome (GOLD analysis project Ga0207421, IMG submission 187542) | Alkaline sediment microbial communities from Lake Tanatar, Kulunda Steppe, Russia - 8KL_010_SED (SPAdes) (version 2) | ecosystem: Environmental > Aquatic > Non-marine Saline and... | reverse complement strand
TGTCATCCTCCTTCTCCTTTTCTATCTTCACAGTCATATCTCCGTTCTCGAATCTCTTTACCGCGTCCAATATCCTAGATACCTGCTCTTCGAGATATTCTTTTGCTTTCTTCTGTTCCCTCTGAAGTTCTTTTTGCTTAGATATGTCCTGGATGAAACCCGCAGTTTTCACGACATCACCATGGATATCCTCGTAAGGTGTCGCGCTAACCAGTGTTTCGATTATCTCGCCTTCTTTATCAAGGAATTCCAATTCGTAGGTCTCCATAGAACCCTCTTCTTCCCTCTTTTCCGTTTTTTCTTTGAGTTTGTTGAATTCCTCTTCAGTCATCAGATCAGAAATATTTTTACCTTCTAATTCTTCCTTCGTATAACCAAATTTATCAGCCATATAATCGTTAACGAAGAGTATATTATTTTCTAAATCAGTGACGCTTACTGAAAGAGGTGCGTTCTCGATCAGAGTTTCGTTCCTGTTTTTACTCTCTTCCAATTCTTCTTGGATTTTTCTTTTCTCCGTAACATCCTTGAGAACTACAAGTGCTCTAGATGAAGACGCATCTAGAGGGACTATAGAAGTTAAAAAGTGTTTTTTGTGATCTTCATCTATTTCCAAGCTTTCCTCTTTATCATGGACCTCTTTTCCCTCGACCAAAGTTCTATCGATCAGAGAATCTAGGTCTTCGAAAAAAAACTTGACCTTCTTGTCTAAAACTTCTGTTCTGTCCTTTTCTAGACTCTTCGTCACTGCAGAATTCACTCTTTGAACTACTCGGTCCTCATCGACGATCATCATGGGTAAAAAACCGCTTTCAAAAAAAGAGTCCAAATTTTCTTTATAGACCCGTTTCTCTTCGATACATTCCTGCAAGTCTCCTTTTTTCTCTTCAAGTTCTTTCTCTGTCTGTCGAAGTTTTTCTTTAAGTTCCTCCTCTTTCTTGTCAAATAGGCCCATGCTAAGTCACACGCTGAGAATAAAAACCTGATTTAAAATCTTTTTCTTTATTTACACGGAATTCAACAAGTAGTATCCTTTTTCCTCACACTAAACGATAGAAAAAAACGAGAATAGTTTCTATGAGTCCAAAAAACTATTTTCTAAGATTTTTCGTTAAGAATAAAAAAATCTTACAGATCATTGGATCGAAGCCACCTCTGTATCTTCCTCGATAAGATCGGAAGGATCGATCTCTAAAAGATGATTTACCGAACCTCCTCCACCGTAGACTTTCTCTTTCTCCAAAACTTCTTCTTCAATCACTTTTGAAAGTTCCACTCCTACAGGAGGCACTTCTCCTATAGAATAACCGGTCATCTCTTCCACTTCAACTGGAGAGGCAATACGAACCTCGTCCGTTTCAAAGACTTCTTTCAATTTTTCTTCATCTATGTTTTTCCCGCCACAGCCTATCACAAGTATAGGTTCTTTATTCACAAAAAATACCAGTGATTTGATTATGTGATCATTTTCTACTCCTACTTCTTCGGCAGCATCTTCTACGGTCTTCACTTCGCCTGTAGTTTCGAACAATTCTGCCTGAAGTTCTCTCTCCTCTAGAAAATCTTCTAATTTCATAGACCCCACCTTCTTTACTAAGCTATTTTGCTTTCCTCTTATAAAATTTTATATTATTGTTATGCCTAAAATATATATAAGGTTACTTCAATAATAGATATTGAGGGGTAGAATGGTCCTCGAGAGAGAACACTGGACCACCCGGCTAGGTTTTATCCTAGCGGCTGCAGGTTCGGCTGTGGGCTTAGGGAACATTTGGCGTTTTCCTTACATAACTGGAGAGATGGGCGGTGCGATGTTCCTATTGATCTACCTCGTAATTGTTATGATAATCGGTTATCCGATGATGATAACAGAGATAACTCTCGGTAAGAAAGCACAGAGAAATCCTCTAGGAACGTTCAAAGAGCTTGCTCCCGACACCCCCTGGTGGTTGGTAGGTGCTCTAGTGATTCTAACAGCCTTCATAATAATGAGCTACTATTCCGTTGTAGCTGGTTGGGCGCTTCACTATTCCATAGAATCCGCCACAGGACTAGATCCTGAAGCAGATTATGCCGCAGTCTTTATTGACCATCTATCCGGTATGTGGCTACCGACTTTTTACCATGCGATATTCATGGCTTTTACCGCTGGTATAGTGGGACTAGGAGTGGTAAAAGGGATACAACGAACTGTTAAGATTCTGATGCCGATATTGTTCATATTGATCCTAGTGGTTATTGCAAGAGCCCTCACTTTAGACGGTGCGATGGAGGGACTCGAATTTTATCTGACACCGGAACTCGGCGATGTTACGATCGAAGCCCTCAATGCCGCTATCGGACAGGCGTTCTTCACCCTTAGCCTAGGTATGGGTATAATCATCACCTATGGTAGCTATCTAGATGAAGAAGAGAACGTTGCCGATAATGCCGCCTCAGTTGTGGGCCTTGACACGTTGATAGCCATCTTAGCTGGCTTCGCTATATTCCCAGCTGTTTTTGCATTAGGTTATTCACCAGGAGAAGGTGCTGGATTGACTTTCATTACTCTTCCCGCTGTGTTCGCAGAGATGCCTGCTGGCAGCTTTTTTGGCTTCCTGTTCTTCTTACTGTTGACCATAGCCGCTTTAACGTCTGCTATCTCCCTTACCGAGGTGGTCGTCTCCTGGCTGATAGATGAATACAACTGGGCTCGAGCAAAAGCCGCCGCAGTTGTGGGTTCGCTCATGTTCGTATTCGGTATTCCGCCGATCTTAGGATACGGTGCTTGGGACGGTTTCCAATTCTATGGCATGGATATACTGGATACATATGACTTCTGGGCGGATAGTATAATGCTGCCTTTAGGTGGTTTATTGGTAGCTATATTCGCCGGATACGTTTACAAAGCTAGATATGTAGCTGAAGAGGCTAACAGAACTGCGGAGAGGATAAACGTAGGAAGATGGTTCAGTCCGCTCATTAGATACGTGATACCTATAGCCATAGCGGTGATAATCACTATCAATCTTTGGGAAACCTTCGTCGGACCGATATTCTAGAAAAACTAAATCAAAAATCCTTTACTCTCTCTTATTCTTATCTTTTTCGAAAAGATACCGTCTCCATAAATAATACGAAAGGACTACGACAGCTATCCCGAGAAAACCTATACCTATTAGCTGGAATAAGAAATATGCAACCAATAATCCGATCATCCATATCCAATAATATTTTTTCTTGAAACTTCTTTCAGTGATATCCTTAGAAATCCAAAGTATCACCAAGACGAGGATGAGAAAGTCCAAGATCAGGTATAGCCAACTCATCTGAAAGTTATAAGTCAAAAAAATATAAAAAATTGCCTCATTTCTCTATTCATACCGAAAGTTAAAATAAGCCGAACTCTCGATTTCGAACTCGTGCTCAAAAAGATAATACGATTACCATACAGCTATGGCGCGATGGCCCTTCTAGCGATCTTATTGGGTCTTTTCATCGACGGTTATCCTAGATATTCTGATGAGATCACGATGATCTCCTTACTCATCATCATGTCACTCTCAACTAGAGAAGTGAAGTTCAAGAGGTTGAGAAGTCTGAAAAAACATCTAGGAGATTTTTTCACCGTTTTTCTACTAAATTATGGCCTTCTCAGTTTCTCACTGATATCTTTATCTTACCTTCTTTTCGACGATATCCAGCTCATCCAAGGTATGGTCGTATTTGCAGTGGTCCCATCCGCAATCGCTGTGATCCCATTCACCAGTATGCTAGAAGGTGATACGGAACTTTCTTTGATCTCGAGCGCTTTGCTCTATATCTCCTCTCTGATAATCGCTCCCACTGTACTCTTATTACTCTTCGGGAGAGAGATCGGGATATGGCCTATACTCAGAAATCTCATAATCCTCATCATAGTTCCCGTTATTGTATCAAGGTTCCTCCTCAAGATAGATTATGAAGAAAAGGATCACGACCAGATAATCGTCAACATAGGATTTTTTCTGATAATTTTCGGAGCGGTAGGGGCTAACAGAACTTTATTCTTCACCGAGACGAGGCTTCTTTTACCCATACTGTTCATCGGCTCGGTCAGGAGCATCGGATTGGCCTCGATAGTACATTTCGGAGGAAGTAAATTGAATATCTCACAGGGAAAGTTGAAGAGCTATACTCTTTTCACAACTCTTAAGAACGGTGGTCTAGCTATAATCCTAGCGGTTTCTCTTTTTGGGCCAAAAGCTAGTTTCCCGATAGTTCTCGGCTTCGTATTCGATCCTATCCTGCTTATATATCTAAAGCGAGTACTCTACAGAATTTCTAGTCCTTAACTTTTGATTAACTAGGTAAATTAAAAATAAAAGAAAAAGGGGGTTTGTTTTATTCTTGTTCCTCGATAACAGCGCCTGCTAGTTTCGAGTGCGGTATGTGGATCTTTCTGCCAGTGTCCGTTTCAAGTTCTACTGAGTAACGTCCAACTTCTCTGATGACTCCTTCGTAACCTTCCACTTCCACTCTGTTTCCTTCCTCGAGCGTCTGTCCGGACTGTATAGAGCCAACAAGGTTGAGGAAGATGTCTTTTGAACCGTAGGCAAAGCCGACGCCTAGCCCTAGGAACACTGCACCGACTGCTATCGCGAAGACTAAGTACAATATTGGAACTTCTATCCCGATCTGAGCTAATGCCATGACGATAGCTATGTAGATCACCAATATCTGTACGCCTTTAGCCATGAATTTGACGAACGGTAGGTCTAATTCTTTTCCATGTTCCACGATCTTTCCGTGCATCCATGTGGCGATCCAGAAGCCGATCAACCCTATGAATAAGGCCACTAACAAGTTCGGTATCCATAGAATGACAGTATTGACAAGTTCTGCGAGTTGATTGAACATACCTTCCCTGTTTAGTATACCAACTGCTATCTGCACAAATATGAGCATTATGAACAGCTTCAACACATATGATATCACTTTCAAAGTGATACCTTCCCGTTCTATCATGGATTCAACAGGTTCAATGAGTCTACCGACTTCGAATTCTCTCAACATCTTCATGATGAAATCGACCAGGTATTGTGTCACGATTATACCCACAACTATCACTGCCATAGCAGCTATGAGGAGCGGTATCACCAACAACACTGGGTTTATGAAGTCCGCTAAGATCGGTATCGCTATTATCTCGAGAGCTATGTTTATGAAGAACAGCAGTACGAACGCCTTAACGAAGATGAATATTATTTCCATCAATGATATACCGGCTTTATCGGTCATCTTGTCTACTTTCTCAAGGTCCTTCGAAAACGGGCTCTTTTTGATGAATTCTCTGAGGAAATTGACCAACATCTCGGCTACGTATAGACCTATCACTATGACTATCACTGCTACGATCAACCGCGGTATGAACAGCACTATCGGCGTCAGTATTTCTGTCAGTGTCTGTATCCCAGCGTAGTCCAAGCCTATCTGTAGGAATATCACGAAGATGAACCAGAAGAACAGTATCCCTATCAATCCAGATACTGACTTGAGTCCAAGTTTTTTCACTTGTTTCGTCACTCCTACACGGACCATAGCCTTTTCAAAACCGACCTTCTTCAATATCTTGGTTATCGACCAGCTAGCTAACTTCGCGACTATATAGCCTATGATCACCAGGACCAAGAAGAACACTAGACCGGGAACGATGTCCAAGAAAGTATCTCTGATGTTTTCCCACATGTTCTCAAAAGTCTCTATCACTAAAGGACCGGATCCCATATCTATAGATAACGATTCACTCTCACTAGGTATAGCCTGTGCCACTGAAACGCTTCCAAAGCCCATGGCTAGAACCAAAAATAGAACCAAGCCGTAGACTCCTATTTTACTTTTATTTAGCATTTATTAACACCCAAAAAATTGTTATGTATTGATAATATATAAAGTTTTTTAGATGATTTTAAATAAAAGTTTCTAGTCGGTTAGTTTTATATATCATTGTTAAAATGAATGGTTGGATTTATCTGAACTCTTAATCTATCAGAGGTCATGATTATGGTAAAAGGGAAAAAATTTCCAAAGATAAAGGGAAGAGCACTCTCAGGAAAGAAAATGATACTACCTAATGATGTTGAAGGCGAGGCTATACTCGTAGGAGTTGCTTTCAAAAGAGAAGCACAGGAGATGTTGGATTCTTGGGCTAATTACTTTGATATCCTTTGTGAAGGAAAAAGAGACATCTATGAGTTACCTATCATAGAAAGCTCCCTATGGAAAATATTTTCAGGGCTAATAGATAGAGGTATGAAATCCGGTATTCCACAGGAGATGCACGACAATGTAATAACCCACTACGGTAACGCATCCGATTTGAAGAAAAAACTCGAGATAGTAGATGAAGACCTCGGTTATGTTTTCCTATTGGATAAGGAAGGCAAGATACTATTCAAAGGCGAAGGTTATCCTGATAAAAAAGGGAAAAAAGAACTTTTAGAACATATCAAAGTGATATGTGATCCGGCGGAGTAATAGTGATCCAAGATTTTAAGATCCGAAGCGATATATCTACGGCAAATTTTATTTTCTGTGCGTATTTCACTTAAACGATTTAGAAGATCGGAGTGAACAACTTGGATACAGACAAAGGTAGTATACCTAAATTCGTGATCATCATCCTACTCATGATGGGAGCTTTCGGTGTGATGGGAGGTGGTCTAGTAGCTCCTAGTCTACCGACCATCGGTGAAGCTTTCGATGCGCCAGAAGAACAGTACGGCTGGATACTGAGCGTTTATACCTTATCTGCTGCTATCAGTCTACCAATCATAGGTTACTTCATAGACTCTATCGGGCGAAGAAAAGTTGGGGTTTCCTGTCTTCTCGTGGATGGAAGTGCTGGTCTCGCCATCATATTTGCTCCTAGTTTTTCCGTACTTTTACTCCTGAGATTCATACAGGGTATCGGTATCGCTGGCTTGGTTCCAGTAGCTATGACTGTTATAGGCGACTTGTTTTCGGGTGAACGTAGGCTTCGACTGATGGGATATTTGACCGGGACTATATCCTTAGGTGCGGTCGTTATCCCTACTTTAGGTGGAACGCTCGCCTCATTTGATTGGAGACTTGTCTTTGCGGTATATGGTTTTTCGCTAGTTTTGGCTATTTTCTTTTTCTTCAAACTTCCGGAGACCAGTCCTAATAAAGGTTCTAAGAAAACACAGCACGCTTCTCCATTGGAATACGCCTCATCTTTATTTTCTGTGCTTAAGATCGGAAAGATACGAAACATGATGATACATTCCCTCATCCTATATTTTCTTCTTTATGCTCTTGTCACTTTCCTTCCACTATACCTGATCACACAACATGGTTTCGATGAGATCTTCACAGGTTTAGCTCTATCACTCCAGGCGATATTTTCAGCAACCCTGGCTTCAAGAGCGGATTTTATAGCTCGCTACATAGGATGGAGAAGACGTGCCGCTTTAGGCTTCACCTTGATGGCTCTCGGATTTTTATCCCTGCCTATTTGGCCGATAAGCAGTTATCTAGTCAGTTTGAGTTTTATGGTCTACGGTATAGGTATGGGATTCACCTCTCCAACGATCTACGATCGTGTGACCCGTATTTCTCCAGAAAAACTCACTGGGTCAGTTATCTCTATTTTCAATACTATGAAATATGTCGGGATGACCCTCTCTCCCTTCTTACTCGGGATAGCTTTGTTCTTTACCGGATTGAATGTAGTCTTCACCGGTGTTGGAATATTAGCAATTATCTGGGCGATTTTCACAATACTTCCCGAGTTCAGATGAGATCGATATCTTTACAAAAATGTTCTACAAATTATAAATAAGTGTTCTTCTATATAGGTCCAAACAAAACTTTATCCTAAGGTGATTATCCTTGATCGAGATATTCCCCATTGAGACCTATGATATCTTACTTCTCTTCGCAGGTCTGATCATACTGCTAGCTGCACTTCTACCGGATCTTCTAGAAGACAGACTCATCACTATACCGATTTTTTATCTCATCTTATCCGGGGTAATTTTTGGTTTTGTCCTGGATCTTGATTTTTATTATTTAGCGGAAGGACCGTACTGGGCTAAAAGGATCACAGAACTGGCGGTGATAATAAGTCTCACTGGGGTAGGTCTCAAGATCAACAAACCTTTCGCCAAAAAGACATGGAGTATCTCCTCTAGACTTTTGATCATAACGATGCCAATTACTATCTTACTGATGGCTCTGATGGGATGGTGGTTCCTTGGATTTTTACCAGCTACTGCTGTTTTATTAGGTGCTGTGGTTGCTCCGACCGATCCAGTTCTAGCGGATGAAGTCCAGACCACTCCACCACTTGAAGCTGATGTATTATCGACCCAAGTCGGACTGACGACGGAAGCGGGGCTTAACGACGGTTTGGCTTTTCCCTTCACTAATATGGCGATAGCCATCGCTTTTGCAGGGATCGCTCCGGCAGGTTGGTTTATGGAATGGTTCGTTGTCGATTTCATCTATAAGATAGTGGTAGGAGCGATAGTAGGTCTGGCCCTGGGTTGGCTTTTGGGTAAACTCCTATATTCTTTACCACAACCGAAGATGCGAAAGTCCAACATATCTATCGGGATTTTGGCATTAGCTCTGACTCTGATCCCATACGGAACCGCGGAGATACTCAGCAGTTATGGTTTCATCGCTGTATTTGTTGCGGCCTGTACCTTCAGATACCAGGAATCAGAGCACGAGTATCTCTCAAATCTACACGACCTCTCGGAACAGATGGAACAGATGTTGGTCCTGGTAGTTTTCCTTTTAATAGGCATATATCTCACCAGCGGTTTCATACAAGATTTCCAGTGGTATATGATCCCTGCCGCGATAGCTACTATCTTCGTAATTAGACCTACAAGCGGATTGCTCGGTCTTATCGACACGTCTTTACCTTGGGAAAAAAAGATCGTGATATCTTTCTTCGGGATAAGGGGTGTAGGTTCCGTTTATTACTTGATGTATGCACTTTATCACGCAGATTTTCAAGCGTCAGGTGAAGTACTAGCTCTTGTAACGGTCATAATAATAATTTCAGTTCTAGTTCACGGTCTTCTAGCAAAACCCGCGATAGAATGGGTTCAACGGGTTAAAAAAATAAATGAAGGATAAAATCCATCTAATCTACATCAATCGATATCTCTCAATTTTGACTCGTCCAATTTATTTTTGTGCTTGAATTCTTCTTTTTCTCTTCGACCTGAAGAATATCTATCTTGATCAGGATATCCTAATTGCAGTATGTCAGGGATATAGATATATTCGGGAATATCCAACAGTTCTTTGAGTTCCTCCTCCACATCTTCCGGTTGAGTTCCCCAACTCAGAGAAAGGCCCATAGAGGCTGCTATCAAACTCATATTTTGTACCATCGCTCCAATACTAGCGTAGATTATGAACTCAGCAGGCATACCTTCGGGATACGAATCTATAGTCCTTTTATCTATGCCCACAGCGATCAAAACAGGAGGTGATGTGAATCTTTCTGGTGGACTATCAAGACCTAACCCACGAGCATAAATCTCGGCGATCTTTTCTTTAGCTTCGTCATCTCTTATCACTATCAATTCCCAAGGCTGTTTGTTTCCTCCCGAGGGTGCCCATCTCCCGCCTTCTATAATTTTCTCTAGTTTATCTTCATCGACATCTTTCGATTTGAATTTGCGTGCGGTCCATCTTTCTTTCATCAGTTCGATCAATTCTTTCTCATCCATCTTATCACTTCTACTTTTCACGTGATCTTCCTTAACAAAGATATCTATGTTTAAGTAAATTTCCTAAAGTATGAACAACTGCAATCCGTACATCAAAGCCGCTGTTCCTACACCTACCAACACCATCTTCAACGCATAATATGGTATAGATTCCCTAGCTATCTTTCCTAGGTATCCTCCTAAAACGGCCAATAAAATACTAGAAACTAACATAGATGAGTAATAAGCCGCATTCAACATAGGGATCATATCAAGAGCGGCTAAAAAGAAAGGGACGGTACCTAATATAGCGAACATAAAAGAAGAAAACCCATTCAATAAAGAGATAACGATAGACTCGCTCCGGATGTTCTTCTCCTGCACGGAACCTTTCATATCTGTCAGCATCTTAGCTCTCAATTCTTTAAACCCCCGTAGCCGTTGCGAGGTCTCGGTGATATAAGCACCAGATATCCCAGAGGCCAATAATCCAACAGCGGTTCCAACACAAGCGGAGATGACTACAGCCGGATTATCAACTTGTGTAGAAAACGAACCGACAGTTATACCTAGAATTGTTAATACTCCGTCGAAACCATTCAAAACGATGTATCGTTGGGCTATATTCTCTCCACTCTTTGCGAAGAGGAGTTTTTCCTTCAACTTTTCAAACATCTAAAAGATCACCAGATCTATTTGTTTACATCTTCCTCTATTTTCTCCTCAGCTACAACACCATCTACAGAATGGATAGAGGCTCCCAATTCTCTAACTTTCTTTTTGACCTCTTCGTACTCGATATTTTCTCCGAAGAGTACTATCTGAACAGTCTCTACTTCCTTATCAACCTCTTCAACCGAACTCTCAAGAGAATTTACAGATGTTAGAGCACACATCTCTTTCGTAAATTCGATGATCTCTGGATCGTGCGGCTTTAACACGTCTAATATCAGCTTTTTTATCACGGCCATCTTGATACCCCTTCCTCAAATATTTCAATAGCAAGTGATAAAACTCACAAGGTTAATATATCCTTTTTGGCATAACAAATCGGTAGACACCTTGCTTCGCCTGATAGAGATGATAATACCTGCCGAAAGGTGGGAAAAGGCCTGTGAGCTCCTGGAAGAAGACGATAAGGTCTTCGAATTCTGGTACGAGGAGATCGCGGAAAAGAAGATAGTCATCAAGATTCTAGTAGATGCGGAAAAGAGTCAAACAGTGATAGATAAATTAAAAGATAACTTTAGTAAATACGATACCTTCAGACTTCTACTCTTTCATGTTGAAGCGTCATTACCGGTTGAAGATGAGGAGGAAGAGAAAACTGAGGGTGAAGAGGAAAAGGAAGAGAAGAAAGAAGAGGGAAAGGAGACTAGAGGGGTCAGTAGAGAAGAAATATACACTGAAGTCAAAGACCAGAGCGATCTCACTAGAGTTTACGTTCTATTGACTGCTCTTTCTGCGATAGTTGCATCTATAGGAGTTTTAAGAGATGATGTTGCGGTAATAATAGGAGCGATGGTCATCGCGCCCATGCTTGCTCCAAACATGGGCCTCTCTCTTGCGACAACTCTAGCGGATTCTGATCTGGCTAGGAGGGCTGTCAAGACCACTACTGTAGGTGTAGTTCTCTCATTTCTCGTTTCAGCGGCTTTAGGCCTTATCTTGACCGTGAATCCAGAAACACCACAAATAGCTACAAGAACGGATATAGGGCTTCTCCAGGTTGTTCTCGCACTAGCTGCGGGAAGTGCGGGGGCTTTAGCTTACACTAAAGCTCTCTCTTCTGCAGTTATAGGTGTCATGGTATCTCTAGCTTTGGTTCCTGCTATAGCTACTTCCGGTCTGCTTGTTGGATCAGCACATTTTACGAAAGGGTTCCAAGCGTTGATACTTTTCTTCATCAATCTGATTTGCATCAACCTATCTGGAGTACTGACATTCATCACTCAAGGTTTTGAACCTAGTTCTTGGTGGGAAGCCGGTAAGGCTAGAAGATTGACAAAGAAGGCACTGATCATATGGTTCACTCTTCTCGCGATACTGATAGCCGGTATAATCTACACTCAGTACTTCTAAAGAAAAACACCGAAAGAAATAAATCTAAAATAAGGATGTTTCGAGGCGAGTTCGATGGAAGGAGATAAGGAATATTACCAGATGTCGGTCAAAGAGACTTTGAAAGAATTGGATACTTCTCCAGAAGGTCTCTCTAGAGAAAAAGCAGAAGAGAGATTAGAAAAACACGGTAAAAACGAACTTACTGGAAAAGTACAGACGCCAAAGCTTTTGCTGTTTTTATCCCAATTCAAAGAATTGCTCGTTGTCGTCCTCATAGTGGCAGGTATAATCTCACTTTTTTTGGGTATTTATCAGGATGATCCAGGGAGCTTGAAAAGTGCTGCCGCGATGTTCATAATAGTCGTGATCAACGCCGTGATAGGTTTTGTTCAAAAATACAAGGCTGAACAGATAATAGAGAAGTTAAAATCATTGATCAAATCACCTGCACAGGTCAAGCAAGATGGTAAATGGAAGGAAATAGACCAGGAAGAGCTTGTCCCTGGAGACATAATAAAAGTGGAAGAGGGGGATAAGATACCCGCGGATATAAGAATAATAAAATCTTTCAATCTAAAAACCAACGATTTTTCACTCACTGGAGAATCTATGCCCCAAGAGAAACACAGCAATCCCATCAAAGAAGATGTAACACTAGCCGACAGACTCAATATGGCTTATGTAGGAACTACAGTGGCTACAGGCAACGCAACCGGTGTTGTGGTCTCAACAGGCATGGACACCGAGATGGGTAAGATCGCAGACATGACAGAAGAGACTGGGGAACTCAAATCACCTCTGCAGAAGGAATTAGATCTTCTCGCAAGAAATTTGACTTCCATAGTCGTTGTCATAAGTGCGGCTCTGTTTTTCGTCGCTATTTGGCAGGGCCTTGGACTCACTGTTAGTCTGATTTACGCGGTCGGTATCGCTGTCTCAGCGGTCCCTCAGGCGTTACCTGCTCAAGTGACCGTAGCTCTCTCGACAGGTAGTAACCGTCTAGCAAATAAGAATGCCGTGGTCAAAAATCTTTCTTCGGTAGAAACCTTGGGGTCAACTACAGTTATATGTACAGACAAGACGGGGACCTTAACCAAGAACGAGATGACTGTGAAGAAGATCTGGTTCGACGAAGAAGAGTACAACTTGACCGGTTTAGGCTACAAACCTGAAGGAACTATAGAAGATGAAGAAGGAACGGAACTGTCGCAAGAGCAGATAAACGAACTTGAGATATTCATGGATGCGGCCACTCTAGCTTCTAGCGCAGAAATCCACGAGCCAGACGATCAACACGACAGTTGGTATTCAGTTGGTGACCCGACCGAAGCAGCTTTAGTCACTATGTCGACGAAGTTAGGTACGCGTCACGAAAGAGAGGATGAAGAAAATCCAGAGATAATCGAATTTCCTTTTGACTCAGAAAGAAAAAGGATGAGTTCGGTTAGAGATATCGGAGAAGAGTATGAAGACGAAAAGATAGAGGAAGCGTTCGAAGGCGATACAGAAGGTATGAGAGTTCTAGCTATGAAAGGAGCAACTGACAGCGTTCTTTCCATAAGTAAATATATCTACCAAAACGGAGATGTCAGAAAGATCACTGAGGAGGACAAACAGAGGATCAGAGAGATCAATGAAAAGTACTCTGAAAAAGCCATGCGCGTTTTAGCTATGGCCTATAGACCGTTAGAAAAGAAAAGTGAGGATTATACGGAGGAAGAAGTCGAAAGAGATGTGATATTTCTTGGATTAGCTGGGATGATAGACCCTCCAAAAGAAGGTGTTGATGAAGCTATCGAGAGCTGCCATGACGCTCATATAAAGACCTTTATAATGACTGGAGATCACGCTATCACCGCTAAAGCGGTGGGAGAAGAGATAGGGCTCTCAAAAGATGAAGAGGAAACTCCGGTAGTTACCGGTCAGGAGATGAAAGAGATAGATGATGATGAACTCAAGCTGATGATGAAATCTCACGAATCAATGATATTTTCCAGAGTAGATCCTAAGGACAAGCTAAGGATTGTCAAATTGTTAGAAGAAGATGATGAGATCGTAGCAGTTACAGGAGACGGAGTTAACGATGCGCCGGCTTTAAAAAGAGCCCATATCGGTGTTGCCATGGGTCAGAAGGGTACTGATGTGGCAAAAGAGGCTTCAGAATTGGTTCTACTTGACGATAGTTTCCCCACGCTCGTTCATGCGGTTCGTGAAGGCAGGACAATCTATAACAATCTTAAGAAGACCGTTCTCGCTTCTATGACGACGAACGGGGCAGAACTCACAACTGTTCTCGCAGGTCTAGCGGCCATCGGACTTTTAGGATGGAGCGAATGGGCCATACCTATACTAATCATACAGATTTTAGCTATAGATCTCCTAGCGGAGATAATGCCGCTAACATTCCTCGCTTATGATCCTCCCTCTGAAGAGATGATGATATCACCGCCTAGGAGTCAGGAAGAACATATATTGAATCTGCCGCGCTCAGTTGAGGTCATATTCCTCGGTCTGTTGATAGGAGGTCTGGCGGCGGGCAACTTTTGGCTTTACTTCCAACGTCAGGGTTTATCTCTAACTGTAGGTGATACTCCGATAATGCATTATGCGAGAGCTACCACTATCAGTTATCTAACTTTAGCTTACTGCCAATTCGCCAATATAATGTCTAGAAGATATGAATACGACTCAATATTCAGTAAGAATTTCTTCTCAAACAAGATTATCGTTTACTCGATAATAGCCTCGGTAGGCCTTGTCTTTTTAGGAGTCTATGGTCCTTATATCAGCGATTTCCTTGAATTCGCGAGCATAGGTATGATGGAGTGGGTTCAAGTAATAGGAGCGATGGCCATATTCTTAGGAGTATTCGAGATTATGAAGCTAACAAAAAGATTCAAGAGATAAGGGTTTTTAAATTGAGCGACTAACTTGCCTCTTTAAATATTACCGGTTTCCATCCTATCCAGCAAAATAACCACAACTATCAAGCAGCCGATAGCAATAGATATCCACAGACCGAGTTCATTCAAACTCTCGAGATGTTCAGTTTGAAAAGCAAATAAAGTAGCTGAAGATAGCGCTGCGGTATAAACCACGAGGTTCACATTCCAAACGATCGAAAGAACGTGCCCCAAAGGATTTCTATCCCAGATCCAAAATGCACTTGCGATACCTAATGGAACTATAAAGACAAGGTTGATCGCTGACACCATCTTAGTCATGGAAATCGTACCGAGTACTATATTAGGGATTTCTTCATTGAACGCAAACCTTAGATATATTACTGAATGAAACGCTATAAGTATGATCGAGACTCCGGCGATGAATATACCGACCCACTTGATCGGAATATTGTGTCGGATGAGCCTACTTATCTCTTTTTCATCGGTAGACTTGTAAGAAAATAAAAGCGCTAAACTGGAGAAAACGACGATACCTATGTAGAGAGGAAAAAATAAGTTGAAGTCTGCTGCGAAAAGATGTAGAGCATAATTTGTTAGAGCAAAATATAACATACCCATCCATACGAGTTTTGCTCCTTTATTATCACGTGCTGAAAGAATCATCGATCCTGCCATAACAGGTGCACCCACGACCAAAGATATCAGAGCATTTCCTATCCAACCCGCTTCGATGACTTGTATATCTTGGTAGACATTTTGTATGATCAATCCTCCGGCTGATGCTATTATCATCAAACCTAGTACGATAATCGAAACGATATAAGCTGGTGTTGTTTTAGTACTTAGGTCCCAACTTTCTTGCTCATCTTCAGGGGTCGTTTTTTCCTCTAAAGACCATTCATCCATCTTTTCATCTCCAAATTCTTTTTGATAACATCCTCCGGTCATATAATCGAGGATGAGATTCACTTTTATAATTGATAAAAGGTATATAAAAATTCCGTTCGATATTTATCGATAGGTTATTCAGTGTTGAAAAATTGGTAAGGAAATTATGATCAACTAAAATTGGGAAAAAAGCTAAATCTTTTATTTGACCATCTTTTCTATGAAAACAATGAAACGAGAGGTCTACAAGGTCATAGGAATCATTGTGGTGATAATAAGCATCTTAGCGATATTATTTGGGACTCTAGAGATGTTTGATATCATAAGAGGGTTTGAAGATCCTTCTAGAGTCTCCGTAGAAACTTTGGACCTTGACGATGGCCCTAAAACCGTGCATCTAGTTGAGGGTAGATATGAAATTTGGGTAGAAGGTGAGGAGACGATCGAAATTACTGTTGAGGATGATGAAGAGAATTCAGTTTTTCAGAGAGATACTACTAAATCGATTACGATAAATGAAAGGTCGTATGAAAAAATCGGAAATCTTCAGATATATGAAGATGGAAACTATACTTTCCGATCTCACCAAAAAGCCACAATACACATAACTGAACCGATATCAGTTTTCTCTATCTTCACGGATGTCTTAAAAACCTGTCTATTGTTTTTCTTTGGAGTAATAGGGATTATCGGAGGAGGTCTTCTTTTCGCTCTAAATTTGGAGAAAGACGATCCACAAAGACCAGATGTGAGTCAGGGGTAAGAGAATATTATTTAATAAAATAATGATGATCGAAATATAATAAAAAACTGGACGGGAAAAAGTTTAAAACCGTTTTTGCTGGACCCTATTATGGTTCCCAAACAGTCTCAATTAACTCGGACATCTTTTGAGAGAGTTTTTTAGGATCCAGCCGGGAAGGCTTAAACCCTATTTCTTCAAAGTTATCTCCATCGAGGAGACGTTGGTCGTTCCGCCTTCGTCATTTTCTATTTCTTCCGTGTCGGTAATTATATCAGTTATCTCTGCTTCCTCAATAAACCTGTGCCTTGTTATCTCTGCCACGTCAACGGCTTTGCTTATCGCTCTTCCTCTAGCTTTGATGACTACTTCGTCACTTCCGCTGTTGAACTGAGTCATCACAGCCTGTACGTAGTTCATCGTTTCTTTACTACCGACAAATATGGTATTCTCATCATCGTCCATGTTTATCGCCTCTTTTTTGCTTATTTCTATGTAGCATCGCTTTTATACGAAAGGTCATATTAACTATTTTGGTTTTAATGAACCTAAAAAATCATTTTTTAACCTATTTTTCAACTTTTTCTTTTGGTTTTTTGACAATAATAAAAATGAATTTGACTCCGATCACGATATCTATTATAAAATACTTCCATAAAGAGAGCCTAAATAGAGCACAAGAGCCGCTGCTACTGTGATAAGTATATTATCATCGATCGGACCGAACTCATATCTCTCCACAAACGAGGCAACTAACGCAGCTATCACTCCCCAAAATGCCAATCCTTCAAATCCTGCGAAAAAATATCCAATTGGTATACAGACAACGAGCATGAAAACGTTTCCAATCGGATGTTTCGTCCTTCTCTTGAATATCATGTTTCTACTGATCCCCGTTACCCCATCCCCAAAAGCCATCATAGCTGGTGGGATTATAGCTATCCATGGGCTTCCCAAAGCGAACCAAAGAAGAAATACTATCAGACCCCACATGAAACAGAACTTAACGTCATTCATGTTGTCCTCGGTCTGAACCCAGTATAATATTCTGCCTCTATGATAGGGGAGATAGGTAAAAACAGCCAAAACCATACCTGTCAATAAGGGATAATAATACGAATCGAAAACTAGTGGTACCATAAGAGTAGATACGCCGCCAGCAAAGATATGCACCATTTTTCGGTCATAATATATGGCAACGTTCTTGTCGACGTCTTTTTTGATCATCCAACTGTAAAGACTTCTTGTTCCAAGAGTGATCGAGATCGAATATATTACCAGTAAAACTATCCAACCTACTTGAACCGTGAAATCAGTAAGGACCATTATCGCCTATAATCTTTCTTCGATATTTATCTTTTTTCAAAATTTTACCTAGATGTCTTCTCCTCTAAATCTATCTAGCTCCTGCAGGGCTTCGTAAGTCCTCATGAGATCGGATCTTGTAAGGATCCCTTTCAATTCACCATCAGATATCACAGGAAAACGACCTACATTGTTTTTCATCATAGCGTTCCAAACTTCGCTAACGTCATCTTCGGGTTCAAAACAGATAAGATCTTTCTCCATGATCTCTGAGATCTTTACAACGTCCATATCTTTATCACTCAATCTTTTGATGTCTTCCAGTGTTACTATTCCAAGAACCCTCTCATTTTTGACTACCGGAAAACCGTGATGATGTGTTTTCAAGAACTTTTCTAAAACTTTTGAAGCTCTTTCATCAGGATCTAATGTTTTCACGTCAGTTGTCATGATGTCTTCCACTTTCACTTTTTCGAGGGTTTCCCTCACCATCACGCTCTGTGATTCCTGACTCGCACCTATGTAGACGAAAAAAGCTATGAGAAGCAAGAAGATATTGTAAAAGAGCCCAATTATAGCAAAGATCACAGCTACGACCTTTCCTATATTCGCTGCCCGTTTAGTCGCTTTAGCATATGATACTCTCTTTGCGAAAGTAGCCCGCAGTATCCTTCCGCCATCCATAGGGAAAGCGGGTATCATATTAAAGCCGAAGAGGAAAACATTGATGAAGCCCAGGTAGGCAAAGAAAAAGACGATAACCGGTCCCCAAAGAAACATACTTAGGACGTAGCTCCCGATACCTATAACCAAACTCGTCAATGGCCCTACAATGCTGAGTTTGATCTCAGAATTCGGATCTCTAGGGATCTCTTCCATATCAGAAACTCCGCCGAAGATCCAGAGAGATATCTCCTTTATCTCGATCCCCATCTTTAGACCGACAAAGGAATGCGCCAACTCATGGACAAACACGCTTATGAAAAGACCAACTGCGATAGCGAATCCGAGAACATAACTTTCCAATCCCGGGGATATTCCAGATGGATCGACACCGATAAGTTCAGCGATCTGATAGACACTGTAACCTACTGACCATCCTATGATACCTATTGCTATAAGAAGAGTGATGTGAAGTTTGACAGGAATTCCTTTTATAGTTCCGATCTTTAGTGAAGTCTTCAATTTAAACCACCATTGAGATAAATGTGCTCATCATATTTAAAAGTGAAACCATCTATTGTCTTCTATCGATAATTTACTAAACCATTAAATCTTTGGTCGATCCATGGTCATATGTACACTAACAAAAAATTATATAAACCAATTTTCTATCGTGAAGATAGGTAGAAATTATGTTCGAAGAAAATTATCTCACTTTAGCGGCTTTAGGAGCCGTAGTGGCTGCGATGATCGGGCTCTTACTAGCAGACTATTTTGCAAAATTCATCGGAAAACAGGAAAGAGGAACAGAAAAGATGAAAAAATTGTCAGGAGAGGTACAGAAAGGCGCAAAGACTTATCTTCACACTGAATATAAATATATAGCAATGTTCGTCTTGGTAGTTGCTGTTCTTCTTGCTGTGAAAGATATCATCGAAGGGGAGATCGTTCTTACCTGGTTCCCATTTATCATAGGAGCCGTACTTTCCGCTACCGCTGGTTATATAGGCATGATAACTGCGACTAATGCTAGTGCTCCTGCCACCCAGGGAGCGAGAACAAGCCTAAACAAAGCTTTGACTATCGCCTTTAGAGGCGGCTCAGTGATGGGACTCACCGTTGTCGCCCTTGGTATAATCGGTTTGAGCACCATATTGTTAGTTGTTGGAGGCATATTTGGATTACAAGAAGCAGTCACCTACATAGCAGGCTTTGGATTCGGTGCTAGTGCAATAGCTCTTTTCGCAAGGGTCGGCGGTGGTATCTATACCAAAGCAGCAGACGTTGGAGCTGACCTTGCCGGAAAAGTAGAAGCGGAGATACCAGAAGATGATCCTAGAAACCCAGGAGTGATAGCTGACAACGTAGGGGATAATGTAGGGGATGTAGCAGGAATGGGTGCAGATCTTTTTGAATCTTATACTAACACGATAATCGCTGCTCTAACATTAGGTTGGATGGCTTTTCAAGAAAACGCTCTTCTTGACCACAGCCCTCTCCAAGATGCAGTTGTACAGCATGGTCTTAGTTACGAGATATTTGCGATTCCTTTCCTCATAGCTGGAGCAGGGATAATAGCCTCGATGATCGGTATATTTTTCATCAAAGCAGAAGGAGACGCATCTCAAGAGACTCTTTTGAAGGCTTTAAGAAAGGGTACCTGGGGTGCAGCCATCCTTATAGCAATATTTTCCTATCTCATCTTTTATATCGCTTTGCCTCCCGTCGATTTCGGTAATCTAGCTTTTAGAATCTTCGGAGCTGTTGTAGCGGGTCTAACTGCGGGAGTTTTGATAGGATTTTTCACAGAATATTACACGTCAGAGAGATACAAACCTACAAAGAAGATGGCTGAATCTACTGAAACGGGACCTGCCACCTTCATAATACAAGGCATAGCGACAGGGATGCAGAGTACGGCTTTCCCAGTTGTTATCGTTTCAGTGACCATACTAGTTTCGTTCTATCTTGCCGGGCTCTATGGTATAGCGATCTCAGCTATAGGGATGCTCTCTACCTTAGGTATTACTCTTTCATCTGATGCTTATGGTCCTATCGCTGATAATGCCGGCGGTCTAGCGGAGATGAGTGGATTGGATCCCAAGGTTAGAGAAAGAACTGATGCATTAGACGCTCTCGGGAACACTAACGCGGCGACAGGAAAAGGCTTCGCCATCGGTTCCGCAGCCCTCACCGCTTTAACTTTGACTGCAGCTTACGCATCGGAGATCGGATTTGATGTAGGACAATTCAGCATCATGGAACCTCCGATGTTAGCCGGAGTATTCCTAGGTGCGATGGTCCCATTCCTCTTCTGCGCTATTACTATGAAAGCCGTTGGACGTTCTGCGTTCGAGATAGTAAAAGAAGCTAGGAGGCAGTTCGAAGAAGTTACCGGGCTTCTCGAAGGAGAAGCTGAACCGGATTATCAGAGACCGATCAATCTGAGTACGTCTGCAGCACTTAGAGAGATGGTCGTTCCGGGTTTGATGGCGATCGTAGCTCCGCTAGTGGTAGGATTCATCTTGGGTCCAACCGCTCTAGTAGGCTTCCTGATGGCAGCGGTAGGAACTGGTTTCGTACTGGCTATAATGATGGCGAACTCCGGTGGAGCATGGGACAATGCAAAGAAATATATAGAGCAAGGTCACCATGGCGGTAAGGGCTCAGATGCCCATAAAGCTGGAGTGATAGGTGATACGGTAGGAGATCCTTTCAAAGACACGTCAGGTCCTTCACTCAACATCTTGATAAAGCTGATGTCTATAGTTGCGCTGGTCTTCGCTACCGCTATCGCCACTTACGGCTTACAGCTGGTCTAAATATTTAGGTGGACAAGTCATGTACAAAATGGAGAGAAAAACGGATACTGTGCGCATACCTCCCGATAGGTTAGATGAGGATATAGACGATGCCGCTATGGAAATAGCTAAGGAAGAACTTGAAGGAGTTATAGAAGACGGAAACAAGTTGGTCATCTTAGCTACAAATGTCGATCGGATAGGAGAAGGCAAAGTCGTTCATGGAGACGGAGGAGTTTACCAAAATGTAGAATACGATGCACTTTATTTCGAATTGATCGAGCAGGAACTCATCTTAGGATATCTTTGTGAAGTTCTTCAATTCGGCGGCTTCATAAGGTTCGGACCGCTGGATGGACTACTTCACATAAGCCAAATAATGAATGATAAAGTCGAAGTCGATCAAGGGAATCAGAGATTGGTGGGGAAAGAGACCGATAAGAGTCTAGGTATAGACGATGAGATAAGAGCTAGAATAGTCACTGTCAGTATAAACGATAGAAACCCAAGAGAGAGTAAGATAGGTCTGACAATGAGGCAGAACGGACTGGGTAAACTAGAATGGTTGAAAGAAGATGAGGAAGAAGAGGAGGAAGATTGACGATGGCGCAATTGAAAGCCTGTAAAGAATGTAACTATCTAACCGAAGAGAACGAATGTCCACTATGCGGTGGAGAAGTGTCAAGAGAATGGCAGGGCTACCTGGTAATAATCGATCACGAACATTCTATGCTAGCCAAAAAGATGGGTATAAAAGCGAACGGAAAATTCGCTTTAAAAGTCAGAGGATAGAGAACCTTGACTGAAATTCCAGATACTGATCTTAAATTGAGAGAGAAAGATAGAGGGGAGTTGAAGCGTACACTAGGACCTGTAGTAGAAGGGGAACTACCAGAAAAATATATTGAAAAAGAACCGATCATCACGGTCGGTGATGTGGTCACCGATACTCTACTAGAACAAGGTATACGGCCAGATTTAGGCATAGTTGACGGGAAAACTCAGAGAGATGATTATGAATTCAGAGAATGGAACGAGAAAGAAACTATAAGGATAGAAAATCCACCCTCTCTGATAAAAAAGGAAGCTTGGAATACTATAGAAAAAGCGATAGAAAAAGAGGAGAAAGTGATTCTCTTCGTAGATGGTGAGGAAGACATGCTTTCTCTAGTGGCGATCGCTTTATGCCCTCTTGGGGGTATAGTTATATATGGGATACCCGGAGAGGGTATGGTAATAAATGAAGTCTCGGAAGATTTGAAGGAAGAAGCTTGGGAAATAATAAATAAGATGATAAAAGTTGATAATGGTAGATAAGATGGTGGAAGTCGAAATAGAACACGAAGAAAAAAACGAACTTATGAATCGACGTGAAATGACATTGAAGGTTGATCACGAAGGAGAACCTACACCAACTCGCGATGCTGTGATTAACGAAGTGGCCAATATAGCTGATGCTTCAAAAGGTACCGTAGTTATCGCTAAGATCGATACGGAGTTTGGTAAAGAAGAATCCATAGTTACAGCAAGAATATACGATGATGAAGAATCTTTAAGAAAGTATGAAAGAGAATATTTTAAAGAAAGAGGTGGTGGTTCAGATGAATAAATCAGATATTTTTGAAGTAGAAGATGGCAAGATCAAAAGAAAAAGAAGAAATTGTCCCAAATGTGGTGACGGTGTCTTTTTAGCTGAGCACGACAATAGGGCCTCATGCGGTAAATGTGGGTACACCGAATTTGAAGGCTGATGATTATCTTCGTCAATATAGCTTAAAGAAGATAGATCTGATGATTTGGTAACATTTCGGGCTCGTGGTGTAGCTATCCTGTTTCTTCTGAGACAGGGCTACAAAGGATATCACCGGGGCTTCCGGAGCCCCAAACCCGGGTTCGAAAATCGATCTGGTAATACCAGTTCGGACGAAAATCCCGGCGAGTCCGTTCGTCTTACTTACTTCTTCACCTTGATCCTAGCAAGTCCTTTTTATTATCTTTAGATTCTTTCGTTTTTAAGATTAATAAAAATATATTCGTTTGAAAGTTTCACCAAAATCAGGCTTTCGAACTCAAAAAAATAAAGAAAAAGAAATAAGAAAGGGGTTTACTTGTTTTACCACTCTTCTTCCTCTGGTTCCTCTACATCAGAAGGTTCTTCTTCAAATAGAGATTCCTCGTCTATATCTTCAGGTTCCTCTGTATCATCGGGTTCCAAAGTTTCTTCTGGTTCCTCCTCAATTCCTGGCTCTTCTTCCATCTCTTCGAAAGTCTCTTCTTTTTCTTCTCCATCTGTTTTTCTGCTCATGAGAGAAACTGCGAGTGCGATAATTAAAATGATTATCACTAGAATCACGCCGAATACAGCAGCGTCCATTCCGGCTATCTCAGCAGGTTCTTGCACTTCTTCTGGTGCCTCTGCTAAACTGATGGTAGTCTCATAAATTTCTGTGTGAGTTGCTCCGTTAGCATCCATCCATTCTATTTCGATGTCTTCCTGGTAAGGCTGTCCTAACTGCGTATGTTCGGAAGCGACCATCTCGAAACTGACCGTGTATTCATCCCCTGGATTGATCTCTCCAACATATAAGTTCCAGATGTGTGGTCTTGGTGCTGAGAGAGCTCCTTCGATGTACATGTGTAGATCCACGATGTCTTCACCGTCTTCAACTCCGAGGAGGTTTATATCTAGATGCGATGTGTTCTTAGATCTCTCATCCACTTCCTCTGGTATTTCGCCGAATTCGAAAGAATACTTTTCACTGCTGCTAGCTAGAGCTCTGATGTACCCATCTATGATCTCCCAATCGTTCTCATAAAGATCAGGTATCATTGAAACTGTAGTCTCTCTAGCGGTTTCGTCACCTTCGTTCCTGATAGTGTATTCCAGAGTGAAGTTTTCTCCTGGTTCTAAGTGATGGTCA
>Ga0207421_10002270_pt1 | contig 24007 bp, 20 predicted proteins | sample SodLakKL_010_SED_4_FD_187542 | JGI IMG/M metagenome (GOLD analysis project Ga0207421, IMG submission 187542) | Alkaline sediment microbial communities from Lake Tanatar, Kulunda Steppe, Russia - 8KL_010_SED (SPAdes) (version 2) | ecosystem: Environmental > Aquatic > Non-marine Saline and... | reverse complement strand
AAGGAATGAAGTAATTTAATCTATTTTTAATCCAGCTTATCTTCAAATAATTCTTCAATAACAACCGTAGCGTAGCTTCCCTTTGAAAGGGAAAAAGATATTTCGTAATAGTTTTCTCCTTTGTCAAGAATCTCCAAATCGTTTAAATCAATGAATAATTTTCTTCTTTTTCCCTCTTCACTTAATTCAGGTAAACAATTTACTTTGAAGTCTTTCAATTCCAAGCCGTTCTCTTTAAGTATTTTTCTTTCATATTCGTTCTTCAGATCTGTTTCATATCCGTATACAGGTCCTTCTTCCTGTTCTATTTCTCCTTTCTCAATTCTATCTTTCACTTCATCTAAATATTGATTGAATAAATAACTCTGGTATGCGTGTGAGAACATTATCTCTAAATTCTTGGGCAGTTTCCTCATTGAATTTATATAGTCCCTTGGATATTCAACTAAGTGGTGTAAAAGAGTTCTTTCGTATCCAAGGTACTTCGGATACTTATTTAAAGCTTCTTTGAAAACTTCTCTTCTCTCTTCATCTTTACCTCTATTTTTATCCCAATTTTTCTCCAGCCATTTCCTCGCTTTCTTTGCATCTTCACTTTCTTCTTCGAAGCTCTTTGTTAAATAAATTTTCACAGCTTCTTCAGGTTTCTCTTTTATTGCAGCTTCTCCAACTAAATGAGTTATTGGTCTTATTTTACCGAATCTTTGATGTCCGTAGTAATTAGGTATCTTCTTCTTAGGTTTTATCTCTTTATCCGTTTCTACTTTTATTGTGAATTTGTTTCCCCATAAATCTCCCAGCGTTATTCGTTCATCGGAGTACTCAATTGGTTTTACATCTATATCTTTTATCTTCAATTCCTTTACATCTTCTGGTTTACATCCGTATATAGATATTCTTTGACTTGTTAATGCTCTTTTATCTTTTGTTCCTGCATAACCTATTCTTTTTCTAGAAAAATGTAGTCTATTACTTATTTCTTTTATTGCTCTATTCTGTTCCCAATTATTTTTTACTAGGGTACATATCAATTGATTTCCTTTGCTATTTTCTTTGAATTTATACTTCTTTTCAGTTTCCATTACCTCTCCATTTGGAGTTATCTCCTCAACTTTGAAATCTTCCGGATTCTTCTTTATTTTAAGCATTTTGATCTTTATTCAGAATTAGTTTTATTTATAACGTAATATTGCTCCTATTCCTCCGAATGCCTCGTAGAACTGTTTTCCTTTATCTGTATCAGTCGATACGTATTTTACTTCTGCACCTATCTGTTCCGCTAGTTCTTCGAGTTTTTCAGCTATTTCTTCTTTTTCCGTTATTTCTCTTTCTTCTTCACAGTTTGGACATATTTTCCCTTGGGCTTCAAATTCTTTCATGTCCTTTATAATTTTTTTTTCTTTTTCTCCACATCCAGGACATTCTATTCTTGCCTTTACCCATTTCATTTCTTCTGATATCAATAGAGTTTCTACTTTTCCTCTTCTAAGTGCTTTTACAACTTGTTTTAATCCATAGGTTGCTAATTCATTCCCTGTTATTTTCTTCATGAATCTCTCTATATTTCTTCTTTCCTTTTGAACTTCCAGGTCTTTTATTAAATCCTCTGATTTCTCCATAAGTTCTCTTATTCCGGATTCGTCAGCGTATCCTGTGCTCGGTTTTCCAAGTACTTTGTTCCTTATCTTTTTGTTCAGGTATTGGTCTGAATCTATTTTGTCTTTTGCCTGTCCTGGTCCTCCTATTATCACTCCTTTTATTTTATCGTCTTGGAATTCTTTATTTATTATTCCAGCTGCTTTTTTGTAGTGTTCGTGTTTCGCTTCATTTATGATTCTTTCAAATCTTCTTTGACTCCATCCTCCTTTTGTGTGTTTTGATGGAACGTGAGATCCAAAATTCTGTATTATCTCAAGGTGTTTTCCTTTTAATTTGGCTATTGCGGCGTTTTTACTGTCAATTACCACTAAACCATATATTTCTTTTGATTCTACTAATTTTTTCAGTTCTTCAAGTTCAAAAGTGTTGTCACAATTATATATGTTTACTTGTATGGGTTCAGGGGGCACTATTATCTCTTTTTCTATTTTTCCATCTATATGGCCTGCGAATATTGCCACTCCATTTTCAGGAACTTTTTTAACTCCTTTTAGTGACTGTAGAATTGTTTTTATTGCGGATTGAACGTGTTTTCTCGTTGATTTTGACTTGATATTTGCAGCTTCACTGTATTCCGTTTTTAGCCTTGTTACTTCTTGATTGATATTTTGATCTGGAGGTATGTATAGACTTATTAGTTCAGTTCCTTTTCCTCTCATTTTTTCAAGTTGTTTTACTTTTTCTTTGAGCTTCATTTTTTCCTTTTCATTCATTTTCATCATCTTCTTTTATTGATTTTTAACCGTGTATTGTTTTGTGTATTGCTCTAATTAATTGTTGGATTGTTTTTTAAGATGTTTAAAAGATTTTTTCAAGTTAGTTCTTTTCTACTTATATCTCTTAATCTTTTTCTATACTTCTCGCTTCCTAGACTTCCTTTCAGGTTTTCTATTAGTCTTGTACAAGAGAGATATTTTGGAACTATTACGTATAATACATCATCTATGTATTTTTTTGCTTCTTCAGGGTATTCCGTTCTAACTATTTTGTATGCTTCTGTTTTCAGTTCAATTATTTTTTCAGTTATGTTGTTCAGCGGAATTGTTGATATTATCATCTGTGCTTCTCTGTATTTTGATTCTTCCCAGGTTTCATGTATCATTAGATCTCCATATATGTAATTCATATTCTCTTCTTTCGCTTCAAGTATTCTCTCAGGATCATTATCTATGATTATTACTTTTTCTCCCTGTTCTTTTAGGAATTTTGATATTCTTGTTCCTTGTACATCGTATCCAGCTATTATGAAGTGGTTTGATATGTCTTCAGGTACTTTTGACTCTACGAATTCTGTTCCAGGTAGGTTTAATATCCATGTATTCTTTACTTTATTATATATGTCCCATACGTGATGACTAGTATATGAACTAGTTATCATGGTTACTATTGCTGCTAGAATTATCGCTTGAAACACAACTGGCTGTATCTGATTTGCTATTCGGGCATGTATTGCTAATATCAATGCAAATTCACTCATTTGATCCAAGTTCATCGCTGTCATTAATGAAGTTCCTTTACTGTAGCCTTTTATCTCCAGTATTAGCATTGTGAATAGTGGTTTTACTATGACTATTATGAATATTAGTCCCAATGAAATCAATATTGTGCTTCTTCCAGGAATAACTATTAATGCTCCCAGTGAAACGAAGAATATCGCTGAGAAGAAATCCTTCAATGACTCGAAGGTTTTGAGTATCTCTCTATCGTAAGGAGATTTAGATAGAGCTATTCCCGCTGCAAATGATCCTATAATGATGGATATTCCAAAGTGTTGGGATGTTGTTGTGAATATTAATAGGACACTAAGTCCTATTAGCATTGATGCTTCTTGTGATCTTTTAACAAATTCTAGGAGGTAAGGAGCTAAAAATCTTGCTGCAAATCCTGCTATGATTATTATTACACCTATCTGGACGTTTGAAATTATTTGTAATCTTGTTAAAGGATAAGATGCTAGTACCAAGAATATAAATATTGCTATGATGTCTTGAGTTAGGTTTATTGAATTACATAATCTTTTGTAAGCTAATTTAATCTTTTCTCCTTTTATTAACTCCATTCCAATTAAAGATGAACTCAGTGAAGCTGCCACTGAAAGGTACAATGAGTTTAAAGTTCCGAATCCTATTATATAGGAGTATAGGAATGTTAATGAACCTATTATCGTTACTTGTGCTATCGTTTCAGGTGCTGTGCTCTCGATTATCTTCTCGGTTTTTTTCAATCTGAGGCTTATTCCAAATATGAATACGAGGAAAGCTATTCCTATTTCCGCTAATGAAAGTATTCCAGCTTCTTTTACGAAGGGAGATATTATTATTCCTGCTATTAGATAGGCCGGTATTGTCGGATGGTTTAATCTGTTGAATATATATAGAAGTATCGATGCTGCTACAAATATTAATGTGAGGGATATTACTATTTCTATCATTTTCGATCACTTCCTTTTTTCCTCATGAACTTTTACCTCCCCATATTAGAGACTCAGTATCTCTATCTATCTGACTGATGAATTTTGGAAGGTTTTTCAAATAGTTTTCTAAATATCCTTTTATCTTTTCAGCTGTTAGTATGTTTTTTCTTATTATGTAATCTGCTCCCATATCGTAATACTCTTCGCTTTCTTCTGGGCTTTCTGATTCTATGAAAACGATTGATTTTTCCTTGCATTTTCTCAATATTTCCTTGTTAACTTGATCTTCTTTAGCGAAACTGATTATTAAGTCCGCTTCTCTTAATCCCATTTCTCTCTGTATTTCTTCGTGTTTGAAATCTCCAAATATGTATTTGAGGTTTTTTTCTTCAAGTTTTTCAACGTTCTTTATTTTTTTATCAACTACTCCGATTTGTTCGAAGTGTTCTCTTAATGTTGGAATGATTTTATCAGCTGTTTCATTGTATCCAACTATTAGTGCGTGATTTTCGAGTGTCTCCATCTCTACATCTTTTTTATCTTCCGATTCAAATCTTTCAAATATGTGTTTTACTCTTTCGTATATTTTTTCATTGTAGGTTATCAAATAAGTTGATAAGGTCATTGTTATAAGAGCCATTAAGCTGAAGTATCCCAGTAGATCTGCTGGTATATATCCTTGGACTATAGCTATTCCTCCAACTACTAATGAGAATTCGCTTACTTGAGTCATGTTTATGCTTCCCAGGAAACTTGTTCGTGGTGTGAATTTTTCTCTGTCTATTAAATAGAACATTATTAGGAAGTTTCCTATCATCAATACTGCTGAAGTTATCACTGCTTCTTTCCAATATGCGAATAGGCTTTGTGTGGTTAATTGAAGACCTATTGATGCAAAGAATATTACTAAGAAGAAATTAGTTAAAGGTCTCGTTCTCTCTTGAAGTTCTTTATGAAATGGTATTTGTCCCAGTCCTAGTCCCGCTAAGAATGCTCCTACTTCTATTGATACTCCTAGAACGTGTCCCAGTGTTATGAATGCGAATGCCCAGGTTATTCCTATTATGAAGAAAGCATGTTTATTTTCAGCTACTCTTCCAAATAACCCGGAAAGTAGATATTTGGAGGTTATTACTACTAATATTCCTATTAATCCTATCATCAAGAATACTCTAAGTAATGTGTATCCTATTATGCTTGGATCGGTTAGAGTTCCAGTTGAAAATAGTGCTAAGTATATTACTAATATGATGTCTTGTATAATTAGTACTCCTACGTTTATCCTTCCAGGAAGAGTTTTTATCTTGTTTTGATCCGCTAGTACTTTTACTATCACTGGTGTAGCTCCAAATACTGTGCACAGTGCTATTATGGTTGTGTGCATCAGTGGAAATCCCAGCAGATAAGCTACTATAAATGCCAGAGCTGTTTGCATAATTGTTTGAAGTATTGATATTCTGATTATTGGTTTCAGTATTTTTCTTATATCTTTTATCTTCATTTCTAGTCCCAATAAAAATAGTAGAAAACCAAGTCCTAATTTGGAAAATAATTCAATTGAAGCTGTTTCTGTAACTATATTTAAAGCTACCGGTCCCAAAGCTACTCCTGTGAAGATATAAGCTACTAATGGAGGTTGTTTTGTTTTTCTCGCTATTATAACGAAAATTGTAGCGGTCACTATTAGAATAGCGAAGTTCAGAGTTAGCGGTGTTAATCCATCCATCTTTTTCCACTCGTATTTTCTTTGATTTATGTAAGAGTTCAAGGTATATAAAAATAAGTAAGTCATTAACGAGTGAGTATTTTTGAGAAAACTGAGAATTTATTCTAAGGCTCTATTAGTTCTTCCGCTTCTTTCGGTAGTAAAATAGGTTTTTCATAATTTTTCCAATCATCTAGAACTATTCTTGAACATGCATTCACTATAAATGCATCAAAGGGGAGATGATTTATTTTATTAGGAGTTATCTGATTCATTCTAATTATATGAGCTTCTTTTCCTTTCTTTCTTAGTTTTTCTGTTACTTCTTTAGTTACTTTGTTATGAGTTTGTCCTGGATGAGGTGTTTCTATTACTGCGAAAGTTTCGGAGTTTCTAGCTTTATCTTTCCTCATTTCTCTTTCCTTCATCCATTTTCCTTTTTCTATTTTTCTCACTTCGCCGTTGTAAGGGTTTCCTTGAATTACTTTTTTATTCGTTGAATTGGCTATTCCCTGAGGATGAAAATTTCCAGAACCTATGAATATGAATGAATCCACTTTTTCTTGAATATCTGTAGCTGCTATGAAGCAACATCCAAGGACTTGTCCTTCCCTGATGTATTTATCTCCTTTCCTAGTTACCGGTTCATTACCTTCTTCTTTAATTGTTTTTTTCATTTCTTTCAATTTATGTAGATGTTGAGTGGTTGTTGTTAGTCCTATTTTTTCCCCCTCGGTTTCTTTTAAAGCTTTCTTAGTAATTTCTTTAACCTCTTTTTTTGATTCTACAGGCACATATAATACATTTTCAGATGGAACTAATTCCGTGTGGCCAAAGTGCACTATTAAATCATATTTCTCTCTTTCTTTTTCAGGAGGAATACAACACGCTCCATAAACTGCTTCTCCATCCAATAATATTTCCAGATCTTTATTATTCTTCAATTTCTTCATTATCTCTCTAGATCTAGGTTTAAGACCTTCCGGTAACTGTATCAAGATTTTCTTTGGCTTTTTCTTCTTGATTTCTTCTTTCACTTTATCTATATTTAATTCATAATCCATTTTGATCTCTATCCATATTTTTGATTTTCTTATTCATTAATTTTAGAGTAATTGAACTTTTGACGATAGATAAAGCTAAGGATGGGGTCTGGGAGATTTGAATTCGGGAACCATTTCTAATTAGCTTTTCTAAAGCCTTTGAACGGTTTCTCCCGTCTACTGGTGTCCCCTGACACCAATAGGACATCATTGCAAGTAAATTGCTCAGAGCTCCTGGATTGTATCTGGAGCCAGTGGGGATACCGAGCTACCCTAAGACCCCATCTTAGAAATATTAATAACTTGGTTCATTATAAGTTTTCTTTTTTCATATCTTTTTAAACGGACCGGGCGGGATTTGAACCCGCGATCTACAGCTCCCTCCCAAAACTTTAGAAAAGTTTTGATTCAAACACCTTTTTTGATGAAACTTTTTTTAAAAGTTTCTTTTGATGAGTTTTTTCTGAAATTTGTTAGGAGGCTGTTGCCCTATCCTCTAGGCTACCGGTCCTTTTTGTAATTTCATTCAACTTAATTTATTTTTTCAATTGTTTTTAGTTTTTGTTTTTATGGTTGGGTTATTTATTCGTGGAATGAAATAATTTCTCTGGATGATGATGCGAACAACCTATGAGGTTCTCCGTACCGATGATTAGATAACTGGGTTAACTGCCCCAATCTGACATTTTAAAAACTTTGGGGCTTTTTTTAGTCTTTTAATTTATGTTTTAATCCTTGTGTGAAGAAAGGAGATTTTACCCATGCTCCCACTTCTTTTTCTTCATCTTCTCTTGGTGTTAAAAATAGAACTGAATGATCGTCTATTGTCATAAATCTGTGTTTATGATTGTTTTTTTGAATTTCAGCGAACTCTGCTAGTCTTTCTATTTCATCAGTATTATCTGTAATTATCTTTATATTTGTTCCTCTGTTTTTAGCTTCTTGAAACTCTTTTCCGTATTCTTTTATGTGTTCCAAAGCATCTTCTGTATCTGTAGCTAAGACTATTTCTTCTCTCGCTTCTTCAAGCAGTTTCCTTATCTTCGAGTTAAGTTTTTCTTTATTTCTTAAGAACCATAGGAAATCATGTGGATTTTGTTTTGTTTTTTCTCTTCTTCCCTTTCTCTCTTTGAGTTTTGTCTGTATTTTATTTTTAACTTCATCCATTTTTTTGATTTCTCTTTCATGTTCTTTTTTCTTTTTTTCCTTTAGATTTCTAATTGCTTCTTCTAATGGGTTTGATTTATATTTAGTGGGTCTTCCTGGCTGTATTGAACACATTCCTTTTTCTTCAAGGGATTCGAGTATATCATAAGTTCTTGGGCGGGGTATATTTGCTTTTTTACTTATTTCTCCTGCTGTAAGGGTATCTTCTTTTAGTAATGCTACAAATGCCTTTGATTCGTATTTATTTAATCCTATTTTTTGAAATTCATCGATTATTTCTTTATCCATATGTATCACTATAAGGGGCTCTTCACTTAAATGATTGGTGAATCGCCATTTTTTTAGCCATTTCAAGAAATTTACTCTATGTGTTTTCTTATTCTCTTTGTTATTATGAAAACCCCAACCTTTAAATATGTTGTTACTAACTAATAGTAACACAAAATGTAATAATGTTTTACTGAGGTGTAAACAAAATGAATACAATTGGAAAATACGGAACAGAAAAAGCGTTCAAACCGGAAAATATGGTGAAAGCCATAACTAATTCGAAGACTATTAAGATCATTTTCTTAGCTATAATTGTAACTAGCGTATTAGCTGCAACAGCAGCTGCATCTTCTTTAGTTATAGATGTTGAAGATCAAGTAAAAGAAGTAACTTCAGGAGGAACAGCACATTTCTTGATCGATGTAACTAATGAAGGAAACGAAACAATAGATGTTTCAGCAGAAGTAATTGGTTCTGAATTGAGTACCAGTTTCTCAGATTTACCGGGCTCGGAATTTTCACTGGGAGCGGGAGAAACGGAAACAATACACTTCTTTGCTTCAACGACTAAAGAAGACAAAGGAACTTACGACGTTCCTTTATACATAAATGGAAGACAAAGGCTACTAGCTGTAAAAGTGATTGAAGGCATAGATTCGCTTGAATTACATGGTGCCTACGAAGAAATCACTGTAGCCCAAGGATCAACTCAAGAACTAAAATTCGTTGCAGAGAACATAGGTGATGAAAGAATAAAGAATATAATTATATCTGGAGATATTTCTACAAGATTAAATCCAGATTATCCCAGCCACTTTTTCCTCAATCCGGGAGAACAAAGAGACACCTCAATAACTATGGAGGTTCCTGATGATTTCCCAACAGGAAGATATATATACGAGATTACAGCTGCTTCAGGAGACAAGGTTGGAGCTACTGAAGAAGTTATTGTAAACGTGGTTGATTCACCTCCTGTAAAAGGAAGATTAAGACTTAGAGACCTAAGATGGAGAGGACTTGTAGAAGATGATGAAACTGTAGGGTATAAAGTGACTTTCGAAATAGAAAACAAGGGACTAATGGACATACAAGATGTAGAATGGGAAATAGAAGGAATGCCAGAGGATTGGAATGTTTCAGGAGCAGATACCTTTGATATAGATGGTGGAGAAATAAAACAGAAAACACTTGAATTCAATACTCAAGGAGATTTCGGAAGAGAAACAGTGAAACTAAGTCTGTTTAAAGATGATGTAGAAATAACTAGTAGAGAAATAGTGTTCAGAGGAGACGAAATAGGAGTAGGAATAGGAGGACTAGTTGTAGGAAGACTAGCGCCAATACAACTAGGAATAGGAGCACTAGTAGGTCTATTAATTGCTTTAGTATTCTACATGAAAAAAACTGAAGGAGTAGGACCAAGAAGAAACAGTGATTATCTCAAAAGACTTGTCGATGAAACCATTGAAAGAGAAATAAAAGAGAAAAAAGAAGGTAAGAAAGATCAAGATAAGAAGAGCTCATCTGAATAGATGTGGCTCTTTCTTTAACTATTTTTTTTAAAAGAAAAATATTTTTAGATTTATAGCCACGATTATCAGGGTTATTATCAGTAGAATTATGAGTATCAAGTCTCTCTTTTTTAACTTTTCCTTTAATTCTTCATTTAGATACTTTAATCTAGCTTTTTCAGCCTCTCTGTAGGTTTTTTCTTTAGCTTCTATCTTTTCTTTGTTTTTTCTATCTCTATCCTTTCCTTTGAATATCTCTTCTTCTTTATCTCTTTCTTCTTTTAGATATTTCTTGAGCTCTTTGTATTTTCTCTCTTCTTTGAAGCTTCCTATATCAGCCATTTTAATCATTTTATTTTTTATTCTACGGGTGTTCCAGGTTTCATTTTTTTATCGGTTTTCAGTAGAGATACTTTTTCATTGTCTACTGCTGCGAGGACCATTGCCTCTGACTTTACTCCCATTATTTTCGCTGGCTCTAGATTTGTTACTACAGCCACTTCTTTATCTTTCAGTTCTTCTTGAGAGTAGTAGTTTTTCAATCCTGCTACTGCTGTTCTTTCTTCTTTCCCTATGTCTATAGTTATTTTGTACAGGTTGTCGGATTTTTCTATTTTCTCAACATTTTTTATTTTACCTGTTTTGATTTCAAGTTCTTTGAATTGATCGAAGGGTATTTTCTTCATTTCTTCCACCTCCTTTTCATTATTTTTTTCTTTGAATTTTTCCTCGTACTTATCAGCTTCCTTTTTACTTATTTTTTCAAATAATGGTTCATATCCCTTTATCTTATGTCCTGGTTCAAGTCTTTCTTTAGCTTGTTCCAGTTTTTCAGGGTTTATTCCGAGGAATTTCTTAATTTTATCAGCTGTTTCAGGTATGAATGGCTCTAAATATATTGATAGTGCTTTAGTTACTTGTAGTGATGTGTAGGTAACTTCTTTTTGTCTTTCTTTATTTTTCCAGGGTTCTTCATCCGTTATGTATTTGTTTGTTTTTCTCGCTAAATCTATGACCATATCTATTGATTTATTGAACTCCATCTTTTGACCAAGGGTATCCCTGAGCTTTTTCTCTGTTTCATCTATTGCTTTCAGTATCTCTTTATCTCTTTCCATTAAATCAGGTTCAGGTACTTTACTTTCAAAGAACTTCTCCGTAAATGTCAGTGTACGGTGTACAAAATTACCCACCACGTCGTTCAAATCATGGTTTATCATTTTCCTAAATTCCTTCCATGTGAATTCTCTATCTCTTTTTCCAGGGTACATTTTTATCAAAGCATATCTCCAGTAGTCAGAGGGGTATAATTCCATTGCATCATCCAAAAATACTCCAACTTTATTTGATTTGCTGAATTGTCCTCCTCCGTAGTTCAAAAATTCACAGGCTTTCACTCTCTCTGGTTCTACGTATCCTTCTCTAGTTCCTTTAAGAATTGCTGGGAAGTAAACTGTGTGAAAGGGAACGTTATCTTTTCCCATGAATTGAATTAACTTTGTATCTTCATCTTTCCACCATTCTTCTATTCCTATTTCTTTTGAAAAACTTATGTATCCTATTGGTGCATCTATCCAAACGTAAAATACTTGTCCTGGTTTGTCAGGAATTTCTATTCCCCATTTAAGATTTCTTGATATATCTTTATCTCTTAATCCTTCTTTCAAAAGATTTTCGGTTATCTTAATGGTTGTTTTTGGCCATTTTTCTCTTTTTCTTTCAAGTAGTTCCTTTATTTCCTCTTCTAATTCGGATAATTTGAAAAATACATGTTCGCTTTTCTTTTTCTTAGGTCTTGATTTGCATGAAGAACAATAATAATCTATTAATTCTTTTGGAGAGTCAAATAGTTTTCCACATTCATCGCACTGATCTCCTTTAGCGCCTTCAGCTCCACATTTTGGACATTTTCCCTTTACGTATCTATCAGGAAGTGATTTTTCACATTTTGGACAGTAGAGTATTTCTATGTCTTTTCTATATATGTATCCGTTTTCTTTGAGTTTATTGTATATCTCGATGGTTTTTTCCGCATGATTCTTGTTATCAGTTCTTGAATAAACGTCGAAATCAAGGTTTAATTCATCAAAGAGTTTCTTAATTTCCTTGTGTTTTTTTTCAACCCATTCACTGGGTTCCACCTTGTGTTTGGTTGCTTCAACTTCTATTGGTGTCCCGTTAGAATCGGTTCCGCACACATATTTACATTCTTTTCCATCTAGTTTTAGAAAACGTGAATAAACATCTGCAGGAAGAACTGAACCTATGATGTTCCCTAAATGAGGTATATTGCTCCCGTAAGGTAAAGCGGATGTAATTAGATACTTGAAAGTAATCACCTTTTTCTCTTTTTATATATCTTTGGTTATTAATTTAAGCGCTATTATTTAATCCTTTTTTAATCACTTAATTCGATTCTTATTTTTACCTCTATCTATTTAATTTTGTAATTCATTAAGAATAAATGGAGAATAATTTGAAGTGATATAATGAAAATAGATATGCATATACATACCGAATACAGTTACGATGGAGTTTCAAAGATAAGAGGAGTATTTGAAAGAGCTGAGAAGAGGGGACTTGATGGAGTAGCAATAACAGATCACTTCGATACAAGAGGATGGAAGGAAGCTGAAGAAATAGCTAAGGAAAAGAACATGTTCTTTATTCCTGGAGAAGAAATAAAGGTTTTAAATGAGAATAAAAAGATAGTGGGTGAGGTATTAGCTTACTTCATTAAAAGAGGAATAGGGAATAAAACGATAGAGGAACTTGAAAGAGAGGTACATTCTCAAGGAGGATTACTATTTTTAGCTCATCCTTTCGCTAAATCAAGACCTTCTCCCAAGAGACCTAAAGAAGTACTTAAATATGTAGATGGTATAGAAACAATAAATGCAAGATCAAGGGTTTGGGAGATAAATAGAAGAGCGTCCAGAATGGCTAAAAAGATGAATTTACCTGTAGTAGGTGGTAGTGATGCTCATATCCCTGAAGAAGTGGGTTACGCTTACACAGAGGTAGATGCTGAGGATTTGAATGAATTTAAAGAGAAACTGAAGAAGGGAGAATCAAAAGCTAGGGGTAAAAAGACAAATTTCTTCTTTCACTACGCTTCACAGTTGAAGGGAAGAGTATGATTGATTAAGAAAAAACTATATAAATTCGAGGAAAGTATTTAAGATAAGTTTAATCACAAGGTGAACACTATTAATGAAAAATCCAGTTTCAAATTACTGATGTTTTTTTTAATCCTTTCTTTATCTATAGGAATAGGTCAATCTTCAAATTTAAGTGTAAATACTCTTGAAGCTACTGGCATAACGTATAATTCAGTGGTTTTAAATGGAGAATTAATAAATATAAGCGGTTCTGAAGAGGTTGATGTATATTTTAGATTTATTGAGAAAGGAGAGCCTTTTGTAGGTCATTGGCCCTCTACAGATAAGTTTTTGATGAATGAAACAGGTAAATTTAATTATGAATTGTCTGAATTAAATTACAATTCTACTTATGAGTTTTTGGCAGTTGCTGAATGTAAGGATAAGTATGTTGAAGGTAAAGTAAAGAATTTTACTACTGAGGATGCTCCGGATCCGAAGATTGAAAGTATTGAAGCGGAAGAAATTGATTATGATTCAGCTATGCTTAAAGGAAATCTGTTTAATGTTAAAGATGAAGAAATAGATGTATTCTTCCGATACAGAGAGATAGGTGAAGATTGGAGTGAAACATCGGCTCAAAGGATTCAGGAAGGAGAATTCACGGAATCAATAGAAGATCTTAATCCAGAAACTGGTTACGAATTCAAAGCAGTTATGAAGTATGAGGAAGAAGAAAAAGGCGACGTTTTGAGTTTTTCAACGTTAGAAGAACCCTCTCCAGAAGTAAAAACTCTTTCTGTAAAAGAATTAACAAGTGAATCAGCTATTTTAGAAGGAAAATTAATTGATATTGGTTTAGAAGATGTTTTAGGCATTAGTTTCCAATACAGAGAAAAGGGAGATTCTGAATGGGTTAATGAAACGGAATTAATGCCGAGAGGATCTGAAGGGATATTTACCAAGGAGGTATTTGGTTTAAAGCCTGAAAATGAATATGAATTCAGAGCACTGGCTAGATGGGAAGATCAAAATACCACAGGAGAAGTTCTTGATTTCTCAACTTTAGAGATGGAAGGTCCATTACCTCAAACCAAGTCACCTGTTAATGTTACCCATGATTCAGCTATTTTAAAATCTGATTTAATTGATTTAAGAAATATAACGGAAGTAGATATCTTCTTCAGATATAGAGAAGAGGAGGATTGGATTGAAACTACTAAAAGGAATATTAGCAGTGAAGGTGAATTTGAAGAAAGAATAGATAATTTGAACCCTGAAACTCTGTACGAATTTAAAGTTGTTGTGGAATGGGAGGAAGAGGAATTAAAACAAAATATTGGAGGGGTTAATGAATTTGAAACTACTGAGAAACCTGATCCTGAATTAGAATTTTTAGAAGTCACTGAAATTTCTTATAGTTCAGCTAAAATTGAAAGTAAATTGGTTCAAACACCTGAACCTGTTAATGTTTTCTTCAGATATAGAGAAGAAGGAAATAATTGGATAAATACTTCTGAACAAAAAATGGAGGAAGTTGGAGTATTTGAATATGATTTAATTGGTTTGAGCGAAGAAACTGTTTATGAATTTAAACCTGTAGTTGAATGGAATGGAGAAGAGTTAACAGGTGAAGTAATTGAATTTGTAACTCCAAAACAGCCTTCAGTATCCACTTTGAATTACAAAGCAGTTACTAGTAATTCAGTTATTCTTAAGGGTGAATTAATGGAATTAGGTGATTCAAAGGTTGAATTGCTCTTCAGATACAGAAAAGAAAATGAAGAATGGGTTGATACTTCTCCTCAGGAAGCCGATGAATCGATTATTTTTGATGAAAGAGTTGAAAATCTTGAAGAGGATTCTGAGTACGAATTTAAAGCAGTCGTGAGATGGGATGATGGTGATTATGAATTGGAGGGTGATTCAATAGAGTTTAGAACATTGGAGTCTTTGGATGCGGTAACTCCGACTTTTTTTGATCTATTATTTTTATTTATAATAATAGTTTTAGGTATACTTTTAATCTTTCTTGGAAGAATTAGATTAGTTTAATAATTATTTAATCTTTGTTCCAGAAATCTCTGATTATTTCTCCAGGTTCTCCAGTTACTTTTATGTTTTTTTCTTCGGGAAAGCAACGTGAATAATTTCTCCATGTGTATCTGTTATCTAAATAAGCTATTATTCCTTTGTCTTCTTCATTTCTTATACATCTTCCAGCGGCTTGTATTGCTTTGGTCATAGCTGGAAATATATATCCGTATTCCCATCCTTTTCCGTATTTGTGATCATAGTACTTTATTAGTGATTTTGTCTCTAAATCAGGTTTATTTAAGGGTATTCCCACTATTATTGCTCCCATTAATTGTTTTCCAGGTAGATCTATCCCTTCTCCGTAGCTACCTCCTGATACTGCTGCTAGTAGTGCGCCTTCCTCTGATTTAGAATGTTTTTTGAATTCTTCTAATGTTTTGTTATTTTCCTTTTGAGTGTATTCTTTTTCCTGTATGACTATTGGTTTGTTTATCTTTTCTTCCAGGTGTCTTTGAACCTTTCTCATAACTTTGTATGAAGGGAAAAATACCGCTGTGTTTCCTGGTATTTCTTGAGTTATTTCTGATGTTTTTTCAGCTATCTTTTCGTATTGTTGTGGTGTTCTCTCTGAATATTTAGTTGTTACGTTTGGAACTATAATTTTTAACTGGTTTTTCTCCGGAAATGGAGATTCGTATTCTTTTAGTTTTGTTTTTTTCTTATCAAGTCCAGTTAGGTCTCTATACATTTTTTGAGGTTTCATGGTTCCAGACATTAGTACTGTTGATCTTGTTTTATTCACTATTTTTTCAGTGAATATTGATGGGTCCAAACATTTGTATTGTATTGAAAATCCTTTTCCTTTATCCCACTTTTTCATTATCCTTGCAAATGATTTCTTTTTACTTTTTTTGGTCCAGTTATCGTAGAATTTTTTCATTGAAAGGCAGCTGCTTTTGTCTTTGTTTGATTTTTCCATGTATTCTGTTCCTATTTTCTCCAGGTTTTTCCTCGTTTCTTTACTTGGTATGGGTATGCTATTTTTAGTTATTAGTTTCTCTTCATTTTGTCTTAGTCTTCCTGTTTTTTTCTTTACTTTTTTCTCAATATTATCTATTTCTTTTTTCAATTCATGATCTTTTAGAATAATTGCTTCTTTTTTTGCTTTTTTAAACGTGTAACTACCTATCTGTGTTGATAGAGAACTTCTTATTCTGCTTGGTGCATTGTGAGCTTCATCTATAATTAATATTGAATTTTTAAGTTCTTTATTAGTTTTTTGAAGAAATGTCTGTGATATGAAAGGATTTAGAACATGGAAGTAATCACATATTATCACGTCTGATTTTTTACTGGCTTCTATTGTTGCTTCATATCCGCATATTGGTTTTTGCATTTCTTCAATATGTTCTATTACTTCTGTGTTTGTTCTGCCTTTTTCCTGCCATTCTAGAAATTCTTCTATTCTATTTTTCGCTTTTATCTTTTCTTTCTTTGTATGTCCTACTGCTCGTGCGTAGTAAGGGCATTTTTCTTCCTTTTTCTGCTTTTTACATAGTTCGTAAAATTCGTTTGATGGTGCTTTCTTTAGAGGTTTATTTGGACAGAGATGTTTTTTTCCAACTACATCTGTTGCTCTGATATTTAACCCGTATTTTCTATTTATGTCTCTAACTACTTCTAGAGCTATTTCATGTTGTGATATTTTTGGAGTTGTGAAGAAAACTGTTTCTCCTGTTTTTAGAGAATGGGTTATAGCTGAGGATATGATAGCGTCTGTTTTACCTAATCCTGTTGGAGCGTGTGCTATTAGGTTCTTTTTTTCTTTTATTGCTTTGTAGGTATCTTCTATTAATTTTTTCTGTTGTTTTCGAAGTTCTTCATGTCTGAAATATATGTTTCTTTTATTTGCCATTCTTCCTTCCTTGTTTTGTTTATTTTCCGAAGTATAAGGAGTTCTTAAAATAACGTATGATTTATTTCCTCGGTTTAATACTGAGGGAATTATAAAAAATTATTGAAAGTATTCTATCTTAGTCTGTATAGATTTGATAGTTTCTTTATGAATATTTTGTGATCTATTCCCTTTTCCCTACATTTCTTTTTTAATTCGTCAAATATCTCTTTTTCATCTTCAGTTATCCTGGTTTCGTTTGAATCTTTTATGCTGAATTTTTCAAGCGCCATTTAGATACACCTCTTTTAATCTGCTCTTATCAAGAACCCGTCTTTCTCTTCTCTTTTAAATCGGTGATTTGGGTTTCTTGAACATACATACTCGTCTCCTTCTTTCTTTAGGATTATGCTTTGACCTGTTTCGGAAAAGCAGGTTGGACATGCTTCTTTTTTTTCAGTAGTAGCCATTTAATCACCTGTTTATTGTTTGGATTCAAAGATATTTAATGATAGGGGGTTTTTACTTATTTCAGTCATTAATTTGGTTTCGTTCCCCATAGTTCAAGAGCTTTTTTAAGCTCTTCTTTTTCCTCTGAGTATTTCCATGGGTTTTCTTTATTCATTTTGGCATCTATTGCTTGTCTCATTGCTTTTGCTCCTGCTTTAGATCCATCTGGATGACCATGTACTCCTCCTCCTGCTTGTATTATAAGGTCTTTTCCCAGGAAATCCATTATTTCATGTATTATTCCTGGATGAAGTCCTCCGCTGGATACTGGGAAGACTGGTTTGATTTGATGCCAATTTTGCTTTAGTCTTTTTTTCATATCTTCCATAGTTGTGTCGTATTCCGTTACTTCTTTTTTGGATATATTTTCCTTTATCCATTTTATATCATTTTTCTCTCCTTCCATCTTTCCTACTCCTGTTCCTATATGTAATTGATCGACACCTATTAATCTGTATAATTGTCCAAGTGCTTGCATTGTTATTCCATGTTCTTTTTTCCTTGTTATTGCTCCGTGCATTGCTCTATGTGCGTGTATTACTAGTTCAGGTCCTTCGTCTCTCATTTCTTGTAATGCTGAGAAACCGACTGTAACTACATCTATCATCATGTATCTTCCGCCTTGTTTTTTTATTTCTTCTGCTCTTTCCATCATTTCGTTGAATGGTGCTGTTACATTGCACATGTATACTTTTTTCTCTCCAGTTTCGTCTTCTGCTCTATCTCTGGATTCAAGTGTTTCTGTTAATCTGTCTTCGAATTTATTGAATGGTTGGCTCGTTAGATTTTCATCATCTTTTACTATGTCGCATCCACCTATCCATGATTTCTCCGCGACCTTAGCATGTTCTTTTTGATCCAATCCAAGCTTTGGTTTAACTATTGTTCCCATTAAAGGTCTTGATTCCACTTCCAACATCTCTCTTACTCCTTCTATCCCGTATCTAGGTCCTTTGTATTCTTTCAAGATTTTTTCAGGCATTCCTAAATCCACCAATCGAAGGTTCTTCACTGATTTCATTCCGAAGATATTTCCCGCTATTGAACTCATTATTTGTGGGATATTGTTCAATTCAAATAATTCTTTAGGGTAAGCTATTTTTGCATAAGGGTCATTTAATTCGTATACTCGAGCCTTAATTTTTTCAGCTCTTTCGTTAATTGTGTCTGTAGTGGTCCAAGTACCTACGCTTGATTCTTTAGCTATTTTACTAGCTGCTTCTTTGAATATGGTTCCGTGTCCTGGTTCTATTCTGAAAACAACTTTTAAGTCATCTTTGCCTGGTTCGTATGAAGTATCGACAAATTTCATTATTATCACCGGTTTTTCATTTATTAAAACAAAACATCGAATGGTTATAAATCTTTAGTAGTTTTCTCAATATTTCCTACTTCTTTGAGGGATAGGTTTTTAATTACTCGTGTCATTTAATAATTGAATAATCTTAATTTGCTTAGATTAAAAATTTGATTAAAAACAGGTGGTTTCGAAAATGGCTAGAGTAAGATCAGGGATACCGGGACTCGATGAATTGCTAAATGGAGGATTCTTGGAAAGCTCAACGGTTCTCATTTCAGGAGGAGCAGGTTCAGGTAAAACTATATTCTCAACGGAGTTTGTCTACAAAGGAGCTAAGGATTACGATGAACCAGGAATCTACATAACTCTGGAAGAAGGAGCCACTAACATATGGTGGAATATGAAGAACTTCCGATGGGATGTAACTAGTTTAGAAAGAGAAAACATGCTCAAAATATACAAAGTAGGGATGATAAACCCACAAGACTTTGCAGAAGGTTTCGAAAGAGAAGTAAACAGAATAAAAGACATGATCGATGATATTGATGCTAAAAGATTAGTTATAGATTCCACAACAGCATTTGGAATGTGGATGGGATCAGAACAAAATATAAGACACTCATTATTTAAACTCAGTGAAGAACTAAAAAATATGGATGTAACAGCATTACTCACAGCCGAAGCTCCAGGAGGAAAAGAAAGATTCAGCAGATTTGGAGTGGAAGAATTCATAACTGATGGAGTAATAGCTCTATACTTCAAACCACCACAAAGAGCATTATTTATAAGGAAAATGAGAGGCACAAAACACGATAAGAAACCTCATCCATTTGAAATAACTAGTTCAGGTATAGAAGTAGATTCAAAGCAAGAAGTACTCTGGGAGAGTCTGGAGTGAATTGTCTGAATTACTTTTATCTATTATTTAACGCGGTTGAGAGGTAATACTAGTGAAGAAGGTAAGAGCATTCTTGGATCTAACGAGAATGAGTCACGGTTTGTATTTATTAATAGCTGTATTAATCGGCCAGATTATAACAAAAGGATTACCTTCAATAAATATTTTAATATTTTCCATTATTACACCGGTATTTATATCGGCTAGTGCTTTCGCCATAAATGACTATATGGATTACGAGACGGATAAATCCAATAAAAGGACTGACAGGCCATTAGTATCTGGAATTTTAGAAAGAAAAACAGCCCTATATATTTCACTTATTTTAATGCCCATCGGAATATTATCTTCTGCCTTGATAAACATCCATTCCTTTTACATAGCTATCATCTTCACAGTTATAAGTTATGCTTACTCAATTCATCTTAAAAAAATCGCGTTAGTTGGAAATCTATGTATAGCTGCAAGTATGACTATTCCTTTCATATTTGGTGCTTTGAATGTTTCAAGAACTATTCCTGCTTCGATATGGGTTCTATCATCGATGGCTTTCCTTTCAGGAACAGGTAGAGAAATAGTTAAATCAATTCAAGATATGGAGGGAGATAAAAAACAAGGAAGAGAAACATTACCTTTAAAGATAGGTGAAAAATCATCAAAATACTTAGCCGCTTCATTAATCCTTACAGCGGTATTAATATCTCCTTATCCATATTTAAGAGTATTTGGATATATTGGGAGCGATATATATCTAGCAACTGTATCAATAGCAGTACTAGCATTCTTAACATCTTTATACAGTTTATTCAGACATAATAGTTATAGTTCTTTCAGAAAAGAAACGTACATAGCTATGGGAATAGGTTTACTGGCATTCCTTCTACCTGTGATTTGATTTCAACGAGTTTCTTTAAAATTGCTAAATCTTTTTATTCTACCCTGTTCTCATAATAAATGGTGACGCGCTTGAAGAAACAGACAAATATCCAGTCAACGGAAGAGATCAAAGAAAGTGTTGAAGAAATAACTCATGATGAAATAAAACTCGAAGAATTAGCTCGGAGACACGACTGGAGAGAATTACTCAGAGAAATAGTTGAAAAGAAAGATATGGATCCCTGGGATATAGATATAGCTAAGCTGGTTGGTGAATACATTCAAACTATTCAAGAGCTACAGGAAATGGATTTCCAAGTACCTGCAAACGCCGTTCTAGCTAGCTCAATACTGCTTAGAAAAAAGAGCTCTTCTTGGATAATAAAAGGAGAAGATGAAGAAAAGGAATTTAAATACTGGGAGGAAATACCCACTACTCCTGATCAGATACCTCCAGCTAGAGAAGAAATACTAGAACCAAAACCTAAAAGAAGAAAAACTCAGAGGAAAGTATCGGTCGATGAATTAATAGATGCTGTTGAAGATGTCATAGATAAAGAGAAAAAGAAAGCGAGAAAGAAAGTTAAAGAGAAAAAAGAAGTGGGGCAAGATATAGTTCCAAAACAGCTTTTAGAGATAGCTAGAAGAAATACAAAGGATTTTGAAGAAAAAACTAAGGAATTAGAAGATAAAATAATCCAAAAAATAGATGAAGAAAATTTAACTACTTTCACAGATTTAATAGATGGAAAAGAAGATTCTAGGAAAGTAGTAGATACTTTCATTCCATTATTACATCTTGCAGATAAAGGTAAGGTTTCTATATGGCAAGAAGAAGTATTTGGAGAGATATTTATACATTTCCCACAGAATTAAAGAAGTGATAGAATGAATGAAGGAATTAAAAAATCAGTTGAAATCAAGAAGACTATAGAAGCAGCATTATTCATGTCTCCTGAACCACTATCCATAGATAAATTGAAAAACATAGCTGCTACAGATTATTCGAAAACAATGAAAGCTCTTGAAGATTTAAAAGATGATTATAGTGACAGAGAAACCTCATTAAAGATAAGTAAAAAAGGAGATAGGTATGAACTGACTTTAAAAGATATCTACTTTGATCAGGTAGGTCACCTAGCTACAGGTCCTGATTTACAGAAAGCTGAACTGAGAACTCTCGGATTAATAGCGATGAGAGAACCTATGGAACAGAGCAAAATAGCTAAGATAATTGGTAATAAAGCTTACAGATACATTGGAAATTTGGAGAGAAGAGGGTTTGTTGAAACTACGAAGAAGAAACAGACTAAAGAAGTTAAAACTACCGAAAAATTTGAAAAGTACTTCGGTAAAAATCCCGATGAATTGAAAAGAGAGATAAAAGGATAAAACAGAGATAATTTTCACATTTGCTTTAAATTCTTTAAAAAATTGGTTCAAAATTAATTTACATTAATCTTCTTATCTTTACTGAAATACTTCACTGAATAATAATCTTGAACCCTTTCATTAACTTTGGATAATTTACGAGTATCATTTCTAACTAATTCCTCTAAAAATGATGTTTTATCATCTATATCGTTTTGTATTTCTTTAAGTGATTTTCCAGAGAGACTAGCTAACCTTTCAAGTTTTCTGCTTGGATTCTCAGTTCTTTCAATCTTATCCAGATCTTCATTATAGCTGAATAATTCGTTGAATGATACACCCATTTCCGATCTAGACACTTCAGTTATGCTAGAGACTCTTCTTTTTATGTTGCTTCCATGAACTATCTTTTTTTGAACGACTATTATATCTATAAGAGGAAGCATGTTTTTTGGAACATTCATGGGAGGATTAATCAATCTAGCAGTCAATTCGCTTGGTGAGTTAGCATGTAGAGTACCTATAGCTGAATGACCAACATTCATCGCATTGAATAAGGATCCAGCTTCTTTTCCTCTAACTTCACCTACTATTAATCTATCAGGACGCATTCTTAAAGCATTTTCAAGTAAATCATTCATAGTTATTGGTTCTCTAGATTTCATTGGAGGCACTGAAACCATTCTAACCAGGTTCTCTCTTCCAAAGAAATTTAATTCAAGAGTATCTTCTATACAAGTTATTCTTTCCTTTCTTGGAACAAAAGTCATTAAAGTATTCAAAGTAGTTGTTTTTCCTGCTCCTGTTCCTCCTATGATGAGAGTATTCATCGGATAATTACTTTCTCCCTCTATCATAGACCATAAAAAACCCGCTGCTTCGTAAGAAAATGTTCCATTGTCCAAAAGATCAATCATTGAAAAAGGTCTTTCCCTAAATTTACTTATGGTCATAGTTGGTCCTTTAGGTGTAGCTGGAGGTATAGTTGCATTTAATCTTGAACCATCGGGTAATCTAGCATCGAGAAATGGTTTTGATTTGTTTATATAATTGGATGATTTTTCAGCTGATTCGCCGATGAAATCAAGTATTTCATTTTCATCCATTTCTAAGTTTGTTTTACATCTTCCGTAATCACGATGAAATACAAATACGGGTTCATCCGCTCCATTAACTGCTATCTCTTCTAATTTATCATCATTCAATAATTTCTCGAATGTAGGGTTCTTCATTATGTATTTCTTTTCTGTTTTCTTTTGAACTATTTTCACTTCTTTTTCAGTCATTTAATCATCCTACATAAATAAATGCGCTTGGGAATAAATAAGTTTTGATTTTAATAAAAATTCTAAAATATCAGTAGAAGTGGGCCAGGCGAGATTCGAACTCACGACCTCCCCGTTATCAGCGGGGTGCTCTAACCAAGCTAAGCCACTGGCCCCTGCTCAAGATGAATTGATTGAGATATTAACGATTAACTATTTTTTTATTTTTGAGAGATATAAGTGTTTAGTTGTTCGAAAAATATCTCTATGTTCTTAGAAATGGAAACGTTTAAAAATAAAAGTGTTTTGATATTCTGTGTAAGAAACATTTAAATAAAATGTTTTGCAAAAAAGTTAATAGGTGATATTTATGGTTAGTAGAAAACTCAAACAAAAGATGAATGAAATAGCAGAAAAAAGGAAAAAAGGAGAAATAACGGCAAAGGAAAGAGAAAAAATGGAAAAGGAATTAAAGAAAAAAATCCAACAAGAAAAAGCTAAAAAAGAATACAAAGGAGATAAGGTAGAAGGAGAATATTTAGTTAAGCAAAAAATTAAACAAGATCTAGAGAAAGGAGGAAAAGAAGCTCAAAAAAGAATCAGGCAACTAAAGAGAAGGCTGGAAGAAAAAGGAAAATTAGAAGAAGCTAAAGAAATTGAAATAAAAGCGAGAGAAGGTAAAACTGAGGAAATAGCTGATAAGTTAGTTGGAACAATTTCCAAAAAAGAAAAAAGAAAAATAGGAAAAAGACAGAGAGAAGGAGAGCAAGAGAAAGTAACGAAAGGAATGGAAATGTTCAATAAAGGAAGAAAACTAACTGATCGAGGAAGTAAAGAATATGTAAAAAGATTCCAAAATCAAATGAAACATCTTAAAGAAAAAGAGGCAAAAGGAGAGATCTCTACAAGAGAATACAACGAAAAAAGAGGAGAACTTGAAAGAAAAATACAAGAAGAGAGAAAAAAGAGAGAAGAACCAGTGAATAG
>Ga0207421_10002269_pt1 | contig 24015 bp, 18 predicted proteins | sample SodLakKL_010_SED_4_FD_187542 | JGI IMG/M metagenome (GOLD analysis project Ga0207421, IMG submission 187542) | Alkaline sediment microbial communities from Lake Tanatar, Kulunda Steppe, Russia - 8KL_010_SED (SPAdes) (version 2) | ecosystem: Environmental > Aquatic > Non-marine Saline and... | reverse complement strand
GAGGGCCCCGCCAACGGTGGCGCTGGCGCCAGGGGTGGCGCTGGCGCCACGGGTGAGGCCCCCGCCACCGGTAGCGCTGGCGCCACGGGAGGCGCCGCGGCCACGGCTGCGGCCCCTCCCCAAAACCCGCGCCGCCCCGCCGCCGCAACCCGCCGCCTCCTCACGGCGCTCCAACCGCTTCTGGACGTAGGCCTCGGCTACATTCGCCTGGGGCAACCCGTGCCCACGCTCAGCGGCGGGGAGGCCCAGCGCCTGAAGCTCGCCGCGCACCTTGCCGAACGCTCGCCGTCCTCGGCAAGTGGCCGAGCCAAGAGCCGTGAGGGCGAACAACCCCGTTCCGCCGCCGCGCCGGGGGGCCCCGATGCGGGCGAGGCCAGTGGCACCACCGGTGCAACCGGGACGCAGGGTAGGCCCAGCTCTTCTGCCAACGTCAGCGCCGGCGTGACGGCCGACGTCGCCGCCGCAACGTCTGGGCCGGCGCAAACTGCAAGCTCCGCCGGAGCGGCCGCCGCCGGCACGCCCGACTCCGCCGAAACGGCAAGCTCCGCCGGAGAAGCCGCCGAGGGGGCCGGCCTCACAGGTACCGGCGGCACACTCTTCCTCTTCGACGAGCCGACCACGGGCCTCCACTTCGCCGACGTCGAGCGGTTGATCAAAGCGCTCCGCTCGCTTGTTGCGGCCGGCGATTCGGTGGTCGTAATCGAGCACAACCTGGACGTGATCCGGAGTGCCGATCACCTGATCGATCTCGGGCCCGAAGGCGGTGGCGCGGGCGGCGACATCGTCTTTGCCGGTACGCCCGAGGAGTGCCGCCGACACGGCGCCGGGCATACCGCGGAAGCCCTCCGGCGTGCGGCAGGCACGGAGTCGACCTCGGCCGGAGCGGACGATGTCACACCACCTGATCACGCGGCGCTCGCGTCCGGCAGCGCCGGCGTTCAACAGTACGGAGCCGGGGACGCTACCGCCCGCGCCGGCCGGGGACAGATCGCGGAGGAGCCGGCGCGGCACGAGGCGCGAGAGCGTGCCGCGGCCGACCGCTTCACACCCGGAGCAGACGGCGACCACATCGAGACGGCCGCCGAACCCGTCCCCGCCTACGGCAACGCCGACTCCCCATCCGGCGCGCGACCCGGCGACCGGCCCCTGCCCGACGTCCCCGTTCCAGCCGGCGCCGGCAGCCGCCTCCAAGCCGCCGGGCCGCCCACAATCCCGCGCCCCGACATCGAGATCCGGCGCGCGCGCGAGCACAACCTGCGCAACATCGATCTGCTGATTCCCCGCGACCGGTTCACCGTGCTCACCGGCGTCAGCGGCAGCGGCAAGAGTACGGTCGCCTTCGATATCCTCTTTTCGGAGGGCCAGCGTCGCTACCTCGAGTCGCTCAACGCCTACGCGCGCCAGTTCGTGGAGCCGCCGCCGCGACCCGACGTGGACGGCGTCGCCAACGTCCCGCCGACCGTCGCCATCGAGCAACGGACCACCCGCGGCGGCTGGAAGAGCACCGTCGCTACCATGACCGAGCTCTACCACTTCCTGCGGCTCCTCTACGTCAAGCTCGGAACGCAGCACTGCCCCGACTGCCGCCGGCCGATCCGCGCTCAGAGTAAGGAGAGCGTGCGCGCCTCGGTACTCAGCGACTTCCGGGGCGAGCGGGTGTCGATCCTTGCGCCGCTCGTCGAGTCACGGAAGGGCTACTACACCGACCTGGCTACCTGGGCGGCGGGGAAAGGCTACGCGACCTTGCGGGTCGACGGCGAGCTCCGGCGCACCGATGCGTGGCCACGGCTCGATCGCTATGTCGAGCATACGATCGAGCTCCCGGTTGCCGAGATCGAGGTTCGTCCCGAGAACGAGCGCGAGCTGGCCGATGCACTCGAGGCGGCGCTCGCCCACGGCGGCGGGGCCGTACGCGTGGCGGTGCCGGCTCAGACGGAGGAAGGCGGGGGCACGGCTGCCGGCCTGGATGCCGAAGGAGGCGCTGCAGGCCGGCAGCTCGGCGCCGGCGGGCTCGTCGCCGAAGAGCCCGCCGCCGGGGACCGCCCTGCCGGCGAGCCCGCCGCTGGGAACCCCCCTGTCCAAGAGCCCGCCGCTAAGTCCGCCGGCTTGGAGACGGTCGCCGAGCCCACCCCCGCGGAGCCGGCCGGCGGCCGGCACGTAGCCGCCGACGATCCGTCAGCAGGGGAGCCCACCGCAGGGGAGCCCGCCCCCGGCGGCCCGGGCTCGGATTCAGCCGCCGACGGCCACAGTGGAAATCCCGCCCGCGGCCTGGGGTCGGGTTCGGCCCCCCGCGAGCTCCTCTATTCTACGAAGCGCTCCTGTCCGAGCTGCGGGCGGAGCTTCCCCGAGCTCGATCCTCGCCACTTCTCGTACAACTCACACCACGGGTGGTGCACCGCGTGTTCCGGCCGCGGCGTCGCCCTCGATGAGGAGGAGCGGCCGCCGCGCGGCGACGAAGCGCAGCCGTGCCCTGCGTGCGACGGCGCTCGCTTGAAGCCGGAGTCGCGCAACGTCTTCTTCCGGTCGCTTGCGATCCACGAGCTGTGTGCGTGTTCGGTCGACGAGCTCGAGGAGCGTCTGCACGGGCTCGAGCTCTCGGATCGAGAAGCGGCCGTCGCACGGGACGTCGTATCGGAGCTTTTGACGCGTCTGGGCTTCCTGCGCGAGGTAGGGCTCGGCTATCTCGGGCTCGACCGCGCCGCGCCCACCTTGAGCGGCGGCGAAGCGCAACGGATCCGGCTTGCCGCGCAGCTCGGCTCCAACCTGCGGGGCGTCGTCTATATCCTCGACGAGCCCACGATCGGCCTCCACGCGCGCGACAATGCGATGCTCCTCCGCACGCTCGATCGCCTCCGGACCAAAGGGAACACCGTCGTCGTAGTCGAGCACGACGAGCAGACCATCCGCAGCGCCGATCACGTCATCGATCTCGGACCCGGCGGCGGGGTCCGCGGGGGCTCCGTCGTGGTCACGGGGAGCGTGTCGGAGATCGAGCAAAACCCCGAGTCCGTCACCGGCCGCATCCTTCACGATCCGCCGAAACACCCGCTGATTCCCCGGAACGGCCGGGGCGCTGCGGCATCCGGCAACGCGGCCGATCCGCCGGGGAGCGTGCCTCGTGAAACCGGCAAGGGGGCCACTGCTCGCGCTGCCGGCAGAGGCGCGGCTGCACCCGCCGACTCCGGCCAAGCGCCGGCCTCCGGCGATGACCCGGGCGGAGAAGGAGGGGCCGGCCGTTCGGACACCGCCGCGGTACCCTCCAGCGCCCCGGCGCCCGGGGGCGTCGCTACCCCCGGCACCTCGGAGGAACCGGACCATGCCGGTGCCGCCGCCGACAACGCCGACGCCGAAGCCGACGCGTTCCCCCACGGCCGGCTCGTTATCCGCGGGGCGCACCTGCATAACCTGAAAGAGATCGACGTCGGAATTCCTCTCGGCAAGCTCGTCTGCGTTACCGGGGTGAGCGGGAGTGGGAAGAGTAGCCTCCTCTACGGCGTGGTCTATCGCAGCTTGCGCGAGCGGATTCGAGCCGGGAGAGAGCGCCGCAGCGGCAGCGCCCGCTCAGCCGGCCGGCGCGCAGGCGGTCGCGGCACCGGCCGCGAGGCCGGCGGCAGCTGCGCGCAGGCACACCGTGCAAGCGGGGCGGCACGCTCTTCGGCGAGCGCCGGCGGCCGCAAACGCGGGAGCAACGAGATCGTCTTTGGCTGTCGCGCGATCGAAGGGGCCGAGCCGATCGATCGCGTGCTCGAAGTCGATCAGACCCCGATCGGCAAAACCCCGCGCTCCTGCCCGGCGACGTATGTCGGGTTCATGGACGAGATCCGCAAGCTCTTCGCGTCCACCTCGGAGGCCCGGCTCCACGGGTGGACCGCCTCCCGGTTCTCGTTCAACACCGCGGAAGGTCGGTGCGAATCGTGCGGCGGCCAGGGGATGCGCCGGATCGAGATGAGCTTTCTCCCCGACGTCCAGGTGCCGTGCGAGTCATGCGGCGGCGCCCGGTTCACCGACGAGACTTTGACCGCCCGCTACCGCGGCGCCTCGATCGGCGACGTCCTGCGGATGAGCATCGAGGAAGCGCGCGATTTCTTCGCCGCCCACCCGCGCATACACCACCCGCTCTCGCTTCTGTGCGAGATGGGGCTCGGGTACCTTACCGTCGGCCAACAGAGCCCCACCCTCAGCGGCGGCGAGGCGCAGCGGATCAAGCTCGTTACCGAGCTTGCCAAGGCAAAGCCCGGCGGCTCCGGCCCCCGGCACACGCTCTACGTACTCGACGAGCCGACGATCGGCCTCCATACCGCCGACGTCGAGCGGCTGTTGCGGGTGCTGCTCAAGCTCGTGGATGCCGGGAACACCGTCGTCATTATCGAGCACAACCTGGAGGTTGCCGCGGAAGCGGACTACGTGATCGACCTCGGACCCGAGGGCGGGAACGAAGGCGGCGAGCTGGTTGCCGCGGGGCCGCCCTCGGCCGTCACGGCCGTGGAGCGCTCGTACACCGGGCACGCGCTCGCTCCCGTGCTGGCGCGGTAGGCTGCCGCCCCGGCCGCTCGTCCGTGCCGCCCCGACTGCTCGCGGACGGCGGCCACTGCCCTGGGCCCCGCGGTCAGGTACCGCCGACGCCTTGCCGGAGCCCACGTGTCGCCTCGCGGCCCGCCCGGTCGCCGCGGTGCTTCCAGGCGGGTTGGCCAACTGCGTTTGCCCCGCCGAAGACCCTCTATGTACTCGACGAACCGCCGATCGGTCTGCATACTACGCACGCCGAGCGATCGCATACCGGAGGTGCGCGTGCACCCGTGTTCCCCCGGCACGACGCCGGCCGCCCCACGGGCAGGCACTAGCGCCTGCGGCCCGTGATCGGCCGGCCCAGGTGCAAGCGCCGGCGCGTGCGCCCCCTGATGGGCGAAGCCGAAGGGGAGGGCGCTCTACCGGCGATGGCTCGTGCCGGGACCGCCGGGGCGGTGCTCACCGCCCTCCCGGCCCGCGCAGCCGGATGGAGCTTAGCCTACCGCTCCGCTTTCCCGGCCTAGCGCCCGTAAGAAAGGAGGATGACCCCATGAAGGAAAACATCAGGCTTGGGTCGCCGGCGAAGACGATCGACCACTCGCGGTTACACCCGACGATGACCGACGTCGAGACGCTCGAAGGGTGCGAAACGGTTCGACGTTACGGCGTCGCCACCGTCTGCGTGAAGTCCTGCGCGGTGACTGGGAATTCGATCACGCGGAGATCGCGGCCGTGAATCGGGCTTGCGTCACGGCTATGCGGAAGGAGGCTTGTCATGAAGCGGTTCGTCAACGGAGTCAATCTGGGCGGGGGGGCTGTCGCAGTACTCGGAGTACGATCACGCCCTGCTGGAGCACTTCCTCCGGTCGGTCGCCGATTTCGTCGAGCAGACCGGGCACGTACCGTACTGTGGCCAGTACGGGGTCATTGAGGGCTCCCGCGCCGATAGGCGCCGCCGGCACGCCGACTTGCTGGGCATCCTGGACGAGCCCGGCATCGGGCGCGCGGTCTGGAGCTATAAGAACTTGGACTTCGGCCTGGTGGACGCCGGCGGCAATCTAGCTGACGCCGCCTTGATCGACATTCTACGACGAGACGAGAGGTAGCTTCTATGGGCACACAGTGCGAAGTTCCCGAATGTGTTGGCGAACCCGACTTCGATAACCTGTTGGCTGTGCTGCGGCGCGAAGCTCCGCAGCGGCCGACGTTGTTCGAGTTTTTTCTGAACCAGAGGCTACACGACAAACTGGCACCCGTCTCCGAGAGCGAAGCGCAATTGCCCTACGCCGGCAACCGCCAGGTGTTGCGCGGCTACCGCCGGGCCGGCTATGACCATGCCAACGTGCTGGTCCCGGGCTTCGATTTCCCGTCCGAAAGGACAAAGGATACCCGAACCGTTTCTATCAACGAAGGCGCCTTGATTCACGACAGGGATTCCTTCGCAGCCTATGCCTGGCCGGACCCCGAAAAGGCTCAATATGACATTCTCGATGCTTTGGCGGAAGAGTTGCCGGCGGGGATGAAGCTTATCGTCTACGGGCCGTGCGGCGTACTGGAAAACGCCATCGAGATTGTCGGCTTCGAGCCTTTGTGCTACCTGCTGGTCGACGATCCGGAGCTGGTGGCCGAAGTGTTCGAGCAGATTGGGAGACGACTGGCTCGCTATTACGAGCTGGCCGCCGCACATCCGGCCGTAGGCGCCTGCATTGATAATGACGACTGGGGGTTCAAGACGCACACGATGCTGTCGCCAAGCCGGATGCGCCAACACGTTTTCCCCTGGCATCGGCAGATCGTCGAGGCCGTCCATGAGGCAGGCAAGCCCGTGATCCTGCATTCCTGCGGCCACTTTGAGCGGGTCATCGATGACATCATAGATCTGGGCATTGAAGGGAGGCATTCCTATGAAGATAACATCCTGCCGGTGGAACAGGCTTACGAGTGCTACCATGACCGCTTTGCTGTCATGGGTGGCATTGACGTAGATTTTCTCTGCCGCGCTGCGCCCGAGGAGATATATGCCCGCGCTCAAGCGCTGCTGCAGCAAACTGCGGCCAGCGGTGGCTACGCCCTGGGTAGCGGAAACAGTATCCCCGACTACGTTCCCGATGAGAGCTATTTCGCCATGATTCGGCCGGCCCTGGAAATGCGGGGATAGGAGAGCTCCGGCCATCAAGCCTTTGTGAAGATGAAGACTATTGGAGCTAGACCAGCGAGGACTGATCTATGAAAACACCTCTGGTATCCGGCTTGCTCCTCTCCCAGATTGGTTACGAACTGCGCGCACCCATGCGCGCGCTTTGTCGCGGCCCACTGCCCGAGGGTACGGCCTTTTCCCCCATCGCCGTCGGCAACCTGCAATGGATTGCCGGCCTCAACGCCCGACTGAGCGTTGAATTGTTCGAGGAGGGGAGTGTACTTTGGCGGGAGCAACTGCCGGCGGGCAAAGCTATGCCATACAGTTTCACTCACGGGATTGGCAACACCAACGTGAGAACCTGGTCGGGAATCTTCGGCAGCATCGGTAGCGGGCTGTCCACTAATAGACAGTTCCAGATGGCGGCCGAGCCGACCGCCGAGAACGATATCCCCTGCCGCTATTCCCATGAAGACCGGATCCCTCACGCGGGCGGCTTCGTGAGCGACCACGTGCATCTACGCCAACTCATGAGTTTGTCGCAAAAGGAGACGCTATGATTCAGACCATTCTACCCGACCGCATTCGCGAGCTCCTGGAGCAGCACGAGTGGAGACAACTTGCCCGACTCCGGTACGAGTGGCCGGACCCGGAGATCGTTGCGCCGGAGATCGCCGATCTCCTTCTCGAGCTCGAGAAACCGGACCGGGTGCTCCTTTTCCGGGCGCTCCCTCGCGACCTCGCTGTCGAGGTCTTCTCGATCCTCGACCCCGACACTGCCGACGGGCTCCTTCTCGAGCTTACCGACCAGGAGTCGCGCCGCATCCTGGAGGAGATGAACCCGGACGACCGCACGGCGCTCCTCGAGGAGCTCCCGGGCCAGGCCACCCAGCGCATCCTAAGCCTCTTGAGCCCCGAGGAGATGCGCGAAGCGCGCCGGCTCCTTGGCTACCCCGAGGACAGCGTCGGCCGGCTCATGACGCCGGACTATGTCGCGGTCCGCGCCGAGTGGACCGTAGGCCAGGCGCTCCAGCACATCCGGAAAAACGGCCACGAGAGCGAGACGCTTCATGTTATCTACGTGACCGACGCCGGCGGCAAGCTCATCGACGCCCTGCCGCTCCAGCGCTTCGTCTTTGCGCCCGAAGAACAGCTCGTCTCCGATCTCATGGACTACTCGTTCGTTTCGATCGAAGCGACCGAGCACCGCGAGGAGGCGGTCCGCGCGATCGAGCGCTACGACCGCGTTGTCCTCCCGGTGACCGACAGCAAGGGCATCCTCGTCGGCATTGTCACCGTCGACGACGTCATCGACGTCTCCGAAGAGGAAGTCACCGAGGACTTCCAGCGAGTCGCCGCCATCGCGCCCCTCCCCGCCGGCTACTTTGGCACCTCGTGGCTGCGGCTCTTCGGCAGCCGGGTCCCGTGGCTCGCCGTGCTCGTCGTGGTCAACCTCCTCTCCTCCGGTGTGATCGCCGCGTACGAGGAGACGCTCGCCGCCTACGTGGCGCTCGCCTTCTTCATCCCGCTCATTATCGACACCGGCGGCAACGCCGGCTCCCAGTCCGCCACCCTCATGATACGCGCCTTGAGCACCGGCGAGATCGAGCTGCGCGACTGGTACAAGGTGCTCCTCCGCGAATTCTTCACCGGCCTCGCCATCGGCGTCGTGCTCGGCGGCATGGGGCTCCTCCTGGGCACCTTCCGCGGCGGAGCACAGGTCGGCCTCGTCGTCTTTCTCACCATGACGAGCATCCTTCTCGTCACCAACCTCTTCGGCATGCTCCTCCCGTTCGTGCTCACTCGCTTCCGCGCCGACCCCGCCGTCGCCAGCGGCCCCCTCATCACCAGCATCGCCGACGCCATCGGCCTCGTGATCTACTTCTCGTGGGCCGCATTGATCCTGACCATGTGACCGCCCCGGCTGCCCCCGCAGCCCCGCCGGCCCCGGCCGCCCCGGACCAGGCCCCCGTACCTCCGGGGGCCGCCACAGGTCTCCCAGGGCGTGAGGCACGGATTGTTGGTGGGCATTTTCGAGATAAGAGTCTGGGCGTGCCCCCGCCCCGAGCCGCACGCCCCCCGGGCACCGGCCGGCCCCCGCCGGCCAAGCCCTCCCGGGACAGAGATCCGCCCCGGCCCCGCGGCTCGGCGCGGGGTCAGGCCGTCCGGGGGTTCCGTCCCGCCCCAGCCGGACGCCTCCCGGGTGCTCCCCCCGCATCCCGTGCCCGCGCGCGGCCGGCCGCACGCCGCACGCCCCAGCGCTCCTTCCCCGGCCCCAGGAGACCCGGCCCCGGCAGCTCCGCCAGCACGGCCGCCGCCCGCGCGCCGCGCCCCGGAACAGCCGGCTGTGCCGGGACCGCCTCACCGGCGCGTCCGGAACCCTCCGGGTGCGAGCGACTCCACGGGCCTGCCCGTTCGCCGTGCGTTCGTGGCCCGTACCCCGGAAGCCGGACGCCCCGGCGGGCGCCCCTCCCGTCCTTCACGCTTCGGAGCGCAGCGGGGAGCGTAACCGTCCTCCGGGGTCTGGGCCGGTTCACCGCTCCGCTTCGCCCCCTTTTCTTTCCGGCCCGGCAAGCTCTCGCCGAAGCCCGGCCGAAGTCACGCACTACGCTGCGTCCCAGGCAACCATAAGCCGCGCAACATACGAGCGGAAGTCGCCCAGCCGCTCGGTCACCAGCCGGTATACCAGGTGCCAGTCGACGCTCTCATACTCGTGCACCGAGATGTTGCGAAACGCGACCGCCCGCCGGAGCCGGTCGGCAAGGTCATCCTCGAGAACCTCCATCCGTGCCAGGACGGTGAAGGTGTCCGCCATAGTCCGGGGAGCGGGCCAGCCCCGCATTGCAATGAGGTAAGCCCCCAGGTCAACACACAGTTGGACGGCCCGCTGGAGATTCACGGAAATGATATCCTGCGCATCGTAGTCGTTCTCGAGCTCGCGCACCGAGCCCGGGGCTTTTGCCTCGATTCGTTCGATACACCGCCGGATGGACTCGACTTTCGCGTCCAGCACGTCACGCTCGGCCATCGTTGCCTCCGGAAATGAAGCGTGCGGTGTTCGCCGCGCGGATTCGGCGTATGGCGGGGAGCATGTCCTCGGTGAAGTCGAGCATCCGTATGAGAAGCTCGGCCCGGACGCTGGGGTCACGATCCACGATGACGATACCGCTGGTGAGCACTTCCCTGAGGTAGAGGCCCTGTGCCCGGGCGAGGTCGCGCACCTGCACCTCGTACCCGGTGACCTCGCCGCAGGCGAGGCTGATGTCGACCAAGGTGTCGCCGGCACATGGGCTGCGCGCGTCCATCGCGATCGCAAGGTCTATGTCGCTCCCCGGGTGCTCCCTCCCGCGTGCAACCGAGCCATAGAGGATGGCGAGGGCTATGTACTGGTAGCGATCGAGAAGAAGCCCGGCCAGGCAATCGGCTATTGCTGTGTGATCCCGTTCCATCGGACAGTCCTTTACCGCACGTGCGCCCGCGATCTGCTGCTCCAGGAGCTCGCTCATCTCGTTCATGGACGCTCCCATGACTAAAGAGAGTATACACGGGACACCCATGGCCCGGCTATGCGTTCGTTCGGCCGTGCTCTTGCGTCAGTCGCGGCGGTGCGATTCCTGAAAACTGTTGGGGGAATGGAGTGGCACGATCATCGTGCCACTCCATACACGGCGCGCACAACTACCTGATCGCCCAGTTTCTCAGCAAGGAGCACAACACGCGTGAGGACCACTACGGCGGATGGCTTGAGAACCGCTATCGCTTTCTTTCGGAGATTATCCGGGGGCAGAGATGCGTGCGGAAGCGATTTTGTCGTGGGCGTACGCGTTTCAACGGGGGTGCCGGTGCCACATCCAGGCATCTCGCTTCCCGAGGCGCTCGAGATCGTTCCTGCAATGGTGCGCGATGGTGTCGACTTCATCCATCTCTCGCTCAAGGACGCCGCCCGAACGGATCCTCATGACGAGCGATCAGGTGCTGCGGCCATTCCGGCGGTTCGGGCCTTGATTCCGGATTCGGTTGCGCTTATCGCGGGAGGCGGCGTGGTTACGGCCCGCGATGCCGTCTCAGTTATTGCTCATGGAGCGGACATGGTTGCCGTGGCCCGTGCGGCGATAGGGAATGCCCGATGGCCGCGGATCATTATCGAGGGTGACACTCCGGTAAACGCTCCTTATACGCCCGAACACCTGAAAGCCGAAGACGTCTCCGAGCGTTTCATCAACTATCTGCGCCGCGTCCGGCGTCCATTCGTCGTACCGGAGCGCGGTAGTACGAAACCCGATGCCCATCTCGTTGGTCAGAAGAAACAGCAGCAGGCGTACGGCTCGTAGATCGGTGGGGTTTTGCGTCGTTACTGTTCGGGTGACAGGCTATTGTCCCCACTGGGCAAGTCTTTCGGTGGTTCATAGTTCCATAGGCGGCTTGACCCAACCGAAACTGCATTCGCGCCGTGGGCGAAGGCGCTCGTCATCTCTTCTTTGCTTGTAAACAAGCCACCGAGCACGATTGGTAGGGAGAGATACTCCCGGAACCTTCGAAGCACTTGCGGAGCAATCCCGGGCATGACTTCGATAGCGTCAGGGTCGCTCTCGTGAACGCCGTCTACCGTGCGGAAGAACGACGTGAGATCGATGAGAAATACACGGAGTATCGCCGGTATGCCGGCTCTTCGCGCCGCACGCACGACCTTGCCTTTGGTCGAAACAATACCGGCTGGGTCGACATAGCGTTTTAGGAACTGGAAGGCATCGTGCTCATCGTTGAGACCCGCGAGGAAGTCGTGATGGATGAGCATTGGTTTTCCGCGGCTCAGAGCGACAAAGTCATCCGACATCAGCTCGGTGATACTGCACTTCATAAGAAGCACTATGCCCGCTTCGGACTGTACAGCCTCTTTGGCGTTTTCGAACGACGCGGCTGCGATGACAGGGCGGCGCTGAAGAGCCACTCCTACCCGTTCCTGAAACAGCTGTCTGGTGGTAGTCAGGTTCATAAGCTCCTCCGCCCGGCCGAGTAGTCGACCACCGGATCGGTAAGGATATCGAGCTCAGAGTACACGGGAAGATGGTCCGAGGGATATCGTCCGTGAAGCGAGTCGGTAAGCACCGCGTAGCGCTGAACGCCTACCTCCGGTGAGACAAAGATATAGTCGTAGCGCGTGCCCGGCTCTCCACCGACGTCGAAGCCCGGGCCGATATAGGTATACTCCGGCCCGTGCACCGATTCTCTAGCTGCAACGCGAGCGTCGCAGCTGTGTTCACACAGGCGCCGATATCCCTCTTCTTCGGAGGTAAAGTTCAGATCGCCCATCAATACGTAGGGAGCCGGAGCGTCGTTGTGGGCCATATCCTCGTCGAGCCATCGGCGAACCAGCTCGACGCTGCGCTGAACCGCGACCTTTCCTTTATTGTCGAAGTGAGTGTTGTACACGCGAAACGTCAGCCGCCGTTGTCCCGTCTCCCGTCCGGAAGCGGTGTTGGTGCGGCTCGCACTACACCTCGCGCTCTCCCGGCTTGGCCCGTCCGCGCCATCGCTGTCGGTAGTATCGTTTGGAGCACCCCGGATGTGCTCCTGTGGTCCGCGCTCGTGGAAGACGGCTGTAACTACCGTGCGCGGCGCGTCGGCGTCCCAACCGAGTGACCCGGCACGGTTGGGCTCGTCTGAGAGCCAGCGGGTACTGGAGGCAAGCAGCTCGAACCGATCAGTACGGTAGAAGATCGGGGTAATCTCACCGGTGCCTTTCCCGTCCCGAGGAATTCCGACCCATCCGTAGCTGGGCTCAAAATCTGCCGCAATATCCTCGACCTGGCGGGGGGTCGCCTCCTGGAGGCCGACGATGTCGGGCCTATGAAACTTAAGAAGCCCTACGAGCGCCGGTCGTCGCGCGCTCCACCGGTCGGCGCCGTCGCTCGGGCTGTCGTAGCGTATGTTATAGGATATGACCCGTATGCGGTTACTCATTGTGTTTGACTCGTCCTGTCTGACATTGCGTGTGTCACCGTCCACGTAACTGTCCTTGTCATCCTCGCCGACTCGGCTACTTCACTGAGCCGCCGGTTATGCCTTCGACGAAGAATTTCTGAAATGCGAAAAAGACCAGAAGCGGTACCAATAGCTGTACGAAGGCCGCTGGTGCAATGATGTCAACGTTGGTCCCGAAGTTTCGCATCTGTTGCTGAATCGCTACGGTCAGGGGTGCTGACTCCGGTCGGGTGAAGACCATTGCTGAAAGCAGGTTGTTCCACACCCAGACGAACTGGAATATTGCCAGCGACGCAATCGCCGGTGAGACGAGTGGTAGCCCGATGGTGAAGAAGATTCGCGCGTGTCCGGCTCCGTCCATCCGGGCCGCTTCGAAGAGAGGGGCCGGGATTGTCGCGTACATATTCCGTAGCAAAAACACACCGAACGGCAACCCGAACCCGACGTGGAACATCACCAGTCCGGCTATTGAGCCAAAAACGCCCAGCACATTGTAGATCTGAGCAATGGGGATGAGCGCAACCTGCACCGGCACTACGAGAAGCGCAACAACGATGAGAAACATCGCATCGCGCCCCTTGAACCGCATCCAGGCCATAGCGTAACCGGCAAGCGCTGCCAGACTGACGACGAGGAACGTCGCCGGAACGGTAATCAGAAAGCTATTGCGCACCGAGCGAACGATGATCGCACTCGACAGGATTTTTCGATATGAGTCGAACGTCAGCGATCCTAGGTCGCCAAACACGGTCCACCACCCGCTCTGGCTTATTGCCGCCGGAGTTCGCAGCGACTGGAAAAACAATCCGATATTCGGAATCAACCAGAGCCCCGCGATCAACACGAGGACGGCATGTACCCCCGCGTGGTTGAAAAAACGCAGCAAGCGGGGAACGACGCGATCTCTTGTGGCACGTATACGCAACGGTCAATCCTCCAAACGGAAGCGACGGATGTTCAACACCATCGCCGGGATAATCAGCAGGAAGAGAATGATGGCAAGTGCGCTTCCGAGCCCGAAGTCGCGTGCTCCGCCGAACGAAGCGCGCCACATCTCGAGGGCCAACACGGTAGCGTGCGCTTGTACCGATTCCGGTGCTATCACGATAACCAGGTCAAAGATCTTCAATACGCTGATGGTTGTTGTCACAAGCACGACCATAAGCGACTGCCGAAGCAGCGGCACTGTTACGCGGGTGAGCACTTGCCATTCGTTCGCCCCCTCAACCCGTGCTGAGTCGAGATAGTCGCGGTTAATGCCGGCAAGCCCCGCCCCGATGATGATCAGCGCAAAGCCAGTGTTTATCCAGACATAGGAGGCGATGAGCGCTCCCATGATCAGTCCCGGACCCAGCCACGCCAGGCCGCGGAACGGCTCCCGGAAGTTGCGCTCCTCGAACACAATGGAGTACTCGCCGGGATCCAAATCATCGAAAACGAACACTCCGGTAGGTTCTGTGGTCGTGCGCGCGACCGTTCGTCCATCCTTCGAAAGCGCAACGCGAAAATCCGGCAGCCCCTGCTGTCCCGGATCGATCGCGCCCCGGGTACCTCCTCCTCCGGGAGTGAAATCCAGCCACACGACTCCGCGGATTTCGTCCTCTGCGGCGGTAAGCTCTAGCGGCGCTTCGGTCGAGTGATCCGGCACCTGTCGGGGCGCAATTGCGACGAACCCGAAAAGGGCATTCTCGCCGGGGCTTACCTTGTCGGCAGAGACGAATCCACCATTAGCCTCGGTGACCCGCTCGGGAACCGAAGGACGCGCCCCAGCGTAGTCGCCAGGTGGCTCAAACACCTCGATAACCGTGCCGATTGCCGCGTTTGCTGCACCCACGTCAGGATTGTGCGCGTATACAAAGCGGAACGTAACGCCGGCGGCAAGCCCGGACACGACAAGCGGCATGAAGACAAACACCCTGAACGCCACCGTCCAGCGCACCCGCTCGCTGAGCACTGATAGTACTAGCCCGATTGAAGTGACGAGCACAGGCACGACGAGGACCCAGATAGCGTTGTTGCGAAGGGCAATGAGGGTCCGCGGTTGCGTGAAGATCCTTACGAAGTTATCAAGACCCACGAAGGTGTCACCCAGTCGACCGTAAAAGCTTCGGACAAAGGTGAATCCGATCGGATAGACCACGAATAACGCGAGCACCAGTACCGCCGGAGCGAGAAATATGACAACGGCGACCCAGGAGTCACGAGCTATGCGCAAGCGGCGGCCCTTGCGGGCCGCCGTCTGTTCGGTAGGCATACGGATCAGTCTCCGTGGGCTGCCGCTGCTTCCTGTTCGAGTCGCTCGAGGATAGTGTCGAGCTCGTCCGGATTCCGTACCAAATCGGTCATCAGCCCGAACAATCCCTGACCTGCAGTCGAGCCGAAGGCCGAGGGTTGAAGATCGGAGAGATCAAAGCGAAACACCTCAGCCGTCTGAAGGGCTTCCGCGGATCCACGGGAGACTTCATCCGGATAGACCGCTGGATCAACCTTCTGATTCGGAGATGTGAAGCCGCCGAGCGGTGCCCATACTTCCGCAGCTTCGGGCGAGGCGAGGTAGCGAATCAGGTCCCGCGTTTCGTCGGAATCGGTAAACGCAACCGCTACGTCTCCACCACCAACTACACTCGGAGACGAGCCACCGATGGTCGGAAAGGGGAAGAATCGAGCCGTGCCGCCGATCTCCGCGTCGGTCTCATCGATAATGGCACCCGCGGAGAAGTCGGCTCCATAGGCCATCGCGGCCTGGGGCGGATCGAGGAACGGCTTCACAATCCCTTCCGGGTGTGTTGCCTCAAGCGTTCCCTCTACGCCGCCGGCAAGCCATTCCCGTCGCTCGACGATGTCGACGAACAGCTGCATCGCTTCGCGCACAGTGTGGTGCGTCCAGGGAATCTCGTGGTTCGTCAACTGATCGTAGCGGTCAGGCCCTGCACTGTGCAGATAGATGTTCTCGAACCAGTCGGTGAGCGTCCAGGCCGATCCCCCGCCGATGGAGAAGGGAGGAATGCCGAAGTCGGAGATGATCTCCGCGTTCCGGATGAGATCGTCCCAGGTCTCAGCCGGCTCCACGCCTGCATCCCGGTAGACATTCTCGTTGTACCAGAAGAACGATTTGTTCGCCGCCTTATACCAAACGCCGTACAGCTCCCCATCGACCGTCGCCAGATCGCGCCAGACTTCTGCGTAGTTCTCGTCGACTTGATCTCCCACGACACTCTCAAGCGGCTGGAGCTCGCCGCGCTCAGCAAACTCGACAAGAAGCCCCGGCTGCGGAAGCAACGCAACGTCCGGCGGATTTCCGCCCTCGATCTGCGTGCCGAGTACAGTGCCGATATCCCGACCGGCCGGCTCGTACTCAGCGGGGATTCCGGTGCGCTCGGTGAAGTCCGCAAGAACCTGTTGGAATCGATCCTGCGTATCCCCGGTCCAGACGCCGAGCACGTTGAGCTCATCCACCTCAACCGCTACCTCGTCCTCTGCCTCTCCGGCCCCGAAGCCGAGAGCAGCTGAAAGCACGAAACATAGCAACGTGACTGTCGCTATGACACCCTTGTTGGACATAGAATGACCTCCATACGTCGGCGGTGCGCTTCTCGCGGAGAGGTCAGCATCGGAGATCCGGCTCGTCAGTATCTGTTAGGCTTGCAGCTTTCGGGATGATCTCAAGGTGAACACGTGAATCGAAGCCGCTCGGCATCGATGTACCACAGGTTCTTAGTCCAGCAACTCGGCGCCCGATTCTTCCGTCTCCGACGGAAGCACAGCCAGTGAATTTCTTCGGGCGACCAGGACTCTCCAGACTCTCCACCTGATCACGCGTTGAAAACACTATGACAGCGATTCCGCTGATTGTCAATAGGATTTTATGAGAATATTTTTCCGGTGGGGCGGAAGCTATGCAGGTTCCCATGGAACAGAGTCTCGAAAACGACTTGACCGACGGGGAAATCGAACTGTTGCGCGACACCCTCGAAGAGTTGGGCATCGGGTTTGCGAGGGTGGGCAACCGCGCCTAGACGGCCCCTGCCCCGGGAACCAATCGCCCTTAGGCCTCCTCCGAGTTCGTGTACGACTGCCGTCCGCGCTCCCCGCTGCGCTCCGAAGCGTGAAGGACGGGAGGGGCGCCCGCTGGGACGTCCGGCCGTCGGGGAACGTCACGAGCTGCGGAAGTGGGGAAAGCGGAGAGCCTCTGGCCCGGAGTGCTCGGTGGCGGCCGGACGGCCCGGCGCGGCGGTCCCGGTGCGCGCCGCGGTGCGCGAGGGCGGGTGCGGCTGCCGGCGGAGGCCCGGGGACCAGGTTGGGCGCGCGGCGGGACGGAACCCCCGGACGGCCTGACCCCGGGGCAAGCCGCGGCCGCCGAGGGGCCACGCGGCGTGCGTGGGGGCGGACACGAGGCCGGGGAGGTGCGGCTTGGCCCGGGGGCACGCCCAGATCTTCTGGAATCAGAGCCTGGAGGAGTGGGGCGTACGGACAACAATCCGTGCCTCACGCCCTAGGAGGGACCGTCCGGCTCGGTACCGTTTCCATCGGCACTGCCGGATTGGGGAGTGTCCGATCCGGGAGTGGACGGTCCGGGACCGCCGGATTCACCGTGGTCCGCCGTGCCGGAGTCGCCCCCTTCCGGCTGCTCCGCGGCTCGGTCTGCGCCGCCCTCGTCGAGGTCCGTCCGCTCGGCAAAGAGCTGCTGGATCTCCTCGCGCGGGAACTCGTAGGTTGTGTTGCAGTTGTGGCAGGTGGTTCTGAGCGGAAAGGGGCCTTCCCGGAGTATCGAAGCGGATTCGTCTGCCGGGAGCTGCGAGAGAAACCGGGCAAAGCGTTCCTTGTTGCAGGAGCAGTGGAATTCCACGTTCCGCGTTCCGATGATGTCCGGCTCGAAATCGCTCAGATGGTCTTTGAGAATCGCGGGGCCCGGCGCACCGTCGGCGAACTGTTTTCCCAGACTCGGAAGGTCGGCAATGGCGCGGTCCGCCCCCTCCAGCGTCTCGGGGTCCGTTCCGGCCATCCCTTGCACCATGATCCCGCCGGCGCCGATCGCACGCCCGTTCTGGTCGAACTGTACACTCAAGTTGATGGCGGTCGGGGTCTGCTCCGAGGTATGGAAGTAGTTGGCCAGGTCCTTCGCGATACTCCCGTACTCCACGAGCACTTGCCCAGTGTACGGGTGCGTGGCGGTGGTTGGGAATCGCGTGATCGAAAGGATACCGGCTCCGATGAATGGGCCGGTATCGAAGCTCTCCGGCGGCTTATCCAGCTCGATGTGCGGGTTCTTGAGGTATCCGCGCACCTGACCCAGAAAGTTGGTCTCGACGCTGATTCCGCCGACCGGGCCGGAGCACTCGATCGTCATAGCCAGGCGCCCGCCGTCTTTGAGCTGGGTGGAGAGGAGCCCCGCTGCCGCGTACGCGTGCCCCAGAATCAGGGTCTCGAGCACGCCCAGCTCGTGGTTTGCCCGCATCTGGTTCACGAGGTGCGTGCTGTGCACCAGTGCCCCGCGCAGCTTCCCTCCAGCCAAGAGGAATAGCTCCGCTCCGTCGGCGGCAATCGAATCGAGGTGGTGAAGCAGGTCCGAGTCGTCGATATCTCGTGTTTCCATGAATCGGATTCATGGTGGGCACCCGGAGTGTCTTTGTCAACATGCGTGACGTTCAGAGTACTTGCGCAAGAAAGAACAAGAAGAAATCGCGGCCCAATACCGTGAGGCCTACGCTGATCGCACGGCTCTGGACCGGGAGCTGGACGGCTGGAGCGGGGAGGCATCGTGGCCCGGCACGTGAGGAGAGGCGAAATCTGGCTCTACACGTTCAAGAAACCGAACAAGCAGCGACCGGTGGTGATTCTTACGCGTGAGGAGGTGATCGGCCTTCTGCACACGGTGACCGTGGCGCCAATAACGTCCCCTATTCACGGAGCTCCGAGCGAGGTCACCGTGGGCGTCGAGCACGGCTTCAAACACGATTCGGCGGTGAACCTGGACCATCTCACGACTGTTGACCGCTCCCAACTCCGTACCTACATCGGCCGCTTGGCGGAAGGGGAACTGCGCGCGGTATGCCGCGCCGCGGCGATCGCCCTCGGCTGCCGGCAAGAGAACCGGGCCCCCGTGCCGTGGCCGAGCACGAGCTGATTCAAGTACTTGTAGCAGTGTCTCTCGCGGGGCATGCGCGGCGTGCCGGGCCTCCTCCTGGGGCCTCCCAGGGAGGGCGGCCCCGGGCGCACTACTCTACGCGATTGCGCCCCTTCTTCTTCGCGCGATAGAGCGCCGTGTCGGCTGCCTTAACCACCTCGGATGGGGCGGCAGAGCGCGAAGCCCTTTGGGCCACACCGGCGCTCAGCGTTACGGGGACTCGCTTGCCGGCGGCGCTGCCGGAGCCGCGCCGGAAGAAACCGCGCACCGTGGCCGCGAAGCGAGCCGGAGGAGCCTTCGGCCGGCGCGCCGCCCGGATGCGGAAATCGATCTCAGTAACTCGTTTTCGTGCGCGCTCGGCATACGGCCGCGCCTCATCGCCGGCTCTCCGCCGAAGCACGGCGCAGAACTCTTCACCTCCGTACCGGAAGACCTTGTCGCCGAACACGGAGCGAAGCGTAGTCGCAACGCTGCGGAGCACGTTATCGCCTTCTTCGTGACCGTACTTGTCGTTGAAGTGTTTGAAGTGATCCACGTCCATCATGACGACGGCAAATCTCCCGCCCAGCCGCCGAAGCAGCTCGTCGAGCGCGCGCCGGTTTCGGAGACCGGTGAGATCGTCGACATACGCCATTCGCCAGTGGAGAGAATAGGCGATATGAGCAAGAATCACTGCGGGAGCCGCCTCGGCCGCAAATCGCTCCGGAACCACCACGTCCCCCGATGCTTCCGCAAGAAGGTAACTGACGGGCACGGATACCAGAAGAAGCCCGAGAAGCTCGTCCCGGCTTTCAGACTCGACCCGAAACGCCAGGATCGCCGCCATCACAACCATCCCGACCAGGGTTGTCGGGGAAAAGAACCAAACGAAGTTCGCGCGAATCTCCAGATAGAGCCCGGGAGCATACTCCCATACGAGCGCCAGAAGAGCGAATGGGACGGCAAAGAGCACGAGTCGAAGGATTCCACGAAGGCCGAGAAACGCTCCTTCACGCAACAGGTAGAGCATGGCAAATCCCCACGGGAGACCGAGGATAGCAAACGGGCGCCATGCTCCCCACTCGGGAGTCGGAAATGTATCGAGCAGAAGCACCGCAAGGAGCGCCGCGACCGCGATTGTGAGCCGACCGCGGTTGAGCCGCCACGCAGCGAAAACCACCACCGCCAAGACCGCATAGATGAACCACTGCGACCACGGTGCAATCTCCAACACGCCACGAATACTCTCCGGCAAGAGCACAGCCAGTGGAGCCGAAAAGGAAAGAACAGCATAGACAGCGTAACGAACCCATTCACCTTTTTTCATCTGGACGCCACCCTACCGTGAGTCGTCGTTTTCTGAAAAGGACGCGCTCCGCACGGGGCGGATCCACCTTCTCACAGGGCGTGAAGCGTACCGTACCCGGTTTGTCAGTTGCTACTGGAAAAGAGCGCGGGGTGTGGGGAACAGAGGGCGGGAGATGACACTCGCCAACTCGACATGCGGGCGAGGATCACGTACCGTATATTCCCACGGTCGGCCAAGATGTTTGGTGACTGGGGCGGCGCCCGTGTTGTCGCGGAGCAGCTCTGCCGACCAACTGAAGACGCCCAGGAGACGCGCATGTCCGAGTACAACGGCGTGATGATGCAGTACTTCCACTGGTACACCGAGGCGGATGGAACCTTATGGAAGCAACTTGCCCAGAACGCCTCCGCACTCGCTGAGGCAGGGGTCACGAGCGTTTGGCTTCCACCGGCATACAAGGGGACAGCCGGCGGGTACGACGTGGGGTACGGGGTGTACGACCTCTTTGACCTTGGTGAGTTCGATCAGAAGGGTTCGGTGCGTACCAAGTACGGCACCCGGGAGGAGTATCTCGAAGCCGTCCGGCGCGCGCATGAGGCCGGCATTCACGTCTACGCCGATGTTGTGTTCAACCACAAGCTCGGCGCCGACGGCCAGGAGGAGTTCACCGCCACCCCGTATGACCCGAATGACCGGACCGAGCCGATCGGGGAGCCGCAGACCATCAAGGCGTGGACGCATTTCACCTTCCCCGGCCGTGCCGCCAAGCATTCGGAACTGGAGTGGCACTGGTGGCACTTCAACGCCGCCGACCACAACGCCTTCAGCGAAGAGACCGACGCCGTCTATCTCTTTGAGGGAAAAGCGTTCGACCAGGACGTCGATCGCGAGAAAGGCAACTACGACTACCTGATGGGCTGCAATCTCGACATCAACAACCCGGACGTACGGAAGGAGCTATTGTACTGGGGCGAGTGGCTGCTCGAAACCACCGGCGTCGACGGTTTCCGCTTCGACGCGGTCAAGCACGTGAAGTCCAGGTTCTTCCTCGACTGGTTGCACCATCTGCGTCGCCGCACAGGGCAAGACCTCTTCGCCGTCGGAGAGTACTGGTCGAGCGAAAACGCGGCCCTGGAGCGCTTTATCGAGCAAACCGAGGGCAACCTCATGCTCTTCGATGCGTCTCTGCACTACCAGTTCGCGGAAGCGAGCCGCCAAGGGAGCAGCTACGACTTCCGCACGATCTTCGACGGTACGCTGGTACAAACGCACCCTACGCTTGCGGTTACCCTCGTGAGCACCCACGACTCACAGCCGTTGCAGGCGCTCGAGTCGGTGGTGGAGGCATGGTTCAAGCCGCTCGCCTATGCGTTGATCCTGCTGCGGCGCGACGGCTATCCGTGCGTGTTCGCGGCGGATTACTACGGAGCGCACTACCGGGATGTCGGGAGCGACGGAGAGGAGCACGAAATCTGGATGGAGAGCCACCGGTGGCTCATCGATAGGTTTCTGAGCGCGCGCCGCACATATGCATACGGCGAGCAGTACGACTACTTCGACCATCCCAACTGCATCGGCTGGACGCGAACGGGTGATCCGGAGCACCCCGGCGGCATGGCGGTGGTGGTGAGTAACGGCGAAGCCGGCGCCAAGCACATGGAGACCGCTGCGCCGGAGACCACCTTTGTCGACGTGACGGAACACGTGCCCGAGCCGGTTGTCACCGACGCCGAAGGCAGAGCCGAGTTCCGCTGTCCCGCGGGATCGGTTTCCGTGTGGGTGCCGCACGGGCGGTAGGCCGTTGCCTGGAGTTCAACGGCGGCAAGTGCCACAAGCATCGACGTGTCCGACGGCAAAATCGGAATTGGTTCCCGACCCGCCGCCCTTACATCCCGCCGGTGCGGACCACTTTGACCAGAAGCCCGAGCCCGACAAGGCCGGCGGCAACAAAACCGCCGAGCCCGATGACCGGAACGCCGTGCCACAGCGGCGGCACCCCGGAGTGGACCACGATTGCCGAGCCCACGATCAGCGAGCCGAGCACGGTCGCCGACACGAGCGCCGAGCTCGCGCGGAGAAACGAGGTCCGGACCGGCTGTATGCTCGCCGGGTCGAGCGAGACTTTGGTGCGTCCGGCGGTCAGCGTGTCGACGAGCCGGTAGTAGTCACCGGGAATGCTCTCCATCATGTCGACGAAATCCTCGGCGGCCGCGAAAACTCGGGACCGGATGCGTTCGGTGCTATAGCGCTCGCGCACCAGCGTTTCGGCGAACGGTTCCAGGTGGGCGGCAAAGTCGAACTTCGGATAGAGGGCGGTTGCCACCCCCTCGATCGTCATAAGTGACTTAACCAGCAGGAACAGATCCGTGGGAAGCTTCAGCCCCTTCTGTACCAGGAGCTCGATGAGCTCGGCGAGCACGCCGGTCAGCGAGAAGTCACCGGCTTGCGCGCTCTGGAACTGATCGATGAGCTCGGCGGTTTGGCGCTCGATGCTCCGGGCGATCTCGTAATTGCGGCTGCCGGCGAGGCGGATAAGCGCTTTCGCCGCCTGCTGCTCGTCCCGGCGAATCAATCCGATGAGGATGTCGCTAAACACCGCGAGGTCCCGCTGAACCAGGTTCCCCGTCAGCCCGAAATCGAGAAAACAGAGCCGGCTGTCGTCGATGACGCTGATATTGCCGGGGTGCGGGTCGGCATGGAAGAACCCGTGGGTGAAAATCTGCTTGAGCGTGGCGTTCGCGCCGATCGTTGCCAGATGTGAGCGCACTTCTTCGGAGCAGCTTCCGGCGGCTTCGAAGTAGTCGGAAATCGGCCGTGCCTCGATGAACTCCATCGTCAGGACACGCCGCCCCCCGTAGTCCCGGTACACCCGCGGAACCTTAACGTCGTCGTCTTCGGCGAACTGTTCGGCAAACCGCTCAATGGCCGCCCGTTCCCGGTTAAAGTCGAGCTCCTGCAGTATCCCCCGCTCGAACTCCCGAGCAACATCGCGCGGGCCGACCGCTCTGCTTTCCGGAACGTATCTCTCCAGCAGTTTCGCCAGCTCGGCAACGATGGCCACGTCGACCTGAACGAGCTCGTCCAGGCCCGGGCGCTGTACTTTGACCGCCACGGCATCGCCGTTGTGGAGTACGGCCCGATGAATCTGGGCGATGGAAGCGGCGGCAAGCGGTTCGTCGGTGAACTCGCCGAAAAGCTCGTCAACGCGGCGGCCGAGCTCCTGCTCGATGAGCGCGCGAGCCTCGGAGCCGGGAAATGGCGGGACGTCCTCCTGGAGCTTTGCAAGCTCCTTCTGCAAGGGCCGCGGAATCAGGTCCGGCCGATTGCTGAGGATCTGCCCGAGCTTGATGAACGTCGGGCCCAGCTGCTCTACGGCAAGGCGGATCCGTGCCCACGTGCTCTGTTCGAGCCCATCCAGGCGCCGCCGCGCTCCCCGGCGGCGAAACACCTTGGTCCCGATCCGCAGGAGCTTACCGAAGCCGGTCTGATAGACAATCTCCCCAAACCCGTACGCGCCGAGCGTCTTGAGGATGTGCCGGTACCTCGCGAACCGGCGCCGGCCGCTTCGCGTCAGGAGACTCAGGACGTTCATTCCGTACCACCTCGGAGGAACGTATGGCACATTGGGCCGGTTTGCGCAAGGAATGACCTCTGGTCTGTCGCAGCCGCGGGTACCCCTCCGGGTAGGCGAATATTGCCGAACCCGCCGGACTATCGGGGCTACGATCGCGTACGCGAGGCACGTTCAAAACAACGCTTTCGAACTCTCGGTCAAGCTTTCAGTGGAGGTTCTCGGATCGCAGCCTTTCGTCGCGTGGCCGTCTGACTTCACCCCTCTCCCCTGCTCCATGGTGTCCTAGACGGTTCTGGGACCCGGCTCCAGGGCAAACGCAGTTGGACAACACGCCTGGAAGCGCGGCGGCGAGCGGGTGGTCGTGGGCGCTTGCCGGGGCCCCTGGTGGTGTGGTGAGACGGGTG
>Ga0207421_10002268_pt1 | contig 24016 bp, 37 predicted proteins | sample SodLakKL_010_SED_4_FD_187542 | JGI IMG/M metagenome (GOLD analysis project Ga0207421, IMG submission 187542) | Alkaline sediment microbial communities from Lake Tanatar, Kulunda Steppe, Russia - 8KL_010_SED (SPAdes) (version 2) | ecosystem: Environmental > Aquatic > Non-marine Saline and... | reverse complement strand
CCCCGACGACGACGTCCCCTTCTAACCCACCCCACCCCCGGCACCACCACCACCCCCGCACCCCACCGCCCCGCCCACCCCGCGGGGCCACACCCCTGCCCAGGGACGCAGCAAGGCCCGCGGCGACGAGCGGGGCGGGCCGTCGCGACCGTCGGAGTCCTGCGGAGGGTCAGGCCACGGTCGCCACGGCGTAGGCCACGGCGAGCTCGCCGGTCGTCGACAGCGAGAGATGGACCTCGCCGACGCCGAGCTCGGCGGCGCGCGCCGCCGCCCCGCCGTGCAGCCGGACCTGCGGCTGGCCCTCGGGAGTGTTGACGACCTCGACATCACGGAAGGCGAATCCGGCCACGCCCGTACCGAGCGCCTTGGCGACGGCCTCCTTCGCGGCGAAGCGCGCGGCGAGCCCGCCAAGGCGCAGGTCGCCACACGTGCTCGTGCACCGCGCCCGCTCCGCGACGGTCCACACCCGCTCGAGCAGGGCGGGGGTGCGCTCGACCGCCCGCTCGACGCGGGCGATCTCGATCGCGTCGACCCCGACGCCGATGACGCCCTCCGACGGTGGATTCACTCGACGGTGACGGTCTTCGCGAGGTTGCGCGGCTGGTCGACGTCACGGCCGAGATGGACCGCGGCGTGGTAGGCGAGCACCTGCAGCGGCACGACGGTGAGCACCGGCGTGAGCAGCTCATGGACGTCGGGGATGTAGACGACGTGGTCGGCGTGCGCCTTCACCGTCGTGTCGCCCTCGGTGGCCAGGGCGATGACCTCGGCGCCGCGGGCCCTGACCTCCTGGATGTTGGAGACGACCTTGCCGTGGACGTGCCCGCGCGTGGCGATCGCCACGACCGGCCCGCCCTCGTCGATGAGCGCGATCGGCCCGTGCTTCATCTCCCCGGCAGGGAAGCCCTCGGCGTGGAGGTAGCTGATCTCCTTGAGCTTCAGCGCGCCCTCGTAGGCGATCGGCACGCCGTTGTGGCGGCCGATGAACATCACGTACGCGGCGTCGGCGATGCGCTCCGCGAGCCCGGCGAGCTGGTCGCCGTTGACCTCGAGGAGGCTCTCGAGGTGGCCGGGCAGCGCCTCGTAGCGGGCGAGCTGGTCGCGGCACTCCTCGGGGAAGAGGGTCCGGCGCTCCTGGGCGAGGAAGAGGGCGAGCACCCCCAGCGCGACGATCTGGGTGGTGAAGGCCTTCGTCGAGGCCACGGCGATCTCGGGTCCCGCGCGGGTGTAGATCACCGCGTCGGCCTCCCGGGTCAGCGTCGAGCCGACGACGTTGGAGATCGCCACGACCTTCGCGCGCTGGTCGCGGGCGTGGGCGGCCGCGGCGATCGTGTCGGTGGTCTCCCCCGACTGGCTGATCGCGACGACGAGCGTGTGGGGGGTGAGGATCGGGTCGCGGTAGCGGAACTCGCTCGCGATCTCGACCTCGACACCCACGCCCGCCCAGTGCTCGATGGCGTGCTTGGCGACGAGCCCGGCGTGGTAGCTCGTGCCGCAGGCCACGATGTAGACCTTGTCGACCGTGCGGATGTCCGCGGCGTCGAAGCGCACCTCGTCGAGGGCGATGCGACCGTCGCCGTCGAGGCGACCGACGAGGGTGTCGGCGATCGCCTGCGGCTGCTCGTGGATCTCCTTGAGCATGAAGTGGGGGTAGCCCTGCTTCTCCGCGGCGTCGATGTCCCAGTCGACGGTGAAGCGCTGCCCCGAGGTCGGCTCGCCGTGGAGGTCGGTCACGGCGATGCCCTCGGCGGTGAGCACCGCGACCTGGTCGTCGGTGAGCGCCTCGACGTCGCGGGTGTGGGCGATGAGCCCGGCGACGTCGCTCGAGAGCAGGCTCGCCCCGTCAGCGTGGCCGAGGACGAGCGGGGCGCCACGCCGACCCGCGACGAGGACGTCGGGCTCGCGGCGGTCGACGAGGGCGACGGCGAACTGCCCGTCGACGCGCCGCATGACCGCCCGCAAAGCCTCGACGAGCGCGGTGCCCGGTGCCGCGCCGTCGGCGGGCTCACGGCGATGCCGGGCGACGAGGGCGGCGAGGACCTCGGTGTCGGTCTCGGAGAGGAACTCCACGCCGTCGGCGACGAGCTCCTCCTTGATCTCGACGAAGTTCTCGATGATGCCGTTGTGGACGATCGCGAGGTCGCCGTCCTCGTCGACGTGCGGGTGGGCGTTGCGGTCGGTCGGCTCGCCGTGGGTGGCCCAGCGGGTGTGGCCGAGCCCGACGGTGCCGGCGAGACCGACGTCGGCGAGGGCGCCCTCGAGCGCGGCGAGCTTGCCGGCGCGCTTGACGACGCGCAGCTCAGGGCGGGCCGAGCCGGTGAGCACGCTCACCCCGGCGGAGTCGTAGCCGCGGTACTCGAGCGTCGCGAGGCCGTTCATGAGGACCGGCAGCGCGTCGCCGCCGCCGACGTAGCCGATGATGCCGCACACGGTCGCCTCCCAGCGTTGATGTGCGGCGATGCTACCGGCCCGCGCCGGGCGCGCTCTCGACCACCCGGCCCAGCGGGCGACGGCCCGGCGGCGGACCCTCACGCCCCGCCGCGCGGCGTGACGTCGCCCTCAGCCGAGCGTGAGCGCGGTGCGGGCGAGCGCCGCGGTCACCTCGACGTCGCGCATGATCGTGTCGGTGACGGCGACGTCGACGCCGAGCGCGGCGACCTCCCCGGCGTGGTCGCGGTCGGCCTCGTCGACGACCCAGCCGTCGAGGACGTCGGCGTGGAGCGAGGCGACGCCGACCGCGGAGGTCTCCACCCCCCAGGAGGGCAGGAGGCGGTCCGCCATGCCGCGCACGACCGCGCCCCCGACGATCGGGGAGACCCCGACGACGGTCGCGGCGGCGAGCGCCTCGCGCAGGCCCGGCACGGCGAGGATCGGCCCGAGGGAGACGACGGGGTTCGACGGGCAGAGCACGACGCGGTCGGCCCCGGCGATGGCCTCGAGGACGCCGGGGGCGGGCCGGGCGCGCTCGACGCCGGCGAAGCGCACCTCGGCGACGTCGGGGACGGCGCGCTCGCGCACCCACCACTCCTGGAAGTGGAGGTCGCGGCCGTCGGTGGCGACGATGCGGGTTGTGACGTCGTCGTCGCTCATCGGCAGAAGGCGGAAGCCGAGGCCCCAGGCGCGGGCAATCGTCGCGGTGGCCTGCGACAGCGTCGCGCCCTCGGCGAGCATGCGGGTGCGCACGAGATGGGTGGCGAGGTCGCGGTCGCCGAGGGTGAACCACCGGTCCTCGCCGTAGCGCTCGGCGAGCTCGTCGGCGACGGTGAAGCGCTCGTCGGCCCGGCCCCAGCCTTGCTCGGGGTGGACGCCGCCGCCGAGGGTGTAGCAGACGGTGTCGAGGTCGGGACACACGCGCAGGCCGTGGCGGGTGAGGTCGTCACCGGTGTTGCCGACGACGACGAGGTCGGTGGGGTCGACGACCTCGACGAGCCCGCGGAGGAAGCGGGCCGCGCCCACCCCGCCGGCGAGGGCGACGACGCGGCCGTGGTCATCAGAGCGCACCCCCGCATCGTACGGCACGCCACCTCGAAGACGGCCCGGCGCCTCCTAGACTGACCACCACCGACTGGGAGGCACGCCGATGAGCAGCGACCCCGAGCGCGACGAGCACGGCGAGGAGCGTCGGGCCGACGAGCCCGACGTCGACGCTCCCGACGCCGGCGGCGACAGCCCCGAGCAGGCCGGCGGCGACAGCCCCGAGCAGGCCACCGGCGACAGCCCCGAGCAGGCCGGCGGCGAGCCGCCAGCGCCGCCACCGCCGCCTCCCCCGCCACCGGGGCCGCCGCCGGGCGGGGGCGAGGGCCAGCCCGGCGGCACGCCGCCGACCTCAGGCGTCGCGCCGCCGTCCGGTCAGGCGCCACCCCCGCAGCCGCCGGGTGGGCCCGGCGCCCCGGGTGCGCCGGCCGCGGGCGGTGGCGCCGGCGTCGCCGGAGGGACCGCCGAGCCCGCGTGGCCCCCGCCGGGGCAGGCCGCGCGCAACTGGGCGGTCGGCGCGCACCTCTCGGCGTTCATCACCTTCCTCGGCCTGCCGTGGTTCCTCGGACCGCTCATCGTCTGGCTCATCAAGCGCGAGGACGACCCGTTCATCGACGACCAGGGCAAGGAGGCGGTGAACTTCAACCTCTCCGTGCTCATCTACGGCGCCGCGTTCGTGCTGCTCGCGATCGTGCTGAGCATCATCACCGTCGGCATCGGCCTCTTCGTCCTCGTGCCGCTCGGTCTCGCGATCGTCGTCGCGTGGTTCGTGCTCGTCATCGTCGCCGCGGTGAAGGCTTCGTCGGGCGAGCGCTACCGCTACCCGCTGACCCTGCGCCTCATCACCTGAGGCCACGGCGCGTGCGGGGACGCCGCCCCGCACGCGCTCAGGCGCTCAGCCGAGCCGCAGGCGCTCGGCGACGACGTCGGCGAGGCGCTCGGCGACGGTCGTCGCACGCTCCTCGGTGGCGGCCTCGACCATGACGCGCACGAGGGGCTCGGTGCCCGAGGCGCGCACGAGGACGCGGCCGCTCCCACCGAGGGCGTGCTCCTCCTCGGTGATGACCTTCCAGAGGACCTCATCCTCGCCGAGGCGGTCGCGGTCGACGTCGCGGACGTTGACGAGGACCTGGGGGAGCCGCTCGATGACCGTGGCGTGCTCGGCGAGGCTGCGCCCGGTGCGCGCGAGCGTCGCGAGCAGCCGCACCCCGGAGAGCACCCCGTCGCCGGTCGTGGCGTGCTCGGCGAGGATGAGGTGGCCCGACTGCTCGCCGCCGAGGAGGTGGCCACCGGCGCGCATCGCCTCGAGGACGTAGCGGTCGCCGACCTTCGTCTCGACGACGTCGATGCCGCGCTCGCGCATCCCGATCTTGAAGCCGAGGTTCGTCATCACCGTCGTCACGACCGTCGACAGGTCGCGCTCGGCCTGGAGGTCGGCCGCGAGGATCGCGAGGATCGCGTCGCCGTCGACGACGTTGCCCCGGTGGTCGGCGGCGATGAGCCGGTCGGCGTCGCCGTCGAAGCTCAAGCCCACGTCGGCGCCGGCCTCGACGACCGCGCGCGCGACGACCTCGGGGTGGGTCGAGCCGCAGCCGGCGTTGATGTTCTCCCCGTCGGGGCGGGCGTGGACGGCGTGCACCGTCGCGCCGAGCCGGGCGAGCACCTCCGGGGCGACCGCGCTCGCCGCGCCGTTGGCGCAGTCGACGACGACGCGCAGCCCGTCGAAGCGCAGACCGCCCGCGGCGTCGACGAGGTGGTCGAGGTAGGGCCCGAGGGCGTCCGCGGGCTCACGCACCCGGCCGATCGCCGTGCCGGTGGGGCGGTCCTCGTCGGTGCGCTGCAGGAGCTCCTCGACGCGCTCCTCCTCGGCGTCGGTGAGCTTGAAGCCGTCGTGGGCGAAGAACTTGATGCCGTTGTCGCCGACGGGGTTGTGCGAGGCCGACAGCACCGCGCCGGAGTCCGCGCCGTGGGCGCCGGTGAGCAGCGCGACACCCGGCGTCGGCACCACCCCGAGGGGGATGGCGTCGCCCCCAGCCGAGGTGATCCCGGCGATGAGCGCGGCGGTGAGCATGTCCCCCGACGCACGGGGGTCACGGCCGACGGCAACGCGCGGATGCGGGCTGCGCGACTCCTTGAGGGTGCGCACGACGGCGCGACCGAGCCCGAGCAGGAGCTCGGGCGTCAGCTCGACGTTGGCGACCCCACGGATGCCGTCGGTGCCGAAGAGCTGCCCCATCGGCCGCGCGGCCTCAGCGCTTGGAGTACTGCGGCGCCTTGCGCGCCTTCTTGAGGCCGTACTTCTTGCGCTCCACCTCGCGGGGGTCACGGGTGAGCAGGCCGGCCTGCTTGAGCGCCGGGCGGTGCTCGCCGTCCTCGCCCTCGAGGGCGCGGGCGATCGCGAGGCGCACGGCCCCTGCCTGACCGCTCACGCCGCCGCCGCCCACGCGCACGAAGACGTCGTAGCGGCCGACGGTGTCGGTCACCTCGAAGGGCTCCCGCACGAGACCCTGGAGGGTGTCGACGGGGAAGAAGTCCTCGAGGGGACGGTTGTTGATCTTCCAGGCGCCCGACCCCGGACGCAGACGGGCCCGCGCCACCGCGCTCTTGCGGCGGCCGGTGTAGATGCGCTCAGCCATGGGTGCTCGTGTCCTCGTCGACGTCAGCTCAGCGACAGCGGCTGCGGCTGCTGCGCCTCGTGGGGATGGTCGGGACCGCCGTAGACCTTCAAGCGCGAGAGGGCCGCGCGGCCGGGCGTCGTGCTCGGCAGCATGCCCTTGACCGAGCGCTCGACGAGCAGCTCGGGGCGCTCGGCGAGCAGCCGCGCGAACGGCACCGACGTGAGGCCACCGGGGTAGCCGGAGTGGCGGTGCGCGAGGGACTGCTCGCCCTTCGATCCGGTGAGCACGATCTCGCCCGCGTTGACGACGATGACGAAGTCGCCGACGTCGGCGTGCGGGGCGTACTGCGGCTTGTGCTTGCCGCGCAGGATCTGGGCGATGCGCGAGGACAGCCGCCCGAGCACCTCGCCCTTGGCGTCGACGACGTACCAGGCGCGTTCGATGTCGGTTGGACGGGGGCTGTAGGTGCGCATCGGCGGGCTCACATCGTCTCGGCGTTCACGGAAGGTCGGGGCCGGCAGCGGGCGCGTCGCGGTTGGCGTCGCGCCGCACGCCGATCCTCAAGGCTACGTCGCGCCCTCCCGCGGGTCAACTCCGCGGCGGGGATGCCGCGCCGCGGACGATCGCCGCCGGCGTGCGGGCGCGGCCACCCGCCACGCTCAGCCATAGCGCACCCCGGTGAGGACGAGGCCGCGGGGCGGGGCGACCTGCCCGACGGCCTGGCGGTCGCGCGCGGCGAGCACCTCGGCCGCCCAGTCGGGGTCGCGGTGGCCCCGACCGACCCGCAGGAGGCAGCCGACGATGGAGCGGACCATCTGGTGGCAGAACGCCGGGCCCGCGAGGGAGACCTCGACGATCCCGTGAGGCTGACGGCGCACCCGCAGCTCGTCGATCCGGCGGGTGAGGTGCTGCTCACCGGCGCGGCGGCAGAACGAGGCGAAGTCGTGCTCGCCGAGGAGGTGGGCGCCCCCGGCCTCCATCGCCGCCTCGTCGAGGCGGGGCGGGCCGACGTGCCAGGTCGCGTGCCGCTCGAGGGGGTCGAGGGCGACGGCGTCGCAGAGGCGGTAGCGGTAGCGGCGCTCCGTCGCGCTGAAGCGGGCGTGGAAGCCCTCGTCGACGACCCGGACCCGCCACACGGCGATCTCGGGGCCGCACATCCCGTCGAGGGCCCCGCGCGCGCGCTCGACGTCGCCGACGAGCCGGCAGTCGGCGGGGACGTCGGCGTGGACGACCTGATGGCGGGCGTGCACGCCCTTGTCGGTGCGACCGGCGACGGCGAGCTCGACGGGGCCGCCAGCGAGCGTGGCGACCGCGGCGGCGAGCACGCCCTCGACGGTGCGCACGTCCTCGGCCTGGGCGGCGAAGCCGTGGAAGCCGCCGCCGTCGTAGGCGAGGTCGATGCGGACCCGGACGTGCCGCTCCGCGGCGTCCACGTCAGCCGCGCGCGTCGTCCTCGTCGGCCGACGAGGCCTCGTCGGCGGCGTCCGCGGCCTCGGCGTCCTCGTCGGCGAAGCGGGTCTCGACGTCGGCGGGGTCGACCTCCGGCGTCTCGGCGTCCTCGTCGTCGGTGGCCTCGACCGGCTCGGGGATCGCGTCCTCGGCACTCGCCGTCGGGGCGGGCGCGGCGGGGGCCTCGGGCGCGGCGGTGGCCGTCGCGGCCGGGGCGGCCGACTCCGCCGCGCTGCCACGACGACGCAGACCCCAGCGGCGGCGGCCGGCCTCGTCGGAGGAGGCGGCGTCACCGGCGCCGGCGACGTCCTCGACGAGCTCGAGCAGCGCCATCGGCGCGGCGTCGCCATCGCGGGGACCGAGCTTGAGCACGCGGGTGTAGCCGCCGTCACGGGTGGCGAACGCCGGCCCCACCTCGGCGAAGAGGTGGTGCAGGACGTCGCCGTCGCGCACGACCTTGCCGGCCTCGCGGCGGGCGTGGAGGTCGCCGCGCTTGCCGAAGGTGATCATCCGCTCGGCGATCGGCTGGACGGCCTTCGCCTTGGCGTGGGTCGTGCGGATCCGGCCGTGGCGGATGAGCTCGGTGGCGAGGTTGGCCATCATCCGGTTGTGGTGGGCGGCGGACCCGCCGAAGCGGCCCGCCTTCCTCGGCGTGGGCATGTCGGGCTCCTTGGGGGCGTCAGCCGCTGTGGCTGCCGTAGTCGGCGAGGGACAGCCCCATCTCCACGAGCTTGTCCTTGACCTCCTCGATGGACTTCTGGCCGAAGTTGCGGATGTCGAGGAGGTCCTGCTCGGTCTTCTGCACGAGCTCGCCGACGCTCGAGACGCCCTCGCGCTTGAGGCAGTTGTAGCTGCGGACCGAGAGGTCGAGGTCCTCGATGGGCAGGAGGAGGTTGGGGGACTGCGGGCCGGTCGTGCTCGTGTCCTCGCCGATGGCGAGACCGCCCGGTCCGGCCTCCTCGAACTCCCCGAAGAGCCCGAAGAGGTCCTGCAGCGTCGCGCCGGCCGAGGCGAGCGCCCCGCCGGGCGTCACCGAGCCGTCGCTCTCGACGTCGAGGATGAGGCGGTCGTAGTTCGTCATCTGCTCGACGCGGGTGGCCTCGACGCGGTAGGTGACGCGGCGCACGGGCGAGTAGATCGAGTCGATGGGGATGACGCCGATCGGCTGGTCTGCGGTCTTGTTGCGCTCGGCGGCGACGTAGCCGCGGCCCTGCTGGACCGTGAGGTACATCTCCACGCGGCCCTTGCGGTTGAGCGTGGCGATGTGGAGGTCGCGGTTGAGGATCTCCACCTCGCTCGGGGCGGTGATGAAGTCCGCGGTGATCTCACCGGGGCCCTCGCCGCCGAGGAAGATCTCGACCGGCTCGTCGGCGTGGCAGCGCAGGACGAGGTCCTTGAGGTTGAGGATGACGTCGGTGACGTCCTCCTTCACGCCCTCGATGGAGCTGAACTCGTGGAGGACGCCCTCGATGCGCACGCTCGTCACCGCCGCGCCGGGGATCGAGGACAGCAGCGTGCGGCGCAGGCTGTTGCCGAGGGTGTAGCCGAACCCTGGCTCCAGGGGCTCGATGGAGAACGTCGAGCGCAGGCCCTCGGTGACGGGCTCTTCGATGATGGTGGGGCGCTGGACGATCAGCACTTCGGTCTCGCCTCTCTCTGCAGGGTCGCGGGTGGCCGCAGCGGGCCGACGCCGGCGTGGGGCTACTTCGAGTACAGCTCGACGATGAGCTGCTCCTGCACCGGCACGTCGATCTGGCCGCGCGAGGGCACGTCGAGCACGGAGATCTGCAGCTTCGACTGGTCGGTCGACAGCCAGCTCGGGATCGTCTTCGTCCCGATGATCTCGAGGGAGCCCACGATGGGCGTGATGTTGCGCGAGCGCTCGCGCAGCGTGACGACGTCGCCGGGCCGCAGGCGGTACGACGGGATGTTGACCGTCCGCCCGTTGACCTGGAAGTGGCGGTGGCGCACGAGCTGGCGGGCCTCGTCGCGGCTGCGGGCGAGCCCGCCGCGGTAGACGACGTTGTCGATGCGGCGCTCGAGCAGCACGAGGAGGTTCTCACCGGTCAGGCCGGAGTGACGGGTCGCCTCGTCGTAGTAGTTGCGGAACTGCCGCTCGAGGACGCCGTAGATCCGACGCGCCTTCTGCTTCTCACGCAACTGCAGGAGGTACTCGCTCTCGCGGATGCGCCCGCGGCCGTGCTCGCCCGGCGGGTAGGGGCGCTTCTCGATCGCGCACTTCGGCCCCTCGCAGCGGGTGCCCTTGAGATAGAGCTTCTGCCGCTCGCGGCGGCAGAGCTTGCAGTCAGGTCCGGTGTAGCGCGCCATATCGTCTCGCTGCTCCTCAGACGCGGCGCCGCTTGGGCGGGCGGCAGCCGTTGTGCGGGATGGGGGTGATGTCCTTGATGCCGTTGACCTCGAGGCCGTTGGCGGCGAGCGAGCGGATCGCCGTCTCCCGCCCCGAGCCGGGGCCCTTGACGTAGACGTCGATCTTGCGCATGCCGAACTCCGCGGCGCGCTTGGCCACCTGCTCAGCGGCGAGCTGCGCGGCGAAGGGCGTCGACTTGCGGCTGCCCTTGAAGCCCGCGTTGCCCGACGAGCCCCAGGTCAGCACGTTGCCCTGGGGGTCGGTGATCGTGATGATCGTGTTGTTGAAGGAGCTCTTGATGTGGGCGTGGCCGTGTGCGACCTGCCGACGCTCCTTCTTGCGGGCCCGCTTCGAGCCCGTCGACCGCTTCTGCTGCGCCATGTCAGTCCTCGTGAGCGTTGTGCTGGTGGACCTCGGTCAGGGGGGCTGCCGGCGGCGGGGCGACGAGCGCGATGGCCCGTCGACGCCGGCGGCGGCCGCCCTCAGTGCTTGCGCTTCTTGACCTTGCCGGAGCCGCCGACGCTGCGCTTGGGCCCCTTGCGGGTCCGGGCGTTGGTGTGCGTGCGCTGGCCCCGCACGGGCAGGCCACGGCGGTGGCGGATGCCCTGGTAGCAGTTGATCTCGACCTTGCGCTTGATGTTCTGCGCGATCTCGCGCCGCAGGTCGCCCTCGACCTTGAAGGTCGCGTCGATGACGTCGCGCAGGGCCTTGATGTCGTTGTCGTCAAGGTCGCGCACGCGCACCGACGGGTCGACGCCGGCGGCGACGACGGTCTGGCGGGCACGGGTGTGGCCGATGCCGTAGATGTAGGTGAGGCCGATCTCGACGCGCTTGTCGCGCGGGAGGTCGACGCCTGCGATGCGTGCCATGGAAGCCTCCTGCCCCTCAGCCCTGTCGCTGCTTGTGCCGCGGGTTCGAGCAGATCACCATGACCCGGCCGTGCCGTCGGATGATCCGGCACCGCTCGCACATCCGCTTGACGGACGGTTTCACCTTCACAGCTCGCACTCCTCGGACCCGGCGCGCGGCGACACCGGCGCGCTCCTCGTGGTGGACGGGGCAGCATGAACGGTCCCGCGCACGCGAACACGGAGCGGCTCGCGGGGAGACCAAGACGAGAGCATATCAGCGCACCCCCTGGGCGTCCACCCCGAGCAGGGTGGCCTCCGGCACCGACGCGAGGTCCTCGAGGGGTCGCGCCGGCTCGTCGGAGCGCGCGGTGAGGACCCACGGGCCCTCCTCGGTGATCGCCACGGTGTGCTCCCAGTGCGCCGAGACCTGCCCGTCGCCGGTGACGACCGTCCAGTCGTCGTCGAGGACCGCGGTCTCGGCGGTGCCGAGGTTGAACATCGGCTCGATGGCGATGACGAGGCCCGGGACGAGCTTGGGCCCACGCCCCGCGCGGCCGTAGTTCGGCACCTGGGGGTCCTCGTGGAGGGCGCGGCCGACGCCGTGGCCGACGTACTCGCGCACGACGCCGTAGCCGTGGGGCAGCGCGAGTGCCTCCACGGCGGCGGAGATGTCGGTGACGCGGTTGCCGGCCCGCGCCTCGAGGATGCCGGCCCACAGCCCCGCGCGGGTCCGCGCGACGAGGTCGCGCACCGCTGGCGGCGCCGCCTCGGGCCCGCCGACGATCCACGTGACCGCGCTGTCGGAGTGGTAGCCGTCGACGATCGAGCCGGCGTCGATCTTGATGAGGTCACCGGCGCGCAGGACGACGTCGTCGGAGGGGATGCCGTGGACGATCTGCTCGTTGACCGACGTGCACAGCGACCCGGGGAAGCCCCGGTAGCCCTTGAACGACGGCGTCGCGCCGCGCGCGCGGATCGCCTCCTCGGCCATGCGGTCGAGGTCGGCGGTGCTCATCCCCGGCTCGAGGGCATCGCGCAGCATCTCGTGCACCTCGGCGATGAGCGCCCCGGTCTCGGCCATCGTGGCGAGCTCGGAGGCGGACTTGCGGACGATCATGCGCGCTCCAGGCTCGCGAGCATGTCGAGCGTGCGCCGGCCGACCTCCTCGATCTCGCCGACGGCCTCGACGTCGCGCAGCAGCCCGCGCTCCTCGTAGAAGTCCTCGAGCGGCTCGGTCTTCGAGCGGTACTCGACGAGGCGCTTGCGGATGACCTCGCTGTCATCGTCGGAGCGGCCCTCGATCTCGCGGCGGCTCTCGAGGCGGGCGATGAGCTCCTCCTCGGGGGCGACGAAGCGGATGACCGCGTCGAGCGGCCAGTCGCGCTCCTGCAGCCAGACCTCGAACGCCTCGGCCTGGGGCACCGTCCGGGGGAAGCCGTCGAGGAGGAAGCCGTCGGCGGCGTCGTCCTCGGTGAGGCGGTCCTGGACCATGCCGATGACGACATCGTCGGGGACGAGCTCACCGCGGTCCATGTAGGCCTTGGCCTCGGTGCCCAGCGCGGTCTCCTGCTGGACGTTGGCCCGGAAGATGTCGCCTGTCGCGACATGGGGGATGTCGTGGGCCTCGGCGATGATCGCCGCCTGCGTTCCCTTGCCCGCCCCTGGGGGGCCTAGTAGGACGAGTCGCACCGTCTCTCCTCTCCTGCGCCTAGTTGCGGAGGAATCCCTCGTAGTTGCGCTGCAGTAGCTGGCTCTCGATCTGCTTCAGGGTGTTGAGCCCGACGCCCACGACGATGAGGAGCATCGCGCCGCCGAAGGGGAACGGCAGCTGCGCCTGCGCGAGGACGATGAGCGGGATGATCGCGAGCACCGACAGGTAGATCGACCCCGCCGTCGTGATGCGGGTGAGGACGTAGTCGAGGTACTCCGCGGTGGGACGGCCCGGGCGGATGCCGGGGATGAAGCCGCCGTACTTCTTCATGTTGTCGGCGACGTCCTGCGGGTTGAACGTGATCGACGTGTAGAAGAACGCGAAGAACATCGTCAGCGCGAAGTACACGGCGATGAAGACGAACCGCGGGTCCTGCGGGTTGAGGTTCGCGTCGACGAAGGACACGAACCCGGGAGAGTCGATCACCCCGGTCAGCAGCGACGGGATGAACAGCAGCGACGACGCGAAGATGATCGGGATGACGCCGGACTGGTTGACCTTGAGGGGGATGTACGTCGAGGTCCCCCCGTAGGTGCGGCGGCCGACCTGGCGCTTGGCGTACTGCACCGGGATGCGGCGCTGGCCGAGCTCGACGAAGACGACGCCGATGATGAGCAGGAGCCCCACGAGGATCGTGATCGCGAAGGCGATCTCCCCGGCGTTGAGGAGGATCGCGTTGCCCTGCGCGGGCATCTCCGAGACGATCGCCGAGAAGATGATGAGGCTCATCCCGTTGCCGACGCCGCGCTGGGTGATGAGCTCGCCGAGCCACATGATGAAGGCCACACCGGCGGTCATCGTGAGGATCATGAGCGCGCGCAGCGCGAAGCCGTCGTCGACGATGAGGCTCGTGCCGGGCGGCAGCGCGCCGGTGCCGAGCAGCTGGCCGGACTCGATGAAGATCAGCAGGCCCGTCGACTGCAGCATCGCGAGGACGACGGTGAGGTAGCGGGTCCACTGGTTGATCTTCTTCTGCCCGGACTCACCCTCCTTCTTCCACTCGTCGACCTTGGGGATGACGACGGTGAGCAGCTGCATGATGATGCTCGCGGTGATGTACGGCATGATGCCGAGCGCGAACACCGACAGCTGCGTGAAGGCCCCGCCGCTGAAGAGGTTGATGAGCTGCGCGGGGCCGGTGAGGTCACCCGCCTCGGTGACGGCGCGCAGCACGCCGTAGTCGACGCCCGGCGTCGGGATGTAGGCCCCCAGCCGGTACACCGTGATGATGGCGAGGGTGAACAGGATCTTCCCGCGCAGGTCGGGGATCTTGAAGGCGTTGGCGAAGGCGCGGAACATCGACGTCCTCTCCTGGCCGCAGGGCCGCGGCCGGCGTCAGGCGCGGGTGGTCGTGAGCGATCCGCCGGCGGCCTCGATCTTCTCGCGCGCCGAGGCGCTCGCCGCATCGACGGTGACGTCGAGCTTGATGGCGAGCTCCCCGTCGCCGAGGACCTTGACCGGCGCGGAGCCGCGGCGCACGAGCCCCCGCGCGCGCAGCACGTCGGCGTCGACGGTGTCACCGTCGGCGAAGGCCTCGGCGAGGCGGCCGACGTTGACGGTCTGGTAGACGACGCGGTTGCGGTTGGTGAACCCGGGCTGCTTGGGCAGGCGTCGCTGCAGCGGCATCTGCCCGCCCTCGAAGCCCGCGGGCACCGTGCCGCGGGCGCCGGTGCCCTTCGTGCCGCGGCCGGCGGTCTTGCCCTTGCCGGCGGCCTCCCCGCGCCCCTTGCGCGTCTTCGCGCGGTGCGCGCCGGGCGGCGGCTTGAGGTGGTGGATCTTCATCGGGGCTCCTCTAGGACTCCTCGTCCTCGGCGGGCGCGGCCTCGCTCGCGGCGCCAGCGTCCTCGGCGTCGCTGTCGTCGGGGCTGCCGCCACCGCGAGGCTTCGGCTTGGTCGGATCGTCGGTGGTCTGCAGCGAGGGCGGGTTCTCGATGACGTCGGCGGCGTCGTCGACGCTCGAGCCGACCGCGACGGCCTCCTCGGTCGCCTCGGCGAGCTCGGCGGACTCCTCGTCGCCGATCGACGAGCCGGCGGGCGGGTTGCCCTCGCCCTTGGGCTCCTGACCCGGCTCGAGGTCGAGCTCCTCGGCGCCGCCGGGGTAGCGCACCTCGACGAGGTGGGCGACCTTGGCGACCATGCCGCGGATCTCGGGCCGGTCGGGCTGGCGCACGGTGTGGCGCACGCGGCGCAGGCCGAGGGCGCGCAGCGTGCGCTGCTGGTCCACCTGCTTGCCGCTCGCGCTGCGGACCTGGGTGATCTCGAGGTCAGCCATCGTGCGCCGGCGCCTTCATGTTCTCGAGCATCTTCTTCGGCAGGAGCTCCTCGAGCTCGAGCTCGCGCAGCCGCGCGACGTCGGCGGGGTCGCGCAGGGACTTCAGCGCCGCCACCGTCGCGTGCACGACGTTGATGGGGTTGGCGCTGCCGAGCGACTTCGCGAGGACGTCGCCGATGCCGGCGGACTCGAGCACCGCGCGCATCGGCCCCCCGGCGATGACGCCGGTGCCGGGCGCGGCGGGCTTGAGCACGACCCAGCCCGCGCCGTCGCGCGCGGTGACCTCGTGCACGATCGTCCGCTGGATCATCGGGACGGTGAAGAAGCTCTTCTTCGCCTCCTCCACGCCCTTCTGGATCGCCGCGGGGACCTCCTTGGCCTTGCCGTAGCCCACGCCGACGGTGCCCTTCTGGTCACCCACGACGACGAGCGCGGTGAAGGAGAAGCGCCGGCCGCCCTTGACGACCTTCGCGACGCGGTTGATCGCGACGACCTTCTCCTCGTAGGGGCTCTTCTCTTCCTCGCGCCCCCGGCCGCGGCCTCCGCGACCTCCACGTCCACTTGGTGCTGCCATGGTTGCCGTCCCTCTCGTCTGGGTGCTCTCTAGAGCTCGAGCCCGGCTTCGCGGGCCCCATCGGCGAGCGCGGCGACGCGCCCGTGGTAGCGGTTGCCACCGCGGTCGAAGACCACGGCCTCGATGCCAGCGGCCTTCGCGCGCTCGCCCACGAGCTTGCCGACGCCCTTGGCGGTCCCCACCTTGCCATCGCCGTCGGGCACGACGCCGTCCTCGAGACTCGAGGCGGCGACGAGCGTGCGCCCGGCGGTGTCGTCGACGACCTGGGCGTAGATGCTCGTGTTCGAGCGGTAGACCACGAGCCGGGGGCGCTCGGGGGTGCCGCGCAGGCGGCGCCGCAGGCGCTGGTGCCGGCGATCGCGCGCGGCGCGCTTCGTCTTCGTCTTCATCGTGTGCTGCTCCTGGCTCTCGGCCCGGTGGGCCTCGCGACGCGGCTCGGCCCGTCGCGGGCGCCCGTGCTCGCGCTAGACGCCGGCGGCCTTGCCGGACTTGCGGCGGATGTGCTCGTCGGCGTAGCGGATCCCCTTGCCCTTGTAGGGCTCGGGCTTGCGGATGGCGCGGATGTCGGCGGCCACCTGTCCGACCTGCTGCTTGCTCGTGCCGCTCACGGTGATCTGCGTAGCGGCCGGCACGTCGATCGTCACGCCCTCGGGCGGCTCGACGTAGACGGGGTGGCTGTAGCCGACCTGGATCTGCACGCCCGAGCCCTGCTTGGTGGCCCGGTAGCCGACCCCGACGATCTCGAGCTTGCGCTCCCAGCCCTGGGTGACCCCGTGGACCATGTTCGCGACGAGCGCCCGGGTCAGGCCGTGCAGGGCCCGGTTCTCGCGCTCGTCGTCGGGACGGGTCACGACGACCTGCCCCTCCTCGACGGTGATGGTCATCGCCGGGTGCACGTCCTGCTCGAGGGTGCCCTTCGGTCCGGTCACGCTGATGATCCCGTCGGCGACGCTGACGTCGACGCCGTCGGGGACGGTGACCGGCTCCTTGCCGATGCGACTCATGTCGTGGCTCCTCTCCGGTCCGCTACCAGACGTAGGCGAGGACCTCGCCGCCGACGCCGCGCCTGCGCGCCTCGCGGTCGGTCATGAGGCCCTGCGACGTCGAGATGAGGGCGATGCCGAGTCCGCCGAGGACGCGTGGCACCTCGTTGCGCTTGGCGTAGACCCGCAGGCCGGGCTTGGAGACCCGGCGCACGCCGGAGATCGCCCGCTCCCGCTCCTGCGAGTACTTCAGCGCGACCTTGAGCGTGGCCTGCGGCTTCGTCGGCTCGACGAGGTAGTCCCTGAGGTAGCCCTCCTCGGTGAGGATCTCGGCCACCGCCGCCTTGAGCTTCGACGAGGGCATCGCGAGCTCCTCGCGGTAGGCGGTGTTGGCGTTGCGGATCCTCGTGAGCATGTCGCCCAGGGGGTCGGTCATCGTCATCGTGGCATCAGCTCCTCGGGGGTTACGGGGACGCGCCCCGCACTTCCTCCGGTCATCCAGTGTCGCGGTCTGGGGCTACCAGCTCGCCTTGCGCACGCCTGGCAGCTCGCCCTTGTGGGCGAGCTCGCGGAAGCACACGCGGCAGAGCATGAACTTGCGGTAGACCGATCGCGGCCGACCGCAGCGGCTGCAGCGGGTGTAGCCGCGCACGTCGAACTTCGGCTGGCGGGCGGCCTTCGCGATCATCGACTTCTTGGCCATGGGTCCTCGGCGCTCCTCTGGGCTCGCTGCGCGGGCGCTAGGCGTTGGGGGTGGTGTCGGCGAACGGCCAGCCGAAGGCCTCGAGGAGGGCTCGGCCGTGGGCGTCCTGGGTCGCGGTCGTGACGACGACGATGTCCATCCCCCGCACGGCGTCGATGTCGTCGTAGTCGACCTCGGGGAAGATGAGCTGCTCGGTCACGCCGAAGGTGTAGTTGCCGTTGCCGTCGAAGGCGTTCGGCGGCAGGCCGCGGAAGTCGCGGATACGGGGCAGGGCGACGGACATGAGCCGGTCGAGGAAGTCCCACATGCGGTGGCCCCGCAGCGTGACCTTCGCGCCGATCGGCATGCCCGCGCGGATGCGGAAGCCGGCGATGGACTTGCGCGCGACGGTCTGCGCGGGCTTCTGCCCGGTGATCGTCGCGAGGTCGCGGAACGCGCCCTCGAGCGCCTTGGCGTCGGTGATCGCGTCGCCCACGCCCATGTTGACCACGACCTTCTCGAAGGTCGGGACCTCCATGACGTTGGCGAGCTCGAGGCGGTCCTTGAGCTCGCCGCGGATCGACTCCTGGTACCGCTGCTTGAGCCGCGGGACGTAGGTCTGGGTCGTCGTCATGTCGCTCACAGCTCCTCGCCGCTCTTGCGGGCGATGCGCTTCTTCTTGCCGTCCTTGTCCTGCTCGAAGCGGACCCGGGTGGGGGTCTTGCCGTCGAGCAGCATGACGTTGGAGGCGTCGATGGGGGCCTCCTCGTGCATGATGCCGCCCTCGGTGCCGCCGCTGCGCGAGCGCTGGAGGCGGCGGTGCTTCGTCTGGACGTTCACGCCCTCGACGAGGACCTTGCCCTCAGCCGGCCACACGCGCACGACGCGCCCCTCGGCGCCCTTGTCCTTGCCCTTGATGACGCGGACCTGGTCGTTCTTCCTGATGCGCTGCACCTAGATCACCTCCGGGGCGAGCGAGACGATGCGCATGAAGCGCTTCGCCCGCAGCTCACGCCCGACCGGCCCGAAGATGCGGGTGCCGCGGGGCGCGCCCTGCTGGTTGATGAGCACGCAGGCGTTGTCGTCGAAGCGGATGTAGGTCCCGTCCTCGCGACGGCGCTCCTTGCGGGTGCGCACGATGACCGCGCGGACGACCTCGCCCTTCTTCACCCCCGACGAGGGGATCGCCTGCTTGACCGTCGCGACGATCTCGTCGCCGACGGAGGCGTAGCGGCGGCCGGACCCGCCGAGCACACGGATGGTCAGGACCTCCCGGGCGCCGGTGTTGTCGGCGACCTTGAGCCTGGACTCTTGCTGGATCATCGCGTCTCGCTCGCTTTGCTTGCTCGTGGTGGACGGGGTGGGCGCGCCGTGCGCGGCCGGGTGCTACTTCGCGCGCTCGACGACCTCGACGACGCGCCAGCGCTTGCGCTTCGACAGCGGGCGCGTCTCGGCGATGCGGACGCGGTCGCCGACCCCGACCTCGTTGGTCTCGTCGTGGGCGTGCAGGCGCTCGCTGAGCGTCACGATCTTGTGGTAGAGCGGGTGGGTCGTGCGCCGCTCGACGGCGACGACGACGGTCTTGTCCATCTTGTCGCTCACGACGACGCCCTGGCGGACCTTGCGCTCGCCGCGGGTCGCCTCATCGGTGGCCGTCACTGGGCATCGCTCCCCTCTGCGCGCGCACCGGTGAGCTCGCGCTCCCGCTGGACGGTGAGCACGCGCGCGATGTCGCGGCGCACCTCGCCGAGCCGGCGCGGGTTGTCGAGCTGGCCGGTGGCCATCTGGAACCGGAGGTTGAAGAGCTCTTCCTTGAGCTCGTCGTGCTGCTCGACGAGCTCGGCGTCGCTCAGGTCTCTCATCTCGCTCGCCTTCACGTGGGTCCCCTCACTCTCCATCTCGGGTCACGAAGCGCGTCTGCACCGGCAGCTTGTGGCTCGCCAGGCGCATGGCCTCGCGGGCGACGTCCTCGGAGACGCCGGAGACCTCGAACATCACGCGGCCAGGCTTGATCACCGCGACCCAGCCCTCCGGTGAGCCCTTGCCCGAGCCCATGCGGGTCTCGGCGGGCTTCTTCGTGTAGGGCTTCTGGGGGAAGATGTTGATCCACACCTTCCCGCCACGCTTCATGTAGCGCGTCATCGCGACACGGGCGGCCTCGATCTGGCGGTTGGAGATCCAACCGCGCGTCGTGGCCTGCAGGCCGTACTCGCCGAACGCGATCTCGGTGCCGCCCTTGGCGTTGCCGCGCATGCGGCCGCGGTGCTGCTTGCGGTGGACGACCTTCTTCGGGGACAGCATGTCGGTGCTCCTCGTGGCTGCGCCGGGCCTACGCCTGCTGGCCGGGCGCGCCGGGGTCGGCGTCGCCGGGCTCGGCGTCGGGCTGCGGGGTCTCGGCCGGGGGCTCGGGCCGCATCGGCTCGTCGGCGGTGGCCGGCGGCGCCGTCGGCGCGGCCGGTGGGGCCTCGGTGGGGGCCTCGGTCGGGGCGGGCGCGGCCTGCTCGGCCGGCGGCGCCTGGCTGGGCTGCTGCGGGCTCGGGGCGGCCTCGGCGCCGGTCGGCGCCGCGGCGGGCTGGCGCCGCGGGCGCGGGGCCTGGGCGGGCTGGCCCCCGGCGCGCTGCTCGGGCAGGATCTCACCCTTGTAGATCCACACCTTCACCCCGATCCGGCCGTACGTCGTCCGGGCCTCGTCGAGGCCGTAGTCGACGTCGGCGCGCAGGGTGTGCAGGGGCACCTGACCCTCGCGGTACCACTCGGTGCGGCTCATCTCCGCGCCGCCGAGGCGCCCGGAGCACTGCACGCGCACGCCCTTGGCGCCGGCCTTCATCGCGTTCTGCGTCGCCCGGCGCATCGCGCGGCGGAAGCTCACCCGGCCGCGGAGCTGCTCGGCGACGTTGTGCGCGGTGACCTGCGCGTCGAGCTCCGGGTTCTTGATCTCCTTGATGTTGAGCTTGACCGACTTGCCGGTCATCTTCTCGAGCTGGCCACGGATGGCGTCGGCCTCGGCGCCGCGGCGGCCGATGACGATGCCCGGGCGCGCCGTCCAGACGTCGACGGTCACCCGCTCGCGCGTGCGCTCGATGATGACGTCGCTCACGCCGGAGTGGCGGACGCGCTCGCGCAGGAACTCGCGGATGCGGTCGTCCTCGGCGACGTAGCTCGCGTAGTCGGTGTCGGAGAACCACCGTGAGGTGTGGTCCTTGATGACGCCGAGGCGGAACCCGTACGGGTGGATCTTCTGTCCCACTGCTCTACTCCTCGTCCGACGCCGGCTCGGCGGTCCGAGCGGCCGTCGCCGGCTCCTCGACGGCCTCGGCGACGACCACGGTGATGTGGCTCGTGCGCTTGTTGATGCGGGTGGCTCGCCCCATCGCCCGCGGGCGGAAGCGCTTGAGGATGGGGCCCTCGTTGACGATGACGTCGGCGACGTAGAGGTCGTCGGGGTCGAGCTCGTGGTTGTGCTCCGCGTTGGCGACCGCCGAGTCGAGGATCTTGCGGAGGTCGCGCGCGACCGCCTTGGTCTCGAGCAGCAGCACGCGCTGCGCCTCGTCGACCGGCAGCTCGCGGATGTTCTGCGCGACATGCCGCACCTTCGACGGCGCAACCCGCGCGTAGCGCAGCGTGGCCTTGGCCTCCATGGTCCGGTACTCCTCGCTGGTGGTGCCTCGGTGGCGTGGGTGGGGGTGGGTGGTCTCGTCGGGCGCCGACCGCTCAGCGGCGGCGCGTCTTGAGCTGCTGCTTCTCGCCGGCGCCGCGCCACTTGATCGCGCGGGTCGGGGCGAACTCGCCGAGCTTGTGGCCGACCATCGACTCCGAGACGTAGACGGGCACGTGCTTGCGCCCGTCGTGCACGGCGATCGTGTGCCCGACCATGTCCGGGGAGATCTCCGAACGGCGCGACCAGGTCTTGATGACCCGCTTCTCGCCCTTGGCGTTCTGCTCGACCACCTTCTTCTCGAGGTGGTGGTCGACGAACGGCCCCTTCTTCAGGCTGCGTGGCATCGCGTCCTCCTACCGGCGCCGGCGCTTGCCGCGTCGACGGATGATGTCGGCATCGCTCTTCTTCTTCGGCTTGCGGGTGCGGCCCTCGGGCTTGCCCTGGGGGTTGGTGGGGTGGCGGCCACCCGAGGAGCGGCCCTCGCCACCACCGAGCGGGTGGTCGACGGGGTTCATCACGACACCGCGCACCGTCGGGCGCTTGCCGCGCCAGCGGTTGCGGCCCGCCTTGCCCTCGGCGACGAGCTCGTGCTCGGCGTTGCCGACGGCGCCGACGGTGGCCCGGCAGCTGGCCTGCACCTGGCGGATCTCACCCGACGGCAGGCGCAGCGCGGCCTTGCCGCCCTCCTTGGCGAGGAGCTGGATGCGGTTGCCGGCGCTGCGGCCGAGCTTCGCGCCGCCACCGGGGCGCAGCTCCACGGCGTGGACCGTCGTGCCGACCGGGATGTTGCGCAGCGGCAGGGCGTTGCCGACGGTGATGTCCGCGCCCTCGCCCGACTCGACGCGCTGGCCCACCTTGAGCCCGCCGGGGGCGAGGATGTAGCGCTTCTCGCCGTCGACGTAGTGCAGCAGCGCGATGTGGGCCGAGCGGTTGGGGTCGTACTCGATCGAGGCGACCTTGGCGGGGACCCCGTCCTTGGTCCGGCGGAAGTCGATCTCGCGGAGCTTGCGCTTGTGCCCGCCGCCCTGGTGGCGCGTCGTGATGCGCCCGTGGGCGTTGCGGCCCGCGTGCTTGGGGTTGGGCTTCGTCAGCGACTTCTCCGGGCGGTCGGTCGTGAGCTCGCGGTAGTCCGCGACGCTCATCCCGCGCCGCCCCGGCGTGGTCGGCTTGTACCTGCGGTTGGCCATGGCTGGTCCTCGTCCCTCAGAGACCCGCGTCGAAGATGTCGATCTCCTCACCCTCGGCGAGGGTGACGATCGCGCGCTTGGTGTCCTTGCGCTTGCCCTGGGTCAGGCCGAAGCGCTTGCGCTTGCCCTTGCGGTTGAGCGTGTTCACCGCGGCGACCTCGACGTTGAAGATCTGCTGGACGGCCTGCTTGATCTCCGTCTTGTTCGCGTCGGGGCGCACGATGAACGTGTAGCGGCCCTGGTCGAGGAGCTCGTAGCTCTTCTCGCTGACGACCGGGGAGATGATGACGTCGTGTGGGCGCTTCACTGCTCCTGCCCTCCTCGAGCGGCCTCGCGCTCGGCGAGGTCGCTGCGCGCGCCGGTGCCGACGAAGGCGAGCGCCTCCTCGGCGAAGACGACGACGTCGCTGACGACGACGTCGTAGGTGTTGAGCTGGTCGACGGCGAGCAGGTGCACGCCGCCGAGGTTGCGGAAGCTCTTCTCGACGGCCTCGTCGCGCCGGTCGAGGACGACGAGCACGCGGCCCTCCTCGAGCTCGAGCGCCGACAGCAGCGCGAGGGCGCGCTTGGTCTTCGGCTCGTCGAAGGCGAGGCCGCGCACGACCTGCACCGCGCCGGTCGCGGCGCGGTCCGACAGCGCCGAGGCGAGCGCGCGCCGCTTGAGCTTCTTCGGCACCCGCTTGGTGTGGTTCTCCTCGCCGGTGGGGCCGTGGGCGATGCCGCCGCCGGCCCAGTGGGGCGCGCGGATCGAGCCCTGCCGGGCCCGGCCGGTGCCCTTCTGGCGCCAGGGCTTGCGCCCGCCGCCGCGGACCTCGGCGCGCGTCTTCGTCTTCGACGTCCCGCGGCGGGCGGCCGCGAGCTGGGCGGTGACGACCTGGTGCACGACGCCGACGTGGGGCTCGACGCCGAACCACGTCGGGTCGAGGTCGACCTCGCCGACCGTCGCGCCCTCGAGGTCGACGACGTCGACCCGCAGCGCCGTGGTCTCACTCGCGCTCATGCGGTCTCACCTCCAGCGGGGGCGGGCCGCTTGGCGGCCTCGCGCACGATGACGAGCCCGCCGTTGGAGCCGGGCACGGCCCCCTTGACGAGCAAGAGGTTGCGCTCGGCGTCGACGCGGACGAGCTCGAGGCTCTGCACGGTCACGCGCTCGGCCCCGGCGCGCCCGGCCATCCGGGTGCCGGGGAAGACCCGCGCAGGGGTGGCGCAGGCGCCGATCGCCCCGGGCATGCGGTGCACCTTGTGCACGCCGTGGCTCGCGCCGGTGCCGGCGAAGCCGTGACGCTTCATCACACCGGTGAAGCCCTTGCCCTTGCTGCGCGCGGTGACGTCGACGTGGCTGCCCTCGACGAAGTCCGCGACGGTGACGACGTCGCCCTCGCTCCACTCGCCGTCGAGGTCGAGCTCGACGAGGTGGCGGGGGGCGCCGTCGACGCCGGCGGCGCGGGCATGCCCGGCCTCGGGCTTGTTCGCGTGCTTCGTCTGCCCGTAGCCGAGCTGCACCGCGGCGTAGCCGTCGCGCTCCGGCGTGCGGACCTGCACGACGGGGCACGGCCCGGCGCGCAGCACGGTCACGGGCACGACCCGGGCGTCCTCGTCGAACACCTGGGTCATCCCGAGCTTCGTGCCCAAGATCCCTCTGCGTGGCATGTGCTGTCTCGCTTCCTCTTCGCGTGGCTCGCCTTCCGGGGGCCGAGCGGATCGCTAGAGCTTGATCTCGATGTCGACGCCGGCGGGCAGGTCGAGGCGCATCAGGGAGTCCACCGTCTTCTGGGTGGGCTCGTGGATGTCGATGAGCCGCTTGTGCGTGCGCATCTCGAAGTGCTCGCGCGAGTCCTTGTACTTGTGCGGCGAGCGGATGACGCAGTACACGTTGCGCTCGGTTGGCAGCGGGACGGGTCCAGTGATGCGCGCGCCGCTGCGCTCGACGGTGTCGACGATCTTGCGCGCCGAGGCGTCGATGACCTCGTGGTCATAGGCCTTGAGCCGGATGCGGATCTTCTGGTCTGCCATCGTCTTCTTCTCTCTGCTCCTGCGAGCGCTGTGCCCCCGGCGCGCTGGGCGCCGGGGGCCGTCGCCGTACCGCCCCGTCGGGCCGGGGGTTCGGCCCGGTGGCGGTCTACTTGTGGATGGTGGTCACCCGACCCGCACCCACGGTGCGGCCACCCTCGCGGATCGCGAAGCGCAGCC
>Ga0207421_10002267_pt1 | contig 24018 bp, 18 predicted proteins | sample SodLakKL_010_SED_4_FD_187542 | JGI IMG/M metagenome (GOLD analysis project Ga0207421, IMG submission 187542) | Alkaline sediment microbial communities from Lake Tanatar, Kulunda Steppe, Russia - 8KL_010_SED (SPAdes) (version 2) | ecosystem: Environmental > Aquatic > Non-marine Saline and... | reverse complement strand
ACCAGCAGGACTGGGCCTTCAGCGACGTCCTTGAAAACAACAGTATCGGCAGGAACGTGGGGCTGGATGTGACCTTCGAGCGATTCCTGCACCGGGGCTACTACTTCCTGGTTACCGGATCGGTGTTCTCCTCGCGCTACAAAGGCGGTGACGGCGTATGGCGCAACACCCGTTTCAACAAGGGTTACGTGGCCAATGCGCTGGTCGGAAGGGAGTTTGCCTTCCGGGACAGCCGCAGGATACTGGGCGTGAACACCCGGCTCAATTTCATAGGCGGCGAGCGGGTCAGTCCGGTGCTGGAGGAGAAGTCCAGGGAACGCGAACTGGTGTTCTTTGATGAGACTCGGGCGTTCAGCAACCAGCTGGCCTCCACCGTGTACGCCGACCTTTCGGTCACCTGGCGCATGAACCGTCCGGGGTATTCGAGCATCTGGGCCCTGCAGGTGAAAAACATGCTCGGCAGGGCCACGGCGGAGGGGTACAATTACAACTACAAAACCGAAAGCGTGGAGCTGGACAAGAGCGTGATCGTGGTCCCGAGCATCAGCTACAAGATCGAGTTTTAGGTCCCGGGCCTGGAAAAGCCGTACACTTTTTTTCGATGAAATACAGGCGGTGCCGAATCCCAGCTCACTGCGGTCGGAGATACGATAGCCGGCTTTGACCATGCAGATCCGTGCCATCGGGAAGGTCAGGCTGGTCTCCGCAGACCATTTGCTGCTCTGGCATTCTTTGTGACCGGAACACATAATTCATTACATTTCCAGTATTCTGATAAAAAAAATATATCTGATATGTGATTATTTTATTTTTTGTACAGGTATCATCAGATTATCCAATAATGCATTATCGGCAATATCATGAATACTTATTTTGACCGGTCATTTCAATTAAGATATTTTGAGATGAATGACTTTGGCGAAGCTTCTCCCACCACAATATTAACACTGCTGGAGGAGGCCGCCGCGGATCACTGTCATTCCATCGGCCACAGTTTGTACGAACTGAAACGAAAGAACATCGGATGGATACTGCTTTCCGGTTACATGCAGATGGAGCGTTATCCCGTCTACAAGGAGAACATCACCATTCGCACCTGGCTCTCCACATACACATCCATCCGGGGGTACCGCGAAAATATCATCTATGACGGAAACCGCAATATCATCGGCCGCGCCCGCGGTCTCTGGCTTTTCTTCGATATCGAAAAAAGGCGCCCGGCCAATATTTTTGAGGACATCATGCAGAAGTGGTCGTTCCGCGATGAGATGTGTATCGACCATAACATCACCCGGAAAATCAAACCGGTGCTTTCATCCGATATGTCACGCCGCTTCACCATCAACAAGTATGACGTGGATGCCTACGGCCACGTGAACAATATCCGCTATCTGGCCTGGCTGATGGAGTCAATGCCGGAGGATGTGAAGAACAGCTGCTATCTGCACTCCATCGACGGCCGTTTTGTGAGCGAAGCACAGTACGGTGACTCGCTGGTCTCTTTTACCCGCCGGCACCCCTCCGATGAACACGCTTATTCGCACTCCATCAAAACCGAGTCAAACGACAATGTCTGTGCATCTGCCGAAACCCTGTGGAAACCGCGGACACAGCCCGTAGAAGAATAGCCTCCGGCAGAAGAATGCACTCCGGCAAATGCTGGTGAAATTATTTCACCAGCATCATCGCACGTGTCTCTACCACATCACCTGCGGTGATCTCATAAATGTATACACCGCTGGACAAGCTTCCGGCATCAAATCGCACCTCATGCCAGCCCTCTGACTGATTTTCGTTCACCAGCGTGGCCACATGCTGTCCGAGCGCGTTATAGACGGTTAGCCGGACCTGCCCGGACTCCGGAACTCCATAGCGGATCCGGGTATCCGGATTGAATGGATTCGGATAGTTCTGCCTGAGCTCCACTTTATCCGGAACATCTGCGGTTGCATCTGCAGCGGTTGGGATGCCCGTTGAAAATGACCAGGTATCCGACCACTCGCCGACCGTATCTTCTTCCCAGACACGAATCCGCCAGTAGTATGTCATTTCATCCTGCAAATCATCAGGCTCGTACGTACCCGATTCCGATCCGCCTTCCAGAACAGCCGAAACGGCGAGGTCTCCTTCAAATTCAGAGTGTTCCGCCACCTGCAGTTCGACACTGTCGGCTTCTGCCGGGTGTTCCCATTCAAGCACGACATCTCCGGCCGTCAGGTTTTCCGCACCGTTTTCCGGATTAGTCAGCGACGCTATACCGGGCTCCACAACTCCAGGATCATCATCGGCCTCACCAAATGTCAGTCGGATATCCGGCAGCTCCCGCCAGTTATACCCGTTGCCGGCCGCATTTTCCGGATCCACCTCTTCTTCGCCATACCAGAAGAGCGAAAGTGGCTCATCCCGGTCTGTGCTGTAGAAACGAATACCCGGCATGGCATCGCCAAGGTCACGGTCATCATCGCTGAACACACCAATGACGAGATTTTCACCGGCATCATATTCAAACGGTTGCTCCAGTTCAAGGTCCAGCCAATAAGCTTCTCCGGTCTCCTCCATTTCCAGCTCGCCCTCATAAACCAGAGTCAGCTCGGGTTCCGGGACCCATGATTCGTTATCCTCGAAGGACTCGTCCGCAGTAGTTCCCATGTAGATTGATACATCCAGAGTGGCGTCCGCTTCACCGAGATAATAATAGGCCAGTGAGGTTATGGTGCCCGAGCGGCCAATTTCGTTACCCGGGAAGAGCGTCTGAATCCAGGCCGGATTGTTTGAGGGGTATACCGGATAGTAATCTATACCGTACTCCTGGTCACCAATGGCAATTTTATTTTCTCCTGCGGCTGTTCTGAAGCTCCAAACCTCGCCTTCGGCTTCAGAAACGGCGTTGGACTGATCAACCCGCCAGTAATATGTTCCGAAAGCTTCCAGCGGGGCGTCAAGCAAAGCAGCAACTGAATCTGCCGGCAGGGAATCGACCGGCGCTCCCTGATAAAGAATGTCATCTTCATCCAGCATTTCCGATGTCCCGAGATACACGGTCACTTCATCAGGAAAGCGCTGGTTTTCCCAGGTAAGTGACGGAATGGCCGGAACATTGTTCTGATCATCTTCAGGATAAGGACCGGTAGCCGGCTGCAGCGGATTGACCGTCAGCGAGACGGGGATTTCGTTGGTTTCAGATACGGCATCACTTCCCGTGATTTCGATAACACCCTCATACTCGCCTGTTTGCAATGATGACGGATCCAGAGTTACGACGACGGAGTCGACTGATCCTGCCGGAGCTGTTCCGGAGGTCGCATCAGTGGTTATCCATGGTTCATCGGTAACTGACCCGCTCATTGAACTGCTCTCTGAAGTACCGGTTATGCCGGCTTTGCCATGAATAGACTCCCCGGACTGATCTACTGTGAGTGACCAGTCCAGATTTTCATTTCCGATGTTGGGAATATATACGGGGATCTCAACGGACTGATCCTGTTGAAGAGCGAGGGTGAGATCAGGCGTATGATAGGCCGCTGCCGGTCCCGGCGTGCCCTCAGATACTTCCGGATAGCGTGCCAGGAAGGCGCTTCCTGAGCTTCCGGTAAACCGGAAATCACCCCAGGTCCAGATTTCATCATCAATTACCGCAACCCCGCTTCTGTCATTCCGTGAAGTAAAGGATTGCTGCAGGGCGTCCCCTACTGCCACCCATTGAGCGCTACCTTTATCATAAAGTGATATTCCGTCAAACTCAATGTCGTCAATCTCCGTGTTTCTTCCGGCCACATAGAGAGCATTTTCATGTTTGGCCAAACTACTGACCCAGGCACCGTATTCGCCCGGCCATGAAAGCCAGCTTTCGGTTTGCGGATGCAGCAACGAGATATTGTTGGACAAATCCTTTTCAGAGGTAACTTCACCGTCATCATCAAAAAAGCGAACCCAGCCGCTGGCGCTGTGGGCGATATACAGGAATTCATTGCTTTTCAGGAGGTCTACGGAGCCGCCCTGCGAAGATGACAGGTATCCCGGATACCAATGCGGTTCATCGGTCTCAAAATCCAGGCACATGATATTGCCTGTGGTATGTTCTCTGAAATTTGAGTTTACCCAGAACAGCGCATACAGACACTCTTCATCATGGGCAAGCGCATCGGCCCGGCGGTGATCAGGTGCAATCAGACCACGTGTATCCGGCCAGTCAAGCGCATCTGTATCCGGGTTGTAACGAACCAGGTCGGCACGGCCGGCGGGTGTATCTTGTCCGAATAGTGTGGCAAATCGTCCGGCGACATAGAGCTGTCCGCCGGCAAACTCCATATCGCGTATCCAGTGGTCCTGCTGCTGGCTTTGCCGAACGCGGCCAAGCGGGTCCCATCGTTCGGCGACAGGATTCCACTTCAGGATATTCCCGCTTTCGGTCTCGCCGTCCGGCAGGGTGATCGTGCGGGTGCTGAGGGCGGCATAAGCTGTTCCGGTGACCGGATCGGTAGTCACCTCATAACCGCGTCCGCCGTCGTAAGGGGTTGCAGCCGTTTCAGAAGGCACAAACAGCCCTGTACTCCGGTCGAAAACCGCAAGGTGCGGGGATGCAAACATCTCACCGCGGTTCGCGATATGATGGAACCCGCCGGCTATGAACAAGGTGTCACCCACGGCATCCAGACTGGTGACCTCGTCGGAGAAACCGGTGCCAAGCGCATGCCAGGTATCGCCGTCCCAGCGGGCGATCCGGTCAATTTCACGCTGATCCGTGAGACCGTCATCAATATGAGCACGATCGAAACGTCCGGTTACAAAGACATCATCCCCGTTCTCCGGTATAAGAATGTCGCGGATCAAGCCCTGCCGCCGAATCGTTCCGTCGGCATCGGTGAATCCTTCGCCAAAAGGACTCTCGTCAACCTCATTGGTCAGCAGTTCGCCGGTTTGTGTGTTATACTGCGCATATGAATTGACCTTGAAAGTCTCTTGTCCGTCCGTTCCGGCATTTTCAAAGTAACCGCCGAGATGAAGTATGTCACCTGATGCGACAATAACATGCATGGTGCCATAGTTTTGATCGAAAATACTCTGCCATTCTGATCCGTCCCAGCGGGCGAAGGTGCGGATTTCCACTTCCACCTCCCGGTCTGCATCGTTATATGCTTTCCAGAGCGTTCCGCCTACATAGAGATTACCGTTATCATGCAGATGAATGGAGCTGACCCGCGGATTGGGAAGCCCGGGATACTCATCACTGATTCCACCGCCGATTTGTCGCCAGCGCCCATCGTAGTAGGCCACTCCGCCAATAACTATGGTCTGATTCTCATCCTCTATGGCATCATAATTCACGGCCGCCCGAAAGTTGCCGCCGAGATACAGCCGTCCATTATCTTCATCATACTGCATGTCATAAACACAGGCACTGACACCGTTCCGATCATCCGTACCGGCCTTAAGCGGGCGCCAGTTGTTTCCGTCCCAGCGGGCAATACGGTCAAGAGAACGGCCATCATTTTCACGAAAACATCCGCCGGCATACAAGCTGTTATCGGCATCATCTGCAAAGGTTTCCACACTGCCGCCTTGGAGTCCGCCGTCCATTTCGGACCAGCTGCCTGTATCAAGGTTTTTCCGGACAATATTCGAAGTTGTTATTTCGGCATCGCCGTGCGGTGTTACAGAGTCAAAATTTCCGCCCGCATAGAGCATGTCTCCGTGGATGTGCAGCGCCCGCAGATCCCCGTCAAAATCGGCGACCGGATGCCAGTGTTCTCCGTCCCAGCGGGCAAGTCCGGATGTGGTATATGGTCCTGCCTGATCAAATTCACCACCGACGTAAATATCCCCGTCAGGTCCTTCCACCATGGCATAGCCTTGATCCGAAAGCCCGAGGCCGAATTCGCCTTGCCATTGCGTCTGTGCGTCCGCGGAAGTATGCAGAAAGAAGAAAAAAAGAAGGGAAAGAAAAGATAACCAGTTGTATCGTTTGCGCATAGTCATTGTGTTTGGTGCTCTCTTTTAAAACAAGCTCCAAATCTCGTGTTCGCGCAAACAAAAGTCAACAATTTTATTTATTTGCGTGTATCCCGCTGCCTGTCTGCTGCTTCGTCATAAATATCTGCAACTGCACGTGCTTCAGACTGATAAAGCGTACTTACGGCCAGGCTGCCCAGGGGATGCGGGTCAGTATCAGTCCGGCTATCACAAGGTAGGATAAAAAAGAGTGCAGGTGCTGCAGCCCGATGTACATGGTGGAATAAAGATTAAGGAGAGTCAGGAAAATAATAATCTGAACAGGTCATTCGGATGAGCCGCTCTGAGCTTCCTTCTAAGCGGCATTCCGGAATTAATTTCTGAATAAATGCCTGCAAATAAAAATGGAAAGCCGTGGGGTCTCTGGTGAACGCTCTGCATGTAAGTCACACCGGTAATGGTTCGAAATGATTGTCAGTACCATAAGCTTCATTGTCAGTACGCCCGGGAGCGCATACATAAACAAGTTGGCTTTCCGGCTCAAGATTCCTTGATCAGGCCCGAGCGGTACGCCTCCATCAGCTTTTTAAGATCGTCGATGCGTTTTTGTATCTCTTTACCGTCGTCGGTGTCGCGCATGCGGATTCTTTTCGTGTTCTGCTCCAGGATTTTCGTCGTGGAGTGGATGTCTTCTTCCGACTGGATTGCCTTGCGGGTTGACTCAAACGGCTGGTGTGCTGCCAACAGGAGTCCGTATGAATTGAAAATCAACGTGTAACCGGCTATCCCGGTTTTCTCCTGATAAGCTTTGGCAAACCCGCCGTCAATCACAATCAGCTTGCCGCCGGCCTTCACCGGGTTCTCCCCTTTCTTCACCTTTACCGGGACATGACCGTTGATGATATGCCCCTTTCGGGGATCCAGCCCGAACTCCCTGAGAATCTCTTCGGCCACATTCCTGCGGGTTCTGAATTCATAATAGGGATTCATCTTTTCCTTGTGGGTTTCCGGATCATCGATGAAATAGCGTTCAAATGTGGCCATCTTTTCCTTTCCGAACAGCGGAGACTGCGCCCCGCTCCAGAGATACCACATGGTATCCTGGCCATGCTGCTTTTTTTCCGGATCATGTTTGGCAAAAAAACCTTGTCGCGCGAGCCGTTCAAGGTGGTCCATGAACGCTTTCGGACTCAGATATTTCCCGTTGAGCTTGAAACGGAACAATTTGCCGTCTGAAGTCATGGGTATGCAGCCGTGGTAGAGCAGGTTGTTGTTGTAAGTGAGGTACATGCTGCCCTTTGAAAAGAGAAACCGTACATGTTTTTTAAGCCGCTCACTGTTGGTGAAAGACTGGCCGATTTTATCCATCACTGATTTTTCATGGTCAGAAAGCCTGTTAGGGTTATCCGGATCAATGGTGGGAAAATGGGTATCGATCAGTGCATGCTCTTTCCCGTCGATGCTGATCACTCCCTTGCCGAAGTCAATCCTGTCCAGCAGCAGCCGGTCTTCCATCTTGTACTGCGATCGTCTTTTTATGACCTGCCCTTCGAGCTTCAGCTGGATGATAGTGATCGCCTTGTGCATCCTTGCCATCAGCAGCTGATCGTTTTCGGTAAGCTCGCTCCCGGCATTCTTTGGACGAAACTGCGTACAGGGGTCGTCACCATACTCATCCATAGCGAGTGAGACCAGCGGCAGCATGGAGATAGCATAGCCGTTTTCAAGAGTTTCCATATTGGAGTAGCGCAGCGAAACGCGGATCACATTGGCCATGCACGCCTCACTGCCGGCCGCGGCCCCCATCCACACGATATCGTGATTGCCCCACTGGAAATCCACGGCGTGATGCTCAAGCAGCGTATCCATGATAATGTGGGCACCGGGTCCCCGGTCGTACACATCCCCTATCACATGCAACCGGGAAATGGTCAGCCGCTGAATAAGCCGTGCAAGTGCAGTCATGAATGTCACTGCCCTTCCCGTTTCGATAATGGTCCGGATGATGGAGTTAAAATAATCCTGCCGGTTTTTGGCACTCTCCTGTTCATGGAGCAGCTCTTCGATGATATAATGAAAATCTTCGGGCAGAATTTGCTTTACCCGGTTCCGGGTATACTTGGATGAGAATATGCGGCACAGCCTGACAAGCTGGAACAAAATTCTCCGGCACCAGTCAGCCGGATCATCCAGATCTTTCATCATCAGAGGAATTTTCTGCTCCGGATAGTAGATAATGGTGGCAAGATTCCGCCTCTCCTGGTCCGTGAGTGTGGCCCCGTAAATCTCATCGATTCTTCTTTTTATGGAACCCGAACCGTTTCGCAGCACATGTATGAACGACTCATACTCCCCGTGGATATCCGATACAAAATGCTCGGTACCCTTTGGAAGCTGTAAAATCGGGCTGAGGGTAATGATTTCTGTGGACGCCGCACTGATGGTCGGGTACTGCCTTGATAGAAGCTGCAGGTATTGCAGGTCTGTTTTACTGCTGTTCATTACAGGATTCTGTTATTCGCGTTATATGTACCCTCTTAATTACGTTTGATTTGCATAAATATCAAACGGTTTGTGGCGAGATCCCTGCAGCCTGAAGAGTGATGCCGAGATTACCGTTGGTTGCATACTTACCCGGTATCCTGCTGGCTGGTACCTTTTTCATCCCGGGACTTTGCCATGCCCTGTTTCGCACCAAAACATCCTTCGACCGGCTAAAAGAGCAGCTTCCGGACAAGTGCAGCCGCAAGGATATTGGTTTTGCCGGCGATATCCTGGAAGAAGGAATTGTGCTTGCCGGAGGCGGAGCCCTGCTGAAAAATCTTGACAAGCGTGTTGCAGAGCGGACCGGCCTGCCAGTTAACCTAGCGGAAGACGCGCTGGCGGTCGTGGTTCGGGGAACCGGCGCCGTGCTGGACGACCTGGAGTACTACAGAGCCGTGCTCGTTTGATTCAGAAAGGGCATCCGGCAAATGCGTTTTGCTTACTGTGCCCTGTTTGGTAATCGCATTATCCACCATGCAGTTGTGGAATTTCCCAATCAAAGCGCCATTCTGACTGAATTGCCGTATATTCCCGGGTGCGTACAGTCACCTTCACCAATACATCCGTATAAAACACGTACCGGTTCCTCACTGGTACAAAAGCCATTGGACAGCCTTTTTTTCCTGATCATTACTGCAATTGCCGCCGCTGCCTTCTTCATCAAGGGGCTGACCGGATTTGGTCCGGCACTGATTTTTATTCCTGTCGGTGCGCTGTTTTTTGCCCCGCAATCTGTTATTGTGGCAAGCTCGTTTCTGGATCTGATAGCTGGGCTTTTGATGTGGCGGACGGTCCGCAGCGTGCAAAGCCTTCCGTTCCTGGCCGGGATCATTGCAGCCATGGCCGCGGGAACCGCTGCCGGCGTATTCCTGCTCAGTTATTTCCCGGCGGATACTTTTCGTGTTCTGCTGGGCCTGGCGGTTTTTATCCTTGGGCTGTGGTTCGCCGTTTTCCGTACCAAAATGTCCCCGGGAAAACTTGAGGCGCAACTTCCCGAAAAATGCGACCGCAAGGATATTGGTTTTGCAGGTGCTTCGGGTGTATTAGGCGGACTCTTCGGCATCAGCGGGCCGCCTATCATCTGGCACCTCGGCCGGCGCTTTCAGATGCACGTTTTCCGGGATCTGCTTATTGTGGTTTTTGTTTTTGCCGCTGTTGCACGAATTGTATCATTTTCGATTGCCGGACTGGTTACCACCGAGGCGGTGACGTTTTTTGCTGCCGGAATGCCGGGCCTCTTAGCAGGGTTGTATATCGGCAACCGGGTTTTCCTGAAAATTGATGAAGTTCTGTTCAGCAGAGTTGTCGGTACGGTGCTGATTCTGTTTGCCGTGCTGCTGATCATTTAATTACTTCTGCAAATCGTTATTTTCGGGATGAAAAAAACAACTTTCCGAACAGAACGTTTTGAGGATATGATTCAATCTTATCATAACGATGTAAATAAATTTGTCATAGTCGGCGACCGTGTACTGCTGAAGCCACGCGAAATGGACAGCCGTACCGAGTCAGGTCTGTATCTGCCTCCGGGAGTTGGGAAGAAGGAAAAAATTCACAGCGGATACGTTATCAAAGCCGGCCCCGGCTACCCGACCATGGCCGGACTGGAGGATAATGAGCCATGGAAGCAGAATAACGAGAAGGTGCAGTATATCCCGCTGCAGGCGCACGAAGGCGACCTTGCCATTTATCTGCAGGATCATGCCCACGAGATCGAATTCGGCAAGGAAAACTATGTTATTGTGCCTCATTCAGCCATTCTGATGTTCATCCGTGAGGAGTTCTGATGTGATCCACAGGACAACACGACACGAACCGGGCCAAGCCCGGCTTACTGCCTGACGCACCGCACCGACAATCCGGCCGTCTTGTCCCCGTCTCTTCCCAGAATCTCAGAATCTCCATAATAAAGCCGGTAATACCAGGCTTCGTGTGGCCGGGAACCAAAACCATCGGTATCAGTCCACCAGAAGCCGTAGTAACTCTTGCCGCTGAAGGTGCCGTTTGCGAGCCGGAGTCCGCCCGGAAGACCATTATAACCGCTTTCGTTGGTGCCGTTGCCGTTATGTATCCAGCCATGGGTGCTTTTCATCTTTTCCCCGGCTACCTCTCTTTCGCCGAGTTCCACAGAAAGCCGGCTCCATGAGTAGGGGCTGCCGGGATCCCTGCTCGCAGGATGCCATCCAACCGGACACAACCCGCGGGGATCTGACACGGCGTACCAGTTGTAGAGCTTGCCGTATTTGGTATCGTTGGACATATCGTTGTAATACACCGCCCAGGCTCCGGTCGACAAATCAGTCCATTCATCTGCATCCGTGATATTGGGGATGGGATCACCGTTACGGTAATGGCTCACCCTCAGGTTTTCTGCCATCCACCATTGAGTGCCGGCCCGGACGATGGGATAAACATTTCCGTCGATGTCTATGACAACATCTGTTTCGGGCTCGCGGCACAACCCGAAGAGCGACTCCTCCCGCTGATCCGGGTCGCCCTGATAAAGATCCGACCAGGCGTAATAGCACAGAATATCCATATCGGTCAGATGGCTTTCGTCGAAGGATACCGGTTCGCCGTCTATGAATTCCCAGACGACGGTGTACTGGCTGTTCATGTCGAGATCGAAGCGGTCGGTGCTGTCGCCGCCTGTAAATCCATCGCCGTTCAGGTCGAACCGCGAGTAGTCCAGGGCACCATCGCGCAGCCGCAGCGAATCGATAATGATTCTCAGGTCGTGATGATCAAATACGCCGTCATCGTTTACATCCAGCAGTGCAAGACGCGCGTTTTCGCCCCCGCCTGCCAGTACCGCGGCATAGGCATCAATCACCGGCTTCGGCATCTGCTGATGGCAGCTGAAGCCCGGTGTATTGCGGGAGGTGTCCGCCACCGAGGTGCTGAACATGATGTCCATAACATCATTTACGGACAGCTCCGGGTTCACCGCCCACACATAGGCTGCCAGACCTGCCGCCTGCGGGGTAGCCATCGAAGTGCCGGTCATGTACGAAGTGCGGGGGTCAGAAACGGGAACAATACATTCACCATCTGACTCAAAAAGGCAGTCTCCGAAAGACCAGATATCGGTTCCCATGGCCGATAGTGATCCGCCCATGATCGAGCTGTAACTGGCGCATCCGGGCATGGGTCTGCTCCGCGCCTCTTCCGAATCAAGATGCCCTGTGTGGACACGGTTTTCGATTACAATGGTATTTCTCAGCCTTGGGACAGGCCGGTTATCGAATAGCATGTCACGAATTGTCGCATAGGCGAACATGCTGTTGTCAGACGCCGGCCATGAAACAATATTCCCGTTGTCATAACGATTGTTGCCTGCCGATGTGAAGTGAACAAATCTGGTTTCCAGACCGGCGTTGAATGTGTGGATGTTCTCACCTCTTATACGTGTGATCCACCTGATGGCAGACTCTTTCTGGTTGGCAATATTCCGGCTGTTCAGGCTTGTATTGACGACAATCCTGGCTTGTTCATCACCGGCAATGATCTCCCGGATCGTGGATATGATCTGATTCATGCGTCTTGGCCAGGTATTCAGCAGCGTATCCGCGAGGTCCACGGCCCGTACGTGAAGCCGCTCCGGGAACATGCCGGTCACGTCGTTCGGTCCGGATTCCAGCGTCTCCACCGGGTCATACATGCCGCTGATAATGCCCAGTACGTGATATCCGTGATTGGAAGTGGCTCCGGTGGCAAAATCAGCGTTGCGAAAACTGGCATTATATCCTATACCCGGCACACCATCTCCGAAATAATCAGCAATTACAATTTGCGGACGACGATCCATATCCGCAATGGTACTCCGCATATTCCATGCGGCGTGAGCGCGGGCAGCAAGATGATGGTCAATCCGAACTATGGACGTCGTGTGCCCTGGTATCTGCTGGATGCCGCCGGGCTTGTGATTCGCGTCATTGATCGAGTCAGGGCCTTCTACAATGACGGATTTGGACGCCATCCAGACGACAGGTTCATTGCGGATCTGATCAATGAGATTGTTGAGCGCATCAATGCTTCCGGGATCCGGCACACGGATTATGAAGATGATATTATCCGAAAGCATACTCACAATCTGCGCGTCATAAGTATCCAGCAATTCATTCATCTGACCAACGGTTGCGGCCGGATCCGCAATAAGCTCAATTTCGGTCCGCAGCACTTGTCCGCCATAGAGCAGTTCCGGGTCTTCAGCAACCGCATCCCCGGGATAGAGTATTCTGATATCCAGATCATAGGCCGCGTCACCGGCACGCGCATGCGGCTCGCCCGGAAGCATCACCCCCGCCTCATCAAACCGCAAAACCACGGTAGTATCCACCGATGCAACCTCAATTTCGTGCGCCAATTTCAAGCCACTGCCGATCGCCCCTGACGCCCTGTATACACCCGATTTAAGTGTCAGGGTCTCAGGTGTGTTTATGGAAATGTGGAAATGTCCGGATGTAATATCCAAAGGCATGGAAAGTCCGGCTCCATCCGTATCGGTGACCAAAAATTCGACAAGATTGTTGCGCGATATCGCCAGTGTTACATGCCTGCTTGCCGGAATGATGAGATCGGCCTGATAGGTATCATAACGGTCCTTTTCCACCCGGATGGTATAGCTGGCGGCAATGGTCTCGGGTGAGGCGCCGGAACGGGCTGACGCGTCATAATCCTGCCGGGTACGGACAGGCACCTGGCCATGCACTTCAGGTACACGTCCCGGCGCCATCGAAAATGCAGGTCCGGCCCGGTGTACACCGCTTCCCATTCGGAACATGCTTACTGTCCGGGACTCGTTTCCATCCACCCGAAGGAAATAGACTCCTGTAGCCAGATGACCCAGCGACATGGTGAGGGTATGATATCCTGAACGGACCGGCATTTGGCGGGTGGCCACGCGCCGGCCCAGAATGTTGTAAACGGTTACGGTGATGGTCTGATCTTCCGGCACGGCCATGTCGACTCGCGTCTCATCCTGAAAAGGATTGGGATAGTTGGGGCTGAGTGCAAGTGCGGCAGGAAGATCCGGCGGCTCATCACTGCCGGCGGGCAGGGATAAAAGAACACAACCCCGGTTGTCAGTATACCCTGACCCGATTTCTTCGCCATCGCTGTACAGCGTCACCCATGCTGAATGCAACGGCCTGGCGGTATAATTGTCCTGTACCCGAACCTCAAGTGATGTTCCTTTTGCTGATGTGATCAGAAATAAAAAAAGGCAAAGGAGGGCTGAGGGGCGTACAAAATGCCTGATATTCATGATGAAACCTCCCGATATCTGTCCGGTAAAGCCACTCATGCATTGCGGCAGAAAAGCTGCCCGAAATCATCCGGAGCGGTTTTTTTAAACCTGTAATGAATTGCGGAATTCCATCAATAAATAGCAGAATTACAGGCCGCCCGGATGCACATTACTTAAATCAAAATACTAAACAAACAGCTATGTTTACAATATTTTACACAGTGATTCTTGTTTGCCCGGGCTTCTGGTTTGAATACTTAGTTTTTGTCCAAAAATCATTATAGCAGGTCAGAGCTTCCGGATACACGCATCGCGGCAAAGTCCTTCGTACAATACCGGCGAATCCGGAGTCCGTCCGGCCAGCTCTGCAGCCCGCATCATGATCTGTTTGCCGCCGGCTGCAACGACATCCGGTATGCCGGCGCCGTAGTACACTTCTGAAATTCCGGCCCATATCACCGCACTCATACACATCGGACAGGGCTCCACTGTTGTAAACAGCCTGCATCCGGACAAACCGGCACTGCCCTGTTTTTTTCCGGCCTTGCGTATCGCCTCTATTTCAGCATGTGCAGAGGCGTCACTGGCCGCTCCAACCCGGTTGCCGGCCTTGCTAATGATCCGGTCATCCGGCCCCACAATTACAGCACCGTACGGTGTACCGGACTCACCGGCCATGGCCAGTGCCAGCTCCATCCATTGCTGCTCGTTTTCCTGCGGCAAGCGATAAGCTGCAATATCACTGACCTGTAATTCAAAAGAGCCTTCCTGACCGTCTTTGATCATCAGCGACACTTCTCCGCTGTCCGACGGATCCAGGTCCGGCGCATCCGGAACCTGACGTCCCCGGAATACCGGACGAAACCGGTCAAAAGGCAGCCATATTTCCTCATGGCTATCGTCAGCAAGTGACAGCGAGCGGTCTGACAAACCGGTGGTACCCGGATTTTTCCAACAACCGGAATGATCCGAATGCAATGCGTCGCGTGTGTCAAAAACGGCCTCGTACGAAAACCGGTGCAGCTGGCCGTCCTTTTTGGTCTTGATCCTGAAGCTGTATCGCTTTCCGTCGCCGGCAAGCCGCAAACGAAACCCTGCAAATCCGTCAAGATTGAGGCGGCGGCGTGTCCTTACGGATGCAAAGCCTCCGTTGTTTTCCAGTGAAACCTGCCCGTGAAAACAAAGCTGCCCGGAACTGTTGAAGCCGGCGTTGGAGTGTGACCGACCTCCCATCACCGTGTCATTGACCGGCTCCCAGAGATTACCGTAATGGGTCAGACCGGTTAGCATCGCGAGATAGTCGTGTCCCGGAACCTCCCCCGGGTTTCGCGAAGATGTGCTTTTGTGACGGTTTTTCATGATGGCTTACCGGGTTACATTGAAGTTGTTTTGAGCGTATGTGCTGCAGGCCGATCAAAACATCTCCCTTATTGGGATCATTCCGGGACCAGCTCCACGGTAAACAGCACCCGTTCCGCCCCTTCCATGGCCCGGTCAAGCTCCTCTTTTGATCTGCGCCGAATATTTCATCCAGATGGCCTGAAGATAGCGTGAAATAAAAATATTATGCGTAACGATAATTTTTTTTGGAATATGATTCTGCTTTTATTTTATTTAACTATTATTACATGATTTTCATGCATCTATAGTATCGGTGGCATAAACGTAGTTACTTTCAGTATCCTTTGCCGAATCAGGCTCAACTGTCACATCCTTCTGCTACATACTACCCTGCCCCATGAATTCAAGTGATCACACAGAACTCCAACCGGATGCGAAGGTCATCATAGATTCACCCGGTAACTGTGACGTCCGGATGATCAGATCACTTAAAACCGTTTGTCCGCAAAACGAACAGGAAATTGCCAGAATGGTATTCCAGTCCCCTTCTGTATTGCTAGACGCACTCGATACAGACAAAGCCAGGCAGATTTCCACCATACTTAATGAAGCCGGTGCACATACCCGGATAGCTGCTGCAGATGAGCATATTGAACAAGGAACCGGAGAGTATGAATTAGCGATTGTCGTGCCGGATATCAGTCGTGTCGGGCACATCTTTCAGGAAATCCTGGTTATGTTGCAGGTTAAACCCATGGAAGCTGTCCGGCTGATGGTTCAAAGTCCGGCTGTCATGGTTGGTAAACTTTCACGGGCTGCAGCCAATGCTTTTGCCGGTCGTTTGAGAAAGGTAGGCGCCGAAGTGGATCTTTCCAGATATCAAGAGGCTGCATATGACTTGTTCGTATCTGACCCGGACCTGCATGACCTTAACAGGCTGAATGAAATTTTTAACCGGAACGGAATCCGGAGAAAAGCAAACGGAGACGCGGGATGGAGCAAAAGCTCATTTGCCCTGCCGGGACTAAACTGGTCTCTGGTTGACCGTATTCGCGATGAATTGAGGGAGTTTGACGGGAAAGTCAAGTTGTTGAATCGTGATTTCAGCCGATTTGACATTTCCCTGAAGTCACGCGGAGACAACCCCCAAGCTGTAATGGAAGTGCTGAGAAAACAGTTTGGCATCCCGGAATCTGTACATCAGAAGATTTTCAAGGCACTTCCTGTTGTAATTGCACGGGAGGTTCCATTCAACCGGATGCAACAGCATCTTGATGAGCTGACCCGAGCTGGTGCTGAAGCGGATGCCCGGCTAACCTCACTTCAGACATTTGATCTTAGAATTAAAAAAAGCGGAGATACCGAAAAAAGCATGGATATCCTCCGCCTGCTTGGACTGGATTCTATACCGTTGAACCGGTATCGGCACAAACGCGCACCCTTTACGATTGAAGGCCCTTTTTCACCATTACAAGCCCGCTGGATGCAAAAAGATCTGCGCAGTGTCGGCAATCAGGCAGATTTGATAATGAGATAAAAGCTTTATGGCAAAACAAGCTGTTCCATACCATTTTCGAGTCGCTGAAACTGGGAAAAAATATGCCCTCAAAGGTGACATGGAACGAGCTCTGGCATGCTATCGGCTTGCCATGCGCCTTACCATTAACAAAAAGGGACCGGAACTTTATTTTCGTCACTATCTGGAATGCCTGGTGGAGGGACTTGAACTCAATGGCGATTATGATGAGGTACTTGAATTATGTGATCACATTGAACAGTTGCACGATCAGCTTGATGATGCCGGTCAACTTCAGCAGCTGGACCGGGCCACGAATCATCAGCGACGGGGTATCGTCTATCTTAAATCCGGTCAGACAGAACGGGCTGAAGACGCATTGCAACAGGCCGTAACGATGGCGGGTAACAAACTGCCATTAGCCGCAGCCTTGCTGCGATGGCTGAAATCCCGATTGGTAATAAGTCAGGAAAGAATAGCACAGGAGCAAAGAAAACACCGCTACTTTTCCGTTCGAAAAGAAACCCTCCGGCCGGACCTGGCCACCCCCATAACTGATGATCAGATTTTTGGCCCGGGCCAGTCTTTAACATCGTAATAATCTACAGACCCTGTCACATATGGAAAATTTAAAATCATATCAGGTTGGCCAGCGCATAACCGACTCTTCGGTTCCCGCACTAATTATCAGTATGGGAAAATCTATTGCACATGCACAGTTCGAAATGGATGCTACCGGGGTAGAAATCGGTGAAAAACTGGCCGGCACCAAAGTGGAGTTGAAGGATGAAAACGGCGACACGATCCGGCGTTCTTTGCTCGAACTGGGATTCACACCGACATTCTACCACTTTCAGGAGGTCACCCTTGAGGTAAAAATGACAGTCTCCATGGAAGTTTCTGCCGGTCTGGAGTTCGGTCTGGGTGGTGGTGAAGACGATGATGAATCGGAGGACAAACAGGATGAGGGATTCCGGACACTTGTCCCATATGGCTCGGCGCTTAACTTTGATGTTCACGGAAAGTTTGGATTTGAGCACGAAGGATCATCCAAAATTACAGCAAAAATGGTCTCAACTCCGGCTCCTTCATCTTTTACCGAGGCTTTGAGAAAACATTCCATAGCACTTTCTGACGATGACAATGGAGACGACAATTAATCCGGCAGGAAAATCATATGCAGGATAAACTTGAAACTCTGACGCAGGCGCCGCTGCCTGAAATGATTGAACGACTGGGCCACTCTGTAGCCAGTGCACAGTTCAGCATGGATAAAAACTCGGTGAAGATCGCCCGGATGATGGCAAGCACAGAAAATGGTAACGGGGTTGTGCTGTCATCAGAAGAGAATGCTCCCAGGCGCTCATTGCTGGAGCTGGGCTTTACACCCACATTTTATCAGATTACCGATGCTACCATTGATGTAAAGGTTTCCCTCACAATGGGAAAATCCACGAAGTTTACTTTCGGAGCGGAAGCCGGGGCTGCATATGGATTTTTCAGTGCATCAGTAAATGCCTCATACAGTTCAAAATTCTCTTATGACGTAACGGCTTCCAGTTCAATCAAAGCCAATCTGGTTGCGCTTCCGCCCCCGGCCCACTTGTCACGCCTGCTTCAGCAGCAATTAAGCAAGCCCGGGAAATAAGAAAACCCGGTTTCAACAAAACAACAAACACACAACGGAGTTTACATATGGCTGCACAAAACATCGGAAGAGATCTTCTAAATGTGCCTATGGGAGATATGATCCGCGATATGGCACTTGGCATAGCGGAGGCCCAGGTTGATTTGGATCAGGCCGGAGTTAAAACGGCCGAGTACATGTCCGGCGCCAGGGTGGCTTTCGGAAAAAACGATGACGGCAATCCAAACAACCTTAGCATGATAGAATTGGGATTTACGCCCACCTTCTATCAGTTTGTGGATACTATCATCGAAGTCAAAATTGCAATTAAAATCACAGAGGAAGTAACCGAAGAAAAGTCAGAGACCACAGAGCAGGGCTCTTCTTCTGGTTTTTTGAGGCGATTTCTCGGAGGCAATAATACCAGGACGACCACTGTGGATGCTGAGTATTCCAATAAATACAGCTACAGCGCAGAAGGGTCAAGTCTGTTGCGAACCAAGCTGCAGCCGAAGCCGCCTCCGGCCATTCTGGAAGAACGCATTCGCACCATGCTGGAAAATGAGTAACAGGATGATTGACCTGTTTTGCGGGTATTTGAAAACATACTGTCAACTTCATTCACCAATTTCAATTTAAACGGCAAATAATATGGCTACCGTTGGTCGAGATTTACTGGATGTTCCATTCCCTGAAATGATACAAAAGCTCGGACTCTCCATTGCCGAGGCGCAATACGCACTTGATGAGGTGGGTATACGGCTGACTCAGATCATGGCTGGTGAGGATGTTGAAATACCTGACCCTGACAATCCAGACGAAACCATGGAAATATCGGGAACCCGCGTCAAATTCGGGGGAGAACAGCTATCAATGATGGAACTGGGATTTACACCTACGTTCTACCAGTTTGTGGACTCCATCATTGAAGTGAAAATATCCATCAGTATGACAACCGAAACCGAGCGGGAAACCAGCAGAAGAAGCTTTGCAGCCAGCGGTGGTTTTGCAGGAATTCCGGGAATAGGTGGTGGTGCCAAAATGAAAGCCAGCTCGGTCAGCGCCTCCTATGCCGCCAAATATCAATACACGGCTGAAGGCTCCAGTCTGTTACGCACCAAACTAGTTACGGTTCCTACTCCATCGGTACTTGAAGAGCGGATTCGTGCTTTGGTCGAGTCAGATTAAGTTCAAATATAAACTGCAGGATTCAGCTACATGAACAGTTATCGCTCCTGGGAAGACTTTCTCAGCCCTGATGACACGCAGAGCAGATCAGATCACGGCCAATCAGTTCATCGCAATATTGCCGGCGGGGAAGTCACAATCCGTGACCTGCTTCATCATCCTGAAATACCTGAAGAGCTGAGGAAACTGCTGAGATATCATCTTGAACTGGAACATAAGCTTAAATCTCTAACCGGTAACGGGTGTGCTGATGATAATGATCCCGATGCTGAACGAAAAAAGCTCTGCTATCCGGTGTTTGTTCATACAAAGCAAACCCGGCTTGAACAGCGCCGACAGCGTCGTCTTGATGAACAAAAACAGCTTTACCGAAAGCGGGCACTGGAACATGCCATTGCTGAAAAAAAACTGGAACAGAAACGGGAGTCCAGGCGAAGAGACATCAAAGCGGAACAGGAACGAAAAAAACGGGAGCAAAGACGATATGATCGCATGCTTCAGCAAAAGAGGGAAGAGAAGCAATATCGTGAGCTTGTTGAGGAAAGGGCACAGGACCGCCGCTTGCGTGCACAGAAAATTAGTGGACTGGAACGTGCCATTACAACTCGCCATCAGCAGGCACTTGAAGTAAAACAGCTTGATGAAATCCGTACAAAAGAACAAAAGCGAAGAATGGCTAGCCGTAAAGAGGAGGAAGCCGATTTCTACCGGCGTACGGCAGCCTTGGAAAAATTGAAACAAAAACGTAAAGAGGAAGCCCGTTTCGGCTGACCTGACCGGCTTATGGCTATAGAAAAAGGGAAGCGTTTAATATCAGGAACAATCGATCAATACCTGCTGAACATAGCGGAAGGTCTCAGGCAGGCCCAGGAAGAGCTTTCGCAAATGCAGGTAACCCGCCCCGGTGAGGGAACGTTTACATATCATATCCCGTCCGTTGAATTTGAACTGAAACTCACCTTTGAATTGGAACAGGATGCACCACCGGGGTCAAGTGAAATCAACCCATTTGCCATGACCGGTGTACTGCCCGGATCACTGCAAAAAATTCCGCGAATTCCGACGATTAAAGCCCGACCGGTCAATCCCAATACCGCTCCATCCGGCTCATTTGAAGCCGGGGCTTCAAGTTCGCTTAAAGGGAAGTTTGTCTCGGTTCCGGCAAACGGCGGAGTACCGGTTCCTGTACTGGAAGTCACCGCCGAGCCCGGAGATTCCGGCAACGTCGTTACCATCATAGCTGAGGTAAGCAATGCTGCCGGAGAGGCGCTCGCAGGAACGAATGTGGAGTTCAATATTGACCGCGAGTTTAGTGAGCTGCTGAACAGGGAGGCCGTGCTGAGCGGGATTATTACGGAAAAACAGGGAAAACTACAGCCACCACCCGAGCTTGAATCGGCTGTGGTGCAGACCAATGATCAGGGTGTTGCCACGGTTAAACTCAGCATTCCGGAGCCCGCACCAGGAATAAATATCGCGCTGATGGTATTTGCAGAGGGCAAAGAAATTTCACTGATTCACGAAATTAGCCAGTAGGAGGAGATTTTGGTATATCACATTCAGGCAAGATTACTTACGCCGAAAGGCAAGCCGGCTGCCGGCCAGCATGTTAAGCTGTATGCCATCCTGAAGGATGGCCGACCGGATCTCAAAGATGAGCAAAAGTCTGCCCGAAATGGCATCGTCAGGCTGAAATTTGAGACGCGATCAGCCCATCAACCCCGCTTGGTTCTGAAAACCGTTATTCGCAGTCAGGAAGTGGATCTAAGTGACACCCCCGAACAAATTTCCAGAAATCAGATCAACTTCGGAGACCTTGTCGTACCTTCTCAAAATGAAGTTAGCAATCAGGAACAACTAGAAAAACTTAAGGAAAAGCGGCGTCAACGGATTAAGCTGGCCAATCTGGGGCCGGCAGTCGATTTGGAAAGTCTTGTGATGGAAATCGAGCCGGGGCTGCTTGATGAAATTCGCCGGCCGCTGGAAAAAAAGATCGGCTCTCTGGAGAATGAAAGGGACCAGCTCAAAGATCAGCTTGATAAGTTGCAGCAAGAATTCTCCAGTGTACGGGATCGCTTTGAAAAAGATCTGAACGAAAAAATATCCAAACAACAGGCCGGGTTTGAGGAAATCATCAGGGAACGAGACCGGCAAATTGAAGAACTTAAAAAGGCGGCGGAACAGGCTGATGAGGGGGAAATGAATGTGGAGCGACTGATTCTGTCCAGCCAGCAGCAGCTAAAACGGGCGCAGGATCACATCCGGGATTCCGGAGGAGGGTTTCGGCTGGAAAATATTTCATTCAACTACAAACTTGTCCCCAATGAAGAAGGCACCGGGTACCGGATTCCTACTATCGAGGAATTGAAAAGCGGCCAGGCCGGCCTGAGTGATTTCAAGATTGATCTCAGGCCCGAAGAAGAGCAAACCGCATCCAGAGAACAGTTATCCCTTCCGGACCTGACAGGAGCCACTGAAACAATGGCACGAAAACGGCTTGACCAGGTTGGACTCAAAGCGGAGGTACGTTATAAAACCGTCACAGACAAGCGGCTCGAAGGCCAGGTAGTGCGTCAGATACCTGACAAAAGTGACACATCCACCATACCCGCCGGATCGACAGTAATTATTATGATCGGCCGGAGCATGTAACCATCATAATCTTCCCATATTATGAATACGCGAAGAAAACTACTCAAACTGGAACCACTTTCGAGTCCCCTCGGTGATATGATTGCTTCGGTTGGCCGGGGAGTTGCGGATGCCCAGAGGGAACTTGACCGGGCCGCTCTGGAAACGATAGACCATATTTACAGCGAACAAGGAAAGACAGCGCAGGCACTCAGAGAAATCGGATACCGCCCTACCTGGTACCAGATTCCCGAGGTCAATGCAGAGTTAAAAATTGCCATGAGCATTGAAGGTGTCAACGAAAGCGCTTCAGACCCAGCCTCACCCATCGGGCAGGCTGCCGGGCCTGAGACCCGGCGGACACTTTTCCGCATTCAAAAACCATTGCCCCGGATCCGGACCCGGGCGACCCCTGTTGAAGCAAGCTACTGCAATAAATTTGATTATAAAGTGGAAGCCTCAAGCAAAATATCGTTTCGCGTGGTTCCGATCCCGGCTCCCGGAGAAGCAGAAGACCTGGTACCGGTCCCGGAGCTTACATCCATGAAAATCACTGATGCTGCCGACCTGTTGCGGAACTGGGGATTACGCTTTGAAATCCGGGATAAGCAAGATGAACAACGTCCACTTTCAGAAGTGCCGGATAATGCTGTTACCGACCGCCAGTTACCGGAACCCGGCACAGATGAATATCTGCGACGCGGAGACACCGTAACGCTCTGGTTTGTTCAATAAGCTGCGTACAACGCTTAAACAAAAAAGACTATGAGTGAATTCACTAAATCTACAAGACGCAAATTACGTGGTATTGGTCGTACCGCATACAACCGCAGCAGATTTGCCCGTCGTGCAATGGATTTATTTGACAGCCCCATGCCGCACCTGGAAGGTCTGAATGTCAAGATTTTCCTGTATGATCCGCTGGCACATGCCGGGCTTTACAGCCAGTGGGATAACAAGCTTGATACAGATAAAAAAACCGGTGAAGGCAACTCCGAATTCGAGATGGTACCCGACGGACTTCAGTGCGTCATCAAAAACTCCGATGACGAAGAAGTTGCATCCTGGACGTTCAAATCTGAGGGTAACGCCGGCAATAATGAAGGAGCGACCTTTCAGTTAAAAGAAAACATCGATCCGGAGAAAACCTACAAAGTGGAATTTCCGGCACTTGTTTCCGGGGAAGAGCCATCTGCAGACCTGACCTGCTGGGTCGTTAACGGAAAGATTTTTAATGAACAAGACTTGAACCAACCACGGAAGCGCAACACTTTTAATGTGAAAGGGCACGGAGAGTATCGTTTCCGTATATGGTTGCGACCGAAAACGATTGTACTGCATTGGACAGCCGGAGGATATGAACCTGGTAATTCTTATGCACGAACCAGTTATCACTTTCTTATCAATGGTGATGGTGTATGGATGCCAGGGGGATGGCTTGGTACTAAAGTTACGAGTGAATGGAATAACGTTACCGGAGGCTCTGATTATGATGTACCAAGTCAGGATCTCAGAAGTGCCGCGGATGATGGTCCAAGATCGATAAATAGCAATTCTGACAGACAAACACCTGATTTGTGGACTATGAGCTGGCGAATGTGGTGGCATAATTTGGCAATTGCAGGCGCTCCAATTTTAAACCGAAGAGATAATGTTAGTATTAATCTCAGCCAACTTGGAATTCCTTTCTTTTTCAACAGAACATTGCAATATCCAAATGAGAGCAGCCCTCAAGAACGAAGGTTTGCAATATCACATACAGGATATTTCACTCATGCCGGTGGATTCAACACCAATTCTTTGGGCGTAACATTTTGTGGTATGAATATCGGAGATGTAAAAGATACAGATTTTAAGCCGCGTGGAGATCACAAGGATAAAAGCTTGTTGACTTATGATCAGATGAAAGCCGGAATTCGCGAAATAGCTGAATTGTGCAAACGATTCAGATTGGATCCTGAGGATCCGAATGAG
>Ga0207421_10002266_pt1 | contig 24018 bp, 22 predicted proteins | sample SodLakKL_010_SED_4_FD_187542 | JGI IMG/M metagenome (GOLD analysis project Ga0207421, IMG submission 187542) | Alkaline sediment microbial communities from Lake Tanatar, Kulunda Steppe, Russia - 8KL_010_SED (SPAdes) (version 2) | ecosystem: Environmental > Aquatic > Non-marine Saline and... | reverse complement strand
TCAGCAAAAACAGCTGAGCGGGTGACCCGGACCATGGAAGGAGTTGTTGAAGAGGGAAGCGGAGTCAATGCCGGAATTGAAGGGTACCGGGTTGCCGGTAAAACAGGGACGGCGCAAAAAGTGTCTGAAGGAAGCTACGTGGCGGGTGAATATGTCCTTTCTTTTATTGGCTTCGCGCCTGTTGAAGATCCACAGGTTTTACTCTATGTGGCCATAGATGGGGCGAAGCGCGGACCCCAGTGGGGCTCCCAGGTTAGTGCGCCGCTTTTCCATTCAATTATGAAAGATGCGCTTTCATACCTGGAGATCCCTCCTTCCCAGATTCCGGAAGAAGATAATGACCAGGAGCCAGAGCGATTGGTAAACGTCCCTGATTTAAAAGGGCTTACGATGGATGAAGCCGGGGCGCTTTTGGATACCAAGGGGCTGCTGGTGCGACTGGTAGGCAATGATGGCGTGATCGTGGATCAAACCCCAAAAGCAGGGGCTCGTGTTCCCATGCAAACAAACATCGTCATTTACCTGGATGACCTGTTCAGGGAAGAGGCCGCAAATCAAATCGTTTTACCGGATTTGAAAGGGATGACGGTAAAAGAGGCCGGTGAAATCCTGGGTCATATCGGGTTAAAGATGGAACGGAAAGGATCAGGAATTGTTTTTGACCAGGAACCTGCGCCAGGGACGTTAATTGAGCAGGATTCTGTGGTTCAGGTTCGCTTTTCGTCGCCCCTGGACTAAACTTCTTTGGTTAAACCGGTATTTGTATCCTGCTTGGTGTAAATACTAGTAGCCTGTGAAGGAGAAAAAAGATACAATGAATGTAATTGCTCAGGAGATGTATTGTTCAGATCTATTTATAAGCTAGGCTGTGAGGACTGTTCGTGCGTTTCCTGAGTAAAGCGAAGGACCAAATGGGAAAGCGCCAGAACCGTCCCCCTGCTTCGCAAGGTATGAAGCAAAGTTGGGCTGAAAGCTATTGATGAACAAACAAAAGCAAACATAGGACACGGGAAAGGAGAGCTACATGGAAGCGATCAGAAAGCTGGATGATTTATTACAGTTCGTCCATGTTGACCAGGTCAAGGGAAACACCGGGCTTGTTTTGCGAGGCATGGCATATCATACCGAACGCCTGGAACAGGGATTTTTGTTTTTTTGCCTGGCAGGAAGCCGCCTTGATGGTCACGATTTTATCCCCGCAGCGGTCAAGGCAGGGGCTTCAGCCGTTGTCCTGGAAAAAGACAGGGAAGTGGAAGGGGCAACAAAAATTCGTGTTCCCGATGTTCGTATGGCCATGGCTGCTTTTTCTCAGCTGTTTTATGGAAACCCCTCTGAAAAGCTGCGCCTGATTGGGGTTACAGGCACAAATGGGAAAACGACAACCACTCACCTGATAGAGGCTATTTTATCAACTCACGGTTCCAGGACCGGGCTTTTAGGGACTATTCGCTACCAGGTAGGCCCGGAAAAGCTACCCGTGTTGGCTACAACTCCTGAAGCCCCGGACCTGCAAAAAATTTTAAAAACCATGGTTAATAAGGAGGTTGCCTATGCGGTCATGGAGGTTTCCTCCCACGCCCTGGAGCTGAACCGGGTTTCCGGTTGTGATTTTGATGTAGCTGTTTTCACGAATGTGACAGAAGACCACCTGGATTTTCACGGTGAGTTTGAACGCTACCTTGCAGCCAAAGGGAAGTTGTTTTCTCAACTGGGGGGTAGTTTTATCAAAAATAATAAACCCCGCTATGCAGTTATCAATGCTGACGACCGAAACGCGTTTTATTTCCAGCGACAGGCAACCACCCAGTGGATTACATACGGTATCGACAATCCGGCGACTGTCTCGGCTAAAAATATTTCTGTCAAAGATGAAGGTGTCAGCTTTGAACTTGTTTCCCCCTGGGGCGTGAAAAGTTTTTCCCTGCGCCTGACCGGAACATTCAGCGTGTATAACGCCCTGGCAGCAACCACCGTAGCCTTGCTGGAAGGAGTACCCCTAAAGACTATCAAGCAGGCTTTGGAAAACATTGCAGGAATTCCAGGCCGGTTTGAAAAAATAGCACTGGGCCAGGATTTTACTGTTATTGTTGATTACGCGCATACGCCCGACGGGCTGGAAAATGTTCTCCAGGCAGTCAAAGGTTTTGCCGAAGGCAAAATCATTACCATCTTTGGGTGCGGAGGGGAAAGGGACAGGACCAAACGCCCTGTTATGGGCCGTATTGCCGGACATTACAGCGACTACTGCATCTTGACTTCGGATAACCCCCGCGGTGAAGACCCCTGGCAGATCATTGAAGAGGTCAAGGCAGGATTGCAGGAGAAAAAGTCTTTCGGCAGCGGTTATTCGGTGCAGGCCGACCGGCGTGAGGCCATCAAGCTGGGTGTGGAGCTGGCCCGTCCGGGGGACATTGTAATTATTGCAGGAAAAGGGCATGAAGACTATCAAATTTTTGCCGATCGCACCATACCTTTTAGCGATAAGGAAGTTGCCAGTAAATTTATAGAACAAAGAGTGAAAACATGACATGAAGGGATAAACGATGATTTTTACTGTAAAAGAAGTGTTGGAAATAACAGGCGGGCGACTCCTGGCCGGATCGGAAAAAACTACTATTTCCAGGGCGGTTATTGATTCACGGGAAGCCAGGGAGGGAGATCTATTTTTCCCTCTGGCGGGAGAAAAAACCGATGGCCATCATTACATATTGGATGCCCTGGAGCGGGGAGCTGCCGGTGCGCTGGCAGAAAACTGGGCCCTGGAACATTTTAAAGACAGCGTTTTCCCCGAAGGTAAAACCGTTGTGGTGGTGGAAGACAGCCTCCGTTGTCTGCAGGAGCTGGCCCGGTATCACCGTAACAGGTTCAATATCCACCTGGTCGCAGTGACAGGGAGTAATGGCAAAACAACAACGAAAGACTTTATCGCTGCGGTATTGGCTCAGCGGTATCATGTTCTGAAAACGGAAGGCAACCTGAACAACCATATCGGCCTTCCATTAATGCTGCTCCGTTTAACTGCGGAACACCAGGCAGTGGTCCTGGAAATGGGCATGAGCGGTTACGGGGAAATTGCTCTTTTAGCTTCCTTATCCAGGCCGACGGCAGGTGTAATTACCAATATCGGTGAAGCGCACCTGGAGATGCTGGGTTCCCGGGAAAATATCGCCCGGGCCAAAGGGGAGTTGCTGGAGTTTATGGGCCCGGATGATCCGGTATATTTAAATGTGGATGACCTGTCCTTGCGCTTGATGGGTGAGAGGTTTAACGGACGGGTCTTTTTCTATGGTTTTGCTGAAAAGGCCCATCTCCGTGCCCTTAAATACTGGCCCAGTGAGCCTGGATACTGCTTTGAAGCCCTTCTGCCTGGAGGGGGAAGCGAAACGTTCTGGATCCCCCTGCCGGGACAACATAATGTTTACAATGCCCTGGCCGCCACGGCTGTGGGAAACGGGCTCGGACTTACCGGCCGGGAAATCAGGGCAGGCCTTGCGGCGGCGGAGTTTTCAGGAATGAGAATGGAACGCACCCTGACAAATGGCGGTTACTGGATCATAAATGATGCTTATAATGCCAGTCCTACCTCGGTTAAGTCTGTCCTAAACTTCCTGGAAGAGTGGTCCGGCCCCAAGAAAAAAATTGCCGTTTTAGGAGATATGCTGGAGCTGGGCAAAGATTCCCAGGAATTACACCTGGAGGTGGGGCGATATGTACAGGCAAAAGGAATTGACTTCCTTGTGACAGTTGGGGAACAGGCACGGTTTATTGCCCGGGGTGCTGTTCAGGCAGGCTTTCCCCGGGAGTTAGTGTTCTGTTGCCCGGACGTGGAAGAGGCTGTTTCGTGCCTGGATGTTTTGCTGGAGAAAGAAGCGGTACTATTAATCAAAGGATCCAGGGGAATGAGGCTGGAGAGGATTGCGGAATCGTTGATTGGCCAGTATAATGGTTAAGTGGGTTTCGTTTTATTGAAAAAAAATTAACAGGATAACTATCAACCAGGGAGGGTATTATGGGACCTGTTTATCTGGCAGCTATATTTGCCTTTTTAATCAGTTTAGCCATCGCGCCAATTTATATCCGGCTTTCAAAAAAGTATCAGTTTGGGCAGCAGATCAGGCTGGATGGTCCCAGGCAGCACCTGCAAAAAGCGGGAACCCCAACCATGGGTGGCATCATTTTTCTCGGTTCTTTTTTCATTACAACCATCTGGTTTGCCCCGGGCTCACCGATGGTCATTCTTGCTGTGCTGCTGATCATGATCAGTGCCTTTTTGGGATTTCTTGATGACTTCCGAAAAGTGGTCCGCAATCATTCCCTGGGACTCAAGGCCCGGCAGAAGCTTTTCGGGCAGCTTTTGTTTTCCATCGGCTTTTACCTGGCACTTGCCTACCTGGGACACTCCACAGCCGTTTCCATCCCTTTCACAGCTATCCAGGTGGAACTGGGTCTTTTTTACCCGGTCCTGATATTTTTAATGATTACCGGGACGTCTAATGCCGTAAACCTGACAGATGGAATCGATGGACTGGCTGCGGGAACGGCCATTTTGGCTTTTTTGGCTTTTCTGTTTATTGCCGCCAGCCAGGGAGCTATTGAGGTGGCTTATCTCTGTGGCATCCTGCTGGGAGCTTGCTTTGGATTCTTACTGTTTAATATGCACCCCGCCCGGGTTTTTATGGGGGATGTAGGTTCCCTTTCCCTGGGGACAGCCCTGGCGGTGATCGCCATTATTTTAAAAGCGGAACTCACCCTGGTAATTATTGGCGGAGTTTTCGTTCTGGAGACTCTCTCTGTGATTATCCAGGTGGTTTCTTTTCGGCTGACCAGGAAAAGGATTTTTTTAATGAGTCCGCTGCATCACCACTTTGAATTAAAAGGATGGTCTGAGTGGCAGGTGGTAACGGGCTTTTGGGGGCTGGCTTTTGGTTTTGCGCTGCTGGGCCTGCTGGAATTTACACCATTGTTTTAAATTTGAGCAGGGAAAGCAGGCTGCTTCCCGGGTTTTTATGGCTTGTTTTTTGTACTTGGCAAAACTGGAGGTGTAACCTGTGAAGTCCCTGGTTGAGGGAAAAAAGATCCTGGTCTTAGGGTTGGCGAGAAGCGGCTTGGCAGCGGTTCATTTGTTATTGAAAGCAGGCGCATCACACGTTATCGCCAATGACTATAAAAGCTTGGAACTGCTCCAGGATGCAGTTGATTCCTGGCGCGATGAAACAAGGGTTACCCTGGTTGGGGGAGGGCACCCCGTGCATCTCCTGGACGGGGTGGCCATGGTGGTCAAAAGCCCGGGAATCAGGCCGGATCTACCGATCCTGAAAAAAGCATACCGGCGTTCTATTCCTGTATACTCTGAGGTTGAACTGGCTTCCTGGTTCAGCCCGGCAGTGATCCTCGGCATTACCGGAACCAATGGAAAAACAACGACCACGTCCCTGGTGGGGGAAATATGTAAAAAACAATTCCCTACAGTTCATGTGGCTGGAAATATAGGCCATCCCCTTTGCGAGGCTGTCCTTGCTGCATGCCGGGAAGACCTGATTGTGGCCGAATTAAGCAGTTTTCAGCTGGAAAATACTGAAACATTCCGGGCTCCAGTTGCTGCTATCCTGAACATCACCTCTGATCATCTGGATTACCATGGTTCAATGGAGCGGTATGTTGAGGCCAAGGCCAGGATTTTAGACAATCAATGCTTGCATGACACAGCCATTTTAAACTATGATGATCCCAACGTGCGAAGGCTTGCTCCCCGGGTGAAAGGGAAACGATTGTTTTTCAGCCGGGCGGCTGAACTGGATGCAGGGGTTTTTTTGCGCCAGGACCGCATAGTAATAGTAGAAGACGGAAAGGAAGCTCTTGTTTGCCTGAAAAAGGATTTAAAGTTACCCGGTCCTCATAACCTGGAGAACGCATTAGCTGCTGCGGGTATTGCCTGGTCCGGGGGAGTTAAAATAGAGCATATCGGCCAGGTTTTGAGCAAGTTTAAAGGGGTTCCTCACCGCCTGGAGTTTGTAGGAGAAAAACAGGGCGTTGCCTTCATCAATGATTCCAAGGGAACAAATCCCGAGGCAACTTTAATGGCTCTCGGCTCTTTTGCAGGGAAAAAAATCCTGATCGCCGGAGGCCTGGATAAAGGGGCCATGTTCCAACAACTGGCTGAAAAGCTCCAGGATGAAAATGTTTCTAGCCTTATCCTGCTGGGTGAAACAGCGCCTTTGATTCAAAGGGCAGCACATAAACAAGGTTTTGTCAACATTTTCATGGTTTCCACCATGCAGGAGGCAGTTGAGCAGGCTTTTCAACAGGCTTCGGCAGGGGATACAGTTCTGCTTTCGCCGGCCTGTGCCAGCTGGGATATGTTTGCCAGCTTTGAAGAGCGGGGAGATGCTTTTAAAAGGGCAGTTTCACAAATAGAGGAGAGCTTTCATGATGAAAAAAGCCCCTACAAAGCATGAAGAAAAAAAATCACCGGATTTCTCTATCTTTTTTACCGTGTTAATTTTAACCGGGTTCGGACTGGTGATGGTTTTTAGCGCCAGCTATATTACTTCCCTTGAATCCCGGGGGGACGCCTTCTTTTTTCTTCGTCGCCAGGCGTTCTGGTTGATTCTGGGCCTGGTGGGTATGCTGGCAGCTTCCAGTTTTGATTATTGGAAGTGGCGTAAACTGTTACCTCTTTTGCTTCTTTTAAACTTTGTGCTGCTGCTGCTGATTTTTGTGCCTGGTGTCGGGATCGAAGTCAACCAGGCCAGGCGCTGGATCGGTTTGGGCGCTTTTAATGTTCAGCCGGCTGAGTTTAGCAAGCTGGTCATGATAATTTTTTCAGCGGCTTTTTTAAGCAAAAAGAACCTGGATATGCAAAATTTTTGGCACAGCAGTTTTGTGCCGCTGGCATTTATGGGCGCTTCTTTCCTGTTAATCCTGCTACAGCCCGACCTGGGGACGGCCCTGGCACTGGCCCTGGTGACTTTGACGATTATTTTTTCCGCGGGTATTCCCTGGAAACATTTAACGGCACTGATGGCAGCAGGTGTTCCCTTTGTGTTTTACCTGATGTTGAGTGAACCATATCGCATCCGGCGGATCTTTTCCTTCCTGGATCCCTGGGCTGATCCACTGCATTCCGGTTACCATATTATCCAATCTCTTTATGCCTTGGGTCCCGGTGGGCTGTTTGGAGTGGGTCTGGGAAGAAGCAGGCAGAAGCTTTATTACCTGCCGGAGCCACAAAATGACTTTATTTTTGCTATTATCGGTGAAGAACTGGGTTTTCTGGGCGCTGTAACCATTATGCTGCTCTTTTTTATTCTGATCTGGAGAGGGTTTAAAACCTCTCTGCTGGCACCTGATAACTTTGGCAGTCTTTTGGCTGTAGGAATTACTACCATGGTTGCCGTCCAGGTGCTGATTAATGTCGGTGTAGTCACAGGGTCCATCCCCATCACAGGCATAAACCTTCCCTTTATCAGTGCCGGGGGCAGTTCCCTGTTTTTCACCATGGTTGCCATGGGAATTCTGATGAATATTTCCAGGCATTCCCGGTAATTTTTAACTTTGAGGTGGACAGTTGTGCGCATCATTTTTTCTGGTGGTGGTACGGGGGGGCATATTTACCCGGCCCTGTCCATGGCCAGATATGTGAAAAAAAAAGTTCCCCAGGCCGCAATTTTGTTTATCGGGGCCGACGGGGGAATGGAAGAAAATATTATTCCGGAAGCAGGGTTTGATTTGGAAACACTGGCCGTGAAAGGTTTTTCCCGTAAGAAGCTGATTCATGCCCCTGCTACTATTTTCAGGCTCGGCAGTTCCTGTGCGCGGGCCAGGAGAATCATAGAAAAGTTTAAGCCTGATGTGGTAATGGGGACAGGTGGCTATGCTTCGGCTCCCACTTTACTTGCCGCATTGCTGGGGCGGAAAAAAACCATCATTCATGAACAGAATATTATTCCTGGCATGACAAATCGTTTTCTGTCTCCCTGGGTAGATAAGGTGTGTGTTTCTTTTGATGCTTCCAGGGACTATTATAAAAATAAAAGTAATGTGTTGGTCACGGGCAATCCCAGGTCCAGCGACATGAACCTGCTAAGCAAAGAGTCAGCCAGAGAATCTCTGCGCATGGACAATAAATTGCCTCTGCTGCTGGTATTTGGTGGAAGCAGGGGAGCAGCGAGAATTAATCAGTGTATGGTGGATTACCTGGAAAAATTAACGGAAAAAGGCAAGATGCAGGTATTGTATATTACAGGGGAAATATACTATGATGAGATTACTTCCCGGTTAGAAAAAAAACAGGTCTTTGACCGCCTGGGCGATCGGTTAAAGGTTAAGGCATACCAGCGGGAAATGCCGTCCGCTATGGCTGCAGCCGATTTAATGATCAGCCGTGCCGGGGCGACAACTTTAGCGGAAATAACGGCCCTGGGTGTTCCATCTATCCTGATCCCCTCTCCCAATGTGGTAAATGACCATCAAAGAAAAAATGCCCTTTCCCTGGTCCGGGAGGAGGCAGCTGTTATGATCGAGGAAGATAATTTGACAGCACCTGCCTTGAAAGATAAAATTGAAGATCTGCTGGGCAGCCCGGTAAAGTTGAAGATGCTAAGCAAAAACAGCCGAAAGCTGGGCAAGCCGGATGCGGCTGAAAACATTTTTAAGCTGATTGCTCTTTAACGGAAATTCGTTGGGACAAGTAATCTCCTGGGAACTTCATTTTCTCCTTGTGCATAACATGTAATATGGAAATGAGATTCTCTTCAGGGCGGCCGACTGTAAGATAATAGAGGTGAAAATCATTGGACTGGAAAAAACAAATGGCGCAGGTTTTAAATACACCTCCTTTACTTGATGAACCGATGCGTTTTCATACTTCCCTGCGAATTGGCGGTCCTGCTGAAGTGCTGGCTTTTCCGTCAAACCAGGATGAACTAAAGGCATTACTGGATATTGCCCGGGGTGAGGATGTACCTTTTTTTCTTATCGGCCAGGGCACGAATCTCCTGGTTAAAGATGAAGGCATCAGAGGGTTGGTGATCAACCTGGCCCGATTCAGCCCGGAGATCACGTTTTCCGACAGCACCGTTCGGGCCGGGCCGGGAGTTCCGGTTGTTAAGTTGGCGCGTCAGGCAATTAACAAAGGCTTGGGTGGGTTGGAATTCGCTATCGGTATCCCTGGAAGCCTGGGGGGAGCCCTTTACATGAATGCGGGTGCATATGGCCGCTGTATTGGAGACCTGGTCGAAGAAGTAACCACCATGGATTACCAGGGAAATAAAACAAAACGCAGCAGGAAAGAACTCAACTTTGCTTACAGGAAAAGTACTTTCCAGGAAGAAGGAAGCATTATTATTGAGGCAGCCCTGGGGCTAGAGGCAGCAGACAAGGAAGAAATGTTAAATAAAGTTGCAGAAATACAAAAAACGCGCAAAAACAAGCAGCCTCAAAAACCCAGTGCCGGTAGTGTTTTCAGGAACCCTTACGGTCAGGCGGCAGGTTTTTTGATTGAAAAGGCCGGCATGAAAGGGCATACTGTTGGAGGTGCGCAGGTCTCCACGCTCCACGCCAATTTTATTGTAAATCGAGGCGGAGCAACAGCAGGTGATGTCCTGGATTTAATAGAATATGTGAGGGAAAGGGTCCGAGCAAGCCGGGGTGTTGAGCTGGAACTGGAAATCAAGATTGTGGGAAAAGATGGTATTGAATAGGGGAGATTAAAATGGAGCGGTTTATCATTGAAGGAGGAAGCAAGCTTCATGGTTCGCTGAACATCAAGGGAGCCAAAAACTCCATGCTTCCGATCATGGCCGCCACTGTCTTGAACAGCAGCAGTGACAGTGTGGAACTGTACAATATCCCAAACATCTACGACATGCATGTCATGAAGAAAATCCTGCAATCCCTTGGATATACAGTGGAATTTCAAAACAACTCTTTACTCATATCCCCGGGTAAAGCATTAAATTACTCGATACCCGATGAGCTAATGAGGGAGATGCGGTCATCCATTTTTCTGATGGGGCCGCTGCTGGCCCGTATCGGTCGGGTGAAGTTGACTTACCCGGGCGGTTGTTCTATCGGCCCCCGGCCCATTGATCTGCATTTCAAAGGGCTGGAAGCTTTAGGAGCTTCGATCCGTGAAGAAAACGGGTATATTGAAGCTTCTGCTTCCGAACTGACTGGAACGGAGATCCACCTGGATTATCCCAGTGTTGGAGCGACAGAGAACCTGATGATGGCTTCGGTTTTGGCCAAGGGGAAAACAGTAATTCATAATGCAGCCAAAGAACCTGAAATTGTGGACCTGCAAAACTTCTTGAATGCAATAGGATGTCAGATAAAAGGTGCCGGGACGGAGAAGCTTCGCATTGATGGAGTAAAGTCTGCTTCTGCATGCAGTTATCGGATTATTCCTGACCGTATAGTTGCCGGGACTTACCTGATGGCGGCGGCCATAACCCGTGGCGATATTACCCTGAAGGAAATTATCCCTTCTCACCTGGATGCTGTTGTGGCCAAGTTAAAAGAGGCCGGCGTTGAGGTTGAGGCTACAGAAGACAGTTTGTCTGTACACAATGGTCAGTTAAAGGCTGTCGAAACTTTGCGGACACTACCTTATCCCGGCTTCCCTACAGACCTCCAGGCTCCCATGATGGCCCTGCTAACAAAAGCGAGAGGGGATAGTTTAATTGTGGAAAGTATTTTTGAGGCCCGCTTTAAACATGTAGAAGAGTTTGTTAAAATGAATGCCCAGGTAACGGTCCGGGAACGAAATGCCTTAATCACTGGTGTAGATCGCCTGGTTGGGGCAGAGGTTGACGCCACGGACTTGCGGGCTGGCGCATCTCTTGTCCTGGCAGGTCTGGCAGCCGAAGGCACTACGGTTATTAACAATGTCTGGCATATTGACCGGGGTTACGAAGCAATGGAAAAAGAGTTAAATCAGCTGGGAGCACGCATCAGCAGGGTTAACGGCCCTGCTGGCAGTGTAGAGAATTTTTAAAGATTACGTAACCTTCCACCTCTTTTACGAAATCTATTTGGCTGTTAAATTAAGAATAAGATGCGGTTTCTGGCAGGACTTTTCTGCCTGGAAAAAGAATCTATGGTATATGGTAGTTTCCCTGATAGCCAAGCGCACAAGACGGCTTGTGGCGATTTTTCAGGAAAAAAAAGGCAAGGGTGCTTTTTGAAGATACTGAAGCGGAATCATCATTTCAGGAACGAAAAGAAAGCGACCGTTTGGCCGGGGGTGTTGGTTGGTGAACATGCAGCGGCAGTTGCCCAAAAGCAGCAGCTCCTATGGTCAACATACTTACATAGTTGAGCAGAAGGAAAAAAAAAGACTAAAAAATACTCTTTTATTTGTATTGCTGTTTGTCGCCTGTAATGTTTTTTTAATTCTTTTTTTGCGTTCGTCCCTTTTTGTAATTGAAACAATAGATATTCGCGGTTTGGAAAAGGTTTCATCCGGTGAAGTGAAAAATGCTGCCAGAATCCAGGAAGGGATGAATCTTTGGAAAATAAGCCCACCGGAATTGCGGGAAAGAGTTCTGTCGATTCCCCGGGTGAAAACGGTTGAGGTGGACCGGGTTTTGCCTTCAACTATAGTTTTCAAGATTGAAGAAAAACATCCCATCGCCCTGGTTTCATATCACGGCTATTACCTGGAGCTGGCACCCGATGGCACTTTTATCGGCTTAAAGGATGGTTACCGGGGTGAACTCCCGTTGATCAGCGGCCTGCTCTGGGGGCAGATGGAGGTTGGCACATCGATTCCAGACCAGACCAGGGGGAAAATTATTGAAGTATTCTTGGCTGTCCTTAAAGAAAACCCATCTCTTCCCCTGGCGGAAATTAATGTAGAAAACCCGCAGAGAATTATTGTATATACTGGAGAGGGAATGGAAGTATGGTTAGGCAGCAAGGAAGACTTGTCGAAAAAGCTGGATGTTTTGCAGTCGATTCACAACAGGCTCTTACAGGCCGGTGACGAGCCTTTTTCCGGCTACCTTGATTTGCGTGTGGCGGAAACTCCAGTTTTCAAACCATTTGAAAAATAATTTTTAGTGAAAAAGGAAATATATTATAAATGTGGAATATGTAAAAAGAATGGGGTTTTTGAAGGCCGTTACTTAGGGGGTGTCAGGTTGACTAGACGAGAAATCGTAGCAGGAATAGATATTGGAACATCAAATGTACGGGTCATTGTCGGGGAAATCGTTACAGACCGGGCAGTTAACATTGTCGGTGTTGGGACAAGTCCCTCAGAAGGAATTCGCAAAGGTGTGATTATTGACCTGGAAAGGACTGTCGAGTCGATTTCCAAGGCAACTGCTGAAGCTGAGAGAATGGTCGGCACCAAGATTGAAGCAGTTAATGTGGGTATTGTTGGCTCTAATATAGGTTTGATTAATAACCGGGGCGTTGTAGCTGTATCCCGAGATGATAAAGAAATCACAGAACAGGATGTAGAAAGAGTCTTGCAAGCCGCTAAGGTTATTGCACTGCCGCAGGATCGTGAAATAGTTGACGTAATCCCTCGGGAGTTCATAGTCGATGGGTATGATGGGATCAGGGATCCCGTTGGAATGCTGGGTGTCAGGCTGGAAGTTGAAGCTATGATTATTACTGGCGCCATGACATCTTTAAGAAATCTTTTAAGGTGTTTGAGCATGTCCGGGCACGAAGTGAATTCCTTGATCCTCAGTGCCCTGGCTAACGGTGAAGTTTGTCTGTCCAGGGATGAAAAGGAATTGGGTGTTTTTTTAATTGACCTTGGTGGGGGAACAACGGAAGTGGCACTGTTTAAAGATGGGGTGTTAAAAGATATATCTGTTCTCCCTGTAGGTGGAGATCATGTTACCAATGATATGGCCGTAGGGATGAAAACCAATTTTGATGTGGCTGAAAAGGTAAAGACAGAATATGGATTTGCCGATGCCAGCATTGTAACAGATGAGCGGGAAATTGAAATTGATAGCATCAGCGGTAAAGAAAAGCACACCATTTCTGTAAAAGAGCTCTCAACTTTTATTGAGCCCCGTATCCAGGAAATCATGCAGTTGTGTAAAGGCGAAATGGCCAAGATGGGCTATAACCAACTGCCTCCCGGCGGAGTTGTATTGACCGGGGGTGTTTCTCTTATGCAGGGAATTACCGAGCTGGCTGAACACTACTTTGATAGCTCAGTACGGGTGGCCCAACCGGAATACCTGGGAGTAAAAAGCCCAATCTACTCTACAGCTGTAGGAATTATTCATTATGTCATTCGCAATCAGGGTAGCAGCGGATTTTACAGTAAGCAGGATGGCAAAGTGAGCTTTTTTGGTAACTTATGGAAAAGGGTAAAAACCTTCCTGGCTGATATTTGGGAGTAATCTTGCAGGTTCCGGCATCTATTTTTTGTGGTTTAATGTAAACGAAGGGGAGGTCTGGAAGCCATGATCGAATTTGAAATTGAAATGGAACTTTATGCTCAGATAAAAGTCATTGGTGTTGGGGGCGGAGGAAATAACGCCGTCAACAGGATGATCGCTGCAGGACTGAAAGGTGTGGACTTTATTTCTGTTAATACCGATGCGCAAGCCCTGGAACTGGCCAAAGCAGGTACCAAGCTTCAAATCGGCACAAAACTGACCAAAGGGTTGGGCTCTGGAGGCAATCCTGATATCGGCTGCCAGGCGGCAGAGGAAAGCAGGGAAGAGATTGAATCTGTTTTGAAAAGTTCCGATATGGTTTTTATCACTGCTGGCATGGGGGGAGGAACCGGCACCGGTGCTGCCCCTATTATTGCAGAAGCTGCCAAAAGCCTGGGTGCATTAACAGTGGGAGTGGTAACGCGTCCCTTTACTTTTGAAGGACGCAAACGGATGAACCAGGCAGAGGAAGGCATTAAGCAGATGAAAGAAAAAGTGGATACGTTGATTATTATCCCCAATGATAAGCTTCTGCAGGTAGTGGATAAGCGTACTCCCCTGGTCGAGGCTTTCCGGATCGCCGATGATGTTCTCAGGCAGGGTGTTCAGGGTATATCTGATCTGATTGCCATTCCTGGTCTGATCAATCTCGACTTTGCCGATGTGAGGACGATTATGCAGGAAACCGGGACTGCCTTGATGGGTGTGGGAAGTTCCAGTGGTGAAAACAGCGCCGTGGATGCGGCGAAAAATGCAATTTACAGCCCCTTACTGGAAACCTCAATAGATGGGGCCCGCGGTGTGCTGATTAATGTAACCGGGGGGAGCAATCTAAGCCTCTTTGAAGCCAATGAGGCGGCAGAAACCATTATAGATGCTGCTGATGATGATGCCAATATTATCTTTGGGGCTGTTATTGATGAAAATTTCCAGGAAGAAGCACGGGTTACTGTCATTGCCACCGGGTTTGACAAGGCTGCTCCAACTTCCCGGACGAAAGAAGAAGTGGCAGCGGAAGAACCCGTTAGCGATTCAGATATTGATATTCCGGCATTTCTAAGGCGGCGCCGTTCCAGCCAGTAATATACTGTTGGCGTTTTCGTTTTATTGACAACAATAGGGTTGATTCCCCAAAAGGCATGGTAAATACCGTGCCTTTTTTTATTTCCAAAGCCAGATTGTAACAAAATTTTAAAGGCCTGGCCTTTATAATGATAATTAGATGGAATCTTGATTTTGGTCCGCTGGTGGCAGGCAGGTGACCATTGTATGTACCTGGACCTGGTAATCATTTTGAACATTATTGTGAACACCTTTTTACTTGCCCTGACCGGTTTTATCGCTCGTCAAAGAACCACTTCCTTAAGGGTGCTGTCCGGCGGTATTCTGGGAGCCTCCTGCTTGCTTTTCTTATACGAGCCTGGGATTGTGCCGTTTGTGTCGGTGTTTCGCTTCCTGCTGCCATTTTTAATGCTTTGGGTTGCTTTCCGTCCCCGTTGTTGGGAACATTTTTTGTTGTTGTTTTTCGTTTTTACCCTGACCACCTTTCTCTTCGGTGGTATTATAATCTCCTTCAGCGCTGTAATTGCCCATTCCCAGCAAAATATTGCGGAAAGCAGCCTTTATGCCGTGCCGTCTGTACCATTTTTTATAATTGCCGCTTCCGGGCTTTACCTGTTCCTTCGCTTCCTGGTTTACCCACTGTTGTCCCGGCGGCTTCGTTTTCGCCTGCCTTCATCAACATTGGCACTGGAACTTGTTTTTCAAGGCAAAAAGAAAACGATGCATGCTTACCTGGATACAGGAAATATGCTCAAGGAACCCTTTACCGGCATGCCAGTAGCCGTGGCAGCGTATTCTGCGGTGCAGGATTTGCTGCCCCGAGGGGTTTGTGAACTTATCCGCCAATCCCCTGGTCTGGACTGGATGAAAATGGAGAATGTCTATAAACAGCTGGACCAACCGGAAATATTTACCTGGGTTCCTTACCATAGCATTGGTGGCAGTGGTTTCCTGCTGGCGTTCAAACCTGAACAGGTAAGTGTTTGGAATGGAACACAGTGGACCGCAGTGTCCAACACGCTGCTGGTTGCCATTAAAGAAAAGCCTGGTGTAGTTTCAGGAGAGGATTTTGAAATTCTTTTGCCTCTGGAAATATGGTTGCAAGTGGAGGCCGGGGAGTGTTGAACAAAATGGAAAAAATGAAACGTCGTTACTGGAATGTAAGGCTTAAGCTGCTTCATTTAACCCGAAAGTTTGGTTTAAGCTATGGGAAAATTATTTACTATGTCAGCAACAACAAAGCGTTGCCACCGCCACTTACACGGGAAGAGGAGTCTTCACTGCTGGAACAATTAAAGACAGGCGATGAGCAGGTTCGCACCTCATTAATCGAAAGGAACCTCCGGTTGGTAGTCTATATTGCAAGAAAGTTTGAAAATACGGGACTGGCAGTGGACGATCTGGTGTCTATTGGGACCATTGGACTGATTAAAGCGGTTAATACATTTGATCCTCATAAGAACATTAAGCTGGCCACTTACGCTTCAAAATGTATTGAAAATGAAATATTAATGTATTTGAGGCGGAACAACAAACTTAAAGCGGAAATATCTTTCGATGAACCCTTGAATGTGGACTGGGACGGAAACGAATTGCTCCTTTCTGATGTGCTGGGTACGGAAGATGATCTGGTTATTCGCAACCTTGAAGAGGAAGTGGATAGGAAACTTCTCTACATGGCTATTGACAAGCTTTCCGCCAGGGAAAAAAAGATTATGCAATTACGATTTGGTTTACACAACAGGCAGGAAAAAACACAGAAAGAAGTCGCTGAGCTGTTAGGTATTTCTCAGTCTTATATTTCCCGACTGGAAAAAAGAATCATCAAAAGGTTGAAAAAAGAGATAAAAAAAATGGAATAATAACATCTGGAATAAAAACAGATTTGGGAGGAAATAATTTAAATGTAAATAAAGTCAATGTTCAACAGGGAGAGGATCGATCAGTGAACAAGGTTGAAATATGTGGAGTGAATACTGCCAAACTTCCCGTGTTGACCAATAATGAGATGCGCCAGTTATTTGTTCAGGTTCAGGAGGGAAACAGCAAGGCCAGGGAAAAACTGATCAGTGGCAACTTAAGGCTGGTTTTGAGTGTCATCCAGCGTTTTCATAACCGGGGTGAGCTGGTAGATGACCTTTTCCAGGTAGGTTGTATCGGGTTAATTAAGGCGATCGACAATTTTGACCTGGAACAAAATGTCAAGTTTTCCACTTATGCAGTTCCGATGATTATCGGTGAAATCCGCCGCTATCTTCGTGATAACACTCCTGTAAGGGTAAGTCGTTCCCTGCGGGATATTGCCTACAAGGTTTTGCAGGTCAGGGATCACATGGCCCATAAAATGTCCCGAGAACCCAGCCTGGAAGAAATAGCCAGGGAACTGGATTTCAGCAGGGAAGAAATAATTCTGGCCCTGGATTCCATCCAGGAACCGGTTTCTTTATTTGAGCCTATCTATCATGACGGTGGAGATCCTATTTTTGTCATGGATCAAATAAGCGATGAAAAAAATTGCGATGAAAAATGGCTGGAAGTATTATCGATCAAAGATGCCTTACACCAGCTGAACGACAGGGAAAAGAACATTTTAATGCTGCGATTTTTTCGGGGCAAAACACAAATGGAGGTTGCTGAAGAAATAGGTATTTCCCAGGCCCAGGTATCCAGGCTGGAAAAATCAGCATTAACTCAAATTCGGAAAAATATTCAATGAAACCGTTTTTCTTTTCACGGCTGTCTCGGACAAAATAATTCTAACCGCTTGTAAAGGAGGGGATATAATGTGGAAGCAGCCCAGCAATAACAAAAAACCTGCAATGGCCATGCTGGTTGCTGCATGCTGCACCTTTCTCTTGCCCCCGGTTGTTGATCACAACGAGGCCGTGTTTGCTTATAACTTGCAAAATTTGGCCGGAATGACGCAGCTTGAACAGGTATTAACGGACCGGGAAGAAGAGAACTTAAGCCCAGGCACCGGGAACAGCATTGCTCCAAGAAGCAGGATGTAAAATATACTGGCAGAGATGAAACAAAGGTCAAGCAAGACAACAAAGACAAGAAAGTGGACAGAAAAAGATAGAGTGTGATAACGCCGGGTTCCCGGCGAGTTTTATTGTTGGGCCTATGCATGGTCTTGGATTTGTAATATAATGAAGGAAGATAAAACCTGGGAAAACCGGGAAAGAGGAGGCGCAGTTATGGCTCGAATCAACGATCTTAGAGACAGGGATGTTGTAAATGTCAATGATGGCAAAAGATTGGGTGTTATCAGTGACGTCGACCTGGATATAGAAAATGGTACGGTAAAAGCAATTGTCATTCCGGGGGCCGGTGGCTTCATGGGGGTGCTGGGTAAAAAGGCAGACCTGGTTATCCCCTGGGATAAGATTGTAAAAGTAGGTGTGGATACAATTTTGGTAGACTATCCCGTGGAAACAGAAGAGGCATAACTGGACACTGACCGTACGGTTGTTATATAATGAAATTACTTGAGTAAGAGAGGGAGAAGAGGAGGGCTGCGACATGATGAGATGTCCTTATTGTGGTGAATATGAAAGCAAAGCAGTAGATACTCGTTCTTATGATGAAGGCGAATCCATCCGTAGGCGCCGGGAATGTTTGCAGTGCGGGAAACATTTTACCACCTTTGAAAAAATGGAAGAGGTTCCGATTTTTGTCATGAAACGGGATGGGTTTAAACAAATTTTTGACCGCAATAAAATTATGGAAGGCTTAATCAGGGCCGGTGAAAAGCGCCAGATTTCCATGCAGACGTTCCAAAATATCGTTGATGAAGTTGAAAGAGAACTGAGAAATGAAGAGATCCAGGAGATTAATTCGGAAGTGATCGGCAACATGGTCCTGGATAAACTGCTTCAAATTGACGAAGTTGCCTATGTTCGTTACGCATCGGTATTCCATCGCTACCAGGATATCGAAGAATTTAAAGAGGAGCTGGATAAGGTCATATCAATGCGCAAGCAAAGCCCTGGTTCCGAGTAAATGACTTTCTGGGCAAAGACTGCTAACAAGCCTGTTTGTTTTCCAACAAAAATGATTATTTAAAGTAAAAAGCTATCTGGCAAAGAAAAGGTGATCACTTGACAGAAGAAACCTTCCCTTTCAGGGAAATTAAAAAAAGGGATGGACGAATTGTCGAGTTTTGTCCTGACAAGATAACCCAGGCGATCTTCAAAGCAGCCCGGGCAGTCGGTGGGGAGGATTATGAACTGGCTGAACATCTGACCGGAGAAGTTATTTCATTCTTAGACGGGAATAAGATACCGGGATTAATTCCGACAGTTGAAGAGATTCAAGATGCAGTGGAAAAAGTGCTGATCGAGCGGGGACATGCTCGAACCGCAAAAGCGTACATTTTATACCGGGATAAAAGAACCCGCATCCGGGATGCAAAATCTGAGTTAATGGATGTGGTAAAAGATATCTTGCTGGAAGGCAGCAGGGAGCAGGGCCTGGAAACGGATTATAGCCATTCTCCGGCCCAGAAAATGCAGCAAATCGCAATTACTGCCAGTCGAAAATACTACCTTGATAATTTGCTTCCAGAAGATTTGGCCAGCGCTCATAATACCGGACAATTGTACATACATGACCTGGGCTATTACAGCAAGACTGTAGATAGCTTCCAACTGCATTTCTCCGAAAAAACAGCCCTGGATTTCGGTGTTAATAACCAGGATATTTCTGCATCTGGTGAGCTTTTTGCAGCTTTGTTCAACTTGGCTGCGGTCATTCAGAAAGGGAATAATGATATTTTCGGTGAACTATCTCTTCCTGCTTTTGATCAAAACCTGGGGGAAATAATACGTAAGTTTGGGAAAAAGCCAGGACGGGGAGAAATAGCTGGGGCGATTAAAGGCTTCTTATCTTACCTGCGTGAACTTCCTTCTCCTGGTGATGGGAATCCCATGAAATGCAGTATCCAGGTGGGTCTTGACTCCTCAGAGGAAGGCAGGGAAGTTTCCCGTGCCATGCTGCAAAACCTGAAAAACTGTACACTTCTCCCTGGACACTGGCCTCGCTTTTTGTTTTTATTAAAACGGGAAGTAAATTGTTTAAACAATACTCCTAATTACGATCTTTTGTCCATGGCCCTGAAGGCAGCCCGGGCCAACGGCATTTCTTTTGTTTTCCTGGATAATGAGCGAGAAAAAAGTGAAGGCGATGATTTTCCCCTCTACTTTAGCAGTGGGTTTCGTTTATGGGAAAACCGGCAAGGACGGGTTGGAGGTCACAGAAGAGGTAATATTGCCACTGTAACCCTGAACTTGCCCCGTCTGGCAATGTCTGCGGGGGATAAAGCCTTATTCTTTATTGAATTGGACCGACTGCTGCGACAGGGTGTCCGGCAGTTGTTAAACCGCTACGAAGTGCTGGCTGTATTAAAGCGCCGGGATCTTCCCTTCTTGATGGGTGAAAAGATGTACCTGGGCAGTGAAAAGCTTAAGTCATCGGAACCCATCCAGGATGCGTTAAAAAATGGTTTGTTGACTATAAATTTTACAGGCATTCCAGAAACGGTCCGGGTTTTGCTCGGCGATAAATCGAGGGATCATGATCAGGTCGTTGGTCTGGTGGAAGAAATAATCCAGCATATGAAACGCCGGGTAGAGATGTTTACCCGTGAATTTGACCTGAACATTGGTTTAAGTGGTGCTATAACTGCTCCCCATCTCAAGCACTTTACAGAAATTGACCGCCGGGAGTTTGGGCTGGTGCGGGGAGTGACAGATCGCGAACTTTACAGCCCTTCTTTTTTCCTTTTTCAAGAAGATGAAGGTTTGCAGCATAAGATTGAGCTGGAAAGCCTATTGCAACAAAATTGCTCCGCGGGATATTCCAGCCGCTTGTATTTACTGCCTGGAACGGAACCGGCAGGTGCTGAAGAAATGCTCTTAAGGTTACAAGAAGCAGGGATTGGGCATATTAGCGTTCATACCTTAAACAGGGGTATGGTTTAATGAGGGAAGCTTTAACAAAAAATGAGCAGGGAAAAATCATTTACCTCTCTTTTCCGCAATGGGAACATCGGGGAGACCTGGGCCACGGTTTTTCCACACGTCAAGGCGGAGTGAGTTCCGGTCCTTTCGAGTCACTAAACCTGGGTTTCAAAGGAGGAGATGATCCTCTTGCCGTTGCCAGGAATCGCTCTCTTTTTTTAAGCGTTTGGGGCAAAGAAGAAAACCAGTTAGTTAGTGGTGAACAGATTCACGGGGCAAATGTATTTGTTGTTGACCATGACTATTTGAACTCAGGATCCCGGGTCGTTCCTTCTACAGACGCCTTTGTAACTGCGGAGAAGAAAGTGCTGCTGGGAGCTTATTCAGCAGACTGTCAGCTGGTCCTTTTTTTTGACCCCTTCGGACCAGTCATCGGTATAGCTCATGCGGGCTGGAGAGGGACCTTACAGGGAATCGTTGCCAGCGTCGTAGAGGTTATGGAAAGTAATTACAACAGCAACAGGCACCATCTTCAGTGTCTGTTCGGGCCCTGCATCAAGCCCTGCTGCTTTGAAATCGGGGAAGAAGTGGAAAACGGTGCAGCTGCTACTTCCTGGTCAGCACAGGTGGTTTTCCTGCCTGGCCCGAAAAGACAGCACCTGGATCTAACTGCCACAAACCGCAACATCTTAACAGCGGCCGGAGTCCAGGAAAGTCACATTTATGCTAGCCAGCTCTGTACCTGCTGTAAGCCGGGGCTTTTTTATTCTTACAGGAGGTCTAAGGGCGGTCCAACCGGCAGCATGATGGGAATAATTTATTTGGCTTGAAGGTAAGGGTGATGAAATGAAGCGGAAACAAAAGAAAAGCCATTTAAAAGTCATTCCCGGGGCTGGAACAAACCCACAAAAAAATATTACTGCCGGGCTAACCAGGCAGCCCTTGCACCTTTTGCTGCTTGTCCTGGCCTTTTTATTGCTGGCTCAAATCCTGGTCGGCTGGGTCTGGGTCTCTATCAGCCGCTCAGCCATAAAAACTGACCTGGTTAGTGAAGGGACATATGAAAAAAGAATCAACAGTTCGGGACTGATAACATTCCAGGAACGGGTTGTGCTTGCCCCCATGGCCGGTTTTGTTTATTATAATGTTGATACCGGAGAAAGAGTTCCTGTAGGAAATAATATCGCCAGTATTTCTGAATTTCCAATGGAAGGGCAGGCCAGTGAGAGCCTGGATGAAGAACAGCGGAATACATACTTCCAGCAGTTTAAAAACTGGTTGTTTGATACCGAAGACAGTGATCTGGAAAACTATGCTCACCTGTTCCCGGGAAGAGAGGCTGTAAGACTTAATTCGCCCCATGCGGGCTTAGTATGCCTGACAATCGACGGTTGGGAAGATTATGGACCGGATTCAGAGTTTATCTACCTCACAGAAGAAGAGTTTGAACAGCAGGTGAAAGAATATCAGGTCATGTATTCCGGTAAGCGGGTCAGTCGCAATATGCCGGTACTGCGGATTATTGATAACTACTCCTGGTATTACAGTACCCTTTTGCCTGCAGAATACGGCAAAAAAATTACTGAACATTATACCTCGACGCTGTATTTTGATTTCAAGCAGGACAAGCCTGCAAAAAGCCAGGTCGTTGAGGTAAAACAAACCTCAGGACAAGATTACGAGGTTACCTGGCGCATTAATAGCAAAGTAGGGGATTACTACAGGCAAAGATGGACAGGGGCCGAGATTGTCTACAATAAACTGGAAGGGATACTTCTGCCCAAGGAAGCTTTCTGGGAGAAAGAAGGTACTGAAGGAACATTTATAATCGACCATGGGAGAGTTCAGTTCCAGGAAGTTGATGTGGTGGCGGAAAAAGAAGAGCACTACCTGGTTGAAGGCATATCCCCTTATGACAGAGTTGTCCTGAATCCATCCAGGGTCCGGGAGGGGCAGCGTTTCTACCAGTAATCTGCCAGCAATTAAAAAGGAGTTCGTGGGGGTTTCAAGATAAAGTCAATACCTTGACAAATGATAACCTGGGAGTGAAGTAAAAGGTGACCATGCAGGAAAACCTGGACACAATCAGGATGCGGCTTCAACGGGCTGCTGTTCGTATGGACAGGAACTGGGAAGACATCACATTGATAGCTGTATCCAAAACCGTTTCCCCGGAAGCTATCGGGGAAGCCTGGAACTTGGGGCTCAAACATTTTGCTGAAAACCGGGTCCAGGAGGCACTGCCAAAAATCTCATCTCTTCCTGCAGATATCTGCTGGCACTTTGTTGGACATTTGCAGACCAATAAAGTAAGACAGGCAGTGGAGCAGTTCCAGCTAATCCAGTCTGTAGACCGGATGAAGTTGGCCCGAGAAGTGCAAAAAGAAGGGGAAAAGCAGGGACGGGCTTTTGACGTGCTGCTGCAGGTAAATATTGGCGATGAAGGAAGTAAATCGGGATGCCATCCTTCAGCAGTTAACGAGATGCTCAAGGAAATGGCCGAACTGCCTAATATAAAAGTGCTCGGCTTGATGACAATTGCACCCTATCTCCCGGATCCGGAAGAGGTTCGGCCGTATTTTCAAAGAATGAAAGAGATGTTTGACAGTATCAATATTTGCGGGGTGGAAATGAAATACCTTTCTATGGGCATGACCCATGATTTTGAAGTTGCCGTAGAAGAAGGGTCCAACATGATTCGCCTGGGAACGGCACTTTTTGGCAAGCGCCCTTACTAGCCGAAAAATTACTGTTAAAGGAGGGCAGGTCTGTGCGTCTTTGGGAACGGTTTTTACATGCCCTGGGGTTAATTGAAGTTGATGCGGGGGTTGACGGCGAAGAAGGTTATGAGGACAAACATTCAAATAAAAAAAGCAACGTGGTCCGATTTCAGCCGCCGGAAGAGCAGTACAAGCTTGTTGTCAGCAAGCCAACGGGTTTTTCCGAAGTTGAGGATACGGCAGGTCACTTGAAAGGAAGGCGGCCTGTGGTAGTTAACCTGGAAAATCTCGATGCTGCAGAAGCCCGGCGGACGGTTGACTTTTTAAGCGGGGTCGTATTTGCTTTAAACGGAACGTCTCAAAAAATCAGCAATCATATTTTCGTTTTTGCACCTTCAGGAATTTCTTTGAGTTCAGAAATAAAATCCCGCCTGGCCAGGCAGGATGATCGCGTTACAGATATGGACCCTTATTTTAAAGACAAATAACAATTACTCAGAATAATGACGAATAGGACAGCTTGGCTTGTCTGAAGTGAACCTAAACCGGTGGGTCCGGCATACGCTAACGCTGCCATTTACATACTAACCGCCACGGCCCTTGCGGGCCACAACAGGGGACGAAAATGGGTTTCCAAAACCGCTTTCCGCCTGGATGAGGTCCGTTTTCCCTGTAACGGCGACTTTGTCAAGCGGCTATAAGTGCTTGGCGAAGTGAAAGCACAGGAGCCGGCCCGGCGGGCATGGACACCCGCCGCCTGCAACCGTGGCAGGAAGTCTAAGTTTGCAGGTCGGCCGGCGGAAGCTTGAACTGAGCCTTAGCGCTTTGCCGCGAAGATAACCGGAGTTGATACCGGGAAAC
>Ga0207421_10002264_pt1 | contig 24024 bp, 18 predicted proteins | sample SodLakKL_010_SED_4_FD_187542 | JGI IMG/M metagenome (GOLD analysis project Ga0207421, IMG submission 187542) | Alkaline sediment microbial communities from Lake Tanatar, Kulunda Steppe, Russia - 8KL_010_SED (SPAdes) (version 2) | ecosystem: Environmental > Aquatic > Non-marine Saline and... | reverse complement strand
CTGGCGTCGGTGCTCGGTGCGGCGATCGACGCGGGGTGGACCAAGGTCCAGCTGCCCAGTTGGCGCCGGCAGGTGGACGAACGTTGGCTGACCACTTACCGGGGATGGGTCTACGGCGCCGGGTACGGCCTGCAGTTGGGTATCGCGGTCGTCACCATCGTCACCTCGGCGGTGACCTACGCGGCGCTCCTGGCGGCCCTCCTGGTCGGCAGCGTGCAGGCGGGAGCGGCGATCGGAGCGACCTTCGGGATCGTGCGAGCCCTGCCGCTGCTGCTGACGGCCCCGGTGCGTTCCCCGCAGCGGCTGCAGCGGCTGCACGTCGGTCTCGCGACCGCGGCACGGCCGGTCGCGCAGGTCACGGTCGCCGCCCAACTGGGGGCGGCCGCGCTCGCCGTGATGCTGGGGGTCTGATGGTGCCCACGATGGCAACGGCCAGGGAGGTCGAGGTGGACGGATGCGTCTGAACGGTCACGGGCTGTCGGCTGACCTGCCCCGTGGGTGGGAGGGAACGATCTCACTCGATCGCTCCGACGAGGCCCTGACCCTGGCCGGGATGGGCGGCAGCCTGCGCCCCGTCGCGCATCTGGCCACCTTCCCGCTGCCCGGGGGCCGGGGAGATTTCGGCAGCGGTGCGGTCGAACTCATGCGCACTGAGGATGTCTTCGTGGCGCTGGTGGAGTACGCGGAGGAAGAGGCCGACACGCCGCTGTTCGCGCGTCAGGGCATGCCGCGTCACCTCGATCCCCGACGGTTCAGCAACCGGTCGCTGCAACGCGGGATCGCTGGGCAGGTCGGGTGGCAGGTGTTCTTCACCGAGGCTGGTCGGGCGTTCTGCCTCTACGTCGTGCTCGGTGACGGTGAGGACGTCCACCTGCTGGTGCGCAAGGTGGAGCAGGTCCTCACCGATGTCCGCATCGAGCCGCGATCATGACGACCACCGCGCCCCTGTCCAGACCGTCGGCCACGTCGGGCACGTCGGCACCACGAGCACGTCAGAGCCTGACCCACCGTGCCGTCGACGGCCTGGCGCGATGGGTCGCTCCGCAGGCGTTCTCGCGACGCAGCTTCCTCGTGCGGGCGGCCATCGTCGGATCGGTCCTGACGATCGCGCCGCTGCGGTGGGCGCTGCGCCCGACGAGCGCCTATGCCTCGATCTGTGGGGAGGGTGCATCCTGCGGGGGTGGCTGGACGGCCTTCTGCTGCACGATCAATGAGGGTGCCAATACGTGCCCGCCGGGTTCCTACGTCGCCGGCTGGTGGAAGATCGACCGTTCGCCGTTCTGTCAGGGATCGGCGCGCTACATCGTCGACTGCAACCGGACGCCGGGCGAGACCTGCCGGTGTCGTTGCGCGACCGGCTCCTGTGATCAACGACGGGTCTGTTGCAACAACTTCCGGTACGGCCAGTGCAACACGCAGGTGCCGGGCGTGACCGAGGTCGTCTGCCGGGTCGTGATCTGCACGACCCCCTGGACGTGGGATCCAGCCTGTGGGACCACGGTTCGGACCGACAACCGGACGGTGACCCACAACGCTCCCTGCCTGCCGGGAACCAACGCCACGGCAATCGATCTGCGCTACCAGGATCTCGGTCTGGTGGGCTCCGAGCTCGGTGCTCCGACCGCTGCGGAGGCCACCGGCCCTCGTGGTGGTGCGTGGCGACGGTTCGAGAACGGGGTCATCACCTGGCGCGAGGCCGTGGGGACCCACGTGCTGACTGGCGCGATCGCGCGCGAGTACGTCGAACTGAACGGCCCGGGTGGTGCACTCGGCTACCCGACGAGCGAGCACGGATCCGTCGTCGGTGGACCCGGAGTGATCGCGACCTTCGAACGGGGCATCGTGATCGCCCGTGACGGTGTCGCGGCAGCCGTGTTCGGGCCGGCCGCCGACCTCTTCGCGGAACTCGGTGGTCCCGCCGGAGTGCTCGGCTATCCGACCGCGAGCACCCAGCCGGTCGGCGATGGCCGTGGTGGCGTGACGAGGTTCGAGAACGGCGCGATCTACACCTCCGGTGCGGGTGCCGCGGCCCTGTTCGGCGCGCTCCTCGAGCGGTACGAGCACCTCGGCGGGCCGGCGGACAGTGCGCTCGGCTACCCCGTCGGAGACACGACCGGGATGCAGGTGCGGTTCGAGCATGGGCTGCTCGTGATCGTGGGTGACCAGGTCCGTGTCCTGCGCGGTGCGATCGCCAGGAGGTTCCTCGCCGAAGGAGGGATCGACGGTCCGTGGGGACCTCCGACCGGTGACCAGCAGGACGTGGGGGTCGTGGCGCGCGCGGAGTTCGCGTCGCGCACCGTGTTCGCACGTCCGGGAGCCGCCGCGTGGGCGCTCACCGACCCGGTCCTCAGGCACTACCTCGACGTCGGTGGACCGGGGGGCGAGCTTGGCGCACCCACCTCGGACAGTTTCCGGACGCGTTCCGGCCAGCACCGTGCTTCGTTCGAAGGAGGCGCCATCGAGGTGTCGCCGGTTCGCGACGAGGCACGGATACTCACGCCACGGTCGACACGTTCGGCCACGGAGGTCCAGCGATGATCGTGCTGTGTGACCCCGGACCGGCCGGCCACGATGCCGTGGAACGGACGTTGAACCAAGGAGGTCGGCCATGAGCCGCCGTTCGAACCGCCCCTGGGTGATGCTCGCCCTCCTCGCGGCCATCATCATCGCTGCTCCGGCCGCAGCCACGGACCGGTTCGGTGATGTCGCGTCCGACTCGGTGCACCACGACGCCGTGTCGGAACTGTCCGACGCCGGCGTGACCGCTGGGTGCGCGGACGGCCGCTACTGCCCACGTGACCCGGTCCTGCGCGAGCAGATGGCGTCGTTCCTGGTTCGGGGCCTCCCGCGCGCCACGGCGAACGACAGCGTCGCGTCGTTGACATCCGAAAACGACTTCAGTGGTGCCCCCGCATCCGTCACGGTGCAGGCGACCGGCACCGCGGGTGGTGAGGGCATGGTCAGCCTCCAGGGGACTGTGTCCGTCCTGGCCGAGGGCAGCGTCGTGTCCTGTCCCTGTGAGGTCGAAGCCTTCATCTACCGCGACAGCGACGACGCGCAGGGTCCGTCGATGTGGGCCCAACTCCCCGGTGAGGCGACGGGAAGTGGGCGTGCCGTGGTGTCCGTCCCGGTGTCCTGGGCGACGACGATCCCGAGCGGCTCGACCGAGACCTTCCGGCTGGCCGTGCTGATCAACGACGGCCAACCCATGGAGGTGACCGCCCAGGGGACGTTGACAGCGATCACCACGCCTCTGTCGTGACCGGACCATCGTGATCGGACCGCCGAGGTGATGCTCTACGCCCTGGCGGTCGTCGTGATGCTGATCGGCATGATCGGCATCCTGGTTCCCGTGCTACCGGGGCTGTTGCTGGTCTGGATCGCCACCGTCGGCACGGTTCTGGTGCAGGGCACCGATCTCGCCGGCTGGACGGTCGCGTTGCTGCTCACCTGCCTGTTCGCCGCCGGCACCGCCGCGACCATCCTGCTGCCGGCCCGGGAGGGGCGGCAGGGGGGCGCGCCGACCTCGGCGTTCGTGCTCGCGGGTGTCGGTGCCGTGGTCGGTTTCTTCGTGCTGCCGGTCCTCGGAATCATCGTCGGTGCGCTGTTCGGTCTGTTCGTCGGTGAGCGACGACGGCTCGGTGACAACCGCGAAGCGGTTGCCGCTACCGGCCGGGTCCTGCGGGCCTACGGGATCGGCGTGCTGCTCGAGGCCCTCATCGGGGTCACCATGATCATGACCTGGGCGATCACGATCCTGCTCCGCGCCTGATCGTCGTCACAGCGACCGGGGTCAGACGGGTGCACCGCCGCCCTTGGCGCGCTTCGCGGTCCGTCCGCGCACGGTGGCGGCCAGTTCGACCTTGCGGAGTCGCACGGCGCCGGGCGTGACCTCGACCGCTTCGTCCTCGCGGATGAACTCCAGTGCCTGGTCCAACGACATCGCCCGCGGCGGGGCCAACCGCACCAGCTCGTCGCCGGTCGCCGACCGCACGTTGCTGAGCTTCTTCTCCTTGGCCGGATTCACGTCCATGTCCTCCGACCGGGAGTTCTCGCCGACGATCATCCCCTCGTAGACCTCGACCCCGGGTGAGATGAACAGCTGCCCGCGCTCCTGGAGGTTGAGCAGCGCGAACTGGGTCGCGGCACCCGAACGATCGGCGACCAGCGACCCGTTGGGCCGCGTGCGCAGCTCACCCTGCCAGGGCTCGTAGCCGTCGAAGACGTGGTGCAGGATGCCGGTCCCTCGGGTCTCGGTGAGGAACTCGGTGCGCAACCCGATCAGGCCACGAGCCGGGACGCGGTAGTCCATCCGGACCCAGCCGGAACTGCTGCCGGCGGTTCCCCCGGTCGAGGAGGCGAGCATCCGCTCCATGCGTCCCTTACGCAGCCCCAGCAGCTGTGTCACGACCCCCACGTAGTCCTGCGGCACGTCGATCGACAGACGCTCGAACGGCTCGTGCAGACTGCCGTCGATCTCCTTGGTGACGACCTGCGGCTTGCCGACCGTCAGCTCGAAGCCCTCCCGTCGTAGGTTCTCGACGAGGATCGCCAACTGCAGTTCGCCGCGCCCCTGCACCTCCCAGGTGTCCGGACGCTCCGTCGGGAGCACCCGCAGGCTGACGTTGCCGATCAGCTCCGACTTCAGTCGGCTCTCGATCTGACGGGCGGTCAGCTTGGTGCCGTCCCGACCCGCCAGGGGCGAGGTGTTCACCCCGAGGGTCATGCCAAGGGATGGTTCGTCGACCGTCAGCACCGGCAGGGGACGGGGGTCGTTGACGTCCGCGAGCGTCTCGCCGATGGTCACGTCGGCGATCCCCGCGACGGCCATCAGATCGCCCGGACCCGCTGATTCGGCCGGTACCCGGTCAAGGGCTTCGGTCAGGTAGAGCTCACTGAGCTTCACGGACTCGATGGTGCCGTCGGCACGGCACCAGGCGACGGTCTGGCCCCGATTGATGGTCCCGTGCTGGATCCGGCACATCGCCAGCCGCCCGAGGTAGGGCGATGCATCGAGGTTGGTCACCATCGCCTGGAAGGGGTGATCGGGATCGTAGGTCGGGGCGGGGACGTGCTCGAGGATGGTGTCGAACAGGGGGCGCAGATCCGTGCCGGGTTCGTCCAGATCCAAGGTCGCGGTGCCGCTCAGCGCGTTGGTGTAGAGGATCGGCAGGTCGACCTGGGTGTCGTCGGCGCCGAGTTCGATCAGCAGGTCGTAGGTGTCGTTGACGATCTCGTCGATCCGCGCGTCGGGGCGGTCGATCTTGTTGACGACGACGAGCACGGGCAGGTTGCTCTCGAGCGCCTTGCGCAGCACGAAACGGGTCTGGGGGAGCGGCCCCTCGGAGGAGTCCACGAGCAGCAGCGCGGCGTCGACCATCGCCAGTGCCCGCTCGACCTCGCCACCGAAGTCGGCGTGCCCCGGCGTGTCGACCACGTTGACCGTGACATCGCCGTCGTCGGAGGGGACCACCACCGCCGTGTTCTTCGCGAGGATGGTGATCCCGCGCTCACGTTCGATGTCGTTGGAGTCCATCACCCGTTCGTCGACATCCTGGTTGGCCCGGAAGGCGCCGGATTGCCACAACATGGCGTCGACCAGGGTTGTCTTGCCGTGGTCGACGTGGGCGATGATGGCGATGTTGCGCAGGTCAGAACGAAGAGCCACGGCAGGATCCGAGCGGGAGAGTGGGAGGTGGTGAACCGTCCGAGCCTACTGCCAGACGGCTCATGCGCCCGCGCTGACCTCGGGGAGTGAGCGGGCGACGACCACGCCGACGAGTCCGAGGACCGCGAGGAACAACAGGGCGGCGGCCGGTCCGAGGAGCGCGATGGCCGAACTCACGGCGCCCGCGACGAGCAGCAGGACGCCCATCGCGCTATTGGACACCGCCACGTAGTTGGTGCGTTGGTTGCCCTCGGCCAGGTCGACGATGAAGGTCTTGCGCCCGACCCGCACCCCGGTGTGGCTCAGGGCCAGCAGGAGGTAGGTCGCCGGATGGAGCAGGGCGAACTCACCGACCCCGTCCATCTGGAGCAGCGCGAGGTAGATGAGGACGACGATCGATGCGGCCCCGGCCGCCAACGACATCGTCAGACGGCTCGACCGGTCGGCGAACCGGCCCCACAGGCGTCCCCCGACCAGGGCGGCCACCCCACTGGAGATCACGAACGGTCCGAGGCCCTGCAGGCCGGCGTTGCCCTGTTGCGTGGCCAGGGTCACGATGAACGGTGGCGACAGCGCCGAGACCAGCAGCAGCGTCCGTGCCAGGACGAACCGCCGGAACGGTGCATCGTCACGTAGGAGTTCCCATGCGTCCGCGAGCGGACGAGACCGCTCACCGTCGTCCTGCTCGCCAGGAGCCTCCTCGATCCGGGCGTAGATCGCCCCAGCGGCCACCCAGGCGAGGGCTGCACAACCGAGCAGGATGGCCAACGTGGAGGTCCCGGCATCCTCGCCCCCGAACAGGCGCAGGCCGAGCCCCACGGTGATCGCCACGGCCCCCGATGCCACGGTCGCGGTCCCGGTCACCCGGCCACGGGCGCCCTTGGGGATGGTCCGACCGAGGACGTCCTTGGAGGCCAGGGACGACAGCGACCGGGCCAGTGCGAAGACCGCCAGCGCCGCCAGGATCCCCCACCCGGCGACGCTCCCGTCGGCCAGGAGAGCGAAACCGGTCATCACACCGACGGCGACCGCCTGGCCGCCCGCCCCCATGACCCAGAGCCACTTGCGGATCGCGCGCCGGCGCACCATGGGTGCGAGGCTCGCCTGCGGCAGCATGGACCCCGACTCCCGGATCGGGACCAGCAGGCCGGTCAGCGCCGCGGGCGCGCCCACGCTGGCCAGCAGCCAGGGGAGCACGGTCTTCGCGTCGACGATCAGGTCGCCGGCCTTCTGCAACGCCATGGCGGCCACCTGCCTGGCGGCGTTGCCGGGAACCTCGTCCGCCACCGATGGCGGCAACTCCTCGAGCAGGGAGTCGTCGGTGTCGAACAGGAACTCGAGAACACGATCGGTCGCCACGGGGCCTCCTCGATGGACCTACATCGACCCGACGCCCGGGCGGACCGTCAGGAAGCGACTACGATACGCGCTTCGTCGGTGGCCCCCGGGGAGGACTGAACGTCCAGAACCGATGGTGCGCCGGGTATCGTGTGCGACATGAGCGAACGCCCCGTCCTGCAGCGCTCGCTGAACACCCAACGAGCCCTGACCGCCCCCCGCCCGCGCCTGCGTGGAACCTCCCACCTGCTCGCGGCCGTCCTGAGCCTGCCCATCGGGGTGGCCTGGTGGCTCTCGGTCGATGCCGGTCTTCCCCGTGTGGCCGTCGGCGCCTTCCTGGTCGGGATCACGGCGATGTTCAGCTTGAGCGCGCTGCTCCACCTGCGTCGATGGTCGGCCGGCACCTACGAGGTGCTGCACCGGCTGGACCACACCGGGATCTACCTCGCGATCGGTGGGACCGGCGTGGCGATCGCGACGGTCGGTCTCCAGGGGGTTCCGCGGCTGGTGCTGCTGGGGGTCTCCGTCGTGGGGGTGTCGATCGGCATCCTGGTCGAGTGGCTGCCGTTCGCCCCGCCTCGGGGCTTCTCGAACACCGTCTACATCACGCTCGGGTGGGTGCCGATCATCCTGCTGCCATGGCTGTGGATGACCGCGGGACCCGTCACCGTGGCCCTGCTGCTCGCGGGAGGAGTGCTCTACACGTCGGGGGCCATCATGCTGGCGCAGCAGCGTCCGGATCCGTTGCCCAGGTGGTTCGGCTACCACGAACTGTGGCACCTGTTCGTCATCGTGGCGGTGGTCATCCACGGCGTCATGATCGCCCGGTTGGCCTGACGGTGCTCTCACCACGTCGCCTCCAGGTCCCGGCCGCCTTCACGGCGCCTGCTCTCGATGAGGTGACGGGTCTGGAGGTGATGCCAGGTCGGACCGAGAACCGTCGCTCTGCGCTGTACGACACAGAGGAGTTGGACCTGACGCGCTGGGGCGCCCGCATCGAGCACGACACCCAGCGGGGGTGGCGCATCGAGATTCCCAGGGTCGCGTCCATCGATCGGCAGGTCCGGGTGCTGCCCGGAGGTGCCTCCGTTCCCGCCCAGGTCCGACGGACGGTCCGGGCACTGACCGGGGGCCGGCGGCTCCGACGGCTCGTGCGCCTGGATGTCCACGCGGTGATCACACTGCTGGTGGCGTCGGGCCAGGACGAACCCGTGCTCCTGATCGCCGACGAAGAGGTCTCGGTCACGGAGGGTCGGCGCCTGGTGGCGCGCTTCCGGGAGCAGGTCATCCGCCCCGGAAGCGGTGCGACGCAGGCCCGATTGGACGCTGTCGAGGCCCGGCTGTGTGAGGCCGGTGCCGTACCACTGGGCCCGGGCTCCTCGAGATTGCTCGACGTGCTCGGGCCACGCGCATCCTCGCCACCGGCGGTCACGGCCGGCGACGACCCCGAACCCGGGGACAGCCTGTCCGAAGTGGTCGGTTCGCGGCTGCGTCGGACGCTCCATGCGCTGTTCCTGCTTGACGCGCATGTCCGGCTGCACGGACAGGAGCAGGCGGTCGCAGCGTACGCCGCCGAGCTGCGCTACCTCCGTGCGGGCCTGAAGGTGTGGGACGAGCTGCCCCAGACGCCGGCCGTCGAAGCGACCCTGGACACCCTCAGCGAGCTGCAGCAGGTGGCTGACGACGTTGTCGCGGTGGATGCGCGTCTCGTGCGCATCAGCGGAGCAGCGGCTCGAGTGGGCCTCGATCCCGCGCGCAGCCGGCCTCTCGAAGGACGCATCGAGCGTGATCGGGTTGGGGCCGCCAAGGCGTTACTCGGGCGGATGGATCGGCCAGATGCACAGCAGGCGTTCGATACCGTCGGACCCTTGACCCGCCTCCCCTCGTCCCCGCGTGACTCCTTGCCGGCCCCGGCCGCGGACGGGGCGGCACAGCGGCGTTGGACCCTGCTCCGGGATGAGGGCGAGGCAGGCCTGACCGGGCAACCGTCCGACCAACGTGACCTACTGCTTGCGGAGCTCGGGGTGTTGTGTGACGCGGTCGGGGATACGACCGATGGCGCGTCGGTGAAGCGGTTCAGGAAGCGACTCGCACGGCACCGGGACGCTCTGGCACGCGCTGCGCAGTCACAGGACACGGTGACCTGGCTGCGATCAACCGCGGTGACGGGACTCGGTGCCGAAGAAGCCTTCGATGCCGGTCAGCTCGCCGGAGTCGAACGCCTGGCAGCCGTCGAGGCCGTCACGCAGGTGGCGACGACCTGGAAGCGGCTCGGGCGTCCGAAAGCCACGCGGTGGCTCGGGGAGTGATGGTCCTGCGTCGCAGCCGGGTCGGTCAGTTGCGCAGTGCCTGCCGGCGAGCTTCCCGGTCGAGGTAGTCGGACAGCCGCGTGTGCAGCTTGGCTGCCGTCAACTCGGCCTGCGGGTGGTGTCCGGGGCTCCGGGCGATCCACAATGGTCGAAGGTCGCCCTCCCAGGTGCTGGTGTTGTCGATCTCGATGGTCCAGCCAGGGAACTCGTTCTGCAACCAGTCGACAGCCACGGACACCCCCTCGGCGTCGGCCGGAGCCGTTGCGTGCGCCGTCTCGTGCTGGGTCGTCGCTTCGGTGGTGTCGTTCATGGAGGCCTCCGAGGGAGCGGGTGGAGGGAATGGGTGGCGAGTTGTGTCTTGTTGGTAGAACGCGCCGTGCGGAACAGGCTATTCCGTGTTGGCGGCCTGTCACGCATCCGCCCGACTGGTCGGCAGTCCGTGAGGACCAGCGCGTGCCTGTACCCGTGGGTTCGGTGCATCGGTCGGTACGGATGGCGGATGTCGGGTCTCGCCGTGAGGGCCCGGACGAACCAGCGATCGGCCTCGAACGGATAGGCTCAGGGGTTCGCCGTGTCAGGAGTTCGTGTGGTCGTTCGGTCGCAGATGACGTTCGTTCCCGGCACGCTTGTGCCTGCCGGAGGCGTTCTGTCGCTCTGGATCGATCAGGCACGGACCGACGGAGCGCTGCAGGACGCCGTCGCCGGGCTCGATCTCCCCGCGGGAACGACGACGAGCCTGCCGACCATCCGATCGGTCGATGGTGAGATCGAGACCTGCGTCGTCCCGGCGCAGGAGATCGCGATCCTCCCGGCCGTCCGCACGCTCGCGACGTTGCCGCCCGGGCCGGACTGGCCCGGCTGGTCACGCCCGAGCCCGTCGGTCCTGGCGTGGAGCGTCGCCTCCAAGCTGGCGCTCGAACTGGTGGCCGCGGGACGGTTGCTCCCCATGCTGCGCCCGGGCGCGGACCCGACCGAGGCCGTCGCGTCCTGGCGGGTCGTGACCGCTGACGATACGCGCCTGGACGATCTGGCGGCCGCCTTCCCCATCGCTGCGCATGCGCTGCGACGGGACAACGGCAGCCTGTGGACCGCGCGCGAACTGCTGGCCGCCTTCCTCGATGCGGTCGCGGACGCCTGCGCCCGCGAGGGACGTCGGCCGGAACTCGATCCGCGTCGCCGAGGTCCGCGTCGCCCGCTGGGGGAGATGTGGGCGGACGCCCTGACCGGCAGCGACCCCACCGTCGCCCATCTCCGGATCCCGGCGGACGAGCTGGGTGCGGACATGGCCGACTGGGCGGCGCCGTTGCTCGGTACGCAACGCACGGCACATGTCCGACTCAACCTCCGGCTGCTCCCCCCGGCGCTCGGTGATGACGGCACGGCTGATCTGCCCGCCCGGTTCGCGGCCACCGAGGTCCCCTGGCGACTCACCTTCCAGATCCAGAGCACGACCGATCCGGACGTGCGGCTGGACGCATCAGAGATCTGGGAGCGCAGCGGCGGCCCCATCGAGCTCGATGGCCGGCTCGTCGATGACGCCGAGGTGGTGCTGGTGCGCAGCCTCGCGACCGCTGCCCGGCTGTACGCACCGATCGATCGCAGCCTGTCCGAGGTCCGACCGACCGGCTTGGACCTGTCCGCGGGCGAAGTGGCGGAACTGCTGGCTGACGGCGCCGATGCGTTGGCGGCCGGGAGTATCGGCGTGGAGCTGCCACCCGAACTGCGTGACATCGGCGATCGCAAGCTGCGGTTGCGGGTCCGCATCGGCCGCGCCACGCCGACCGCGCCCCGCGCCGACGGTTCCGACCCGATGGGCATGTCGTCGGTCACCGATCTGCGCTACGAGATCGCGCTCGGTGATGACACGCTGTCCGCCGAGGAGTTCGCGGAGATCGTGGCCGCGAAGGAACCGCTCGTTCGCTGGCGGGGAACCTGGGTGCGGGTCGACCATGACGAGGTCGATCGGATCTCCGAACTCGCGGGGGAGACGACCGCGCTGGATCTCACCGAAGCGCTGGCGGCGGCCCTGTCGGGCCAGCACGAGGTCGAGGATCTCGGGTGGGTGGAGACGGTCGCCGACGGAGCGCTCGGCCGGCTGATCGACCAACTCCGCAGCTCCGATGGGCCGGGCGACGCGATCATCCGCGGTATCGACGGGGAGTTGCGTCCCTACCAGGAACGCGGGGTCGCCTGGCTGCAGCGGCTGACCGAGCTCGGGATGGGTGGTGTGCTCGCCGACGAGATGGGACTCGGCAAGACCCTCGAGGCGATCGCGCTGCTGACCTCGCGGGAGCAGGACCGTCCCCACCTCGTGGTCTGCCCGACGTCCGTGGTCGGCAACTGGGAACGAGAACTGCAGCGCTTCGCGCCCGGGATGGCGGTCCAGCGCCATCACGGTCCCGAACGGGCGGAGTCACGTCGAGCGTTCACCGCCGGACAGGTCACGGTCACCAGCTACGCGTTGTTGCGCCGTGACATCGGCCTGTTGGAGGACGTCGCCTGGGACGTGGTCGTCTTCGACGAGGCGCAGCAGATCAAGAACCCGTCGTCCAAGGGCGCCCGTGCGGCCCGCTCCCTGACGAGTCGTGCCCGCGTGGCCATGACCGGAACCCCGATCGAGAACCGTCTGTCCGAGCTGTGGGCGATCCTCGACCTGACCAACCCTGGCCTGCTGGGCTCGGAGCGACGCTTCAACGAACGCTTCGCGGTCCCCGTCGAACGGTGGCACGACCAGGGTGCGGCGGACCGGCTCAAGCGGCTGGTCGCCCCGTTCATCCTGCGCCGGCGCAAGGACGACCCCGAGGTCGCCGTCGACCTTCCGCCCAAGCAGGAGATCACCGTCCCCTGTTCGCTGACCCGGGAACAGGCATCGGTCTACCAGGCGGAGATCGACCGGGCGTTCGCGACGGGCAGCCTGGGCTCCACCGCGTTCGAACGTCGGGGTCGGGTCCTCGCCCTGCTGACCGCGCTGAAGCAGATCTGCAACCACCCGCGGCAGTTCCTCCGGGATGATGGCCGGCTGACCGGCCGGTCCGGCAAGCTGACACGGTCCACCGAGATCCTCGGTGAACTCGTCGACGCCGGTGACCGCGCGCTGGTGTTCACCCAGTTCCGTGAGATGGGCTACCTGCTCGCCGAGCACCTCGCCGAACAGCTCCGTCTGCCGGAGGTGCCGTTCCTGCACGGTGGTGTGTCGCTGGCGGCGCGAGATCGCATGGTGCAGCGGTTCCAGGAGGACGATGACGCCCCACCGATCCTCCTGGTGTCGCTACGAGCTGGCGGGACCGGGCTCAACCTCACCCGCGCGACGCATGTCCTGCACTTCGACCGCTGGTGGAACCCCGCGGTCGAGGATCAGGCGACGGACCGCGCCCACCGGATCGGACAGGATCGTGCCGTCACCGTCCACACGTTGGTGACGGCCGGAACCATCGAGGACCGCATCGCCCAACTGCTCGATCAGAAGCGGTCGCTGGCGGATGCCATCGTGGGTGTCGGCGAGACCTGGATCACGGAGCTCGACGATGACGAGCTGCGCGAACTGGTCGCCCTGTCATCCCCGGATCCCGCTGACCCCGAGGATGATGAGCTCGATCTGCCCGATGAGCCGCCGGGGCCGCCCCGCCTGACCGCCATCGCCGGAGGTCGGGCATGATGCGCGAGAACGGGGCCGATGCCTGGTGGACCGCCGCCTGGACCGCCGTCCTCGAGGAGGCCGGGCCATCGGGGACGCGCTCGATCCAGCGGGGCCATGCACTGTTCCGCCGCGGAGCGGTCGAGGATCTGGCACTGGACGCCGGCGAGATCACGGGACGGGTGCGCGAGAACCGTGGCGAGCTGGCTCGCGTGTCGCTCGCATGGCCACTCCCGCCGCCGGATGCCTGGCGGGATGTGGTCGATCGGCTGGCGGGCGAGGTGCGCTTCAGTGCGGCGCTGCTCGACGGGTCGCTCCCGGATGGCCTGGACGAGACCATGGCGGAGCTCGGTCTGCGGATCATCCCCCGCCTCGACGACCTCACGCTGCGCTGTTCCTGTCGCGAGCGCAACGAGGTGTGTCGGCACGTCGCGGCGGTCCATGCGGCCGCCGGCGCGTTGATCGGGCGGGACCCCTTCGGCCTGTTCCGACTGCGCGGCAAGAGCCGTGATGAACTGCTGAGCGAGGTCCGGGCGTTGCGGGGCGAGCCTGACGGCGAGCTCGCGATCGGGGGACTCGACGTCTCCCGTGGCCTGACGACGGCCCAGGGGGACCTGGACGCCATCCCGCTGCACCCGGAGCACGCTGCCGACCCGGCCGCCCTCTTCCGTCACCTTGGTCCGCCCCCCGGGGTCGAGGATGAGGAGCCGATCGCCCGGTTGATCGAGCGGGCGGCGGCTGCCGCGTGGCGCCTCGCGGCCGGCGACGGCGCCGAGGCCGCTGATGAGGAACTGCTGCTCGCGGAGCTCCGGGCCCAGAAGGTCGCCTCGCCCTCATCCCTCGCATCCGCGCTCGGGCGGGACGCCGACGGGATCCGTGAGGACCTCGACCGGTTGTTCAGCGAGGGTGCGGTGATGCGGACGGGTTCGGGGGAACGGGCCCGGTACCGCGCCGCTGCACGGGCGCCGTCGTCGAGCTGATCGCCGGCGTCAGCCAGAGGTCGCCGCATCCCGCCACGCGGCGGGCATGGCGACCCAGCGGGACCGGAGGTACTCGCCGAGCCCCTTGGCCTGGGGGTCGGGGCGGGTGGCCGACGCGACCCCGTCACCGAGCAGGCCGCGGATCACGAGGTTGACCGCCGACAGGTTGGGCAGCGGATGGATCTCGATCTCGAGCGCCTCGGCCTCGGGCAGCAGCGCCCGGACCGCGTCGGGGGACCCGAGCGTCGCCAGGAGCCAGTCGAGGTGGTCCGGATCGCGGACCCAGACCCCGATGTTCGCATCTCCACCCTTGTCACCCGAACGGGCACCGGCGAGGAGACCGAGTGGCGCCCGGACCTCGGACCGCGACCGGTCACCGGGTGCGACCGGCGGACCGGGGGCAGGGGCCTCGGGTGGGGCCTCGATCCGCGCTGCGGTCTGTTCGATCGTTCGCCGGGATCCATCATCGAGGACGACCTGCTCGTCCAGGACCGACGCGCTGACCTTCCCGGGCCAGTATCGCCCGAACGGTTCGGCATCGGTGGGGGGTGCGGTGAGGGTGAACCCGGGATAGCTCGCCAGCGCCAGCCCGACACAGGCATCGGCGAAGCCGTGTCGTCCGATCGGCTCCGGCTCGTGGTGGTGGACGGTGACGGTCAGTGAGGCGGTGGCGGCCGCGTTGGTCGTCGCATCCTGGTGATCGCTGCGCACCAGCTGCCAGTCGACGAGGTCCAGGCGATCCAGGTCGATCTCGGCGGCGAGTTGTCGGCGCACCAGTGCGGCCTTGGCGTCGATGTCGAGGCCTGTCAACACGAACGTCGCCCGGTTCCGGAACCCGCCGAGGGTGGTGACGCTGACCTTGGAGGTCGGCGGTGGTGGCTCGCCGACGATGCCGTCCAGGCGCACCCGGTCCGGTCCGTCGTCGTGGAGGCGGACGGTGTCGAACCTCGCCGTCACATCGGGGTTCAGGTAGCGGGGTCCGCCGATCTCGTACAGCAGCTGTGCCGTGACGGTGCCGAGGCTGACCGCGCCGCCGGTGCCGTCGTGCTTGGTGATGACGCTGCTGCCATCCGGGTGCACCTCGGCGATGGGGAAGCCCGGTCGGGTCGGGTCGGGGAGCTCGCGGAAGAAGCTGTAGTTGCCGCCGGTGGCCTGTGCGCCGCATTCGATGACGTGTCCGGCGACCACCGCGCCGGCCAGGCGGTCCCAGTCGGTGCGTTGCCAGCCGAACCGCCAGGCCGCCGGTCCGACGACCAGGCTCGCGTCGGTCACCCGGCCGGTGATCACGATGTCGGCACCCGCGTCCAGGGCGGCCGCGATCCCCCAGCCACCGAGGTAGGCGTTGGCGGTCAGGGCCGGTCGGCCCAGGGCGGCCAGCGGTGCACCGGTGTCGAGGTGCGCCACCCCCGCGCCGGCCGCCTCCAGTTCATCGAGCCGCGGGTGCAGGTCATCGCCCTCGATGTGCGCGACACGCCGTTCGATCGCCACCTCCGTCAGGATCTCGCGCACGGCGTCGGCCAGGGCCGCGGGCGCGAGACCGCCCGCGTTGACCACGACCTTGATGTCACGCTCGGCCAGGGTCTCGGCGACCTCTCGGAACGCCCGGAGGAAGCTCTTGGCGTAGCCGGCCGAGGGGTCCTTCTGGCGGGACCGCCACAGGATCAGCATGGTCAGTTCGGCCAGGTAATCCCCGGTGATCACATCGATGGGGCCCGCCTCGACCATCTCACGCATCGCGGTGGCGCGATCGCCGTAGAAGCCGGACACGTTGCCGATCCGCAGCACCTCGTCAGGCCCAGCTCCCACCATGGTTCTCTCCTCGTCGTTGCCGGGAACCGTAACGCGCGCGTGGCGGACGACCAGGAACCGTCCTGCGACCGCGGTCCTCAAGGATGCCCGTGGGAGGCCGACGTAGGGTGTGGATGGATCCACTCCGGCCACCCGGTCGGACATGGCCGTCCGGATCGTCGGGTTGTTCGCGATCATGGTTCACACGAGGCACACTGCCAACAGGGGCCACGCCTCGGTGCTCCCGGTGCGGCAGGTTCCAGAGGGTCACAGCGGTGCGCGATGAGAGGCGAGCGGTGCGGTTCGCACGGTCCGGCGGGCGACGCCTGCGAGCAGCCATGGTGGTCGTCGTGGTGCTCGCGGTCGGGATCCCGGCCGCAGCGGGGGCGCAATCCCGCTCCAGCAGTGAGATCGAACGAGACCTGCGCGAGGCCGAGGACGAGGCGTCCCGCGCCGAGGGGGACCTGGGCCAGATCCAGGCCCGGATCGACGCCGCCGAGGTCGAGCTCGCCGAGCTCGGCGTCCGCCTCGAGGAGGCACGGGGACAGCTGAACGCCGCGGAGGGTCAGGTCGCCCTGGCCGAGGCCGCGTTGGGCGACGCCCAGGAGCAGGCTGAGCTCGCGCGGGACGAGCACGAGCGTGCGGTGAAGGCCCTCGATCAGGCCGAGGCGCTGTTGCACGCGGAGGAGGCCAAGCTGTCGACCCATCTCGTCGAGTCCTTCAAGCACGGGACGGCCGGGGCGGCCGAGGGCGCCATGATGTTGGAGATCCTGCGCCGTGCCCAGGATCCCAACGAGTTCGCCGTCGGGATGAAGCAGTTGCGCACCGTCATGGATGTCCAGGACGCGACGGTCAAACGGGTCTTCGAACTGCGCGACGACCAGACGGAGCTGGCCGACGACGCCGCCCGCGCACGCGGGCGGGCGACACAGGCCGCCGCCGATGCTGAGCAGACCCTGCGCGTACTCGACGAACTGCGCGAGCAGGCCGCCACCCTGGCCGCCCAGGTGGAGGACGATGAGCAGCGTCAACGTGAGGTGCTCGCCTCCCTGGAGCAGACCGAGGAGGAGACGGCCGCCTTCCTCCGGCGGGTCAGTTCCCGTGAGGACACGCTGCGCGTGCAGTTGCGTGATGCCCGCGCGGAGGAGGCGGCTGCAGCCGCAGCCGCTGCGGCAGCGAACACCGGGGGATCGGGGACCCCCGGCGCTGCGGGTGGCCCACCGCTCAACGGCATCCTGTGCCCGGTGGTCGGAGTCGTCGCTGGCCGGGATTTCCAGAATGACTGGGGGTTCCCGCGGTCGGGTGGCCGCTACCACCAGGGCAACGACATCTTCGCGTCCCGCGGAACACCGGTCGTGGCGGTCGGTGACGGTGAGGTCGTCCGGTGGAACCCGCCGAGTCGACCGACCGCGTTGGGCGGCGTCACCCTCACCTACCGGACCGCCGACGGCAGCGAGTGGTACAACGCGCACCTCGCCACCATCGCCGAGGGCCTGTCGGTGGGTTCCACGGTCACCCGCGGCCAGGTCATCGGGACCGTCGGGAACACCGGCAACGCGCGGACCACGCCTCCCCACCTGCACCTCGGCCGTCGCTACGCCGGCAGCTGGGTCAACCCCTGGCAGACGGTCGCACCCGCCTGCGGTTGACGGGCGGCACGCGAGCGGCCGTGGCCGGATGGTGAGCGGTCGATCGATGCCTCAGCGGGCGGATCGGACCCCCGGAGGGCGCACCTGCCCGACATCCAGATCGGGGATCGTGAGCCTCGGCAGACACCAGTGGACCAGGGGGCCGATGAGCACCGCGAAGAGCACCGTGCCCAACCCGACGGTGCCCCCGAGCAGCCACCCGAGTGCGAGCACCGTCACCTCGATGACCGCGCGAGCGACCCCGACCGGCCATCCCCTGCGGGCCAGCCCCGTCATGACGCCGTCGCGTGGCCCCGAACCCAGGCCGGCACCGATGTAGAAGCCCGAACCGACGCCGAAGAGCACGGGTCCCGCGAGCATCATGATGATGCGCAGGGTGAGGCTGTCCGGGGTGCTGAGCCACAGCAGGGTCACGTCGATCACGATGCCGATCACGAGCACGTTGAGCACCGTGCCGAGTCCCGGGCGCTCGTGCAGTGGGAACCAGAGCGCGAGGACGAGGATCCCGACCAGGATGCCCATCGTGCCGATCGGGATGCCGGTCAGGACCGACAGGCCCTGGTGCAGGACATCCCACGGGCCGAGTCCGAGTTCACTCGCGACCATCGACGCGATGCCCCAACCGCACAGGACCAGACCGAGGAACAGTCGGGGGAGGCGGCGGCGGAGCTCGTGGGGAGCATGGTTCGGTGGCATCGGTAGAAGGTAACCCTGCGCCTGCACCGCTCGGTACGCCGCCGCAGGGCGCTGGCGGGTCAGCGGTCGTCGCGGTTGCGCAGCCAGTCGTCCAGTTCCTCGCGCAGCGTGTCGAACTCCGCATCCGGGTCCATCTCGGGATCGCAAAGACCGGCGTTCGGGCCGTCGGAGCGGTCGCGGCGCGCCCGCTTGAACCGGCTCCAGACCGGAGGGAAGAGGCTCGCCAGACGCCGCTCGCCCCGGGCGATCTCGACGAACGCCCTGCCGGCCGGGGAGTCGGGGAGCTGCGCCTCCTCCTCCGGGACCGCCAGGTCGACCCGCCACAACCCATCGGTCTCCAGCTGCCGGTCAGCTCCGAGGTGATCGAAGACCTCCAACATCTGGGTGTTGCCGTCCAGGACGTAGTTGCGGAAGACCTCGATGCCGTTGGCGCGGGCCCGGGCTGCCAGCGCACCGAGGAGCAGTGTGCCGGCACCGGTGGCCTGGTAGTCATCCGCGACCGTCACGGCAGCCTCGGCCACGGTGGGCTCGCGGGGTTCCCGGATGTAGCGGGCGACGCCGATGCCGGGCACGTCGGGATCCGCGGGGTCGAGGGCGACGATGGCCTCGTGGTCGACGTGGTCGACGTCGGTCAGGTAGTCGAGTTGCTCGTCGCTCAGGTCCTCGAGGACCTCGTGGAACCGCAGGTAGCGGGACGCCGGCGAGAGCCGGCGCATCCCCTCGGCCAGCCGGCTGCGGTCCTCCGGTCGGATCTGTCGCAGCAGGATGGGAACGCCGTTGCGCAACTCGACCCGACGGGACCACTCATCCGGGCGGGGCGTCGTCGGGTCGGACGACTCGGTCATCGCAGGCCCCTCCTGGTGCGCCGACGGTGCATCCGCTGACACGGTGGGTGCCAACCCTACTGGGGTGCGGCCTGGCCCGGTCGGTCGTCTAGGCTCCGCAACCGCGGATGGTGGACGTCGACAACGGAGGACGTGGTGACGGGTGTGCAATGGCTGCTGGCCCTGGGTGCGGCCACCTTGCTGGGGCTGATCCTGACGGTCGCGATCTCGTTGTGGGTCCTGCAGGGCTGAACGCCGGACATCGCCGACCGGTCAGATCGCGGAGGGCTCGCTAACCTTCGTGGCTGCACGGACGTATCCGTCCATGTGGACGCCCCATCCACGGGGCTGGCCGAGGGCCCGCCCGAACCCTGTCTCCCGGAGGTAGCTGTGCGGTGTGCCCCCTGGATCGCGCTGGCTGTGGCGGGGGCCGTGTTGACCGTGAGTGGCTGTTCGGCCGTCGCTGCGGGTCAGAACCCGACGGTCCTGCGGGTCGTTCTCGCCGATGACTGGGCGTCGGCGCCGGTCGTGTCCGACGTCATCAGCGACTTCGAGGCGGAGCACCCCGGGGTGACCGTGGCCGTCCAGGCGGCCCCGTTCTCGCAGGTCCCCGAGGTCGTCGGCGGTGGGATCGATCTCGGTGAGCCGCACGATCTCGCGCATTGGCATGCCTTCGCCGCCGCAGCGGCTGATCTGGCCGAACCTCTCGATGACCTGTGGGATGAAGCTGGCCTGCGGGACGACGAGTTCCTGCCCGGCGCCGCGGCCGGGGTGACCTGGGGTGGGCAGCGCTACGGCGTGCCGCTCGACACCAATGCGCTCGTGCTCATGGTCAACGACCAACTCCTCCACGAGAACCTCGACCACGAGCCGTCGTTGGCGACCATCGAGGGCTTCCGTGATGCCGTCGACGGACTGTCGCTCGGCGACGACGGGTACGCGCTGGCGGTGTCATCGAGTAGTTGGGTCGCCTACGGTTGGATCGTGGCCCACGGCGGATCGCTCGTCAGCGTCGATGGGTCGGGGGCCCCGACCTTCACCTTCGACGACCCTGCCACGCTCGACGCCCTGGAGTTGCTCGCCGCACTCGTCCGAGAGGAGCACGCACCCCGCCCCTTCGCTCCCGACCTTGCCGGGGAGACGGTGCAGGCCTTCAGCTCCGGCACCAACGTCATGCACACGTCAGGGTCCTGGGACCTGCCCAGGACCTGGCGGACCTCGGCGACGAGCATCGCGTCGACCGATGTCTCCGTGCGGCCGCTGCCGCAGACCGACCCCGACCGACCCCGCACGGTCCTCGGCGGGTCGAGCCTGTTCGTCCCGGAGGGTGCAGAGCACCGCGATCTCGCCTTCGAGTTGATGTTGCGTCTCACCGCCGACGAGGTGGCGCTCCGGTTGGTCGCCGAGGAAGGTCGGCTGCCGGTACGGACCCGGGTGCTGGCCGATGAGGTGTTCACGACCTCGCCTGATCTGGCCGCGTTCGTGCAGCAGCTCGACCACGCCGAGGTCATGGAGTTGATCGCCTTCCCAGAGGTCGCGGCCGCGTTCCGGGAGGGGCTGGAGGCGGTGCTCTCCGAGCGACGCTCCGCCGAGGATGCGATGGGCGAGGTGCAGCGCTACGCCGACGACTGGCTGGCGGAGGCGGGTGGATGACCGGTCGAGCCGGTCGCAGGCTGGGTGACCGGATCTCGCCGCGCGTTCCTCGACCGCGAACGGAGCCGCCGCGTGAACCCTCCACGTTGCTTCCGAAGGTGCTCCTGGCGGCCGTCGCGGTGCTGACCGTGGCGGCGATCATCACTCTGGTCGTGGAGACGGGGATCGCCCGCCAACAACTCTCGGACGAAGCGCTCGCCCTGTCCAACGACCGGGGCGAGACCCTGGCTCGGCGCGTGCAACAGGAGGGGGCCAGCACCCGGCAGCAACTGCTCACGCTGGTCCAGCAACTCCAGCTCGATACCCGCGACGAGGCGGAGCTCGAACGCGGCCTGCTCGAGACTCTGGCTCTCACCCGCGTCTCGGGGGATCGCGCCGAGGTCGCCGGCATCATCGATGTCCGTTCGGGCGCTCTGCGCGCGAGCCTGCCCGGCCGCGCTGCCCTGCTGGACCCCGGCCCGTTGACCTTCAGCCTGTTGGGAGCGACCCCCGAGAGCTCCACGCGTGTCGTGCCGATCACGGACGACGGCTACGCCCTGGTGCATGTGCAGACGCTCGGTCGCCTGGAGCTCGGCCCGTCGATGTTGGCCATCGGGTACCCGCTGGACGACGGCCGTGCCCGCTCACTGCGTGACGACCTCGGCGTCGATGACGTCGAGGTGGTGGTCGACGGCACGGTGGTGGCCGCGACCTCCCATCCTGCCGACGGGCGCCCGGCGGCGGATCCGGAGGTGCGCCAGCAGACGCAGCAGGCATCGGACGGTCGGCTCGTCCGCTACGTCACCATCGGTACGGAGCGCGACTGGGACACCCCGGCGTTCATCGGCGTGATCTCCGATGACCCCCTCGCGGCACTCGATCGCGCGTTGACACGGACACGTCTGTTCACGCTCGCCCTGTTGATCGTGGTCGGGGCCGGACTGGCGCTCGCGGCTGCCCGGGCACTGACACGACCGATCAGCGACCTGACCACGACCGCGTCCGCGATCGCCGGCGGCGACCTCGAACGCCCCTTCACGGTGCCCGATCGGCAGGACGAGCTCGGCACGCTCGCACGAGCGCTCGAGGAGATGCGTCGCGAACTTCGCGCGCAACTCCGGGTCATCGCGGAGCAGGCAGGGGAGTTGCAGGAGGCCGCCCGCCGCATCGTCGGTGCCCAGGACCGGGAGCGGCAGCGGGTCGCCCTGGACCTCCACGATGGTCTGCAACATCAACTCGTGGTCCTGCGGATGCAGGCCGGTGCGCTCCGGGACCGCTGCCGGGACGACCGGGACCTCGCCGAGAGCTGTGAGGAGCTCGCCGGGTCGATCGATCAGATCCTGGACCAGGTACGCAGCACCGGGCACCGCCTGTTCCCCTCGATCCTGCGCGATCGGGGTCTGGCCGCGGCGCTGCACAGTCTGGCGGCGCGCAGCGAGATCCCGGTCGAGGTCATCCTCGATCCGGACCCGTTGCCGAGGGCCGAGGAAGATGTCGAGGTGGCCGCCTACTTCATCATCGCGGAGGCGGTCACGAACGCGTTGCGTCACGCGGCGGCGACCACCATCACGGTGGCGGCGACCCTGCGCGACGACCATCTGCGCCTGGAGGTCAGCGACGATGGCCGCGGGTTCGAGGTGTCCGAGCACCTCGGCAACGGCACCGTGCATCTGCGGGACCGCGCCACGGCGCTGGGTGGTCGACTGCACCTGCGCTCCGAGCCGGGTCAGGGAACGAGGGTCACCGCCCACCTGCCACGGTGGACCTCAGTCGGTGGTTCGCTGGAGGAAGAACAGGACGGCGGCGACCCGTCGGTTGAGATCGGTCTCCTCGGTCAGCCCGAGCTTGCGGAAGATCGCGTTGGCGTGCTTCTCGACGGAGCGTTCCGAGATCGACAGCCCCCGCGCGATGGCGGCGTTCCCCCGACCTGATGCCATCTCCCCGAGGACCTCGAATTCGCGTGGGGTCAAGCCGGCGACCCGCGATGCGGCCCGTCGGCGTTGCGCCTCCATGAGGCCCTCGACGATCCGGGGATCGAGGATCGATCCGCCGTCGCGGACCTCCTCGATCGCCTGGACCAGGCGATCAGCGTCGCCCAGGCGTTCCTTGAGCAGGTAGGCCACGCCCGCAGAGCCGTCGCGCAGCAGATCGAGGGCGTACTCGGGGTCGGCATGCTGCGAGAGGACCACGATGCCGGTGCCCGGGTGGTCCCGCCGGATGCGCTTGGCGAGCTCGATGCCCTCGGTGGTGAACGTCGGCGGCATGCGGATGTCGAGCAGCACGACGTCGGGCCGGTGCTCCTCGACCTGTGGGAGGAGCTCCGCCGGGCTGGCTGCGGTCGCCAGGACCGACATCCGGTCGTGCGCATCGAGGACCGCACGGGCCCCCTCACGTACGAGGTAGTCGTCCTCGGCGATCAGGAGGGTGGTCGTGGGCATGAGGGGCACCGCTCCGATGCGTCGACGGTCGAGCCGGAGTCTAGGCACCGGGGCCCATCGGGCGTTCGGTTCCTCCTGGTCGGCATCCATTCGAACCATCTGGACGACGTCCATCCGGACGATATACCTACCTACCACCACCACTGCGCGAAGAGCCGTGGCGCCACGGTTCCGTCGGTCGCTCCCACCTGCGAGCATCCGACCTTGCACGGGCACGGCAGCGCGACAGCAACATCCAGCGTTCGCGGGGCCACTCGGGGGGGCGCCTGGAGTCACGATCGGTCCGCCCGGGGGAGCGGGTCCGGTCGCGGCTCGTTCGCGTGCGGCCCACACCCACCCAACCACCATGGGACGTGCCCCGAACCTTGATCGCCCGGGAGCGGATCCGGGATCAGATCGGAGGTCTCGGGTGCGCATCGCGGTGATCGGTACCGGGGTGTCCGGTCTGTCCGCTGCCTGGCTGCTCACGCCGCGGCACGACGTCCACGTGTTCGAGCGTGACGACCGGATCGGTGGTCACACCAACACGGTCTCCGTCCCGCGGCCCACCCCTGCCGGTCACGTCCCGCTCGGTGTGGACACGGGCTTCATCGTCTACAACGAACCCACCTACCCGCTGCTGGTCCGCCTGTTCGACGAGTTGGGGGTCGCCACGCAACCCTCCGACATGTCCTGGTCGCTGCGGTGCGAGCGCTGCGACCTCGAGTACGCGGGCAGCGGCCGCGGGATCGTGGCGCAGCCCCGGCGGCTGGCGGATCCGACCTACCTGCGCATGGTGGCCGACATCGTCCGGTTCAACCGTCTGGGTGCCCGACTGGTCGATGATCCCCGCACCCGCGATGTCCCGATCGGTCGCTTCCTGCAGGCTGCGGGGTTCGGCCACGGCCTGCGTGACCACTACCTGCTGCCGATGGCAGCGGCGATCTGGTCCTCGGGCACCGGGACGATCGATCGGTTCCCGCTGCACACCCTGCTCCGGTTCTTCGACAACCATGGGCTGCTGAGTGTCACCGGCCACCACCCCTGGCGGACGGTCGTCGGAGGGTCCTCCTCCTACATCCCCCAGTT
>Ga0207421_10002263_pt1 | contig 24025 bp, 32 predicted proteins | sample SodLakKL_010_SED_4_FD_187542 | JGI IMG/M metagenome (GOLD analysis project Ga0207421, IMG submission 187542) | Alkaline sediment microbial communities from Lake Tanatar, Kulunda Steppe, Russia - 8KL_010_SED (SPAdes) (version 2) | ecosystem: Environmental > Aquatic > Non-marine Saline and... | reverse complement strand
ATCTTTGATCTCATCAAGATGCATTTTTACTCCTAAAAGAAAAAGAAGAAATCCTAAACCGAGACTAGACATTATCTCTACTAAACCTTCTTCAACAACCATATCAAAACCAACAGGTCCCAGTATGACGCCAGTTAATAAGTAAGCTACAATCGTAGGCTGCCCTAATTTGTGTGCTATATACGCAATCAATGTGGCTATAACGAAGATGATAGCAAAGTTGGTCGGGTAGGCTATAGCACTAGGCATCATTTTCCTCTTAGGATTTTCATTTTCTTTTTTAAGTATTTATCATTTATTAAAGTATTGTAATTCCTAAAAATCCTAAAATATTTTGTGCTAAGAAGATTGATAATCGTTCTATAAATTCCTATTAAATGAGTTTTTCTCATTTAGAACAAAATCTGATATTTTTAACTTTTTTTGATAGTAAGGATATACCATGTAATACACATATAGAAATAGATAAGTTTTAAATCTCTTTACATAGTTATAGTATCTAGAAGAAAAAATCTGTCCAGATTAGGTGTTCTATATGACCTGTGAACTTTGTGGTAAAGACGTTGGTAAGACGACAACTGTCAAGGTAGAAGGTTCAGAGATGGAAGTATGTGGAGAATGCAAAAAATATGGGAAAGAGGTGCTCACTTCAGAAAAAAAGAATCAATCCACTCAAGAGGTCCTTCAAAGGATAAAAGAAAAGAAATCCTCCCGTAGATCTTCAGGCGGTTATGAGGAAAGCACTGAGGAGTTGGCTTTGGATTATTCTGAAAGGATCGAGAGCGCAAGACTGGAAAATGACTTGACTCAGGAAGAACTTGCAAAAAGGATCAATGAGAAAAAATCCGTTATCGCCAAGCTTGAAAGAGAAGATATGAGGCCGAGTGAAGATCTCAGAAAAAAATTAGAGACCACTTTAGATATCAAATTAACCGAAAAGATCAAAAGTGCTCCAACCAAAACGACCGAGAAAAGCGATGGCATAACCATCGGAGACCTGATAGAAGAAGATACCTGATATTCAGGTCCCATTCAACCCAATTCATCCGCCTTCTTTTTTATCTTTTCCATATTGGGTTCGTAGTATATTTCTTTCTTTTTATCTATATACCCGCGGTTCTTCAAGCTGGCTAAGTTGTTTTCTGCAACATTTTTATCCATATTAAGACAGTCGGCAAGATCAAAGATGGTCATCTCTTTAGCCTCAAAAAGCAGCTCGAAGATCTTTTTCGAAATGAGCGGGATATCCAACCATGCGTAGACCTTATCAAAATTCAGATAATCTATAGCCTCTCTCTCCGCCCTTTTTATCCTGGTTACGTCTCCCAAAGGATGGGGTCTCAACTTATCATTTAGTGTATCTAATAGCAGAGAGTGCCTATCATTTTGTGTATATATCGATAATCTGATAACGAAAGGGAAAACCCCTTCTCTCACATCCTGCCATATCTGCTTTAAAAGTTTCAGCCGAGGCTCATATTGACGTGGGATCTCTTCAGCACGATGATATTCTGATTTTTTGCTTATCGATATGGGTACGTAAAAATCAAGTATGAAAGCCCTGATCATCGTCTTTTCTACTTTAGGAGAGTTAGCGTTAGACCATTTATCCAGGGATGTAGGATCATATTCAAATGTCTGACACACCCCCTTGTCTTCCTTTGCCTTCAATTCCTTCGTAGGTGTTGAAAAATTCCAAGGACCATCCAAATTTGGTTTTAAAAAATTTATCTTTATCTTGTCTAGATTTTCGACCTGGTAAAAAGCATCTAACAAACTATCATACTTTTTTCCGTTGATAAAATACTCTAAATCTGATAGATATTCTATCTCTTTGTTTTTCCATTTATAAAGTCTATCCTTTAATTGGTTCTCAGCATATTCGTCAAATTCCGTATCTTCAGATAGACTCATTATCTTTTTTATTTTTTCTACCTTATGCTCCATCTGCGGTTGAAAACAGTATCACATCTAAAAAAGTTTTGCCTTTAAAACTGGTCATATTACAAACCTGATCACCGGAACCTTAGTGTTTAAAAGATGAAAATCATGCTCTGTCCATTCGATACAAGCATCTCTATTCTTATAGTAATATATGCCTGTTCTCTTCGGATAAGATAATATATTACAAATTTAGAAGCCATATATTTAAGAAGGATTTTACCAAAAATGTTATAAATAAGATAAAACCTTCAAATCATCGATAATGAACATATATCCCTATTTGGAAAGTAGAGATGGGCTAAGAGTGTATAGTGAGAAATAATAAGTCGTATATTTTAATTCTTAGAGAGGATGAGTATGTTTAAAAAAAAAGACAGATGCCCGAAACGTCTCTATGAAATTAGAGGGAGGAAAATACTATGATAAACTACTTTTATCACTCACCTGTACTCATCATATTGATCCCTCTGATATCAGCCCTCGTAATCCCTATTTTTGGGTCCATTTCAAAAAAACTTCAACATGCGTTATTCTTCATGATCCTACTCACTACAACCTTTTTCGGAATATTGATGTCATATGAAATTTACACGGTAGGAGAGTGGAGTCTTGCTATAGAACTCGGTACTCTCGAACTCATCTCTGGAGGTCATGTATTTGTCACTCATTTATCAGCTGATGGAATATCTGCTATCTCTGCTATCATCCTTTCTATAACGTCTGTAGCTGCCGGATTATATTCCTATGCAAATTTGAAAAAGGAAGAAGGTAGTGTTAACAGGTATTATATCCTATTTTTGATCACAGTTGCAGGGACTCATGGTATGATCTTTTCAGCGGATTTTTTTAGCAGGTTCATATGGTTCCAAGTGGTCACAGCTTCGACCGCAGCACTTGTAGCTTTTAGAAAATATGATGATCGAGCTTTCGAAGCTGCGCTCAAGTATCTAACTTTGAGCTTTATAGCTTGGTCCTTCTTTTTATTATCCATCATCATAGCATATCATGTTCATGGAGAAATGCAATTTTATGAACTTGCCGAAAGTATCACAGGAGCTTTTTTTGATAGAATAGTGATGGCTATACTCATAGTTGTGATGGCCTTTAAATCTGGTGCGGTACCACTACATTTTGTCAAACCGGACGCTTATTCAAGAGCACCTTCTTCAGTTACCGCTGTCATGGTGGTGGTCAGCCAGGCCGGATTATGGACTCTATTCAGGATCGTCTTCAACGTTTTCGGAACGGATGTTAACACCTACGTCGTAGGTTGGATAGTTATCATCTTGGGAGTCCTTTCAGCCTTCATCGGTGTTTCGATGGCTTTGGTCCAGAGATCTATAAAAAGGTTGATGGCCTATCATGCCATATCCCAGACAGGATATATGTTATTTGGAGTCGGGGTGGGGATAGCTGTTATGGGAACGACCGATATGGGATCCTTCGGTAGAGATGCTATGGTAGGTGGTATATTTCATATAATGAATCACGCTATATACAAAGGGCTTCTTTTCTTGACCGCCGGTGCCATAATATTCAGAACGGGTGAAAGAGACTTGAATAAGATGGGGGGTCTAGGAAGGAACATGAAATGGACCATGTTATTTTTCATAATCGGAGCTTTAGCTATCTCCGGTGTACCTCCTTTAAACGGCTTCACTTCAAAGATTATCATTTATAGGTCCGTATATATGTTCAACCCAGCACTGACGGTCGTAGGTATGATAGTGAGCATATTGACTCTGGCCTCTTTTTATAAGGTATTTCACTCAGTATTTATGGGTCCGGAAAGAGAGAAATATAGCGAAGTCAAGGAAGCCCCTTTATCCATGTTGATAGGTATGGCTTTTCTTGCAGGAGTCGTTATATTGCTCAGTCTTTTCCCGGGAACAGCTATAAACGTATTTGTCGAACCAGCTATTGAAGCTTTAGGGGTGATACCATGAATTTGTTCCAGTCAGTAACATATTGGAGTCCATTATTGATGATACTCATGGCTTGTTTTGTTGGTGTGATCATCTACCTACTTTATACCATGGGTAATTCTTCATATAAAGAAACGAAATACAGAGGCGAGCCCTTTTTGTCGGGTAATCCACCCATCGGTGAAGGTGAAGAAGATCAAGAACCTATCAATATCCGCGGTGATAATTTCTATTGGGGTTTCATAACAGCATTGAAGTTTTATTTTAAACCCTTGATAGGTAGACATACTGGACGATTAAATGATTATATATTCTGGTTCATGTTAACTATGTTAGTTGTCGTGGTGGTGTTAGCACTAATATGAAAGAAATAGAATATTTGAAGGTCAAGATATCCTTACTATTCAGGAGTTGTGGAGGCGGAAGCATACATGAATGTTGAAGCATTGATAAGCGAGATAGGGTTAAAAATCATATCCGCTCTCTTGATAATCATATTTGGTATAGTATTAGGTTTAGTTTACAAAGGATTCGATAGAAAGATAAGTGCGATGATGCAGTCTCGGATCGGTCCGCCTATCATTCAACCGTTCAGAGATGTTAGAAAGTTGCTCAGCAAAGAAACTATCATCCCTGATGATTCTATCCAACTTCTTTTCAATCTAGCCCCTGTATTCGCTCTTTTAGCTCCTCTCCTCGCCCTTTTATATATCCCGATCGGACCCTTTGACCCTTTACTAGAAGGATACGGGGATATAATATTAGTTCTCTATCTGATGGCTCTCCCTCCATTGGCGCTTGCAGTCGGGGGTTCTTCCAGTGGATCACCTTACTCAGTATTGGGTGCACAGAGAAAAGTAGTTTTGATGATGAGTTATGAATTACCTCTAGCGATATCTGTAATCGCTGTAGTTTGGAGGATCAGTAAAACCGTAGGTGATAATTTAAATCCATTTTCTTTGAGGGTGATAAGCTCATATCCTATATGGGAACAGGTCGGTTTATTGGGATCAATAGGAATAGCTTTGGCAACTATCGCGATAATAGCTGTGATACCAGGTGAGCTCTCAAAGGAGCCTTTCGGACAGGCAGAGGCTAAAACGGAGATCGCCGGTGGTGCTTTATCAGAGTACAGCGGAAGAAATCTAGCATTTTACTACATCGCAAGTTCAGTTCACATGGTCGTTATAGGGAGTTTGATCATCTCGATATTATTCCCATATCAGCTCACAGAGATTTTGTACCCTTTGATAGAGATTGATGGGCTACAATTGCCCTACTTGGAGATGAGTTTATTGGCAATACTGGTAGATATCGTCTTTTTCCTTTTCAAATTGATGATTATTATTTACGTCGGAGTGTCTATTTTAGGTGTCTCTTTTGCAAGACTTCAGATCAACAAAGCGAGTTACGTATATTGGATACCGCTCTCTATCATGGCTTTCATCGGGCTCATATTGGTCTTTTTAGAATACAGTTTATTTTAGAATAATATCTTTTAAAAAGGGAAATGGCCTGTTTCCTGTTTTGAACCGGATAAAGAGATGATTTCTTATATTCGACCGTTCTCAATCTTCCAGGAAAAGTATCGGATCCTTGGTTTCTACTATTATCTCTCTCTCCAATTTACCGACGGCAAAAGGAGGATAGATCTTTCTCAACTTGTACTTCAATCCCGGTCTTCCAAGACTTCCTACGATAAGATCATACTTTTTAGATTCTTCGACGATGTCCTCATCAGGTTTTACAGCACATGACTTCAATTGATAATGAATGTCATTGTTCTTGGCGAATTCATACAATTTCTTGAAGGCGTGTTCAGTTTCTAATCTAAGATCGTCAAGATAGTTAAGATTCTCTAGATCCTTTTCCTCAAAGGTGCGTTCTGTTTCCCCGCCACCTTGGGTTATCAGCACTTCAATTTCTCCGTCAAAATATTTGGTCAATTTGAGAGCAAGATAACCCGCCCTCATAGAATATTTGCTTCCACTGGAGGGATGTAAGATTCTTTTCGGTTTCTTGATCTCCACAATATTGTCAAAAAGAAGCACAGGCGCATGGCTATGCTCCAGTACATGCAAACATGTCCTTCCTATTTCATGTGTCTGGGTGCCTGTTTTAGACTGAGTACCCATCACAATAAGGTCGATATCATATTTTTCAGAATAACTTACGATTTCCTCACTAGGAACGCCTTTTTTGACACTTTTTTCGATGTTTTTTATATCCATATCATGCAATATATCTTCTGCATCTTCGATAGCCATCTTAGCGGATTTCTTTAGATCTTCCATTAGGATATCTGTTTTTGGAATGCTTTTATTACTCGTATTTATTACATTTAATACATGATAGTTAGCATCAGGGAAGGCATTGGCTGTATATTTTATGGCATTTTTAACAAGTTGAGAATCATCTGTAGCAATCAGTATATTTTCAAACATGTTAGACTAACCTATTAGAATTTCCATATATACTATTTTTCCTTTTAGCGAATATAGAGAGTGCCTCTCAAGTTTAGTTCATATCACTTTTTTGATCCTATAAATTTCGATGTTCTGATCGATCGTTTTTAACAATTGGCAAACAGATAGATTCTCTATTTTTTTCAAGTTCTAAGGAGTGGTTATTGAGGTCAGTATTTTACTCGAAATCCACCTGGCATTAGATAGATTTACATATAAAATTTATTTAATGGTCTTGTTTTATCAATGTCTGGATAAAATTATTTGAAGAGAGCGAAAGCATAGGATAAAGATTTATATGTAGGGATCATCTGAATTCAATATGCCCAAAAAGCTACTATTAGGAGTGGGAAACGATATCAGAGGAGACGACGCAGTAGGCGAAATAGTAGTGAGAGAGTTCAAGAGAGACGACTGGGAGACGATCGACTGTGGTTCAGTGCCTGAAAATCATATAACACTGATAGAAGAAGATGAGTACGAATTGGTCGTGATAGTGGATGCAGCAAGGATGGGGCTGGATCCCGGAGAGTTCCGAATCGTACCGAGAGAACATCTAAGTGTTTTCACGATGAGCACCCATGCTCTGCCGCTTTCAACGGTGATGGATTTTCTAGAAAAGAAAGTAGATGAAGTATTTTTGATAGGTGTTCAGCCCAAAGATATGAGCCTAAAAGAGGGGATGACAAATGAATTAAAAGAAGCGAAGGACGAATTGATAGAACTACTCGAAAATGATGAATGGAGAGACATCCCAAAACTCAAAAAGCCCGAATAGTGGCTAAGTTACGGGTTTATTATCATGTCTTCGGCATTTTTGTCTCTTCCAGCTATAAGGAATTCTTCTGAAAATTCAAAGCAGCTAACAGGGCATATGTTGACACACTGACCGCAGAAGGTACACCTGGACACGTAATGTTTGACCTTCTCTTCCTCCTCTTTAAATATTAAAGCTTCAGACGGGCATACTCTCACACACATCTTACACCCTATACAGCATTCTTTATCGTACCTGATCTTCCCTCTGAAATCTTTCGGTATCTCGACTGGAGGGTTGAGTTCTAATTCACCTTTCTCCACTGATTCCGCCGCTGAGGTCATATCGTCTGGGGCGCGCTTCAAAGGGAAAGGATTTGTCGCTTTCTTCTTGAACAGCTGTTTTATCAGGAGATATATTGTAGATGTTGGCATATTTAAATCACCTCACACGCTCGCTCCTAAAACTACAAAGAGTAAACCTACGAGACCTATTATACTTATCGGAGCCCAATACAAATAACTCGCTCTATCTATCTGGAGTCTAGCGAACGCTACTCTAACTAGTGAGACGGCGAAGTAGATTATGATTAAAAGCTTCAATAAGTAAAAGGCGGTATCAGCGATAAGAGTCCAAAGACCCATCTCAACTATAGGAACCATAGGACCACCTAGAGCTATCCAGGGTTCCAATAATGAAGATAGCTGATATGGAAAGAAGAGAGCTATTATCAAACTGCCCAAAACGATCATCTGAACATTATTAGCTATGTAAAAGAGGGCCAGATTCCGCCCTGTGTACTCTACGAAGACACCATCGGCGATCTCGGTCTTAGCTTCAGCCTGTCCAAAGGGCTCCTTAGAAAGTTCAGCAGGCACCAGCGCGAACAACGTCAAAACGATAAGAATAAAACCTAATCCTCCAATCAGTCCCACATACCCCCAAACGGGATTTGAAGAGATCACTTCCAAAGAAAAAGGACTTTCGGTGATCGGTATCACAGTACTCATCTTCCAGGCCACAGTTATTGCAGATATCGCCAAAGGCAGCTCGTAGCTCATCATCAATACTATCTCACGCTGAGCGCCTACTGTCGCGTAGGGTGAACCGCTTGAAAAACCTCCGACGGCCATCGCCAAAGCAGGTATCGCTAAAAGATAAAGCACGAGTATCAGATCACCATATCCTTCCATCAGAGGACCGAAGGGGCCGATCGGGATATACATCAGTGCTACTAGGGGAGCGATCAAAGCTAATACTGGAGCTCCATTAAATATCCATTCTAAAGCATTTTCAGGTACTATAGTTTCTTTTGTCAATAATTTTCTAACATCTTTGAACGGCTGAGTGATCGGAGGGCCTATCCTGGACTGCATCATCGCAGTTATCTTCCTATCAAAACCTTTGTAGAGCAGACCCAAGAATATTGCGACAAAAGACAGCAGTATTACAAAAATTATGTTCAATATCCAACTCCCAAAGGCAAATTCAACATTCATCTATCGAACCCTCCTAACATCTCCTCAGTCTTCTGGACCGAGAGTTCATGGAGTTCTTCCTTAGAGTATTCCTGCTTTTCACCTGTATCTAGATCGACTATCTCCGCCCTATCCATACACCCTATGCAAGGATCTATACAGGCCGCGATTATTGGTATGTCAGCTATCTGCTCTCCCATGAACATGGGAGCGTAAGTAGCTAGGTTGTTGTAAGTCGAAGCTCTGATCTTCCAATTCTCAACATCCTCGTTATCTTCAGTCAATCTCACGTAATGCATGGCTTCTCCTCTAGGTGCCTCCAGTCTTCCTATACCTTCACCAGAGGCTTTTTTGAGTTTGTTGAAAATCCCTGCTTTATTAGGTTCGCTGGTTATATCTCCTTCAGGCATCTTTTCTATACACTGTTCGATCAGATCGATAGACTGAAGTATTTCTTTCAATCTTACCAAAGTCTTCGAGAAAACATCACCCTTGTTCTCATGACCGTAACGAGACGGTAACACGTAATCCATTTCTAGGTCGGGATAAGCACAATAAGGTTGATCGATCCTAACGTCTTTTTTGACTCCTGAACCTCTAACCGTGGGACCGACACCGCACAGCTCAAGAGCCTTTTCTTTGGTCAATATACCGATATCTTTAGTTCTGTGACGGATGCTTGGGTCTCCTAAGAATATATCTTCTAGCTTATCGTAAAGGTCTCCATAATAATCCAATGTTTCCTCTATTTTCGGATGCATGTCCTCTTCTATATCTCTTCGTACTCCGCCGAATGTCCACATCGAATAATTCACTCTGTTCCCTGAGATCTCCTCTAAAAGATCCATCACCTTTTCTCTTATCTTCCATGTGAAATGCATATGAGTATCGAAACCTATCTCGTGAGCCGCCACCCCTGCCCAAAGGACATGAGAATGTATCCTTTCCAGTTCCATCATGATCGTCCTTATGTATCTCGACCTATCAGTAGGTACTATACCCGCAGCATGTTCAACAGCACTCGTATACATGTGCTGATGAACGATCGAACATATACCGCAGGTGCGTTCCGCCAGAGGTATGACTTTCATAGGATGCCTGTGCATGCCCATGAACTCTACGCCTCTATGATTCATGCCAGGTTTGGGGTCAGCATCCACTATCTCTTCACCCTCAAGCTTGAAATCGACCTTAAAAGGTTCTTTCAACGCGGGATGTATCGGTCCGATGGGGACCTCATATGTAGCTTTATCTTTAGCCATGCTTACTCACCATCCTCCTCATCTTTGACCCTTTCCGCAACGGGTTCTTCAAAGGTTTCTTCATCTTCGTGTACGTGCCTAGACATGTCCTCCATGCCTTGTTCGTCCCAACGCCAGGGATATCTGTCTTCGGGATAATTCTCATCGAGCCACATCCTTCTATCATCGGGGATATCGATGACATCAATACCTAAAAATTCCTGTTTTTCTCTCTCGGTGGTGATCGCTCCAGGGATTATGTCAGTTATAGTGGGTATGGTAAGATCGTCTTTAGGTAGGTGGACTTTCAAATTGACAGCGGTCTCTTCCTGCCGATAACCGTGATTCACCATGAAATGGTATATCAATTCTACGAAATCACCTTTGTCTGAACCGGATGCGACAGATAGATGAGGTGTTTGTATATCTGATATGACTTCGACCGCCTCTCGAAAATGCTCTCGTGAAACTGTCATCCACAACAGCTTCATCGGTTTTTGAGAGAGCCCTTTATCGATCTTTTCAGTCCTGATCTCCTCGATCTTATCATCCAGCTCCTCATTAAAATAAGTCTCAAGTTCCTCTAGATCCAGCGGAAGTCTTTCCTGATTCATCCTTGATCACCTCTCAATTCCTCAAGATACAGCCAAGCTTCTTTAACTCCGTTTATTATGTTTTCGGGCCTGACGGGACAACCATTGACATATATCAAGTTCGCATCATCAGGCAACAAAGTATCGATCGGCCCCTCTACAGCGTAGCTGTCGTAGTAAACGCCGGTCGTGCTCGCACAGTTCCCAATTATCATGACTACTTTTGGATCCGGAGTCTGTTCATATACCCTTAAGACTCTTTCCTTTGTTTTCTTTATCACAGGTCCTGTGAACAGAAGTACATCCGCATGTCTGGGTGTACCGACGAGTTTGATACCAAATCTCTCAACGTCATATCTTGGAGTTACAGAAGCTACGATCTCGATATCACAAGCGTTACACGACCCACTGTTAACGTGGAATACCCACAAAGATTTATCGAACGTTTTTGAAAGTTCCATCATTACACCTCATACAAAATACAGCACCACCATGATCACTACTACAGTTATCACAAACCAATACAGGTAATCGTTTAGAAGTCCTGTATGTCCCCTTACCAAAGGTTCGAAGTACCTCTTTAAAGCACGGGTGAAACCCCAATAAAGATTACTCCCACCTATATGGAGGGAATCAGGATCATCTGCCGGTGAATTGCCGGAAAGGAAGGGTTCTCGTTTGTATTTCGTTTCTTTGTAAGAATGATTGCCCAGCCGATAGATCATATAAACCAACACACCTACGATCAGTGCCAACAATATCAATACCAAAGGATTCCATCCACTGACAGGAACCAACTGATATGCCAACGCACTCATTATATCACCCCTAGAGCTTCAACAGCAGGTTCAACTATGTTGGAGACTACAGCTCCAGGGAACAGGCTGAACAGAATGACAAAGGCGGCCAAAATGGTCATGCCTGCTAGCATGGGTTTGGGCACATCACCAGTATCGTATATATCCTCATCCTTTGGACCCATAAATATAGAGTGAAAAACCTTGACGAAAGAAGCAAGCGTGAGGATACTCACCACCATAGCGATTATCGAAAGCAGCGGATTGAATCTGTAAACAGATTTATAGATCATCAATTTAGATGCGAAACCGTTGAAAGGTGGTATACCCGCGATCGCTAATGCTCCTATGATGAAGAAACCCATTGTCCATTTCATAGAATGCCCTAGTCCGCCTAGATCATCCAACTTTCTGATCCCTGTTTTAAATATGATCGCTCCAGCTGTCAAGAAGAGAAGGCCTTTATACATAGCGTGATTGATTATATGGAATACTCCTCCCTCCATCGCTGTTCTACCGTAAAGACCCATCTCGGGTTTTCCTAATACCGCTAAGCCAACACCTACGCCAAGCAGCATATACCCTGTTTGGGAGATAGCATGGTAGGCCATCAACCTTTTTACCGTCTTCTGAACGAGGGCCATAGTAACACCGATGAACATGGAAAGGATACCTAAAACGATCACTATCCATCCTATAGTTAAAGTGTTGACAGCAACACCATAAAGTGTGAATACTACTCTGAACAGAACCCAAAGGCCCGCCTGACTCGCTACGACTAAAACGGCCGTTACAGAACCAGGCGCCATGGAGTAGGCATCTGGTATGATAAAATGAAGAGGGACCGCACCCGCCTTCAGAGCTAAAACGACTACCAGAATTGTCAGGGCAATTTTGTCCAAATTGGTTCCGGTTATGTTCTCAGCTAGAAGCTGATAATTCAAAACACCGTATTGTCCATATAGAAAACCGATAGATAAAAGGAAGAACAAACCACCGATCACACTGATTATCATATATTTCAAAGCGGCTTCGACCGCTTTCCCTTCATAAGTTTTGAAAGCGATAAGAGCAGCAGAAGAAACTGAAGCAACTTCAAACCACACGAAAAGATTGAAAAGATCGCCGGTCAGCACCATACCATTGACGCCAGCCACCATGAGAAAGAACAGAGTATTGAACTTATTCAGTCCAGTTTCGTCTTTCATAAATGTATAAGAATAGATCGCTGCCCCTATAGCTGAAATAGTAAGGGTGATACTAGCCATTGCAGAGACACCGTCTGCAACGAACAGGATCCTGAAGAATGAAGAATCCGCTCCAGTGGGTGTCACTGTTCCTCCGCCGAACACATAAGACCACTCCCCGACTGTATAGACTTCGTAGGCCATGATAGCTACGAAAAAGGCCATTATTATCAAACCCAGAAAGAACAACGCGTCGCGGCCTTTTTCAGATATCCTATCGACTAGAGGGGTGAGAAAAGCAAAAAGTAAGGGAACGGCTAGAATCAAAGCGGGAGAATGTTGGACTATATCTATGTTCATTCTTTGCACCGCCTCACATCATCAGTGTTTATGCTTCCATAATGCTTCTTTATCATGATCACGAAGGATAGTAGTAAAGCCGTCGTAGCCAAGCCGATAACGATACTTGTCAATGTCAATGCATGAGCTGTCGGCATAACCATCTCAGTAGATTCTGCACTTGTGAATACAGGAGCGTGTTCCCCTCTTCGGTAGGCCAAAGAAACAAGGAATAAATTGGCGGCGTTCTGCATTATAGCTATCCCCATTATTATCTTTATCAAATTTTTCTTGAAGAGAACGGTGAAAAGGCCGATCATAAAAAGAATCACAACGGTCATATAAGGCATCGTCATCAAGATCGCTTCCCAATTCAATCTCTCACCTCCTGTCCTTCTGCTGATGGAGAACTCTTTTCAGTTTCCAATACTTTTGTTTCTTTTGACATCATCCAGAGTATCAGACTTAAGGCCGCAGCCACTTCTAGACCTACGAAAATATTCATCAATGGTACGGTCCCGCCGGTATTGATGAAACCAGCATTAGCACCTTCTGGTACAACACCTCCGAAGATACCGCCGGTCCCAGCTAGATAATTGTAAAACATGGTAGAACCGATTCCAAAAAGCGCGATCAATATGAACATCGTCAGACCAAGAGCTTCCATCGAAGAAAGATCTTTCTTGTGTTTACCTAGAGAACCATAAGCGATTATCAAGAGGGCGGTAGAAGAAGCTATCACAGCACCTCCTTGAAAACCTCCTCCTGGAGTCAAATGGCCATGGATCACGAGATAGATCCCAAAAACGATTATGGGTACGATTAGAAAATTCGTAACGGTCCTAACTACCAAGGACATCTTCCAATTCAATCTAGGGCCACCTCCATTAAGAGCAGTGATGAAATGACGTTAATCATTCCTTACCACCCTCCTTTTTAAGTTCTCTCAAAACTGTTAAAACACCTGAAACCGCAGCGAATAAGATCGTAGCTTCTCCTAAAGTATCTAGACCTCGGTAGTCGAATAGAACAGCAGTGACTACATTGTTCACCTGGTTATGGGCCTGGCTGCCCTCCTCTTCATCATACAAAAAATAATCATCCATTTCGGTCTCTTCTGGCTCTCCGAAGGGCCTCATCTCAATCGCACCCATAGCTAGGAACGCAAATAAAATCAGAAGAGCGATAACAGCTACCGCCTTTTTCATTTATACCCCTCCTCTTTCTCGATTGACCTAATAGCGAATATGAATATCGCCGTTGTTAGTGCCGCTCCTACGGCCGCTTCAGCTATAGCAACATCTGGTGCTCTGAGCATAAAGAACTGAAGTGACAATAACAAACTACTGGCCCCTAGTGCTATGGCCGCAGAGATAAGGTCCTCAAATATCACGACTGCCAAAGCCGTCAAAATCAGACCGATCAATGTCAAAAATTGGATCATCTGTAATAAATTTAACATTTTATTTCACCTCCGATGATTCAGAACTTTCATCAGTACTAACCGGCTCGGTTTGTTCAAGATCTGCCTCTCTTAACTCGTCTCTTTCGGTCAAGAACCAAACGCTTTCGGCCTGTTCTTGTTTTATACCCACGATGTGAGCAGCTCTCGCTATCGCGTGGGCGCCGGTCGGATTGGTTATCAAGAGTGCTACCAATGCCAAGAACGTATGGATAGCCATATTTAGAAACCTTGCTTCTTCTGTTATTAAGTACAACCTTACGCTATGAGCTATAACGGTGAATGTCATGAAGATAGTTCCAAACGTCGTGCATTTGGTAGCTGCGTGTAATCTTGTATAAACATCTGGAAATCTGTGAAGACCGATGGTTCCGAGTCCATTGAAAACGATCGAGACTATCAAGAAAGACAGAATTAGCAGTATCGCCCAACTCATTTCAAGAGCCACCCCCTTCAAGATATTTTGCTATGTAGAGCGTTGATATGAACGATAAAATGGCATACACTATCGCTATATCTATGAAGAGTGTTTCATACATGGCTGCTCCCATAGCTATCATAGCTGCGATGACCATCGTATTCAAAGTATCAAAACCAACTATCCGGTCCGCGACGGTAGGCCCCAAAAATATCCTGAACGAACATATGATTATGTATATCACGATGGCGATCACGGATGCATAAAGGGCAGTACTCACTTCGATCATTCGGCAAACCTCCTTATCCATTTCACGAATTTCCCCGCTATATTTTCAGTCGGATCCTCTCTTACTTTTATCCAGTGTATATACATCTCGTTATCTTCTTCGCTGACATCGACAGTCAATGTTCCTGGGGTAAGTGTTATAGAATTGGCTAAAAAAGTGAGACCTAGGTCCGTTTCTAGATCAGGTTCTATCTTTACGATCCCAGGTTCGATATTCCCTTTTATAATTCGATAGGCGACTTCAACATTGGCTTTGGCCATCTCGATGAATAACGGTATAGAATAAATAAGCATGATGACCCATCTGACAGGGTTCATCATCCTGAAACTATCTGTCTTACATAGGATATGATCAACAACTGAAGCAACTATCAGACTTATCGACAATCCGAACACAAGTTGTTCAAAACTCCAGATGATCTGATTCCAAGGCTCATTGGAGGCCATTGAATGTTCCGGCATACCCGTCGCCAATGTAAGTGATAAATAAACAAAAAGTGACAGTAAAAAAGTTGCCAAAAATGCTTTAAATCTCTTCATATCAATTGAGCCTCCTTGAAGAATCTTCTTTCCGATAACTCTCGTTTCTTTTTCCGGAAAGTGTGAAAGTAATCATGTGGGTTAACGTAATGACCATCGGTATTTAAGAATTTTGTTTATGCGCCTATATAAGATTCAGGAGGCGACAACGTTAAATATGCTTTCTTTTCTACAAAGGCCGATAGTCATGAAAGAAGATTACAACTGCACTTCCTGCGGTTTGACTTTGGTAGGTCTGAAGAACACCGTCTTCCCTTGCCCAGAGTGTGGCGAAGTGAATATAGGAAGGTGTGAAAAATGCCGAGATCAAGCTGAAGAGTATGAATGTCCAGAATGTGGTTTCAGGGGGCCCTAAAATGGGGAACGTTATGCTGACTTATAAGATAATGCCCGAAGGTACAGACACGGACCTTGATAGGATCAAAGAAGAGATCAAAGAGATCGTAGAAGAAGATGGTAAGTTCAAAAGCTCAAACGAAGAAAACGTTGCCTTCGGTCTAAAAGCTATAATTGTGAAGATCGTTATCCCTGATGAGGGCGGTATCATCGACGAGATGGAAGAAAAATTAGAAAATATAGAAGGAGTCCAGAGTGTAAAATCTGAGGACATAACCCTGATCGATTGATCAGGTCCCCTCTTTCCAATTTTCTATATATCTTTTCTGTTCTTCAGTCAAGCTGTCTATCTCGATACCTTCAGATTCCAGTTTCATAGATGCTACTTCTTCATCGATGTCTCTAGGTATCGGATGGACTTTTGGTTCTAGACCTTCATTTTTGACTACGTATTCTGCCGATTTCATCTGGAGAGCAAAACTCATATCCATTATCTCGGCGGGATGACCTTGTCCTGCGGCAAGATTCACCAATCTTCCCTCGGATAGAAGATATAAAGTGCGTCCGTCTTCCATCTGGTATTCCATGATCTCGTCACGTACCTTTCTTTTAGAGTTGGATAGTTCCTCTAAACTCTCTTTGGATATCTCGTTGTCGAAGTGGCCGGCGTTAGATAGAACACAGCCGTCTTTAGCTCGTTTTATGGCCTCTTCATACATGGCGTCTTTGCATCCTGTAACCGTAACTACGAAATCAGCTTTTTCTGCGCCTTCTTTTGTAGGAAGGACTTCAAATCCATCCATCCTGGCTTCTACGGCCTTTACCGGGTCGACCTCTGAAACCATCACATCGGCACCCATCCCTTTAGCTCTCATAGCGATGCCTCTACCGCACCACCCGTAGCCGACTACAAGAAAACTCTTTCCGCTGATCTGTAAGTTGGTCGCGTTCATTATGCCATCCATGGTGGACTGTCCTGTTCCGTATCGATTATCGAAAAGATGCTTCATCAGCGCGTCGTTTACTGACATCACAGGAAAACGCAGCGCCCCATCTTTTTCCATTGCCCTCAATCTGACCACGCCTGTAGTGGTCTCCTCAGCACCTCCAGCGATCCCCTCGATCAGATCTTCTCGTTCAGTGTGTATGAGCGAGATAAGATCGCCTCCGTCGTCTATTATAACGTCGGGATCATGAGTCAGTGTCTTATTCAAGTTCTCGTAATATTCTTCATCGCTCTGGCCCCTTTTGGCATAGACATCCATACCATATTCTTCTCTTAACGCCTCTGCGACCGAATCATCTGTAGAAAGCGGATTGCAGGAAGACATCTTTACATTTGCTCCAGCTTCACTAAGAGAAAGTGCAAGTATGCCGGTTTTGGCCTCAACGTGTAAAGCCATGGATATGTTTTTACCCTCTAGATATCCCTCTTCAAATATCTCTTCTTTCACCCTCTCTATCACCGGCATGTGATCGCGAGCCCACTTCAATCTTTTCTTTCCTTTAGCTACTAAATCATCCATGATATCAAACATACATGGTAAAACAGGTGTATATTATATTTCTTCGGATAGTGTTCTCAAACGTTCAGACATAAATTCAAGGGCGGCTCTCAAATTCTCACCGTTATCGAACTCTTCCTCGAGTGGCTCCAATTCCATCATATTCGGTACAGCTCTGACTATATTGTCCACGATTGTTATATCAGCAGACTTAGAAGTCCTCGAAAGAGGATTCAGATCTATCGTGATCACCTCTTTACCCATTTCTTTGAGGGCCTCAGCACGATCACCGTCTTCTAAAGGTACCAGTATCACATCGGATGTGTATATTCCCTCATAGGAACATAGCGCTCTTTTATGATCTAGTCCGGGTATCTTCTCTTTCGGGTCGAGTCCATAAACTTCTTCTGCACCATTCTGCTCAAGGGCTTTCTGTATCTTGCTCATCCTTTCGTCGGTCCGGTGAAAGAGGTTCACCTCTATTTTAGAGTCCAATCTCTCAGCGAGTTCGACAATCCCTCCTGGTACGAGAGCAACAACGTTACCATTGACGGATATGACCGGATTTTCCGCATTCAGCATCCTCTCTACAGCTTTTCTTTCTGCCCTCTCAGCAGTTTCAATGGTCTCTTCGCCGATCAGATAATCGAACATCTCTCCCCTACCATGTGCTATAAGACCGGCTTTGGAAGTTATACCTTCTTCGACGCCTTTGACGAGGGCCTCTCGCATCTTTAAAGAGAGATATCTTGGGTGTGACTCAGGTATATCAGTCATATCATCCGTTTATCGAACGTAACAATATTTATAACATTCGACTAAGAATAAATTATCTATCTTATCGGTGGAGGAGAAAATGAAAGACGGCGGATATGCAAAAAAAAGAAATTCACTAGTGGATAACCTGATAAAAAAGGGATATGTGGAGAGTGACAAAGTCGAAAAAGCCATGAGAAAAGTTCCTAGACATGAATTCGTCCCTGAACGCATACGTGGGCAGGCATATGTAGATTCACCTCAACCGATAGGTAAAGGTCAGACGATATCCGCTCCACATATGGTAGCGATGATGGTAGAAAATTTAGATCTCGATGAAGGACATCGGGTCCTAGAAATAGGTGGTGGTATGGGATATCACGCAGCGGTGATAGCGGAGATCGTTGGAGAAAGAGGTGAAGTGTATTCTGTAGAATTTATTGAACCATTGGCAGAGTCAGCTAAAAAAAGAGTGAAAAAAGTAGGATACCAAAATATAAGGATGATCAAGGGTGACGGTTCATCTGGCTATCCAAAGGGTGCTCCCTATGACAGGATATCGGTCGCATGTGGCGCCCCAGATATTCCGGACCCATTGATAGAACAACTGGTTATTGAGGGAAAGATCTTGATACCGATCGGTAACGAATTTTTCCAGACTCTGATAAAGGCTACCAAAAAAAGAGATAAAAAGATCAAAAAAGAAAACCTAGGAGGGGTTCGATTCGTACCCCTAAAAGGTAACCACGGTTTCTGACGTCAGACTATCTGTTTCAACTGTATGTATGGAGAGCCCTTCTCCTGGTCCGTGACTATAGCATACAAACCGGTCTTTGGCTTGACACCATATATGCAGGGTGTCTTATGTATACTTAAGATGACAAAGTAATTGTCAGCCATATTTTTAATATCCTGCGAGAGATTCAGACCGGGTTTGAGTATGCCTATACCAAGGTCTTTTGAATTTTTCGTATTAGCCACTCCGCTCAGAAGCTCTTGGAGGGCCATCTCGCCTCCACGCATATATTCTAGCGTGTCAAGAGCATGATAGTCAAGTATGCCTAGCCCTTCATCTCCTCTCAATTCCTTCATGCTCTTATCGTAGATCTTCCTGTACTGCTTCTGGTTCTTACCAGCCAAAGCAAGCTTATAAGATTTATCGGTCTGTGATGATAGGTGGTCCACGATCCTGAACTTTTGATTGAACATCTCTTCCGGAACGAAGCGGATCAGATCATCTCTCAGATTTTCTGGGTGTGTACCCCCAGAGAGCACTGAAATCACACCTCTTTTTTGAGATATGAAATTCAAAAACAGAGGCCTGATCACCGAGAAAAACTCCTCATTGCTAACATTCTTCTGGACCTCGAAAACGTTGTAACTACCCTCATCAAAACCGCCTCCTAGAAGGTCATCTAGATCTTCTGTACCGGTGCTGTATTTTTCGTCGGGTGCCTCTATAGGATCCCATCCTTTACCTCCCGAGATGTCCAGTTCATAAGGCTCAAAACATTTGAATCGCCCGCCTTTCAAAGACATCAGATAAGAAGGCTGACTGATCTCTATGGCTCTCAATTTTTTAAGCATGATCTCTCGGACATCCCTTCCTTCAAGTTGATATCTGTTCAACTGAACAACACCATCGGCAAGATATTCAAGATTAGGCTGAGATTCCTTTTCCAATATCATTATCAGATTCGTGTTGGAATTCTCCACCAAGTCTTTCTGAAGAGTCATAACGAAGGTTTCCTTGTCGATGCCGTATTTATGGGTGATACCTTCTATACTGTCTATAACCAATAGAGGTCTTTCTGGCAATATATTATCGATCCTGTCATAGATCCTCTTTAAACTAGGTATATCCTTGTCAAGTTGATTTAGACGGGTTCTGTCTACTTCTTCAGGTGGGCCCTCTTCTCTTATGGTGCTCAAAAACTCTTGTGCTCCCTCTATCTTTTTCTTTTCCTCTTCAGATATAGCCTTACTTTCATCGCTCTCTTCTTTTTCTTCGTAAACGGCCTGAAGGAAAACCTTACTTGCGTCCATCACCTGGGACCTCATCTCTTTTTCTTCTAACCAAGGGAACTGTTTATATAGCGCATCGTCAGAAACCCTTGTAGAAAGGTAAAAACTCTTATCTTGATCGGCTATATCTTCGATTATTTGAAGACCGAGTGTCGTTTTTCCAGTCCCGGTGTCGCCCTCCAAAAACATGGAGGACCCGCCTTCTTTCTCCAAGAACTCTCTTATTTCGGTGGGTATGCTTTTTATCATCTTCATTTTACAGCCCTCCTAACATCAGAAGCTTCAAAAAACTCTATTTCAGATATTATCTCTTCCATCTTTCCGATCATCTCCTTTTTTTCATCGATATCTGCAAGAACAGAAAGTACTGTGTTCGAATCTACCTCTTTTATCAAAAGAACCGAGTCGTCAGATTCTCCTGTTATGATCTCGGGTTTTCCTTTGTCAAATTCGGAAAAAATCACCTCGTTTGCGCCTAGGATCGTTGCAGAGAGAGTACTAAAACTTTCATCGATCCCGTCCTCGTCTAGGAACGAGGCGATCGGTATTCCATTTTTAGAAATCAGAGAGATCGCATTAATAGCACTTTCCGCACTATACTTTTCAAAAATCTTTTCGATTTCATCTATCGCCTTAATGTTTACACGCTCCTTTAGTCGACATTTACGTTCTATCGCTAACCGCTAATAAGTTAAATGGCCTTTAGTATTTAAACTTTCACGGTTATCGATTCGGTCACAGTTCCTCCAATATATCTGTGCTTTTCTTTGTTTTCATCTCTTTTTTCATATCGGAGACCAAGGATTCATAATATGTTAGGTGTTCTCTGACTCTTTCAAGTTCCTCCTTTAGTTCTTTTTCCCGCTCCTCTAATTCTTTGATCCTGCCCCTCAATTCCCAGAATTCCTCCTGGGCCTTCCTGATCTCATCTCTCAGGTTTTTTATCTTTTGCCTCTCAGCCATCAAAGTCACCTACATCCTTTTCAATTCTTCAGACAGGTCTATATACGCTCCAGATGTGTTCTGGTCGGTCAGATTCATCGAGCGGAGCGCGTCTTCGCACTCCTGTATCCTCTCTTTCAACTTTTTACTTTCTTTTTTCAACTCCTTTTTCCTTTTCTTGACCTGCTCGAGCTCTTGTAAAATTTTTTTCTCCCTTTTTTCCCACTTATCTTTTTCTTCGATGGCCATGAGAGCTTTATCTATATCCACCACTTTGACATTCCCCCATGATTATACTTTGCTCTTCAACTTTATCTTACCATAAGCCTTAGATATCTTTCTACTTTCATAGAGATCACACCTAGGACAATATAACTTACCTTTCTTATATTCCATATCTTTCCGACATTCTGAACAATAACCTTTAACGATACCAAATTGTTTCCCTATGGTAGAAAGTCTTATAGTCGGTTCAGATTGAACTACTTTGGCTCTGACGATATCTCCAACGAGATATTCGCCCTCTAATTCTTCAGTATAATCATCTGATACTTTAGAGATGTGTAGAGAGGCCTCGATATCTTCTTTCACGCCCCGAGATGCGCCTTCCACCATATCTATGCTTAGAACCACCATCGAATTCTTCCTGGCCTCGACTACTCCATAGACTATATCCCCCTCTTCGACTTCGACTATCGGATTTACCGGTTCAACTCTTGCCTCTAGATCGTCCTCATCGTACTTTACCATGCCCAGATATGATGCATATATCTTGCCTTCATCTTCATAAGTACCTTTACCCGAGAGCCACTCTTCTGCCATACCGACTTCGTCTCCTGGAAACACGAGCTTTTCTTTATTTTCTGACATCTTATTACCTCTTAACATTTATTCCAAAGGAAATTATCTCAAAACTTTCTTTCTCCTTCTCGTGGAACTTGAAGAGATTATCCATTTCAAACTTATATCTTTTTTCCCAAAAAAGACTGTGTCCTCTCTCTTTAATAAACTTTTCCAAAAATCGCACCGTTTCGGCATTGTGGAGAGTATAAACGGTTTCGGATATTTCAAAAGCTTTCTCTAGAAACGGTAGATCAGCACCTTTCTTTTGAGAGCCGAACGGAGGATTCATCAATACGGTATCCACACTCGTTTTAAAGTCATCGATATCCTCGATCTTAAAATCGGTTATTTCTGAAAGTGACCACTCCATCGCCTTCTGTCTCGCAATCTTTACAGATTCAGGATCGATGTCAACACCGACGACCGATCTAGCTCCTAGATAAGCTGAACCCAAAGCGAATATGCCCGTACCACAACCTAGATCAGCCACATCTTTGCCCTTGATCCTACGATCGATAAAAGCTTTAAATAAAATGTCTGAGGCGATGGGGGAAGGAGTCGAATACTGCTCCAGACTCGCATCAGGATCTGGATGAGGAGGTATATCTTCGAGTTTGATCTCTAAATCTTTCTTCTTTATCCGTGTCATTTCAATCTACCTTTAGACCTTCACCATCACAAGAAGTGCAAATTCCGCTTCCCTGGCATACTAGGCAGTTCTTGTTACCGCCACATCTTTGACAATCGCCTGTCCCATCACAAGATGAGCAATCTCCATATCCCTCACATGTTTGACAATTGCCGGTACCTGAGCAAACCTTGCATTTCCTGAACCAACCTGTTTTACCCTCTCCGGCACAGTTAGAGCATTCGCCGGTTCCAGAACAGTCATGACAATCAGCCGTTCCTTCACAATCTTTGCAGTTTCCGCTCCCACTGCACCTGATACAGTTTCCGCTCCCCTCACAATTTGGGCACTCGCCTGTTCCACCACACTCCTCACAATCAGGGGCTAACTCCATATCTTTTTGGTATTCCTCTAACTTGTTAGAGATCTCGTCACTTTTGATCTTATCAAAAGCCTCTTTCATAGTGCTTCTAGCTTCATCTCTCTGATTAAGCTTCCACAGGGTCTCACCCTTTCCAAGCCAAGCCTTGATATTCCTATCATCAAGCTCTAAGATCTTATCATATTTCTCTGGAACGATTTTATCCTGGGCCTCTTTTAAAAGTTGTTTTATCTTTTTCTCCTTGTTATCGATCTCTGGATCTATCGCTTCCACTCTATCATAGAGCTCTTTCGCCTTCTCCATTTCCCCTAAGTCGATCAATATATCGGCTTTTTCTGCAAGAAGGGATGCGTTTTCATTAACATCGAGAGCCTTTTCAAGAGAGGAAAGAGCACGGTCGTGCATACCTCTAGCTTTCAAAGCCCTGTATTTATATTCATGGACTTTCGCCTTATCTTCATATTTCAATGCTTCGTCATATTCCCCTATAGCTCCCTTGTTATCCTTTTTTTCTTGTAATATTCTCCCCTTCAAAAAAAATCCATCAAAAGTATTTTCAAGTCGTAGGCTTTTTTTTACCCACTTTTCAGCCTGATCGAGGCGATCATTATGAAAGCAGAGTAATGACAGTTTCAGATATAACTCAGAATCTTCAAAAGCTAATTTGTAAGGTTTATCAGCCTTTTCCACTTTTTCCATCAAATCCTCGAGTTCATCAGTCATCTGGATGTTTTCGTCCGGGCTCTCTATATCTAGACTCACATCGGATAACAAATCGTCTATTTTCTTTACTATCTCTTCCATTTTATCAGTATCCTTTCAAAAAAAAAGTTAAAATGGTGATTTCAGGTACTTCCTCTCTCCCATACCTCATCTGATAACTCGTCGTATACTGTTTTTTCTTCTTCGACCTCGTTCTCCTTTTCAACCTCTTCTTCAAGTATCTCCCTTACTTTGCTCTCGTTAAGGATCCAATAGTGTATCCTCCATTTTTTCCCGCTCGGTAGATTCGTAGTTTCTTCTTCTGTCATCAATATATCAAGATCTTCAAGCTGATAGAAGGTATCTCTCTCTTCAGGAGATAGAAGATTATCGGTTATGGTTTTATCGTAGCCAAACAGATTCATAACTCTCTCCGCCATATCTTCAGCCCGAGTGGGTTCCATATTGGTAT
>Ga0207421_10002262_pt1 | contig 24025 bp, 24 predicted proteins | sample SodLakKL_010_SED_4_FD_187542 | JGI IMG/M metagenome (GOLD analysis project Ga0207421, IMG submission 187542) | Alkaline sediment microbial communities from Lake Tanatar, Kulunda Steppe, Russia - 8KL_010_SED (SPAdes) (version 2) | ecosystem: Environmental > Aquatic > Non-marine Saline and... | reverse complement strand
AAAAAATAATGTGGAAGCCTAGGTTATATACAACTGTATGACTGGTCGTCCATCTGTCCTTGCTCATAGCATTATTATAACAGCTTAATAGACAACTGTCAATTACCTATTAAGCATTCATCCCACGACTGAAATCGTGGGCTTTCTGCTAACTTGATCGTAACATGAATTAACTACTTAAGAATTACCCTGTTAGAAGCAATGGAGGTGCTAATTTCTAGCTGTGGAGTTTTTATGGCCAAAAATGTGTAAAAGCAACACCCGTATAATACATTTGGATAATACCGTTAGTTTACTTTAAGAATCCGCCAATAATTGCTTCTTCCGCTTCCTGTTCGGTCAGCCCCAGGGCCATCAGCTTGGTCATCTGTTCCCCGGCAATTTTGCCGATGGCCGCCTCGTGGACCAGTTCCGCCTCGGCACATTCCGCCCAGATCTCGGGAATAGAACGGATAACCGACTGGTCCATGATGATGGAATCGCACTCCACGTGGCCGCGCCCCCTGCCGTAAGCAATTAATCGGGGCTGAAAGATCTGCCGGGAACTTCCCTGGCCCACCGAGCGGGAAATAAGGCGGGCTGCGCTGTCTTCCCCCATCAGGCTGGCGGCCACATCGGACCGGGCCGTCTGCTCCCCGTGGGTAAGCATCCGCTCGTACATAAAAAGATTCCCCCCGGCTTCAATTTTAGCCTCTGTCTGGCGTACCGTGTCGTCCACCCCTCGGATCTGGACCAGTTCCATCTCGGCGTATGCTTCCTCTTCCACCAGCAGCTCCGTCCTGGGGTTGAGAACGCGCTTGCCAGTACCCTCGCCTTCGCCGTAATGTTTCTCGATATAGCGCAGGCGGGCTCCCCGGCGGACGTATATCTGGTGCACCCCGTCGTGTTTGGTCTCCCCCTGTCCGGGGTTATGGATGCCGCACCCGGCCACCAGCAGGATATCAGCACCGGGGCCTATCTCTATAGTGTTATAAACCAAATCCGACTGGTCGGTGTCAGTCATAATAACAGGTATGTGCACGGTCCCCGAGGTGCCTTCCTCTACCATCACGTCTATACCCGGTTTGTCTTCTTTAGGGACTATCTCGATACCGGGTAAAGAACGGCGCTCTATCCCTTGCCCGTCTTTGCGAATATTAAAAGCTCCCGGCGGCTCTCCATGAAGGTCGGCGGTTTCCTTTAACAATTGTTTATCCAGTGGTGTCAGCATAGAGTTCACCTTCTTTAGTACAATTTTTCAAGCAAGCACAGGCGGTACTCTCCTTAATCTGGGGCCATACCTTTTCCCGTTCTCCTTTCATGGTAATGCCGCCATCTTCTATCAAAACAATCTCGTCCACCAGGTTAAGGATTTTTTCCTGATGCGAAATGATGACCGTAGTAGTGTCTTCCCGGTGAGCATTAAAGATAACGTCAATGAGTTGTTCAAAACTCCACAGGTCGATGCCCGCTTCCGGTTCATCAAATATCCTCAAACGGGGATCCTGGGCCAGCAGGGTAGCAATCTCAATGCGCTTGATTTCTCCCCCGGAAAGGCTGGCATCTAACGGTCGCTCCAGGTAAGCATCGGGGCAAAGGCCGATCTGGCGCAGGCTCTGGCAGTCGGCGGCACTGCCGCCATTCAAGGCTACTTCCAGCAAATCCCTCACCTGCATACCCTTAAAACGGGGCGGGTGTTGAAAGGCATACCCGATACCCCTCCGGGCTCGCTCGGTTATTCCCAAGCCGGTGATATCCTCCCCTTGGTACCACACTTTGCCGCCGGTGGGCGGACTGATACCCATAATAACCCGGGCTGCGGTGGATTTTCCGCTACCGTTAGGTCCGGTAAAGGCATAGCTTTTGCCTTTTTCCAGATGCAAATTTATATCCTTCAGGACACGCACTGTCCCTTCATCGGCCTCCAGGGAGAGATTTATGTTATCCAGCCTTAGCATGAAAATTGCTCCTTTCCCATTTAAATATACTTTTAAACCACTTGAGGAAGCTCTGTGTGATTTGGGGACAGGGCCATCGTCTTCCTGTTCAAGGATAATCCGTAAAATCGGCAAATACAGTGGATTGCAAGAGATATTTGCGTTCATACTTCTGCGCCAGCCGGTACAGGTATTTTAACAACTGAGGAATCTGTTCATCGGGCCAATGAAGGTAGCTTTCCTTTTCTTCCCCGGAGGCTTCTTTCTTGAAATAGCCCCACAGGTGCTGCACCACATTAAGGAGGGGCTCCGGGGCAACAGGTTTCTCCAAGATATCCAGGACCCGCTCCACCAGCCCCCTTTCTTGACCCACCGGTAAATTATCCTTACTCTTTAACAAGCCCTGTACTTCTTTATAATACTGGTAACCCCGGCTCATTACCGAATACTTGTGATGAGCCCAGAAAGAACTGGCTCTTACTGGTATTGGGATACGTCCGGGGTCAGGCTTTTCCCGGTACTTGTCCCGAAGTATTTCAAACTGGTCCGCCGGGTGATCTACATACATCTGTTCCGCGGGGGAAGACTTCCCATCGTCCCCTTCGACATGGCAGGGGCTGGCGTGTTGATAATCTCTTAGCTCCATCTCTTTTACGGTAAGATCGTGCTTTAGCTTAAGCTTATCCGGGTGCGATTTCCAGCGCAACGTCTCCGGATGAGAGGCGTATCCCTTTTTACCTCCGCAGATAACACTTAACAGCGCGTGTATTTCCGCGTGCTGCCCCAACAAGTTGCCCCGGGAAAGATATCCTGGATGGATGTCCCAAACTCTCAAACAAGTACTCCTCCTGGCGTTAAGTGGCTTTCTTATAATTAATACTTCACTACACCTTTGAATCCTCTTTCTTCCCTGAACTTATCGTCACCAACGGAAAGTGTTGCTCGAGGGGCAGGTAAAATGGATCCCAGCGTTACTGGAACATCTTTTGAAATGAGATCAACCTGCCCCTCTATCTTATGATGCACTACTGCTATTCTTCTTTTTCAAATTCATCTTTGCCTGCTCCGCAAACCGGGCATACCCAGTCATCCGGCAAATCGGCAAAAGACTTCCCCGGAGAAATGTCACTTTCCGGATCCCCCTCTTGAGGATCGTAAACATAACCGCAAACCGTGCATACGTACTTATCCATTTTCCAGGCGCTCCTTTCTTACTTTGGTTTTTCTTTATCCAGGTAAGTGGGAGCAGTAGGCGGAGTAGTCCCCCGTTTTACCTGGTGATAATAGGCATAGGTCATGGGCTCACCTTCGTTCAAAACCTCTGCAGCAATTACCCGCCCCAGAAAAACAGTGTGGGTGCCGGCATCCATTTGCCCCGTGACTTCTACTTCCAGGTAAGCCAGCACATGCTCCGTAAGGTAAGGCACCCCTCGATCGGTAAAAGAATAATTTACGCCAGAGAATTTGTCCTCATCTCTACCGCTCTTAAAACCGAACTGCCCGATTAAAGAAAGGGGGGCTTCTTGGGCCAGTACCGATACAGTCAGGTAACCGCCCTCCTGGATATACTGGTGAGTCAGATTTTGCTTGTTTATACTCGCGGCTATGGTAACCGGGTCCGCGGATATCTGAACTGCTGTATTGGCGGTCTGCCCGTTTATTAATTCACCCTTCCTGGCTCCTATCACATAGAGGCCGTAACTTATTTTATGCATGGCTTTTAAATTCAAGGTGGTTCTCCTCTCCCAGGATTTACTTAATATCTATCTAACTGCTTTCCCCTTGCTTTTCTCCGGCCCATTTCATGATAGTGTTCCACGATAGTTAAGCTAAAGGGCGGAAAAACTTTGAGTTTGTCCACCCCGGAATAAACAAGCTATTCTCCGATTTTCCAAACTTCCCATACTTTACCAACCAGTTCGGGGCCCGGTTTCAAGGACTTTTTACCCGGCTGCCATCCGGCAGGGGTAGGTTCACCTGTTTGCCGAACATGCTGAAAGGCCTTCAGCTGGCGGACCAGTTCTTCAAAGTTACGGCCTACCGGGGGCGTTAACACTTCCATGGCCTGAATAACCCCATCGGGGTCAATGATAAAACGGCCGCGGATGTTTACTCCTCCCTCTTCATCATAAACTCCATAGAGACTTCCTACTTTCCCCCCGGTATCTGAGAGCATGGGGAAAGGTACCCCACCATCTACCATTTTAGAAAGCTCCTGCTCCTGCCAGATTTTATGAGTAAATTGACTGTCCACGCTGCAGGAGAACACCTCTGCCCCTAATTCCTTAATTTCCTGGTACCTGGCGGCAACTGACGCCAATTCCGTCGGTCAGACGAAAGTAAAGTCTCCCGGGTAGAAACAGAGCACCACCCACTGTCCCCGGTAGTCCGATAGCTTTACTTTGCCAAAGCCACCGTCCACGAATGCGCTGGTTTCAAAGTCAGGAGCCATCTTTCCTACCCTTGCTTGCATAACTTTTTCATTATTGTTCATTTTTGTTCCTCCTTTAGTTTGCTTTTATTTTAAAGCGGCTTTTACCGCCTCTCCTAATTTTTGACCTGTTTCCCGTACCTGCACCAGCTCTTCCCGGTCGGGAAGATAGGGAATATTGACATAATCCAGGGGCATTTCCCAACCAAAGGTTTCCATGGCTGCAGCCACTTCTTTAGCCCCCTGGCCACCCCAGCCGTAAGATCCAAAAGCCAACCCCAAACGGTTTTGGGGGCGTAGGCCCTTGAGGTAAGTAAGAAAGGCACTTACCGTGGGGAGCATCCCGTTGTTTAGGGTGGGTGATCCAATGAGTACAGTTTTAGAAGTAAGCACGTCGGTCATGATTTCTGAAATATGACTGGTCTGCAAGAACCTTATGACCACGGGAACCCCTGCAGCTTCCAGGCCTTCTTTTAGAGACAGGGCTATCTTTTTCGTAGAACCCCACATGGTATCGTAAACAATCAGGGCCTGGTTTTTCGTCTGGTGAGAAGCCCACTGCTGGTAAACTTCCATTAATTCTTTCAAGTAGGAGCGCCAGATAATACCGTGGCTGGGAGCTATCATGTCTATATCCAGTCCACCAAGCGTCTCCAGGGCCTTGCTCACTTGCTTGCCGTAGGGAAGCACGATATTGGCGTAATACTTGGCAGCTTCTTCATGGAGGATATCCCAGCCTACTTCATCATCAAAACGCTGGTAAGTAGCGATGTGCTGACCAAAAGCATCATTAGGCAAAAGAAGTTTAGCTTCCGGGATAAAAGTTACCATGGAATCCGGCCAGTGCACCATGGGAGTCTTCACAAATTTTAGAGTATACTTACCGGTGGAAAGCTCTTCTCCTGAATCGACTATAGTATACTTCCAATTATGGCTGTTATGATAATAACGTTTAAGCCCCTTTTCGCCCTTGGACGAGGTAATAATTTCAGCACCGGGAGCATGCTGCTTCATTTCAGGCAGTCCGCCGGAATGGTCCATTTCTACATGATTGACCACCAGGTAATCGATCTGTGATGGATCTACTACCTCTTTGATACGGTTAAGCATTTCCTCAAATAGATAATCCTTCACGGTATCCACCAGGGTTATTTTATCGTCTACCACCAGATAAGCATTGTAAGAAGTCCCTCTGGGAGTAAGGTAGCCATGGAAATATCTCAGGTTCCAGTCTACTGCACCTACCCAGTATATTCCAGGTTTTATCTCCAGCGAACTCAATTATCAGTCACCTTCCTTGTCATTTAGGTCTAGTTGTTCTCGGTAACGGTAAAAACTACCCGCCACTTAATTAACCACATGTCTTGTAATAAACTAGTGTAGTACCTGATTCAGGCTTTCCACAAGCCGTGTAAGTTGCAGTATTCACGGGCGGTAACTTCCTGTTCAGTTTCCACTCCCTCAAAAACTACTTCCGGGGTTTCACCTGGTTCTAAAAACTTGCGATAAACTTTACCACCCACCATTAACTCCACCCATTCAATATAGTGTTTTTCTTCCATAGGATGCGGGGTGCTACCTACTTTTACCACCACGCGATCTGCCTCTCTTTCCATAACAGGAACGTGTTTTTCCCGGGATACGTCTTCAGTATTCTCTTTTAAAAGCTTCATGGGTTGGCCGCAGCAGACCAACTCCCCTTTTCCGGGATGTAACACCTCTACTATATTGCCGCATATGAGACACTGGTAAACCTGCAACATTTCTGTCATTTTTTACACTCCTTGTTTTTTTTTGTAACTGTCAATACGCTAGCCACCGGGGACGGTTCCTTTGCTTTACCGTAACGGTCCTCCGCAACGCTTGAGGAAGCTCACGAACCGTCCCCGTGGCGCCTGTCTACCTGCTGCCCGGTTCTTCATTTAAAATCCTTTGCCAGTAAGACATTGAGGGCACATCCCCCGGTAATAAATATTTTTATCGCTGATTTGAAACCCTTCCAGCCCTTTGGCTTCCTGCTCTTTCTCAAACCAAAAATCATATACCTGCTCACAGTGGTTGCATTTAAAATGCCCATGATTACTTACATCGGCATCATAACGGCTTTCCTTGACTCCCAGGTTAATCATACGCACCAGGCCTTTATTTATAAAAAGATCCAGAGAATTGTAAACAGTGGTTTTAGAAAGGGTGGGTATCTCACTTATAAGTTGATTGTAAATTTCTTCTACGGTGGGATGGGCGGCATACCTTATTAAATACTCTAAGATTTTTACCCTTGCTACCGAAGGCTTTATGTTTTTTCCTTCCAGCAATTTGGCGATGTCCTGCAACTATTTCAACCCCTATAACTGCAAACTATGTAGACCATTTACAAATTTGCATCAATTACATAATTATATTTGATACAATTATATTCCGGTTATACCCGTTTGTCAAATAGTATTTTATACCGCTGAAATATTATTATTTCTGGGATATTCCTTTTACTTTCAGGGAAAACAACAATGCCAGCAGAGTGGTAACCAGCAACAACCCATAAGTGGATAGATAATGGTCCTGTATCTCAAAAAGGATGCCCCCCAGGTAAGGGAAAAGTCCAGCAGCTCCCAGGCCGGTGAAAACAATACCGTAATTTAATCCGAAATTAGCCTCTCCAAAAAGGTTTACCACGGCAGAAGGGAAAATGCTAAAGAGGCCTCCAAAAAAGAGAGCCAGGAAAAATACCGCAGACATCAATAAAACCGGCTGGCGTATTATCATTAAACTTATGAGCATCAAGGCAATTCCGCTGAATACCATGGACATAGAACGCACACGCCCTACTTTATCGGAAAGCAATCCTCCTATAAAACGTCCGGAAGCATTGCCCAGAGCAAACACTGCCACTGCCAGGTAACCCCTGGGGTATTCTGCCTGCACCTGCATGATGTTAACCAAGTGGGCGGCCAGAGTTACACCAGTGCCGGTAGTTAAAAAGAACATTAACCATAAAACATACAAGCGAAGGTCCCCCAGGGCCGGGAAGCGATTCTTCGAAAAAAACCACTCACGTAAATCACTTATTTTGCCCGGTGGATCTTCAACCACCCGGGCACTGATAAAGATCCCTGCAGTTAGAACCATTCCGCTAATCAAGAAGGCTTCTGCAGTGCTTCTACGAACCAGCATTTCCAGAAAGGGAGACATAACCAGGGCGGCCAGACCGGTACTGGTAACCACCACCCCTGCTATACGGCCTTTTTTCCCCGGGGGAAACCATTTCATGGCCGCCGGGGTAGTAGAAGCAAAACAGCAGGCCAGCCCAATTCCCAGGGGCACCCCCCATAAGATGGCAGAAACCAGGGGGAAGTTGAAAAAGAAGGCAGATAATATAAATGCCCCACCGGCAAAAATGCTGCCCAAGCTGATAACCGGCCGGGGGCCATAACGGTCCTGCGCTCGTCCTGTAAAAACCATACACAGGGCATAACAAAACAAAAACATAGAATAAGGAAGAGCAGCCTGGGAATAGGTCCATCCCTTTTGTTCCACCAGGCCGGAGGCATAAATACTCCAGGTGTAGTTTATGCCTACCAGGAAATTTATTACTGCACCAGCCAGGGCAACCTTCCACCCCTTATAAAGAAGCACATCCATCAAGCCCCCGCACCAAACAATAAAGTTTCAACACTTTTTATCCAGAACCTATAGTGCCTTACCAGAACTATATGAAATTAATTAGTTAATTAGACGAGTAAGGGAGACACCAGAAACATCTTTATAATGAGAAAAATGTTTAGTATGGCTTCCATTTAAAAAACTACCGGACTAATCCCGGCAGGTTAAATTGGAAAAAAATGACTTGTCGTGTTAATAGTCAAAGGAAGAATAATGTTTGACCTGGCTTTTCCATTCATGTTCAGGTTAGAAAAAACATATCTAGCAAATGAGGCTTACAATTAGTATTTTAAATAATTTGATTAGGCAGAGGGGAATTTAAATGAAATGCTACTCTATCCGTCTATGGGCAGGGAAGCACCTGGCTGGGCTTGTATTGGCCTGCATATTAATTCTGATGATAACTGATTACCTATATTATAACCAGCGGGTTTATCCCGGGGTACAGGTAAAAAGCTTTTCCCTGGGAAATATGACCGTATCGGAAGCAGAAGAATCACTGGAAAACCTGAAAATGACATTTAAAGGGCCGCGAGGGGAGAAGATATCACTCTCCCTGGCAGAAATGGGGGTTAAACCCCTGGTTGACATAATAACCTACCAGGCTTACCAGCAAGGCAGGGATAAGAAATGGCCCCTTACCTACCTGGAACGTATACGCCTGATAAGAGGAGTAGAAGTACCTCTGCTGCACCGGGTAGACGAAGAAAAATTAACAAAAAGCGTAGATGAGCTAAAAAAACACTTGGAACGGGAGCCTAAAGATGCGTCTTTTAAAATTGTAAACCATAACAGTAAACTGGTACCGGAAGAAACCGGCTATCGACTTGAAAAAGAACTACTAATGCAAAAGATCATCAGCTGCTTAAGCCAGAAAGAAGGGGATCTTTTAATTAACGTTCCGGTAGAAGAAATTCCTCCTGATATTACTGTCTCCGGGCTGGAACAAATGGGAATTACCGAAGAAATGGGCTCTTATACTACTTATTTTGATGCCACTTATGAAAACCGGGCCCATAATATCGGTCTGGCTGCTGAAGAACTGGACCAGTATCTGCTGCCCCCCGGTGAATTGTTTTCTTTTAATAGGCTCATAGGCGACACCGGACCGGAAGATGGATACCGCGAGGCTCTTATTATCCGGGGAGGTGATTACACCACCGGCTACGGGGGAGGGATCTGCCAGGTTTCTTCAACTCTTTATAATGCTGCCCTGCTTTCTAACTTAAAAATAGTGGAAAGAAACAACCACCGTTTCAGGGCTCATTACATTAAGGCCGGTAGAGACGCCGCTGTTTATTACGGTATCTATGATTTAAAATTTATTAACAACCATGATCATCATATCTTAATAAACACCGGCGTAAAAAATGGTCAAATTACCATAGCTATGGTGGGGACCCCCCTGGAAGAAGAAATAGAAATTATGACCAGGGAGATTGAGTTTATCGATCCTCCGCAACGTGTAGAAATCACCTCTGATTTACTTTGGGGAGAAGAAGAAATTATCGAAGGGATACCGGGAGGCAAAGTAGAAACCTTTAGGATAGTGCAACCTCCTGATAACAAAAAAATAAAGGAGAAACTATCCCTGGATAACTACTATCCATATCCTGCGGTAATAAGAAGAGGAAAAAAAGAACCCGAGCAATAATATTAATCTTCAGGGAGTCATGGTTTTAGGGGCTTTAATCATTTGAGCGGAATTAATATGCTCCATGTTTATCATGCCAGGGAAGGAGTTGAGTATCCGGCACAAGTAGCATTGCCGAAAGATTATGGGAAAAGTATTCTTGTTGAGACACGGAGAAACCAGTTGGAACCGGGAAAAAATATTCCGGGGACAGGCCGATGTGCCTTTAAACGATTACGGTCGCCGTCAGGCAAAAGCCCTTGCCACTGCCTTAAATGAAAAATATCTGCAACATCCAGTTTTCATAACCAGCCCCCTGCAACGTTCCCGGGAAACAGCAGAAATAGCCGCCGGGTGTTTCCCGGAAGCCAAGGTCCATACCAGCCGGTATTTTCTGGACATCAGTTACGGTAAGTGGGAAGGCCAACCGCAAGAAAAAATTAAAAAGCTATACCCCGAGCTATACGGCAAATGGATAGAACAACCCGAGAAGGTAGTTTTTCCGGAAGGAGAGTGTCTGGAAAAGGTAGCTGACCGGGCGGAAAAAGGGATTTACCAGTTCATTTTAGATAATCCCAAGGGCGACACGATCATAATAGCTCACCAGGCCATAAACAAAGCCCTGCTTTGCAGGCTTTTAGGAGCAGGCATGCAATCTTTTTGGAAACTAGGCCAGGATACAGCTTGCCTGAACCAGCTCCAGTATCTTAATGGTTTTTTTGTCCTGGTTCAACTTAACGACACCTGCCACCTGGACTACCTGAATTAATGAAGGAAAATTTTTATATGCCGCCCGATTGTTCCGCATTATAAAGCCTAAAAAGGGAAATAATGAAGTACATGGTTTTAACTCCTTCATATTTTGCAGGAAAGAGGTGTACCAGGTTGGCGGAAAATCGGGGGCAAAAAGACAGAGGTTTAACGGAACAATATTTAAGTTTTTTGTGAACCGTTAAAATGATGCCTCTTTTTATTTTTATACTTTTATCTAAGCATAATCTACCAGGCAATGGCCTGGTTAATTTTTATGTATGGCTCCGCTCTTTTTAAATAATGCAGGCAGGCAGTACAATTTTTATAACGGTTAAAAATTGCCCCATAAATATAAAACTAGCAAGTATAACAAAATAAAGACAGAATAAACAATAAAACCACGCGGCAAAAGGAAGGTAAACTTTTGAAAGAATCCATTAAGTTAAAGATAGCCGCCCTGGGAGCTACTAATTTCATCATTGTGCTGGTAAACACTATACTCTTTCCGGTATTTCCTGTCATGGCCCGGGCCCTTGATTTAACCCTCCGGGACCTTTCCTGGATGGTGGTACTGGTTTCTTTTCCCGCTGCAGTGGTCTGTCCCCTGGGAGGGCTGCTGGCAGACCGGTGGAGCAGGAAGCACGTGATTACCATTTCCTTAGGACTTTACGGCCTGGGAGGATTGCTCTCGGGTTTAGCCGTTCTCTTAATGGAGCGCCCCTTTTATGTTATCCTCGCCGGGAGGCTAATGCAGGGTTTTGGTTCAGCCACCCCCATGTATCTTACCACCGCCCTGGCCGGGGATATTTTCCAGAGCTCGGAACGACACCAGACGGTAGGCCTGCTGGAAGCAGCCAACGGTACCGGCAAGATCATGAGTCCCCTTATCGGTGCCACCTTTGGTTTGCTTGCATGGTACGCCCCTTTTTTTCTATACCCACTGGTATCTCTCCCGGTAGCCCTGGCCATCTGGTATACCGTGCAGGAACCGGGGCACCCCCCCGTAGCATGGGAGGAACAAAAAAAGGCCTTTAAGCTTTTTCAAAACCTTTCCCGGGTGCTGACCCTGGCAGCCGGGGTAGTCACTATTTTTGTGCTTATAGGGACCATGTTCTGGTTAAGTGACGTACTGGAGGATAAGATAGATGGAGGGAAAATAATCCGCGGAATTATCCTTTCTCTGCCAGTAATAGCTCTTATGCTAACTACTTTTTTATCCGCTTTTTTTGGTAAACACCTGGGCACCCGGTACACTGTAGGTATAGGTATGCTATTAAAGGCGGTCAGCCTGGTAAGTATCCCCTTTCTTTTCGAGACGCTTCTCTTCTGGCCAGCTATAGCCCTGGTGGGAGTAGGAAGCGGGATGATCTTGCCGGCTATGGACACGGTCAGTACTTCCGTGGCCAAAAGAGAATACCGGGGTATCCTTACCACCACCTACGGAGCCAGTCGTTCCCTGGGAGCAGCTCTGGCACCGTATATATTTGCTATTTTGATGGATGCCGGCATCCTGATCCCCTTTTTCCCTATCGCTGCAGGTGCTGCGGTAACCGGGATTCTGGTCCTGCTTTTTCTTAACAATGAAGAAATTCTTCCCCAGGAATTGCTGCCTGAAGAAGAAGGAGATAACCATGCCCCTGGAGAAAAAACAAAAAGCAGTGAAAGTGAAACAGAAGGAAACCTGCCTCCGGAAGAATAACCCACAACAATTAACTAATCAGGACTTACATGTTCGTGATCATGTAAGTGATCCATACAGTACTCGTGTAAACCCTCACACCTGCTACAATAGCGAAATTCCATTTCGGGATCATCGAGCTCAGTTATGCCGCAAACAGAACAACGATGCACGTATGACCGGGTAGGCCGGGTAGCCTGGAATCTTTTTCTACCTGCACGGGCCTGCCTGCGAAATTTAATTGTACGCACCAGATCGCCGGTGAAAAAGAGCAGATAGTTGAGCAGGGAAGCCAGGGCCATAATCTTTGCTGCCAGAGGGTGAAATACAAAAGTAAAGGCCAGGTTGGCTGCGTAAACCCAGGCCAGGTACTTAACCTTTATGGGGATCATTAACATAAATCTTATCTGGTGCTCCGGGTAAAGGGTAGCAAATGCCAAAAACAAGGAAAGGTTCAGATGCAAGGAGGTGCCTTCTCCTCCAGTGATAAAAGAAGCAGCTATAGTTGCCAACACCCCCACCAGGTAGTACAGGTTAAATTTAAAACTACCCCACTGGTATTCTAACCTGATACCTATCATATAATAAAAATAGAGTACAAAGATAATTAAAAACAAAAATAATGGTGTAGGCGGGATGAATATAAATGTAACCAGGCGCCAAACTTCACCCTCCATTACCAGATGGGGCTTAAGCTGGAGCAAACCGATTACCTGGTTATCCACCATATTCAAAAAAAATACTACAGCCTTGGCTCCCACGATATACCCCATAAGATTTCTTATAGCATATTTGCCAAGTTTTCTTTCCAGTCTATTTAGCCATTTCATAAGTTCAGCTCCCTTGTCTGCCATGAACTTGATCTAAATGCCCTTATTTTAATACTCCATGCAAAACCTATAAACCTTCATGGTTATTATTATAAACTACTAAAATAATTGCCTGCAATAAAATAAAGTAACTGCTCAAGTTAATACGCTAGCACTGGTTTAAGCTATATCCTTGAAACAGGTTATTTACTTTACCAGTTCCCTGTAATTATCTCCGTCAATATACAAGGGGGCTTCTAAAAATTTTTCCGGGTCCAGGGGAAGCTCGCCCAAACGTATTTCCCAGTGAAGATGAGGGCCGGTGGCAAAACCGGTTTGACCAACGGTACCGATTACTTCTTCTTTTTCCACCCATTGTTCCGTTTCCACCTTTATCTCATGCAAATGCAGGTATGCGCTGCTTATGCCAAGGCCATGATCTATTATTACTGTTTTCCCGGGAGCTAAAAGTGAATCAGCTAACCTTACCTGGCCGCTCTGGGTAGCCTTAACCGGGGCACCCTGGTTCGCGCCTATATCTATCCCATCATGGCGGCGGGGTGGATTATCATTGATGATTCTAATTGCTCCAAATTCAGAAGTGATCCTGCCTTCAAGAGGCCGGATAAAATCACCAGACCAGAGCGGTCTACGAGAAGTATCATTCCTGGCCTGTTTAATCCATTCTGCCTGCTTTTCCAGTTCTTCCTGGGGCCAGTCTTCAGCTGGTTCTCCGGGCATGCTGAACTGCTGCTCGGGGTAATCCCTGCTTTCCAGCTCCATGTGAAATGTAAGTTCTTTTTCCTCCAGGCCGCTTTTCCCTAGGTAGCTTACCTGAAAAACAGGTTCATACTCCCCGGGAGGGTTATCATAATCGGCTCCAAGGGCCAGGTAGATAGTGTCGCCATCCCACCAGGGTTTTGAAATTTCCCCTTCCAGTTCTCCACCATTAAGAGTAATCTCCAGAGGAGGATAGGGGAAAGAACTAACTTCCAACTCTACATGCTCCCCCGGTGAAATTCCTCGAGAATCTAAAAAGGATACCTGCGGATCCAGATTATCCTCATAAAGATGGTCTTCTTGATCAATCTCCCCGTTTTCAAATTCCTCTTCTCCCGATGCAAACCACTCCGCTAACTGGCATCCTCCTGAGAACAAAAATAGCCCCAGTCCTAAAAAGAAAACCAGGCTTAACCAGTTCCTTTTCATAACACCACCTCATTAAACCTTATTTATCTTCCCTGGGGATGGCCTCCCGGGCCAAATAGTCGCACCGGTCGTTATAATAATCATTGCTGTGGCCTTTTACTTTCTTCCAGGTGACCTCATGAAAATTATCCAGTTCCAGCAATTTTTCCCATAGATCCCGGTTGTCAACTTCTTTCTTCTTTACGGTTCGCCAGCCGTTTTTTTTCCATCTGTCCAGCCAACCCTGCTGAAAAGCGTTAACCAGGTAAGCGCTGTCAGAAAAAAGCTCTACCTTAGAAGCAGGTTGAATACCGCGCAGGGCTTCTATGGCTGCCTTCATTTCCATGCGCTGGTTGGTGGTCTGTTTTTCGCCCCCACTTAATTCCTGCACGGTTCCATCGAAAAAAATAATTACCGCTCCCCAACCTCCAGGGCCGGGATTACCAGAACAAGCACCATCGGTGTATACGATTATTTTGGACAAGAAGTATACCTCTTTTCTCCGGATATTTTAAGGCAGATTTATATTTTTAAAAGCCTCCCAAAACACCAAAATAGAAAATTATTAAAAGTATAATAATCATCATAGTACCTACCAGCAATTGATCAATATTAATATTCTTTCGGTTACGGTCGGCAATAGAAAGCGACTTCTTAAAACCTGTTTTAATTCTTCTTGCCAGCTTTGATAATACAGGTTCCATGATATATTCTATGCTTAGCCAGGAGGGCAGCGGTATCCCTTTATGAAGCGGGCGGGCCAATACGGCAAAAACCAGGACACCTCCGATTACCGGCTGCAACCCTTTATAAATTCCGCCGGCTGAATAAAAATCAAGAAAAGAGCCGTATGGCAACATGGTTTTCATAAGTTCAGGCTGGACCCCCAACCATATACACATACCTGAAACCGCCAGGATAGATAGCTGCATGGTAAAATGAGGCCGGTTAATTACAGGAGAACGAGCTTTTAGAAAACCAAAGTAGACAAACTTGCAAAAGGATATGGTAGTTCCTACGCTGGCAATTAAAAGCATCCATTCCGCAGGCCCTGCTCCAGCCATGGACTCTTTCAATAGATATTTGCTGATGTAACCGTTAAATAGAGGCACTCCTGCAATGGCCAGGGCTCCTACTATCGCCCCCAGCGTGGCTAAAGGCAGCGATCGCCATACGGGCGGCCTGTCTCGGCAGTTGTCACCTTCACTTTCATCATGATGGGATAAATCATGTAAATTTTCTGTGCCTGTGGAATAGAGTACTACTCCTGCAGCCATGAAAAGAAGGGATTTATACACGATGTTATTAAACAAGTGGAAAAATCCACCGTCTACTGCCATAGAAGCACCCAGGCCTACCCCGGCTATCATGTACCCGATCTGGCTTACAATATGATAAGAAAGTAGCCGGCGCATATTTTTTTGGAACAGGGCACAGCAGACACCCAGCAGGGCCATGGACCCTCCCATAAGGACAATTCCGTCATGAGCCGGTAATATCCGGGCTACCGCATAAACCCCTATCTTGGTAGTAAGCCCGGCCAGCAGCACGCTAGAGAAGAGGGAAGCTGAAGGATACCCCCAGGCAATCCATAAATGAAAAGGTATAAATCCCGCCTTGAAACCAAACCCCAGGACGAAAAATATCAGTCCGGCTTCCGGCTGTTCCAGTACAGTAGAACCGGTGGCCGCATAATGCTGAATTATACCTACAAAAAATAACAGGCCACCGGTTAAATGAAAAAATAAAAAGCGGTAGGCCATGGCAAAAGCATGGGCGTTATTTTTGATAAAAATTAAGCTCGCCGTGGTAAGGGTTAATAATTCCCAGAACAAAAACATGGTTACAAAATCATTGGCAAAAACAATCCCTATGGCGCTGGCTAAAGCCCAGACAGATACCATCTGCTCTACGGGCCGGGCACCTTTAAGCCCGTAAAGTAGAGCCAGGGTGCCTATGATGGTAAAACCCAGCACCATAATCCGGTTATATTCGTCACCCATAAAACTGAAAGCTATAAAAACATCGTCTTGTGGAAAAACAGAAATGCTGCCCAGCTCCATGCCTTTCCAATTATAATAAGAAAGATAGCCCATGATAGCAAATACGCCCAGTAAGATGATATAACGCCAGCGGGTAGAAACCACCAGGAAACTAATAGATAAAGTAACGGGAGCCAGTATAGCTAAAATTAGAAAGCTGTTAATTGGGGACCCCTCCTTTTAGCAGCGCCAAGGTGCCTTTGATTAATTTAATCACTTTTCTTGCATTCTATAATAAATCTTGATTTCCTACCCGATTGTAATAAATTATTTTAATACTCTATTGATTGGCAATATTTATTTCTTCTTGCCGAGAATAATTGTACATGTTTACCAGTTTCCTGGGGCAACAATCAGAGCATTCATCACGGCAAGAAATACCTTCCCAAAAGGTACACTTGACATATACAGCTCCCCCGTTTGTCTTAACGAGGGAGCCAACATCTTGAAAAAGTTTTTACTATGGTTGCGTAAGTACTTCTCTAGCAGCTGACCTGCTTACACACTTGACACCGGGATCAGCACGAACAGAAAAACGCATAACCCCGATTTTTACGCCGAATTAAACCTGTTATGTTCAGGCAGTATTGTTATATCCTCCGGCACAACTTTATTTTTTACCGGATTTCTTCTTCCAGTTCTTCCATCAGACTCTCCAGTTTTTCCAGTTTATCTCCGTAAGCAGCCCAATCGCCATCTTGCAATTTTTCCTGAGCTTCTTCAAAGACTTCTCCTAGGCGGGCAGCCAGGTCCTTAACTTCATCAGGGATTACTTCCATTTCATCAATATCTTCGATGTCTTCGATGTCTTCGATGTCTTCATCCGGCAGTTCATCGGGAGCATCAGGTAAATCTACTCGTTCGTCCAGGAGACGCATTAACCCTTCTTCTACAGTTCTTTCCATCACTACGGTGTCATCGAAGGCCACGATTACCCGAGAAAGTTCGGGGATGCCCTCATCCTCAGCCTGCAAGAAAATAGGTTCCACATAGAGAACGCTTTCTTTGACCGGAATGACCAGTAAATTACCCCGGATAACCCGGGAGCCCCCCTGATCCCAAAGGCTGAACTGTTCTGAAATAGCGGTTTCCTGGTCGATTCGATTTTCAATCTGCATGGGGCCGGGAATCACCTGATCCGGGGGAAAGTAATAAACTTTGACTTCACCATAATGCTCGTAATCGCTACGGGCAGCCACCCAGGCCACCATATTTCTTCTGCCCCGGGGAGTATAGGCATTAATCAGGGCAAATTCTTCCCCCTCTTCATCGGGCAATTCCAGGACCACGTAATAAGATTCCATGTCCTGCTCCTGCCCTCGGTATTTTTCCCGGGGAAACTCCCATACGTCCTCCCGGTTATAAAACACCGTAGGGTCAGTCACGTGATACTGTCGATACATATCTGTTTGCACATCAAACAGATCCACGGGGTATCTGAGATGATCCCTCAATCCATCAGGCATCTCTTCCAGGTCACTAAAAAGATCGGGAAAGATTTCGCAGTAAGTCTGCACCATGGGATCATCCGGGTCAACCACGTAAAAGTCCACGGAACCGTCATATGCGTCTATGACTACTTTTACCGAATTGCGGATATAGTTCACTCTATCTCCAAGTTCAGCTCTCCCCCTGGGCTCAGCATAGGGATAACGGTCATTAACGGTGTAGGCATCCTGAATCCAGTAAAGCTCACCGTCATTGACCACCTTATACGGATCATCGTCATATTTAAGGAACGGTGCTATTTGTTCTACCCGGTCCTGTATCCGGCGGTTAAACATAAAACGGCTTTCTTCATGTATTTCCCCGGAGAAAAGCACCCGGTAATCGGCAAAGCCCAGGGCAAAGAGCAGGCGTCGTTTCAAGTTGCTGAGTTCTACGCCTCCCTCTCCTTCGTAATGAGTGTACACGTTGGTATCGCCCTTGGTATAGTTAAATTCCTTAAGATTGGTATTAGCAATAACATAGTTGTCAGTCATTTCTCCATAATAAATTTCCGGCCTTTCCAGTTCCAGCTCTTCTTCTCCCCGAGGAGGGATATCCTTTAGAAAGTAATTAGGGCTGCCATCAGGGGTAGCTTCATTCACCGGGCTCATGGCCACACCGTATCCGTGGGTATATTGCAAGCGCTGGTTGGTCCAGGTCTGGGCCTCGTCAGCCAGCCCCTGCTGATCCATTTCCCGGGCGGAAAGCATAACCTGGCGATAATCGTCGTCTATGGTGTAGCGATCTATATCAACACTGTTAAAGTTATAAAATCCGCGGAATGCCTGTTCTTCGGTAAAAGTTTGCTGGATGGGGCGATAATCCCACAGCCGTATGTTATTAAAGGTACCCGGGGTTTCTTCTACATCTTCCAGGAACAACTCTGGAGTGGCCTGGTGTTCCGCAGATTTAAACTGATCCAGGCCGAAGGCCTCCCGGGTAAACTCGATATTGTGTTCAATATACGTACTTTCATAAGAAAGTTCCGAGGGAGAAACCAGGAAGTGTTGAACTAATGCCGGAAGGATAGCACCACCCAGGAGGGATACCACCAGCAAGGATCCCAGCCCGTAAACCAGTAAATGTACTCGTCTGATAAAAATGTTTACCAGGCATATTACTCCTATTACCAGAGCCATAGCAAGTAACACCCACAGCACCCTCTGGTTGATAACCAGGTCAGTGAAACCGGCACCAAAAGTAACACCGCGAGGAGATTGCAGTAATTCCAGCATCTGCATGCGATAATCCCAGGCCTTAAGGAAAAAGATAAAAGCAAAAAGCACAGAAATATGCCTTAAACCGGGGAAAGAAAAGTGAAACCAGCGTTTGCTGACCTGAGTAGGGGGATTAAATATCAGATGAATGGCCCCCACCAGCAAGAGCGTAACTATTACTATCATCATCAAGTACTGGTAAATAAACCTCAAAAAAGGAAGTTGAAAAACATAAAAAGATACGTCAGAATTAAAAACTGGATCTGTGGTACCAAAACTGGTACTGTTAAAGAATTGCTGCATTTCCATCCAGTATTCACCGGCATAGGAGGTGAAAATAAATGCTATAACCGCTGAGCCAAGCACATAAAACCAGGTAACCCGGCGGGGGGTAATATACCGGTAGTACCCCCGACTTAAAAATTCTTCCCGGAGGTTTAAATTAGGTAAATGCACCACTGTCTTCCGGGTAAACATCAGGTTAACAAACAGGAAAATAAAGAAAAAGAGCCAGGCACCTATACGCAAACCCCAATGGGAAAGATACTGCGTCCAAAAAACTCCTTCCATGTCCAGGTTTAAAAACCACAGCATGTCCAGGTAAAAATTAGTCCCCACCATTAAAAGAATTAGCAAGGCTGCAACTACCGCAGCTGCTATCCAGGTAAAATATCTTTTCATTTTACGCCTCCTTTACCCTCTCCAAAATATAAAATATTCACCACAAATAATCGCCAATATTAATCACCAGGTAATGATATTTACCATATAGTATACCTGACTAAAAGTAGCTTTTAAAATCAATCCAAGTTAATTCTATGACAAGCAGTTGTCTTTGTCAAAAAAACTAACCCGCTTACTTACTAAAATTTTATACCCTTATGCTACGTTTTATCATATTCCGGGTAAATATAAAACCTGGCAGCACTAATACTGCCAGGTAATTATTGCTACTTCTGGACAAAAAATTAATGTTACTACTCAGCTATAAAAGTAGCTTAATTAATTGGTGGTGTGGGTCGGCTTATCGGCTGGTGAGTAGTTACAAATTAATTTACTTGTTCTTTGAGAACTTTGACAGCTTCCAGGGCGTCTTCAGCATAGAGGTCTGCTCCAATTTTTTGGGCAAAATCCTGGTTTACGGGAGCTCCACCCAGGATAACTTTTACCTGGTCTTTTAATCCCTTTTCTTTTAGCGCATCTAACACTTTGTTCATTTCCGGCATGGTAGTAGTAAGCAGAGCCGAAAGCCCTAAAACTTCGGGGGAATGCTCTTCTACCGCTTTAACAAAATCCTCAACCGGGGTATCGGTCCCCAGGTCAATTACCTCAAAACCATTTGCAGTAAGCATCATCTTAACCAGATTCTTGCCTAAATCGTGTATATCACCTGCCACGGTGCCAATGACTACTTTACCAATATGGCTCCTTTGCCCCTCTTCAAGATAGGGCTTAAGCATCTTTATCCCTGACTGAAGAGATAGGGCCGATATCATCACTTCGGGAATAAACATATCTCCCTTTCCAAATTTTTCACCTACTACTTCCATTCCTTTCATCAAGCCCTGGTCAATTATTTGTAAGGCAACATCTCCATTTTCCAGGGCCTGTTGAACCAGTTTTTTTACCTCTTCTTCTTCACCATTTTCCACTGCCTCAGCCAGGTTCTTGTAACTTTCCACTTTTATCACCACCTGCTTTTATACTGTTTTAACCAAGTATGCCTGCCCGATAAGCTTTAAGATAACCGGCGCACATGTAATCTTTGCCCAGCAAAACATTTCCAGACTTTACTGCGGCCATAGCACCTTTTGCCATTGGATTCATGATAGCTGAATCAAGCCCCAGCTGCATGGCAAACAGCAAGAAAGAACTGTTGATCAGTTCTCGTTGGGGAAGTCCGTAAGAGATATTACTCAACCCTATAGTAGATTTTACTCCATTATACTCTTTAATTTTTTTTAAGGTATCCAGGGTAATGCGGGCGTTGTTAGAATCTACGCTTACCGGCAGAGCAAGGGGGTCAAAATAGAGACTCTCCCGCTGAACCCCCAAAGTATCGGCCCGGTTTATAATTTCTTTACAGACTTCCAGCCTTCCTTCAACTGTCTCGGGGATTCCTTCACGGATGGGAAGAGCTACTACAGGAGAGCTATACTTCTTTGCCAGTTCCAGAAAAGAGTCCAGGCGTTCACCTTCTGCGCTTACCGAGTTAATAAAAGTACCTTCGCCGCAACATTCCAATCCTGCTTCTAGAGAATTGTAATCGGTAGTGTCAATAGCCATAGGCTTGTCAACAGCTTCTTTTATTACGTTAACCGCCCATTTCATGTCATCTACTTCTCCAGCCTGGTCTCCGGAACCAGTAGCCACGTTTACGTCTATATAGTCGGCCCCTGCGTCTTCCTGTTTTTTTGCCAAACCGGCAATAAAATCACTGTCACGGTTAATGATGGCATTTTTTACTTTTTTTCCTGATGCGTTAATTAATTCACCAATAACTAACATGTAAAGGCAACCTCCTGTTTAGTATTATTTAAATCAAAATATAACTGCTCAAGCACAAAACCAATCGCCACAGGTGACAGTTCCTCAGTCTTACCTGTCGGCCTTTCGCTTAACTTCGAGGGCGCTCCAACCGTCACCGAAGTTAAGCTCTTTTAAAATTAAACTTTTTCTGCTGAGCAGTTACAGCAAAACTCTCAATAACATGGGGAAAAATAAACTGGACTTTTCCAATTTTATCACTTAACCTAAATTTTTAATACCTTATTGTTAGTGTTCCCTTATTTCTTAACTATTTCCAGGATAGCCGTAAAACCGTGCCCCATTCCCTGACCTTCCTGGAATACCATTTCCGCCCTTCTTAACAGGTATGCAAGCTGAGGCTCAATTATATTTGCCCTAACATCTTCTACCGGCAAATTCTGAGATTGTTGCATCAAGCGGGTTAGCGTTTTCGCTGAAAGAGATAAAAACTCATCAATATCCTGGGTGTACTCCCCTATTTCTCCTTCCAGCTCAGCATGGCCATTTACGCTGACTTCATAGTAATCTCCCGCCAAAACGTTTTCTGCTATTTCTACTAAGTTATTCCAGGCCGTCTCCAGCCTTTTGAAATAATCGTTAACAACATCATAGCCTTTAGCGGGCTGATACTTGACTTTAACCTCTCTCAGGTCTGTGCGGCATTCTGGTTCAAGCAGGGAATTAACCGCGCTGCGGATTTTTTGAGGGTAATCATAGTATTCTCCTGTTTCCATATGCCTTCCCACCAATAAAGATCGGTCAAACACTCGTAAAACTTTAAGTTCTGCCCCGTTATCATGTGCGACTTTATTTATTATGGAAAACAAAGTAGGACGATCCATTAATCTCATGTGGAAAGCTTCCAGGTCCTTTCTTTCTTCTTCTTCGTAAAGATAGGATACCACATACGGTAAAGTGTAATCTTCTTCTAAAGGGTTGACCCAAAGGTTTTGCCATTCGTAACTGTATGCCCCCAGCCAATCACCCATAAATATGGTACTTTCTCCACCGTGTTTAATAATCCGGCCAAGTAATTCTTCCACTTCCCGGTCGTCACAATGCGAAAGAGTACCATAGTTGGCCAGGTATATGTCAAAGGGCGGCTCATCCTCAACTCCCAACCCCTGGAGAAAATTACCTTTCAGGAACCTTACATTATCGCAGTTTCCAAAATATCCCCGCCCTTGTGCCAGGAGCTCGGAGTTAAGATCAACCCCTACATACAGATCTATTTCGTCTTCTGGTAAAACGTTCACCTTGACTTTTCCAGGAGATGCATCATGGTTAACTACTTCCGTTAACAACTCATAACCGTCACCGCTACCACAGCCCAGGTCCAAAATACGTACCTTCCTGCCACTTTCCAGGCAATTTTTCTTAACTTCTTCCAGAAAAGGACGCAGGAAATAAGCAGTAACTTTGTCCTCCCAAAAGCGCCGCACATTATCATATTTACCTTTCAGTCCCGGCGGTTTTCCGTAAAGACCGCTGGTAGCCATTTGATTATACGCATCGTTCACACTCATCTCAAATTCCTCCCCATAATTTTTGTTTCCGGCTCAGAGCTCTCATTTACCAACCACCTCTCTGATAAACAAAAAATTAACTACAATAAAATGCACTCGATAATAAGTGCATTCTATTTCACGGGCACATTTTTTTTTATGTATTTTACTATATAACTCTTTTCAATCTTTTTGGTTTTATATTTTCTTTTCTTAAATCTTGCAGGGTAGGTAATTACTTTTATTTTATCTAAATAAATAAAAATCATCAAAAAGGCTATGCCTCGGGAATATCAGTTTAACCACTGTATAGATAGCTCTAAGAGACGGTAAGTCGACTGTTCTCAGGTATTCTTAAATATATTCAATATTAGCGCTAAATATTAATAAAAAATGATAGATTATACCGCTACCTTCCACATTTGCTTTTTTACTACTGGGGAAAACAGTTAACTCCGGATAGAATATCTGATTCCTAGTAAAGGGTAATACTGTCTTTGATACTTTCAAAAGTAGCAGCACCTATGCCGGATATCTTTTTAATCTCCTCAAGTTCTTGAAAATAGCCCTGCTCCTCCCGGTAGTCAATAATGCTCCTTGCTTTTACTTCACCTATACCACCAAGTTCTGTTAAATCCTCAAGGGAAGCCTGGTTAATATTTATCTTCCCTCCGTTAGACCTGGTGTTTTTTTCTCTATCCTCAGATTCTTCTTCCTGGTATGGTACCCGTATCTTTTCCCCATCTATCAGGGGCCGGGCCCTTTTAATCCTGTCCAGGTCTGCTTTCTCTTCAGGCGCTGCTTTTTCAAGAGCTTCAAATACCCGTGCACCTTCAGGCAGGCTTATTACCCCGGAATTTTCAACTGCCCCTACGATGTCTACATATATTTTCTTTTCTTCTTCTGTGTCATTACTCTTAGAATAAACCCTACTTTCTTCTTCTTTTGGAGAGTTGGAGCTTGAATCAGAAAAGAATCCCCCATCTGTTCTTAAATACGCCCCTAACAATAATAAAGCTGCCAAACACGCCAGGATAACTTTATCCCGTTTACTCAAAGACAAGTGGTGTCACCCCCATCCCTGGGATGTATTTACTGTTATATTCTACATATTTTATACTTATCCTGCCAACACAAAAAAAGCTGCTATCTTCTGAAGAAGAGCAGCCAGGTAGT
>Ga0207421_10002261_pt1 | contig 24039 bp, 23 predicted proteins | sample SodLakKL_010_SED_4_FD_187542 | JGI IMG/M metagenome (GOLD analysis project Ga0207421, IMG submission 187542) | Alkaline sediment microbial communities from Lake Tanatar, Kulunda Steppe, Russia - 8KL_010_SED (SPAdes) (version 2) | ecosystem: Environmental > Aquatic > Non-marine Saline and... | reverse complement strand
AGAGCGCCGATACTGCGCCCGGCTACATAATAGTCGCCCAGGCTGCGGGTAAACCGGCGGGCCCAGACACTAATCATCACAGAGATAACCAAAACAATGATGCTGAGTATTAAACCTAAAACAAAAACTTCTCCTCTTGGTTCCATTTAAGTACTCCCCCCTTTCAGTTAGAGCTCAAGCCCTTTGCTTTTCTTCAAGCCTGTCCATAACCAGGCACCAAATTGCACCAACAAGTGTTGCACCAAGCCAGCTAAAAACGATAAGCAGGAAATAATGGAGCGGGAATCCCCACACCGTTAAATGCTCCTTAATCACAAACATTGTTTCCCCGTAAGCAGAGACCAGTTGTTCGGGAGTAGGGACAACATTAAAAAATGTTTCATTTAAGATGACTACAACTGAGCTAAAAAAACCCCCGGTTACAGCCACAATTAAAAAACAAACCGCTGTGACCCAGACCTCAATTTTATAACCCCTCTTGCTGTCATTCATCTTTTCATGTCACCTCCTTTAACAGTAAAACCTATTTCATCACCAGTTTTGGGTTAATTATTACAGTTTTCACCACCTTGAAATATATTTATATCTTTCAAATTTAAGTTTATTTATTCTACTGATTATTCTAATTTCCTTCTTTTGAAAACAATCTCACGATTTTTTTTGTAAAATTTATATCTTGCCTATCCCCCAGTCCTTTTTAAATATGCTATGATTAAACTTGAAAAAATTTATTGATAAAAATCTTTGGGAGGTTTCTACCATCGAAATATTCGCTATTGTTGTAGCCACAATATTCTTCCTGGTTGGCCTGGTTGGCACCATGGTTCCAGTTATGCCGGGCCCCCCAACAATTTGGTTGGGGATGCTGGTTTATGGACTCATTGCCGGGTTCGATGATTTCAGCGTATTCTTTTTTATCGCCCAGGCGCTACTGGCCCTTGCGGTTATGGGCATCGACTACCTTTTTTCTGCCATGGGCACCCGTTTTTTTGGCGGTACCAAAGCCGGTTTCTGGGGCGCTGCTCTCGGGCTGTTAATCGGCCTTTTCTTTTTCCCCTTTGGCCTGCTTATAGGCCCTTTTTTGGGCGCCGTTTTGGCAGAATTAATTTACAGAGGTCAAACTGATCAGGCAATAAGGTCGGGATTTGGAGCTTCGCTGGGGTTCTTCGGAGCGTTACCATTTAAACTTCTTCTCGAAGCTGTAATGATTTTCTGGTTTATTACAAATATTGTCTGATTTAAAGAAGGGTGTATTTATTTTTAAAAAATAAGAAGGAAATAAGAAAATATTGGCGAATGTTTAATTTGGAAATAGATTAATTATAATGTGTAATGTAAAATTGATAACATTAAAGGAGGAAAAAATCTGCATGGAAAAAGTTTGGCTTGAGAATTACGAACCAGGAGTCCCTCACACCATTGACTACCCCGAACTTTCTCTTTATCAACTATTCCAACAATCCGCCGAAACTTACAAACAAAAAGCAGCGGTCCATTTTATGGGCAAAGAGCTAACCTACGGAGAACTCTATTCCCAGGTTAATAGCCTGGCCAGTGCTCTATCAGAAATGGGAGTCAAGAAAGGAGACCGGGTGGCAGTTCATCTTCCAAACAGTACCCAGTTCCCGATTGCCTTTTTCGCTGCTCTTTCCATCGGGGCCATCGTTGTCCCCTGTAACCCGCTTTATGTGGCCAGGGAAATGGAGCATCAATTGAAAGATTCGGGCGCCGAAACAGTTATTACCTTAACCCGTTTCTACAACATGATCAAAGAAGTTCAGCCCAAAACAAATGTGAAGAATGTAATTGTCTCTCATATTAAAGACTATTTTCCCGGTTTCCTGAGTTTCCTTTACACAGTAGCCAAAGAAAAGAAAGAAGGCGACAGGGTTGAAGTTTCCAAGGAAGATTATTCCTTCACTGATTTAATCAGCAAGCATTCAGGTAAAAATCCACCCCAGGTTGAAGTAGCTCCTTCCGACCGGGCTGTATTTCTTTATACAGGAGGAACTACCGGCGTATCGAAGGGAGCCGTACTCCAACACCGCAACCTGGTGGCAAATTGCCTGCAGGTAAAAGCATGGTGCACCGACTACGAGGACGGAAAAGAGGTAATCCTTGGAGTACTGCCGTTTTTCCACAGTTATGGGTTAACTACAATTTTGAACCTAGGCCTACTTAACGGGGCCAAGCTTGTCCTTCTACCTCGCTTCGAGTTGGAGAATGTGCTGAAAGCAATTGACAAACAAAAACCAACCCTTTTCCCCGGCGTGCCCACTATTTATGTTGCAATCAACAATGCTCAGGATCTTCACAAGTATGATATTAAGTCAATCAGGGTTTGCATCAGTGGGGCAGCTCCACTGCCGGTGGAAGTACAACAGGAATTCGAAAAGAATACCGGAGGTAAACTGGTCGAAGGCTACGGATTATCGGAAACTTCGCCTGTAACCCATGCTAATCCGGTATACGGCAAGCGAAAACCGGGAAGCATTGGTTTGCCTATGCCCGACACTGAGTACAGAATAGTCGATGTAGAAACGGGGGATAAAGAAATGCCGGTTGGAGAACCAGGTGAAATCTGTATCCGCGGACCCCAGGTCATGGAGGGGTACTTGAACATGCCCGATGAAACGGCTCAAAGTATTCGCAACGGCTGGTTCTACACCGGAGATATCGCTAAGGCTGACGAAGAAGGTTATGCCTATATTGTTGACCGCAAGAAAGACATGGTCATTGCCGGAGGCTTTAATATTTATCCCCGTGATATAGAGGAGGTCCTCTATGCCCACTCTAAGATCATGGAAGCGGCTGTAGCCGGTATCCGAGATCCTTACCGTGGAGAAACCTTGAAAGCATATATTGTTCTCAAAGAAGGCGAAAGCATGACTGAAGAAGAAGTCAGGGAACATTGCAAATCAAATCTTGCTCCTTATAAAGTGCCCAAACTGGTCGAATTCAGGGATGAACTGCCCAAGACAATGATTGGCAAAGTCCTGCGCCGGATGCTGCGGGAAGAAGAGGAGAAAAAACAACAGGAACAAGACCAGTAAGAAAGCCTTTTCAAAAAAGGCTTCACCGTTGATTAATTCGCCTTAAATTGCTTTCTCGTATGAAGAAACAAAGCTTAACATGTATATAAAAAGCGGAGTCAGGAAAGTTGACTCCGCTTTTATAACTATCAAACTGCGAATTCCTGTATGCCGGAAAAAATTTTTTATTTGTCAGCTGACCACCTTGCAATTGCCCCCCTCCCTATCCCATCCTGTTATTTATTCTAAAAAAGCCGGGAGATGCAAAGTAGATTTTCTCCAGAACAGCCGGTTTAATGATTTGTTTCCACCTCAAGGGTGCGTAAACGGTTAATCGCTGCGACCACTTCAAGGGTCCGGGGACGGGCAAAATCACCGCGCGGTTGAGCAGGTTTCGGGGAAACTGCTTCCAGTCCGCGTTCATCAATCACCGCATCAAGCTGGTCTATCAAGGTTTTTAACGGTTTTCTGCCGTCAATCAACTTTTCTCTCAAAGCATAGCAAATTATTTCTCCGATCGCTCGGGTTTGAGAGGAATCCATAATTTGTTCCACGTAATGTAAATCGATATCCTCATAACCGAACTGGAGACCTTCTACACCCTGGGCCTTTACCTTTACCTTGTTTTTCCGGTAGGGATTAATACTATGCGGCAGAGGAATCCTTTCCTGGAGGTTCCCAAAGATATCACCGGTTTCCTGCTTGCGCTGGTTGGGATGAAGCTTCGAAATTTCTTTGGCTTCACCGGTTACTACTTTGGGACGGTAAGTCTCCATCATCAAGATGGTATCAGCAACATCGAAGTAATCCCCGGCGCCGCCAATGACCAGCACTGTCGAAACACCCAGATCATTGTATAGCTGCTGGACTTTATCGATAAAGGGAGTAATTGGCTCCCTGTCTTTGGCGACTAAAAGCTGCATCCGCATATCGCGGATCATAAAATTGGTAGCAGAAGTGTCTTCGTCCATTAATAACACTTTTCCACCTGCCTCCAGCGACTCAATAATATTAGCAGCCTGGGATGTGCTGCCACTGGCTTCCTCGGATGAGAAACTGGTGGTGTCCTGGCCAAAAGGTAAATTGCTAATAAAGGGGCTGATGTTGACTTTCTCCACCCGGCGGCCATCTTCTGCTCGGATTTTAAAAGCTTTAGGGTGCGCTACCACTCCTTCGCGGCCATCACCGGGTTTGTGATTGTAAACACTTTGCTCAAGAGCACGGAGCAGAGTTGATTTACCGTGATAACCTCCCCCGACAATTAAGGTGACCCCTTCCGGGATGCCCATGCCTCGAATTTTACCACCATGCGGCCTATCAAGTTCGACTGCCAGATCATCCGGCGCTTCAAAAGCAATGGCTTTGTTAGCGGGAAGCGGTCTTTGATCTACTCCGCTGCGCCGCGGCAGGATCGAGCCGTCTGCAACAAAGCCGATCAGTTTTCTTTCTGCAAGCTGCCCGCGCAATATCTCCTGATTTTCCACGGTATATATATGCTTAAACAAGTCTTCTGAGGTCAAGTTATTAAATATTAAGCTGCTTTCCACCAGCTTAGGCAGTTCGGTTAAGAACATTTCGGAAGCTTCGTGGCCAAGAACTTTACGTCCCGCAGCAGGCAGTCCGGCAAAAAAGCGGACCTCGGTAAATTCCCCGTTAACTGAAACACTGGTCCTATCTAAGACTTCCTGGCCGGGGCGATCTACCTGGAAAGCGCCGCTTTTGCCGCTCCCTCTATTGCCCCGGGCAATTTTCTTGATATTTCTATGGAACTCCCGGGTCAGGTAATCGGATAGGGCTACCTGCCTAATCGGAGGGTGATAACTTTCCCGGGGAAATGCGGCTTTTTTCTGGGGCACCCGCACGGCAAGTTGTGAAGGAGAGGCAAAAGGATCACCTTGCACTTGATAAAACCACAGTTCAAAGCCGGGAAAGTGAAAGCACTGCCCCTGGAGCTTTTTGTAAGCCTTGTAACCTTTGCCATCGATTTGAGAAAGAATTTGCTGTAACTGCTTCATGATTCCGCTCCTTTTTCAAAAAAACAATGCACAAAAACAAAGGCACGAATCTTCGTGCCTGCAAAAACTGTACTTTTAAAAAAAATTATAGCTCCCTGAAAAATGTGTTGTCAACCGGATGAATCCCCCAGTTGTGCCTGTGCTTTCTTTAGTTGGTTTCTAACAGCCGAGGGAGCGGTGCCACCGCGACTCTTTCGGGCCCGGCATACTTCCTGCGGATCGAGAAGAAGTGAGATTTCTTCTCCTAAAACAGGATGAAAAGAACTTCTTGCTTCAGCGCTTAACTGTTTAAGCCTAACCCCTTCTTTTTTGCAATAAGCAATCATTTCACCCACCACGTGATGGGCCTCCCGGAAGGTGCCTCCTTCTTTTACCAGATGATCGGCCAAATCTGTAGCACAGAGGTAATCATCATCTACCGCTTCTTGCAACCGGCCCCGGTTAATTTCCATAGTTTCAAGCATTCCCGCAAAAAGTGGCAGCAAGGCCTTTAGATTATCCACCGTATCGAAGACCCCTTCCTTGTCCTCCTGCATATCCTTGTTGTAAGCAAGGGGCAACCCCTTCATCATCGCCAGGAGCGAAACCAGGCTGCCATAAACCCTGCCACTTTTACCCCGGATTAACTCGGCCAGGTCGGGGTTCTTTTTTTGGGGCATCATACTGCTACCGGTGGTGTAAGCATCGTCAAGTTCAATGAAGCCGTACTCGAAAGAAGACCAGAGTACCAGCTCTTCACAAAACCTGCTCAAATGCATCATCAGTGTCGAGGCAAAGGCCATAAATTCCACCAGGTAATCCCGGTCGCTCACAGCATCAATGCTGTTTTCATAAATTTCTTTGAACCCCAGTTTACCGGCTACCTTTTCCCGGTCGATAGGGAAACCGGTCCCGGCAAGGGCACCCGCCCCCAGGGGCATAATATCGGCACGCCGGTAAGCTCCTGCCAAACGTTCCCTGTCCCGCTTAAGCATCCAGAAGTAGGCCAGCAGGTGATGTGACAGCAGAACCGGCTGAGCCCGTTGCAGGTGAGTATAACCCGGAATAATCACTCCTTCGTATTTTTCAGCCAGGTTAAGAAGAGTTTCCTGCAATTTTTTTAAGCATCTATCAATAGCATCAATTTCCTCTTTCATGTAAAGATGCATATCCAAAGCGACCTGGTCATTACGGCTGCGTCCTGTATGCAGTTTGCCTCCAACAGTCCCGATTATTTCAGTCAGCCTTTTTTCGATATTCATGTGAATATCTTCAAAGTCCAGATCATAAGGGAATTCCTCGTTTTCAACTTCTCTGCGAACCCTAGAAAGCCCTTTGATGATCAGGTCAGCATCAGAAGATGTGATAACTCCCGTTTCAGCAAGCATCTCCACGTGAGCTTCGCTGCCCTTGAGATCGCATAAAGCCAGGCGCAAATCGAAGGGGAGCGAAGCGGTAAAATGCAAAACCCCTTTTTCAGTATCTTTATCAAAACGACCCTGCCACATTTTTTTCAGCTTTTGGCCACCTCCTGGAAACTTCCCTTCCTCTGCCGGGCCATCATACCCTTAATCGTCAGTGGCAAACCATAAAGGTTGATGAAACCCTGGGCATCCTGCTGGTTGAAAAGTTCGTCGGCCTCAAAAGTTACCATGTCCGGATTATACAAAGTGTACTCCGATTCACGGCCTGCCACCACTATATTACCTTTAAACAGCCTGAGTTTAATTGAACCGCTTACCGTTTCCTGGGTAGTATTGACAAAACCGGCCAAAGCTTCCCGCAGAGGAGTAAACCACAGTCCGTAATAGATTAACTCGGCATACTTCAGGGCAATTGACTCTTTGTAGTGATAAGTTTCCCGATCCAGGGTATATTGTTCCAACTCCCGGTGGGCAAAAGTTAAAAGCGTGCCCCCGGGGGTTTCATAAATGCCGCGTGATTTCATCCCGAGGAGACGGTTTTCTACTATATCTGTCCGCCCAACACCGTGCCTTCCAGCAATTAAGTTTAACTCTTCAATCAATTCAACAGGTTTAAGCTCCTTACCATTTATAGCACAGGGAATTCCTTTTTCAAAGCTGATCGTTACCTCTTCCGGTTCATCCGGCGCTTCCAAAGGGTCGCAGGTCAGCCGGAACATGTCGCGGTTAGGCTGCCGGTCTGGGTCTTCGAGTATGCCGCCTTCAAAACTAATATGCCAGAGGTTTCGATCGATGCTGTATGGTTCTTCAGCCGTAACCGGAATCGGGATATTATGATCACTGGCATATTTAATACAGTCACTTCTTGACTGCAGGTTCCATTCCCTCCATGGAGCAATGATTTTCAAATAAGGATTGAGCGCTTTCACCGCAAATTCAAAGCGTACCTGGTCGTTGCCCTTTCCGGTTGCTCCGTGGGCTATGGCAACCGCCCCTACTTTTTCGGCAACTTCAACAAGCTTTTTGCCGATTACCGGTCGGGCAATAGCGGTGCCGAGCAAGTATTTGCCTTCGTAAACCGCTCCCGATTGAACCATTGGGTAGATGTAATCGGTAACCAGCTCTTCACGGATATCCTCTACAAATACTTCAGAGGCACCGCTTTTTATCGCTTTTTCCTCCAGACCATTTAACTCTCCAACACCTTGCCCTACATCGGCCGTAACTGCTACGATTTCATAATCGTATTCTTCCTGAAGCCATTTAACTATTACTGAAGTATCCAGTCCACCTGAATAGGCAAGTACCACTTTCTCTTTCGCCATAATAATAACCTCCGTTCAATAAAAAATTAATATTTGCTTGAAACTTCTTTTAACACCCATTCTATAATCTTTAATCCTTCCCCAAGTTCGCGTTCTGTTATAGTCAGGGGTGGAAGCAAACGTAAAACATGTTCGCCGATAGCATTGATTAAAAGCCCTTCAGCAGTGCAGCGGGCCAGAACTTCCTTGGCCACCGGCTTTTCAAACTCGAGTGCACAGATCAGGCCGCTTCCACGAAACTCTTTAACCAGGCCCGGATAACTTGCAGTCCACTTTTCCAGTTCTGTTTTGACCTGGCTTCCTTTGTGCCGGATCTGTTCCATAAAATTTTCTTCCTGCAAAATTTTAAAAACTGCCTGCGCCGCTTTGCATACTACCTGGTTACCGCCAAAAGTAGAGGCATGTTCTCCCGGCTGCAGCATTTCGGTGTACGGTTCTGCAGCCACCATAGCACCAATCGGCAAACCGCCGCCAAGGCCCTTGGCCGTAGTAAAAAGATCGGGCTTAATCCCGTAATTTTCAAAAGCCCACATTCTACCGGTTCTGCCCAGGCCGCACTGCACTTCATCGAAAATAAGCAGTGCACCCGTTTCATCACAAAGCTTTCGCAGACCCTTGATGAATTTTTCAGAGGCAATATATACCCCACCTTCACCCTGCACCGGTTCCACCATGATTGCTGCTGTCTGCTCATCTACCAGGTTTTTAAATGAATCCAGATCATTGAAAACAGCAGAAGTAAATCCTTCCGGAAGTGGCTCGAACCCTTTGCGATGCTTGGGTTGCCCGGTAGCAGCAAGCGTGGCCAGGGTACGGCCGTGGAAAGAATTTTGAGCGCTGATCACTTTATAACGCTCGGGAGCTTTCTTTCGGGCCAGCTTGATCGCCGCTTCGTTTGCCTCCGCTCCGCTGTTGGCAAAAAATACCTTGCCGCCGGGAAGCGAGCTTTCCACCAGCAGCCTGGCCAGCTCTCCCTGGGGGTTGCTGTAATAAAGGTTAGAGGTGTGCATCAGTATTTCCGTTTGTTCCCGGATGGCTTCTACAACTGCGGGATGACAGTGGCCGACCACATTGACCGCCAGGCCGCTCAACAAATCAAGATATTTTTTCCCATTGCTATCCCACACATACGAGCCCTCCCCCCGGGTTAAAGCTGGCGTTTCACCCGGCTTGCGCCCGTAAGTGTTGATAATATATTTAGCTTCCAGTTCTTCGATTTGGTTCACCCTGTAACGCCCCTTTCCATTTTATTAGCCAGCTTATTTTTACTACTTTATTTCAGCCTACAGTGCTCAAAAAGATTTAGCACCCGGCCCAGTATCCCGATTTGCGGGGATCCTGCTTTGAGTAGTTTATGCATATCCTCATTGTTTAACCATGGTCCCAATGCCTGAATCGGTAAATATCTCCAGGATCAACGAGTGGGGCACCCTGCCGTCAATAATGTGCGTGCGGCGTACTCCACCATCCAGGGCCAGCAAGCAAGATTCCACTTTCGGGATCATTCCCCCTGAAATAGCTCCACTCATAATCATTGTTCTGATCTCCCCTTTGGTAACAGCGGATATGAATTCCCGTTTGCCGGCTTCTTCCCGGTAAATTCCGTCTACGTCGCTTAAAACAATCAATTTTTCCGCTTTCAGCGCTACGGCCAGTTCTCCGGCTACATGATCTGCATTAATGTTCAGGCTTTCCCCGTTTACCCCTGAGCCGATCGAAGAAAGCACCGGAATGTAGCCGCTGTCACTGACTGCCTGGAGCAAATCAGGATTAACCTGGATGATTTCTCCTACCCGGCCTAGATCTACGTTTTCTCCTTTACTTCCGGCAGGTTGCTGACCCACCCTTTTGGCCTGAAGAATTTCAGCATCTCTGCCGCTAAACCCCACTGCTTTTCCGCCTTGTTGATTAAACAAGCTAACAATCTTTTGATTGATTTTACCGTTTAAAACCATTTCTACAATTTCCATAGTCTCGTCATCAGTAACTCGCAGGCCATTGACAAACTCAGGTTCTTTACCCATCTTTTGCATAATTGTGCTGACTTCTTTCCCCCCGCCATGAACCAAAACCGGCTTCACACCGATATACTTCAAGAGAACCAGGTCTACTATTACCGACTCCATTAATTCCTGGCTGCTCATGGCCTGCCCGCCGTACTTAACGACAAAATATTTTCCGGCAAATGCCCGCATGTAAGGCAGGGCTTCGACCAGCACCTCCGCTTTCGGTATATTATTTAATGCTTCTTGATTCATTGAGTTCACCTACCTTATATTTAAGAACGGTAACTGCTGTTAATCCTGATATATTCATGGCTCATATCTGTCCCCCAGGCTTTAACTTCAGCAGGCCCTTGCTTAAGATCAACAACTACTTCGATATCCTTTTTTTGCAGGATTGTTTTCATCTCTACTTCGCTAAAAGGCACTGCACCGCCATCCCTGGCCAACTGGCAGGCCCCGATGAATATATCCGTCTTGCCGGGATCGAAATCAACTCCTGAATAGCCGAGAGCAGCGAGAATGCGGCCCCAATTGGCATCTTCTCCGTAAAAGGCAGTTTTAACCAGGGGTGAGTTGAGTACACTACGGGCCATGATTCGGCCTTTCTCTTCATCAGGTGCCCCTTTAATGGTTAAGTTAATCACCTTGGTCAGTCCTTCACCATCTTCAACAATTTGAAAGGCAAGCTCGCGACAAACCTGTTCTAAAAGGGCCTTGAATTGCTCACATGCTTCACTGCCCTCTTTTATTTCCACCTCATCTTTATTCGAGCCTCCGCCTGCCAGGATCAGGGCTGTATCATTAGTCGAAGTTTCCCCGTCAACAGTTATCGCATTAAAAGTTTTGTTTGCCGCTTCACTGAACAGTTCTTGGAGAAGGGCTTGCTCGATATTCACATCGGTTACCAGAAAAGCCAGCATGGTAGCCATGTTAGGGCAAATCATTCCTGAACCTTTGGCTATTCCTGCAAGGTGAAAGTCCCCTGCCGGCAAGTTACAGCGGTATGCCGAGCGCTTAATTTTTGTGTCCGTGGTCAGGATTGCCTCGGCAGCAGCTGTGTCAAATTCTTCACCCCGGCCAAGCGAGGTAAGGGCTTGATCAATTCCTGCTCCCACTTTATCCATAGCTAGCGGTTCCCCGATAACCCCGGTAGAACAAACCAGCACCTGACTCGGGTTAAGGTTCAATCCTTCAGCAACTTTCTCAGCCATTTTATAAGCATCACGCCTGCCCTGCTCACCGGTGCAAGCATTGGCGTTGCCACTGTTAACCACCACAGCCCGGACTGGATTCTTGATATGCTCTTTGCATAACTTCACCGGGGCCGCCTGGACAAGATTTTGAGTAAATACTCCCGCAGCCCGAGTTTCTTTTTCGCTGCAGATTACAGCCATATCTTTTTTACTGTTTTTCAGACCGCAGGCAACTCCCGCAGCCTGAAAACCCGGTACCGCTGTAATACTCATATTTTCCAATTCTGTCCAATTGCTGCTCATAGCAATAATCCCTCCCGGAAATTCTTATCCTGAACTTTTTTGTTACAGTCATGTTTTAGATATGTTCATCCGGTGCCTTTCTTTATGTTTAAATCAAAGGGGGAGTCCCCCCAGGCCTGCTTCTTCAGCAAAACCCAGCATAAGATTCATGTTCTGCACCGCCTGCCCGGCTGCACCCTTAACCAGGTTATCAATGGCAGAGATTATAATCAGCTTGCCGGTCCTGGCGTCCTTTTTCAAGGCAAGGTCGCAGTAATTACTGCCTCGAACCAGGCGAGTTTCAGGTAATGCCGGAGGCTCGAGAACCCTGATAAAGTGACAGGCAGCATAATAATCCCGGTATATCTTCAGCAAAGAAGCCTCGTCCCATGATGAATTGCTTTCGGTATAGATAGTGCTAAGAATACCGCGGATCATGGGCACAAGGTGCGGGACAAATGTCACCTGCACAGGATTGCCCGATGCAAAAGAAAGTTCCTGTTCGATTTCCGGTGTATGCTGGTGTGAAGCAACCCGGTAAGCCTTAAAATTTTCACTGCACTCAGGAAAATGAAAAGGTTGTTTGGGGGCCCTTCCCGCCCCGGAAACCCCGGACTTAGCATCAATGATTACATTGTCTGCAAAAGCAGAATCGACTTTAAAAAGCGGTGCCAGGGCTAAAATAACACTGGTAGGGTAACAACCGGGGTTGGCTACCAGTTTTGCTCGAGCTATTTCACTGCCGTTAAGTTCGGTTAAACCATAAACTGCTTCCTGCAAAATAGAAGCATGGGGGTGCTCGAGGTTGTACCATTCACGGTATAAGTCTTCTCCTTTGAGTCTATAATCTGCACTCAAATCGATCACTTTAAACCCTTTTGCAAGCAGTGCTGCTACGGTTTCCGCAGAATGACCGTGCGGGAGGGCGCAGAAAACCAATTCTACCGTGACTGGTATTTTTTCCACCGCCAGCGGCGCCAGGGGTAAATCCACCTTTTCGTTAAATTGGGGATGAACTTCACTCATTTTTTTTCCGGCATGGCTCTCTGAACTTAAAAAAGAAGTTTCTACCCCGGGATGATCATTGAGAAGACGAACAAGTTCCACCCCTGTATAGCCGGTTGCGCCAAGCACTGCTACTTCAATCATTTTCAAGCCTCCTTTAATTAAAAAACCCCTCGTCCACTAAAGGACGAGAGGTTCGCGTTACCACCTTTATTGATCGGCAAAATTTGCCGATCCTCTCAAACCGTTTTCACGAAAAACGGCCTTGATAACGGTATAAAACCGGGAAAACCTACCCACCGGCTATGCCGGCTTCAGCTTCCGCCTCCGGGGTGCGCTTCACCGTTTGCTTTTAGTCCGGACTTTCACCAACTCCGGCTCGCTTTCACCGCCACAAAACGGGTACTCTCCCCATCACAGGCCTAGCTTTATGTAATTGTTCCTTAGTTTAGCACATCATCAAAAAATGTCAAGGGTTTATTTTGATTTTTTTAAAGTGGGATGTTGCCGTGCTTACGCGGCAAGCGTTGTTCCCGCTTGTTGCTGATCATTTCCAAACCGCGAATTAAATAACCGCGGGTATGACTGGGAAAGATCACTTCATCGATCCAGCCCCGGGCAGCAGCAATATAGGGGTTGGCATAGCGGTGCCGGTACTCTTCGACCAGTTCCTGGCGCTTTGCATTTTTGTCATCGGCGGCTTCCAACTCTTTCTTGTTGACAATATTGACGGCTCCTTCCGGCCCCATCACGGCAATTTCTGCCGAAGGCCAGGCCAGGCAAAGATCGCCACCTAAAGAACGCGAGCTCATCGCTATGTAGGCCCCACCGTATGCTTTTCGCAGGATCACTGATAATTTTGGCACCGTAGCTTCCGAGTAAGCATAAAGAACCTTGGCGCCGTGACGGATAACCCCGCCCCACTCCTGGTCTACCCCGGGCAGGTAGCCGGGAACATCGACAAAGGTAACCAGTGGCATATTGAAACTGTCACAGAAGCGAACAAAACGAGCAATTTTATCGGATGAATTCACATCCAGGCAACCAGATTTAAACTGCGCCTGGTTAGCTATAATCCCTACTGCCTGGCCGCCAATGCGGGCAAAGCCGACCACGGCATTTGGAGCATAACCACGGTGCACTTCCAGCAATTCGCTTCCATCCACAATGCGGTAAATTACATCGCGCACATCGTAGGAACGATTGGGGTTATCGGGCAAAAGATCGTCCAGTTCTTCCTGTCCCTGCTCTGGTTCCCGTGGTTCAGCAGATGGAGGATCTTCTACATTATTTGACGGGAGAAAACTTACCAGTTTGCGGATCTGGTCAAAACAGTCATCTTCGCTTTCGGCAAAGAAATGGGCCACCCCACTGGTTTCGTTATGGGTAGCAGCACCACCGAGTTCTTCCGGGGTAACACTCTCGCCGGTAACCGCCTTGATTACCTGGGGACCGGTGATAAACATGTTGCTGGTCTGATTAACCATAAAGATGAAATCGGTAATAGCCGGAGAGTAAACAGCGCCCCCGGCACAAGGCCCCATGATTACAGAAATTTGGGGAATAATGCCCGAACAGAGGGTATTGCGATAAAAAATATTCCCGTAACCATCCAGGGCAAAAACACCCTCCTGGATACGGGCCCCACCTGAATCGTTCAACCCGATTACCGGGGTGCCATTTTGGGCGGCCAGGTCAAGGACGCGGCATATCTTGGAGGCATGGACTTCGCTTAAGGAACCGCCTGCCACGGTAAAATCCTGGGCGTATACATATATGCTGCGCCCATCGATGGTTCCATAACCAGTAACCACCCCTTCACCCGGATTTGGAAAATCAAGATCACTGGCATCTTCCAATCCCGTCTGGGAAAAAGTGCCCACCTCGACAAAACTTCCATCGTCCAATAGTTTATTCAGTCTTTCCCTGGCTGTGTATTTACCCTTATCATGCTGTTTCTTGATCCGCTCTTCGCCTCCACCGGCAAGTGTCCGGCGGCGCCTTTCTTCAAGGTGTTTTAATTTGTTTTCATCCATGGCTATCACCGCTTTCTGCAAAATAATCGTCTTTTCTTAGCGCTGGCATAGTTCCACCAACACCCCGCCAGTTGAACGTGGATGCAAGAAGGCTATTTTGGCCCCTCCGGCACCATAACGGGGTTTTTCGTCGATTAGTTCGATCCCCTTGGCTTTCAATTCTTCCAGTTTCGCCTCGATGTCATTCACCCTGAAAGCCAGGTGATGGACGCCTTCCCCTTTCTTTTCAATAAATTTCCCCACAGGGCTTGCAGCCTCCGTGGGCTCCAAAAATTCCATTTTACTCTCCCCGACAGGGAAAAAGGCCGCCCGTACCTTTTGCTCCTCCACATCCTCGATACCTTTAAAATCCAGACCTAGCTGATCCCGGTACAGGTTGATTGCTTTTTCTAGGTCATTGACTGCTATACCAATGTGATCAATTTTCTCAAACAAGACTAACTCTCCTTATTTATCAATTTTGTTCCACCTTCTGCCTGATGAAAGCAATAATCTCCTCGGTTGAAGAACCGGGAGTGAACACTTCCGCCACCCCTTGTTCTTTTAAGTATGCCATGTCTTCTTTCGGAATGATACCGCCAACAATAACAATTATATCATGGCTTTCTTGTTCACGCAGCATCTCCAAAACCGGCGGCAAAAGCTGCATATGCGCCCCGGAGAGGATGCTCAAACCAATAACCTGGACATCTTCCTGCAGCGCCGTTTCAACGATTTGCTCGGGTGTTTGCCGCAAACCCGTATAAATTACTTCCATACCGGCATCACGCAGAGCCTGGGAAATTACCTTAGCGCCACGGTCGTGTCCGTCAAGACCGATTTTTCCCACCAGCACCCGCAGCGGTTTTTCCTTCATCTATTCATTCCTCCTTTATCTATACAGTTCCCGCACAAAAAGAGGTTATCCTTTCTTTACCGTTTACAAACAGCCTAGAGGTTAACATGCTGCTGGTATTCGCCAAAAACATCCCTTAAAGCTCCGCAGATTTCACCTAAAGTAGCATAAGCTTTCACCGCCGTTAAAATATAAGGTATCAGGTTGTCACCAGATTGGGCAGCCTTCCTCAAATCCTGGAGGGCAGAAGCAACCTGCCCTTGATCGCGACTCAAGCGGACTTCTTTTAAGCGTTCAATCTGGCGCCTGCTGGTTGCCGGATCCATTTTGAGCAAGTCGATCGGTTGCTCACCGGTAGTGGTAAATTTGTTGACCCCTACCACTACCCGCTCGTTTTCTTCAATCTCTTTCTGGTAGCGGTAGGCGCTTGCCTGAATTTCTTGCTGCATGAAACCGTTTTCAATAGCCTCCACCGCACCTCCGAGCTCATCAATTCGTTCAATGTATTTTAGGACTTCTTCCTCGATATGATCGGTTAAGTTCTCGATATAATAAGAACCGCCTAAAGGATCAACCGTATCGGTCACCCCGATTTCATGCCCGATCACCTGCTGGGTGCGCAAGGCCAGTAAGACAGAATGTTCACTGGGCAATGCCAGAGCTTCATCGCGCGAATTGGTATGTAAAGATTGGGTCCCGCCAAGCACCGCGCTTAATGCTTGAAAGGCAACCCTGACGATATTAACATCCGGCTGCTGAGCCGTCAGCGAAGAACCGGCGGTCTGGGTATGGAAACGAAGCATCATGGAGCGGGGATTATTAGCCCCGAAACGTTCTTTCATCAAGTTAGCCCAGATCCTTCTGGCTGCCCTAAATTTAGCCACTTCCTCAAAAAAGTTCGAATGAGCATTGAAAAAGAACGAAAGCCTTGGTGCAAATTGATCAATTTCCAGACCCGCTTTCAAAGCAGCTTCTACGTAAGCAATGGCATTACTCAGGGTAAAGGCCACTTCCTGTACCGCTGTAGAACCGGCTTCCCTGATATGGTACCCACTGAAGCTGATTGTATTCCAGTTGGGAATATTGTTACCGGCAAAAGAAAAAATATCGATTACCAGGCGCATCGATTCCTTGGGCGGAAAAATATAGGTTCCGCGGGCCACATACTCTTTCAAAATATCGTTCTGAATGGTACCCTTTAAGTTTTCCACCGGTACACCCTGCTTTTCGGCCACTGCTATGTACATCGCCAGTAACACCGCTGCCGGGGCATTAATCGTCATCGAGGTGCTAACCTGGTCCAGGGGGATCTTGTCCATCAATATCTCCATATCAGCCAAAGAATCAATCGCTACCCCAACTTTTCCTACCTCACCCCTGGCCAGGGGGTGGTCGGAATCATAACCAATCTGGGTGGGCAAATCAAAAGCCACGCTCAGACCGGTTTGTCCTTCTTCAAGCAGGTAACGAAAACGATCGTTGGTTTCCTCGGCGCTGCCAAAACCGGCGTACTGCCGCATGGTCCATAAACGGCCGCGGTACATGGTAGGCTGGATTCCCCTGGTATAGGGATACTCACCGGGCCAGTTCAGCTGTTCCAGGTAGTCAAAGCCTTCCATGTGCAAAGGATCATAAACCCTTTCGATTTCCTGCCCGGAATCAAGTTTAAACTCCTTGCGTTCCGGGCGCTTCTGCAGAGTCTGATCCACTTTTTCCTGCCAGCTTTCCTTCGCCCGCTTCAATTGTTCTTTTTCTTCCTGGTTATCCATCTTACCCGCAGCCTCCTCTCGTTGTAATTATATTTAAATGCCGCAAACACGCTTAAAATATATCTCATCACAACAATTATGCCACTATCTGCAGTGGATCAAAAGCTGGGCGTAACTCTTTCCTTCCACCTTTGATTAAACCTACTGTCCAGAGAGGGCAGCCTTAACCAGCGGTGGTACTACCGTGGGTAAATCGGCCACCTTCACTCCCGCCTCAGATAGGGCTTCCGCTTTACTTTCGAAAGTGCCCCTGCCTCGCTCGATAATTGCTCCGGCATGGCCCATTCTCTTGCCGGGAGGAGCACTTTTCCCTGCCAGGTAGGCTACTACCGGCTTATTTATTGAAGAAGCAATATAGGCAGCGGCTTCTTCTTCAGCGCTACCTCCTATTTCTCCGACTAAAACAACCGCTTCCGTGCCAGGATCTTTTTCAAATTCTTTTAGCACATCGATAAAATGCATACCTACCACCCGGTCACCTCCCAAGCCTACCACCGTGGTGGTTCCAATGTCGTTTTCTACCATATGCCCTACGATTTCGTAGCACAGGGTCCCGCTCCGCGATACTACACCCACAGGACCAGGTACAAAATAGCGGTTGGGCATTATTCCGATCTTGGAACTCCCGGAAGATACCAGGCCGAAAGTATTAGGCCCCACCACAACAGCATTTTTCTGCCGGGCATAGTTCATGATTTCCATGGCATCATGCAGGGGAATGCTTTCAGGAATCAAAACAATAGTTTTCAGCCCTGCATCAAGGGCCTCCAAAGCTCCATCCTTGGCGAAAGGAGCGGGCATGAATAAGATGCTGGCATCAGCCGGGTGGTTTTCCACCGCTTCAAAGACGGACTCAAACACCGGCACACCTTCCACGGACTGTCCTCCTTTACCCGGAGACACTCCTCCCACAATGTTGGTTCCGTACTGGAGCATCTGCCCGGTATGAAAAGAACCCTGCCTTCCGGTAATGCCCTGGACTATAACCCTGGTATTTTCATTGATATATATTGCCATTTAAGGAAATCTCCTTTCAGTTAAACAATATTGTTTATAAACTTTATTATTCCCGGTACCATCATGAATTACTGCTCAATTCCACAGCATGACGAACCGCTTCGTCCATGGAAGTAAAAGTTTTAATTCCTTCTTTTCCCAGGATCTCTTGTGCTTCTGCTTCATTGGTCCCCACCAGGCGAAAAGATACCGGCAATTCAATGCCCTTGCTTTCTTTGACCCGCACAAAGGCTTCCGCTACTACATCGCAGCGAGTAATTCCGCCGAAGATATTAAGCAAAAGCACTTTTGGGTTGCTCCCGAGGAGCAATTCCAGTGACTGTGAAATTCTTTCCACATCTGCTCCGCCTCCAAAGTCCAGGAAATTAGCCGGCTCCCCACCGTAATGCTGGACCATATCTAAGGTGGCCATAGTAATACCGGCTCCGTTTGCCATCACCGCAATGTCTCCACCTAGTTCCACATAAGCCAGATCAAGCTCCTCAGCCTTGCGTTCCAGGGCGGTTTTCTCCGAAATACGCGGCAATTCCTTGTGACGATACAGAGCATCATCATCGATGGTCACCTTTGCATCAGCAGCAATCAAACCATCCGGAGTTACAGCCAAAGGGTTAATTTCAGCCAATTCTGCATCGAGCTCTCTGAACATTCGGTACAACCTGGGTAAAAACTTGACAAATTCTTTGCGCAATTCACCTGTAACCCCCATGCGGCGACAGATTTCCCGAACCATATAACCTTGCAAACCAAGAGTTACATCCACCGGCCACTTGATCATTCGCTCCTCTGGAACATCTTCCACGTCCATACCTCCGTCCAGGGAAGCCAGTACCAGCGGTTGGCGTGAACTACCATCGATAGTCAGGGCGAGGTATAATTCCTGCTCTATCTTGATTTTTTCTTCAATTAACAAGGTTTCCGTAACAAAGCCGTCAATATCGAGGGCAAATATCCGAGCCGCTTCTTCCTTTGCTTCCGCCGGGCTGGAGGCAAAACCGATACCACCGGCTTTACCACGCCTTCCGCTTAAAACTTGTGATTTAATTACCACATCTCCCAATTCAGTAACCGCTTCTGCAGCCTGATCGGCATTTTCAACCAGTTTACTTTTTGGTACCGGAATGTCGTAACGCTTAAATAATTTTTTTCCCAAATGTTCGTAAAGTTTCAAGTTTCCTCCTCCATTCTCCAAATTTTTTACATTGCTAAATCTTTTTCAGCTTGTTATAAAGCGTAGCCAGGGAAATATTCAAGGCCTGGGCCGCTTTTTTCTTGCCTTCCAGGGATTCCCCGTAGCGGGTCAGCGCCAGTTTAAGCATTTTTTCCTCCATTTTATCCAGAGGAATTATTTCATCAAAAACCGGAGCTTCCTGTACTCTCAAACGGCCCAGGTACGGAGCCAACTGGTGGTGTTCGATAGCCGGGCCCTCGGCAATCACCATGGCTCTCTCGATGGCGTTCTTCAGTTCACTGATATTACCCGGCCACTTGTATTCTGTAAGTTCCTGCATCGCCCGAGGCGAAATCTCCCTGACCTTTTTACCCAGCTTGCGGTTTAAGTTGTTTATCAGTTCTTCTGCAAGTAAGGGAATATCTTCCGGTCGCTTGCGTAAAGGTGGCAGGTTGATAGTTACCATGCTCAACCAACGGTAAAGTTCTTCAGAAAAGTTGCCCTGCAGGGAAGCACTGAACAAGTCTTCTGAGTTGGAAGCAATAATTCTAACATCTATTGGTATGGCCTGGTCGCTTCCGATCCGGTAAAATTGCTGTTCCTTCAAGACACCTAAGAGCTGCTGCTGTAAGTAGGGGTTTAGAGAGTTGACTTCCTTGATAAACAGAGTGCTACCCTGGGCCAATTCAATTTTACCAAGACGGGTCCGTAAAATCCCGGGCATTGCTCCCTTCTCACAGCCAAAAAGCTCAATCTCCTGTAGGGAATCGGGCACAGATGAACAGTCAATCATAATCAGCGGTCTTTTTTTGCGAGAACTGCTGTTGTGAATGGCCTGGGCAAAAAGACTTTTGCCGGTTCCCGTTTCGCCGCTAATCAAAACAGCTGCTTCACTGCGCGAAGCTTTCCGGGCATTTTCCACGGTAGCCTTAAACACTTTGCTCTGTCCGGTCAATGATTCAAAGCTGACCCGGCTGCCAGAAAGCTGGTCAATCTGAGCATAAAGGTTGTCAATCACCGTGTTGCTATAGTGCAGCTCATCCATTAAACGCAGGATATCGCCCACCGGCTGGAAAACCACCACTGCTCCCATCAATTCCTCATCCACAATAATCGGGGAAGCATTAGAGATAACATCAGCATCAGATCCACCCACATAAGTCCGGTAACCGGTAACCGGCTTTTGCTGGATTAGAGAATGGGCCAGCGCTCCATGCGGGGACACATCGAAAATATTCTGGTTAACCCTTTCTTCTTCAGCGATTCCGGTTACCCGGGTAAAAGCCGGATTGACGTATTTGATCGTACCTTTTGCATCGACTACTTCTACCGCATCCTGAACGGCATTTAAGATTGCCAGCAGTTCGCCCTTAACCAGGCGTGTTTCGAGCAGTTGCTCCCGGGAGTTAATCACAGCGTTCAATACAGAACTCTTACTTAATTCCTCAACCTTAACCTCATTTCCCAGGTTCTCCTTTAAGTGCTTAGTCGCCTCGGTTCTGCCGGTAGCATCAACCACTGATTCCAATTCAGGCATAGATATGAGTTTATCAAGATCTGTAGTAATGTAGTGATTTTTTTTCTCTTCTTCTGTAAACGCTTCCGTCTTTTTATCCAGGCAAGCCACCCCTATCACCATCACTTCTCTGCACTGGCTTAAAAGCCTGAACAATTTAAGCCCGCTTTCCCCTTCTATTACCAAAGCCGTTTTAATCAATTAATCGATCGGCCTCCTTCTTTACCTTAGAATATTCGTAAATATTAGAAGAACTCCTGCTTGAAATTATCCCTTTTTCTTTATTTAAGCTAAAAAGGCTACTGCACCGCTGCAAAGTTTACTAAATTTTGTATAATCCCAACAATCATGTTAATATAGATATACAAATTTCAGGGAGGATCCCCTAATGTCAAAGGTAGCAGTTTCAAGAAACAGCAAGCTTATTGTTGTCGATGATTCCCCGCTCTTCAGAGTACGCATGAGTAATTTTTTAAAAACCTACTACTCTTTTGACATCGAAGAATTAAACTCCGCCCAGGAATTACTAAATTACCTGGAACACACCCAACCGGAAGAGATACTATTAATTATCCTTGATTTATACTTACCTGACGGCAGCGGCCTGGATGCAATCAGCAAAATCCGCAAAAAGTCAAACTACCCCAACCTTCCCTTCATTCTGGTAAGCGCCCGTGTGGACAGAGAAACGGTAGCAAGGGCCTTCAGGGAAGGAGCCAAGGATGTAATTACCAAACCTGTAAACCATGAAAAATTAAAAGAGCGTCTTGATAACATCATCGCCCCTGAATATATAGTCAAGGATAAAAAAACGATCATGGACTACTACAGCCAGATAATGAACGAAACTAAAAGGGCCCAGCGCGGAAACTACAACTTAAGTATAGTCCTGGCCGGTATCTTTCAAAAATCCGATTTAAAGTCAATATACAAGGAAGGTTTCTATCGCCAGGTTATAGACCTTGAACAAAGGTACCCTAAAGAATTACAGAAAAAAATGCGAGAAACTGATACTATCACCAGCTTATCCCCCAGTGAGTACCTTTTTGTCCTCCCCTTTACCCATAAAAATGGCACAGAAGTGATCCGTGAAAAAATCCTTCAGGTATTTAACGAGCTTGTGTCGGAAAAGGATAGGGAGAGTATGCTGATGATCATAGGAGCGGCTACTTTTCCCGATGATGGGGAAAGTACAGACGATTTAATCGCTAAATTAGAGGAAAACTTTAAACAGCAGTTTTTCCAGCAAAAAAGCAACGACCCATCTTCAAATGAACCCAGTCAAGAAAAGGACAATCAATCAACCGGACAAACCGGTGAATAGTATTATATCACCTTCAAAACAGAAAAAATAAGCAGTTGAATTGGCAGCAAAAACCGATTATAATTGAGAACGAAATAGGAACGTGCGGGCGTGGCGGAACTGGCAGACGCGCTGGACTTAGGATCCAGTGGGAGTCATCCCTTGGAGGTTCGAATCCTCTCGCCCGCACCATTTTATTTAACCGAGGAGATAAAAAGATGCTTACCTGCACGGACTGCGGCAAAGAAACAGAAGGCTCAATCGGTGGATGTGGGGCAAGATGGCCTATTTGCCCGGAATGTTATGAAGTTATAATAAGAAAGTGGGAACAGAAGCAAGAAAACCATGACGATTATGACAATCTTGATAAATAGTCTGCCCCGCTCATACTCTAGTCTTCTTCATCTTCACCAACAGTAATTATTATTCCATTAACCGCAATCTCCAGCATGGCGCAGGCGCCATATTCTTCTTTTCCTTCAATATCGGCATCTTCTACCCACCAGGCACATTCTTCTTTAAGACAACTTAGAACATTTCCTTCCGAATCTTTTCTCAAAGGACACTTCATATTTTACAACCTCCTTAGTACGGTGTAAGTTTTTTTCTGGTTTATAGTATGATCGGAACATGCTGCACATTGCTCCGGCTAGTTCCTAATTATATTACAACAAATTATTTCAGGCCACATTAAAGCAAAAAAATAAACAAACCGTGGTTTGCAAATTTTTTTATTCCACTGGTGCAATAACACAGTCATTAGAAATGTTTTACTGCGTCGCCCCGTAGCTTTCAAGGAGTTGGGCTAACTCAGTGTGCCCTTTTGCAGATGCATATGTTAAAGCACTATAACCGTCATTGTCTTTAGCGTTTACTTCGGCTCCCTGCTCAATGAGAAACCTTGCTGTTTCTACATGTCCGGCAAATGCGGCATACATCAGGGCGGTAAAATTAGCACTGCTCCTTGTATTGATCTTTGCACCTTTTCTGGTCAGCAACCTGATTATTTCGGTATGGCCGTTGGTAGCAGCAGCCATGAGAGCAGTAAAACCGTCATAATCCTTCGTATTAACACTGGCGCCGCTACCCATTAATTTTTTAACTATCTCGGCATTGCCTTTCAGCGAAGCAAGCATTAAAGCTGTACCGCCTTCACGGTCCATTGCGTTAACATCGGCGCCATTATTTAACTGTTTGTCAATTTCGTCAATATTTTCTTTTTCACAGGCAACCAGTAATTTTTTTTCCCGCGACTTGCTGAAAATCATCAAGAAATACCCCCTGGTGCTTATTATAGTCTTTATTTCAAGGTGCTAACTCTCTTATACTCGCCCTTTTCTAAGACTCTCCCCATACTCATCGGGTAGCCCCATTGCTTCCACAAGTTCAAGAAATGCCTTGGCCAACCTTTCTTTTTCAGCACCTTCTGCCATTACACTGATATAGCTTTCCAATTTAACCAGTTTCCGGAGAGAGCGTTCAGTAATTTTACCTTCTCCTTCAGACATTTAAACCCCTCCTCAAAAAATTTTGATATCATGTTATAAATAGAGCTAAGTACTTGAACAAAGCATTCTCAAACCTTCACTGTTTTGCTTCAATATGATTAACTTAATCACCTGCACAAAAGAGTAACAAGTTTGCTCAATGCTGTATAATTCGGCTAAGAAGTAAGCTTTTCTTTTAACTCCGGCGGTACCGGCACGCTTTTCCGGGTATTTAAATCAAAGGTAACCGTGGTAACATAGGCATCAGCAACCTTCTTCTTCTCTACTTTCTTAGATATCTGCTGGGCCATCACAAAACTGCTGTTGCCGACTTTGACCGGGTAAGTTTTTAACAGCAAAAGATCGCCCCTGTAACATTCACCAAGGTAATCAATATTAATGTTTACCGTAGCGGTTCCAAAACCTTGACTAATTAAACTATCAAAAGAGCATCCTGTTTTTTGGTACCAGTCTTCCCTGCCCCACTCCATGTATTCAAGGTACTTGGCGTTATTTACATGGCCCAGGAAATCGACCTCTGTGGAACGAACAAGTATTTCGATGGTGGTTTCCATGTTAGGCATCACCTCTCAGTCCAAATGTATTGTGCATAAAAATCATATCACATAGAAGTGGTTTAAGCA
>Ga0207421_10002260_pt1 | contig 24039 bp, 22 predicted proteins | sample SodLakKL_010_SED_4_FD_187542 | JGI IMG/M metagenome (GOLD analysis project Ga0207421, IMG submission 187542) | Alkaline sediment microbial communities from Lake Tanatar, Kulunda Steppe, Russia - 8KL_010_SED (SPAdes) (version 2) | ecosystem: Environmental > Aquatic > Non-marine Saline and... | reverse complement strand
AATAATTCTTTTTATATTGCCACAATATTATATAATATATGCAATATTTGTGCCACTTAAACAATCCGGCAAGAACAGAAATAAAGCTTATATTGCAAGCCTTATTTAATCCCTTCCCCATTTTTAACCGAAACCCATAATTCTCATTTTAATAATTAACTTCTGCCAAAAAATTAAAAACCTCTACGCATAAAGGTTTCATGCATTTTTTATCATTTTGATAATTTTTGTCATTTTGATAATTAGTTGTGCAGGATTGTGTGGTTATTGTTAAACCACACTACATTTACGAACAACAATATTTGAATCTTAGAAGAACATAACTGTCATAGAAAAAGTTGAACCCAGAAAAACTGTGAAGAGTTAAAGCTGCAGTAATAAACCTTTTACTTAAATCAAGAAACATCGACTTTTATAAATTTCAACTTACGATAAAGCGTCGCCCTGCTGATGCCCAGGGCTGAGGCAGCTTTTTCCTTGCCCCATGTGCTGTGCCCGTACTTTTTCAAAGCTGCTTTAATGGCATTGGCTTCCATTGAATTAAGATCTTCAACACCTATTACATCGCTGCTGGTGAAATACCTGGTAACTTTATCAGGAAGGCTGTTCTTGGAAACCTTGTTTTCAGCTTCAATATTTACAGCATACTCAATCGCATTTTCCAGTTCCCTGACATTGCCAGGCCAGGGATAGGCAAGCAAAACTTCCTTGGCATCTTCTTTAAATCCATTGATTTTTTTATTCAAACGCACTGTATAATAATCAAGGAAATGGTGCATCAGAAGCAGAATATCGTCTTTGCGGTCTTTCAATTGTGGCAAATCAAAAGGTATCACGTTAATCCTGTAGTATAAATCTTCACGAAATTTCCCTTCCCTGATTAACGCTTCGAGATCTCTGTTAGTAGCCGTGATAATCCGCACATCGACATCGCGGAATGATACACCGCCAATCCTGGCAATATTTTTGTTTTCAATTACATTTAGCAGTTTAACCTGGAAGTCCAGGGGCATATCTCCAATTTCATCTAAAAAAATAGTTCCTCCCTCAGCAATTTCAAATTTACCGGGCTTGCCACCTTTACGGGCACCGGTAAAAGCGCCTTCCTCATAGCCAAAGAGCTCTGATTCCAGAAGCGGTGCAGGTATTGCTGCACAGCTGATCGCAACAAAAGAGTTTTCACGGCGGGGACTTTCTTCATGAATCGCCCTGGCAAATACTGATTTACCGGTTCCCGTTTCACCCCTGATCAATACTGTAGAGTCGGTTGAAGCAATCATTTTCATCTTATTTTTGATTTCGTTGATCTCGCTGCTGGCTCCGATTATGCCTGAAAAGGTCGTTTTCTTGTTTTCCTTCATAATCCGGGTAGCCATTTCTTCAACTTCTTCCCTGCGGCGGAATGACAAGACGGCACCGGAAACCTTGTCTTCTTCATACATCAGGGTTATGTTATAAAACAGGCGCAGTTCTTCATTGTCAGAATCTTTATAACTAATTTCTTTTCCATAATACTGCTCACTGCCCACTTCATATTTCATATTGATAACATCGTCAACTTTAAAATCAGGGAAAATTTTATTGATATGATCGCCAATTAAGCGGTTATGCTTTAACTCAAGAATCTCTTCCGCTGCCAGGTTGATGTTGGTAATTACTCCTTGTGAGTTAATAGCAATTACCCCTTCATAAACAGAGTTAATCACATCTTTAAACTGATTCATAAGGCTGGCAACCTTAGATTCCATTTTTTTCTCGTTCAGGGACATTACAATAATATTGCAGAGCTTATTAAGGAAATTCTGCATTTTATCATACTGGTTTAGCAGTTTACGCCTGTGCTGTTCCGTTAAAGCAAGCAACGAAATTGTTCCGATTTTCTTTTCATTAAAGATGATCGGCTGCATCAGAAAAGCCAGCACAGTACAGTTTTTAGAGTAATCACAGTCTCTACAGCAAACTGCCCGGGCTGTATTTTCAACCAGGATGGATTCTTCGTTAGCAGAGGAAATTAGTCTGTGAGTCATGCAGCCCTCATCATATTTGGCGCCAACTTCTTTTTCAAAATAACCGCTTCCTGCGATTACTTCAAGATCCTTACTGATCAGGCCAATTTCTATTTCAACCACACCGGCAAAGGCAGCGGTTACCTGCTGAAGAAAGCCCTGAATACTTCTCAACTCTTTCAAGTGCTGACCTCCTAAAAAAACATGACCTCATTACCACAGTGCTCTAAAAACTTCTCAAAATCACTAAATGACAAACTAATAGTTGCGGTATTAACATTAGGATGAAAGTTGACAGTACCCGCTTTTTTCAGATCGCGATCTATAGCAACGGTTACTGCTTTCTTGTCATCATTAATCAGGCCAAATGGCGAAACTGCACCGGTTTCCAGCCCCAGATGCTCCATCAAACGCCTTTCTGAAGCAAAGCTCAGTTTCCCGGCAGCGAGCTTAGCTGACAATTCCTTAATATCAGCCTTTTTTGATTCTTCCAGTATAACCAGGTAGTGACGGTTACCTTTATTATTACGCAAAAACAAGTTTTTGGAATGAGCACCTTCAATATCCTGCCAGTACTGTTTTGCTTCATCAACTGTATAAACCGGCGGGTGTTCATAACGTTTGTAAGAGATATCAAGCTGCTCTAAAAGATCATATAACTTCTGTTCATTTTCAGAAACCAATTTAATTAACTCCTTTCACTGATATTTAAGGGAAGTATGCACCAAAATGCTACCATGAGCATTTTTACTTGTCAAACTTAGAGGCTTAATATAAGTTCAATTCATATCAGCCTTAAATGTAACTACTTAAACATAATATAGAAACTTTCTATTCCTTTTCAACCTTAAAATTTATTCCTTAAATAGCACTATCCTTATATTATAAATCCTTTAATAAGTATGGCCCGAGATTTAAAACCCACACACCCATACTAGCTTCACCGTTTGCTTTTTTTAATTTAAAACGTCCACACTTACGATCAAATAACCATTGCCCTCTGAATTCATCACCGACAGTTGATAAATATGTGCCATACCCATGACGCATGTTTTTCCACCAGCGTCCGGCATACCGGCTTCCACCGGGCCAGGTCCGAACACCGCGTCCATGATATTTGCCAAAATATAAATCTCCTTCGTAACTACCACCCCTGGCATATTTACATGTACCTTGCCCATGCAGACGCCCATCTTTCCACTTGCCCTGGAAAACTGAGCCGTCAGACCGTTTTAAAATGCCTTCACCATTCCACAATCCCTTTTTAAAACCACCTTCATAGCGCGTACCATCGGCTGCAACAAAAACACCGTGACCATCCATTTGGTCGTTGATCCACTGCCCATTATACTCTTCGCCATCAGACCAGCGCTGAAAACCTCTACCGTTTCTTCTGGCATCTTTAAATTCACCTTCATATTTAGCTCCATCAGTAGCTACTACTATCCCTTTTCCATGCGGACGGCCCTTCTCCAATTCACCGCTGTATTTTGCCCCATCAGCAAAGTAAAATATTCCATTTTCTGTAGGGCTGCCTTCTTCAAAAAAACCGACAAAAGCCGAGCCGTCTTCATAATCAAGTCTTCCTTCACCATGTGGCCTTTTATTTTTAGTTTCTCCACTGTACCTTATCCCATTCGGATAAATACATACACCCCTGCCACTATCACGGCCATGATCAAAATTACCTTTAAACTCAGTCCCACCAGGATAAAAGGCGCTGCCTGCACCATGGGGAAGACCTTCTTTCAGGGAGCCCTTATACCGGGCGCCGTCGGCAAAAATAAATTTACCTTTATCACTGAAAAACCCTTCATTAAATTCATCCTCATAACATGAGCCATCATTAAAAGTAAATTTGCCATTACCATGCATCAGGTTTGCTTTCCATAGTCCTTCGTATTTTCGACCGTCAGGCCAGACTTGCACACCCTGACCTTCCCTTTGATCCATAACCCATTGACCACTATATGTTCGTCCGTCAGGCCAGGTCATCTTGCCTTCACCATGACGCATGGCACTTTTCCACTGTCCGCTATATGTTCTACCGTCAGGCCAGGTATAAGTTCCCTGACCCTCGTACAAACCATTAACAAACTCACCTTCGTACTTTTCTCCACTTGGCCAATAATAAGTACCAAGTCCGTGCATCTGGTCATTATTCCATTCTCCTACATACTTGCGCCAGTCAGCAAAGAGGTAAGTACCTCTTCCATGCATGCGGTCTTCCTGCCAGTGTCCTTCATATTTATCTCCGTTCGACCATGTAAAAGTACCTTCACCATGGAAAAGACCTGCTTTCCAGTCACCGCTGTACCTGCTGCCATCAGGCCAGGTAACAGTTCCCTTTCCATGAGGAAGACCATTTAATGTTTCTCCTCTATATTCACCATCACCAGCAATTTTCACAATAATCTACTGCCTTTCAGAAAGTACTACAGATATTTACTTTATTAACAAATTAACTTGCAGACTGGTCAGAAGACATTTCAGGTTGTTCCTTTTTTCGCCAGGCAAGGTATACCATAAAGATACCCAGTTCATAAAGCAGCATTAACGGTATCGCCATTAAGATCTGCGAAAAAATATCAGGAGGCGTTAAAACAGAAGCAAAAATAATTATTATTAACAGAGCAAATTTTCGGTTGCGGCGTAAAAATGTCGTGGTAATGAGACCAATGCTGCCCAGGAACCAGAACAAAACAGGCATCTGAAAAACCAGCCCGAAAGAGAACATGAATGAAGTGGTGAATGTCAGGTAACGAGCTATACTGAAATTCGGAACCAGATCTGCTCCTGAGAAACCGATAAAAAAGTTCAGGGCAAAGGGTAAAACAACAAAATAAGCAAATGAAGTGCCAAGACCAAAAAGCATATACATAATAATCGTTAGTAGTACTGCCGCTTTTTTATTCCGCCCAACTACAGTCATTGCAACAGCTACCACTTGATAGAGGATAATTGGTAGGGTTACAGCTGCACTGGTAATAAAAGCAAGGCGCAGGTTGGCCAAAAGTGCTTCAGAAGGAGTTAGAAATATTAACTGGAGAGTATGATCCTGCGCCTCCAGATCTTGATAAGCAAGGTTAGCGGGAATTAAAAGAAATTGCCGAATATAGTCGGCAAAAGCAAAGCTAATTACAGCAAAAACGAAAACTGTAACAACTATAATAATCAGGCGATTGCGTATCTCTTCAAAAGTTCTCAGTAAGTCTTTTTTTTCCATCTGTTTTGCAGTTTCCTCCCTAACTTTACTCGAATATAATTTCCTGTTCGTCATTTTCTGCACGGAAATACTCGAGGTAAGTCAAGGCATTTTGATAAATCGCGCTATCTTCGCTTTCCTCTTCAAGAACCTCTTCAAGAATATCTTTGGCAGTATCAATTTCCCCCCGGTATTCACCAAGCAGGATAGCATAATAAAAGCGCTCTTCATTGTCAGCCTGTCCTGATGCCACCCTCGGGGCCATGTAATCCTGCAGCCAACTTGTTTCTTCTTCTAAAAGCTCATCTTTCCCCGCTGTTGAAAGCAGTTGAATCAGGGATAGATGCAGCATTGGCTCGGGATTATCACGCAGCAATTCTCTTGCTATCTCAACCTGGTCAATAACCAATTCTTCATTTGCTCTTTGTTCCAGGTATAAATTAATCAGCTCAAGGCGATAGCCAGGATTATCTGGCTCCAGCTCAACCAGGGATTGAAACAGGGAAACCATTCTTCCTTCATACTCCTCTATTGCTTCCTGATCATTAAAGAATACCTGTTGAACAATACTTAAATATCTGTAATTCTCTGCCAGTTCCAACAAAATCGCTTCAGTAGGCTCATTTTCTTCGAGATATGACTCAAGGCGCTCTACTTCGCCTTCATAATGGTCAAGATAGTCTTCAGGTTCAGGCTCAGCCTGCTGGTCCGGTAAAGGCGCCCCTCCGCCGACAGCCTGTCCTATATATGCTCCGACCAGTGAAACAACCATACCGAGAGCCAGAATTGCAGCTACAATACCTGCCCAACGCTGATTTTTTAAATTTCTCGGTCTCTCTTTTTTAGGTTTTTCTTTTTTTGATGCCAAAATAATCCCTCCGTAATTAACCTTGTAACAGTATTTCAACTGTGAGTAAACCGCTATTTAGGTTTTAACTACTCAGACATATTTAATTGCATTTACTTTATTATCAATTGCATTTTTTCCCTTTTATTAAAACTTAACCAGTAAACGCCCACAGTTTTCACAATACACCATTGCTTCGGGATTGTAAAGATGACCGCGTAAAGCAGATGATATAAAGACCCTGCAGCCACCACAAATTTCATCTTCAACCCTGGCCAGAGGCTGACCCTTGTGTTTCTCCGCTAAAAGATTGTACCTATCTAAAAATTTTGGTTCAACTTTCTCTGCCAGAAGAGATCTTTTTTCCTGAAGATCTTTCAGCTCTTCTTCCAACCTGGCCAGTTTTTTTTCAAGCATTGCTTCCTTTTCCCTGAGGTCCCCGGAAGCACCCTCTACTTCTTTTTTCAGCTGCTCCAGAGAACTTTCCTGTTCTTCTAATGACTCCATCAATATTAGTATTTCTTCTTCCAGCCTGTTCTTCTCTTCAGCCAATAGCTCCATCTTTCGCTGCATTTGTTCAAGCTCTTTAACGCTGCTAACCGTTCCATCATACATGTTTTCTTTCAGGTTTTCTCTATCATCGACAATTTTTTGTGTGCGCATTTCCAGGTTTTTTAGCTTTTTCTGATCTTCTTTAAAAAGTAACTCCTTTTCCGTTAATGATTGCTTTAATTCTTCCAGCCTGGTTAATGATTCATCCACACCACTTAATGCAGGAGCTTCTTCAATTTGCTGCTCCGTTGCCCTGATTTCCAGATCCAATTCCTGTAGATCCCATAGTAGTTTTAGCTGCATGCGCTTACATCCTTTCATGTTATAACTGCAAAAGAAAAGGGTAGGTTTTACCTACCCTTTAGCAGTTCCATTTTGCCGTGCTCGAAGTTTGCAAGCAAACTTCGGTTTCATAGCCATCACCCTGCAGTTTCCTTTCAAGGTATTGCTGCAGGTAAACAATACCCGGCCACTCAGTAGCATCATGACCTGCATCCAACAGGGACAAGTTGGATAACTCAGCCTTTTTCAAATCATGGTAGCGGAAATCACCGGAAATAAAAAGATCCGCCTCCTGTCGTACAGCTTGATCAATTAATGAACCGCCGCTTCCACCACAGAGAGCTATTTTTTTGAAACGATCTTTGCTGCCAGTCCAGTAACGTAAACTATTCGGATTAAGTCTTTCACGACAAAGCTTTACAAGCTGTTCCAGACTAATTGCTTCTTCCAGGTTTATAATTAAACCAAGGCCAATTGTTTCTCCTTCCAAATCAAGAGGATATAAATCATAAGCAACCTCTTCATAGGGATGTGCCTCAAGCATTTTTTTAATTACAGCTGACCGCCTTGTAGAGGGAAGGATAGTTTCCATCCTTAATTCATCAGCTTTTTCAAGTTGGCCTCTGCTACCGATATAGGGATTCGTTCCCGCTCCAGGCATAAAAGTACCGTAACCGCTGACCTGGAACATGCAATGGCTGTAATTGCCGACCTGTCCGGCGCCGGCAACCGCAAGGGCATCGCGAACAGCATCTTCATGACCGGCCGGCACGAAAACTACAAGCTTCAGCAGTTCTTCACTTCCGGTGACTTCTAACACCCGGGCATTATCAGCAGGCAGTCCAAGCCTGGCCGCCAGCTGGAAAGTAACACCCTTAGGTGCAATATCGTAATTAGTATGAGCGCTATAAATGTTTAACCTGTTTCTAATCGCATCAGCAACCAGTGCCCCAACGGGCAAATCTTCGTTGACTGAAGACAATTTCTGATAAAATAAAGGGTGGTGCGTAATAAGTAGCTCTGCCCCTGTGGAAAGGGCTTCTTTAACAGCAGCCTGATCTGGATCAAGGGCTACCAATATTTTTTTTATTTCTGCAGAGTTGCTGCCTAGTTGTAAACCGACAGGATCACCTGGCATGGCAATGGATAATGGGGCCAGTTTTTCAAGGTATGACAAAACAGTTTTTACAGTTGCCTGCATTAAAATGATCTCCCTAAGTATTATCTGCAATTACTTCACGGAAGGCCACCATTATACGGCGGCAAGTCGGGCCAGGAGCTGCTGATAAGTTAATTCCATCTACAGCTAAAATCGGATTAACTTCCATCGTGGTTGATGTAGCCCAGACCTCATCAGCCGTGCTTAATTCCTTTATACTAAAAGCCTTTTCAGAAAAAGGCATGGATAGATCTTTCAGCAAAGACAGAACAATATCCCTGGTAATCCCAGGTAAAATAAGCTTGTTAGCCGGGTGAGTTCTGACCTGCCCATCTATAAGAGCAAAAATATTTGATCTCGTTCCTTCAGTTACGGTTTCATCCTGACGATATAGAATTGCCTCCACCGCGCCTGCTTCCGCTGCTTTCTGCCTGGCCAGCAGGTTAGGAAGCAGGTTGGTACTCTTGATGTAACAGTTTAACCAGCGTTCGTCCGGCAAAGTCACTGCTTTTACCGGTAGAATATCTTCAACAGCCTCTAGTGGTTCAAGACCTCTTGTATACATAACCAGGGTTGGTGAAATATCAGCAGGAAAAAGATGATCTCTTTTGGCGCTGCCCCTGGTCAATTGGATATAGATGTACCCTTCAACACAACTGCTTTTATTAACCAACTCCAGGGCAGTACTGCTCATATCACTTAACTGGTATGGCAGATCGATTCTTATTGCTTCAGCGCTGCGCTGCAGCCGCTCCAGGTGTGCATCCAGGTAGAAGGGCTTTCCCTCATAAACCCTGATAACCTCGTAAACGCCGTCGCCAAGCAAATATCCCCGGTCTTCAATCGAGATTTTTGCCTCGGCAAGATTGCAGTATGAACCGTCAATCCAGGCTAAATTATCCAATCTAATTCAGCTCCTTATTTTCGATAAAATTCGTTTCGACCATATTCAATTGCAGCTGCCTGCTGTAAAAGTCCCTCACTTCACCGGCACTTACATGCCTGCACTTTACACTCTCTTCAGTTTTCTTCAATAAGCCAGGTATTTACTAAAAGTTACGTTAACATAACAAAGCCTACATGTCCATTGTACATTTAAAGCAGAACCCTTTACTGACCATACTTTGCTTTGCTGTGCTTTATTTTCCTGATCAGTAAATATAGGGCAACAACCAGAAAAAATAGAATTAAGATCGGCCATGTAATCAGAGGTACAGTCTGAACCTGGTTGATCCTTTCCGCACCGGAAGCATAGTAAGGATCGATCTCCGGCAGGCCTGAATCTCCTTCCGGCTGACGAGCAGCATATTCCAGGACGGTTCTCCATACTTTCAGTTCAGAGTCATCAATATATACTATCAGTTCGTCCAATTGATCTTCAGCTAATGGTTTTCCTTCTACATCTTTCAAGACAATGTCAAGCTGGGGCAGCATTTCACCTACCATGGGCAGGAAGGAAAGAATATAAGAATCTGTCACAAGGGAGTATAACTCCTGGTCTCCCCATTCCACAGGCTCATAAAGTTGATCATCAAAGCCCTGTATTCCATCGCCTGTGTATATTTCAGCACTGGTCACCGCTCGTGTAGTGGGAACAGGCAGATCAAGAAAAGGAATTGTCAGGAATACTGCGTTTTGTGGATTGTAATCGTAGCGCAGCCCGGAAAATTGAAGAAAATAGGTATCACCCATCAATTCCGCAAGCAGGACAGCTACTTCCAGGGCCCGGCGAATTTCATCCCCGGTTAAGTACGCCACAACAATCGGATAGCCGGCCGTTCCGTCAGGTCCAAATCCCAGACCAATTAATTCTGTTAGGTCATACACTGAAACCTGGCCCAGGGCGTGAGGCATAGTTCCAGGCTCAAGGCTGCCACGGATAGATCCGTTCGCCTGTATGGCAACATCTATCTGTCTTCCGGTTTTCTCTTCGGTAACCAACCGCATTGCATCAGTAACAAAATTGCCAAATGGTGATTCCTGCAGGGGCGGGTCATTGGGAATAACATAATCAGATATAACAACCGTATCCAGGATTTGTTCAAACTGCCCGCCTGTTTTCTCAGATAGGAATTGGTTCAGTACTTCTGTATAAGTATCGATCATTTCATTTATATCAGGGTCCAGGGGAATACTGTGATCTAGCCTGATTAAAAAAGGTCGATCATTAACTTCATTCATAATGCGCAGCTCTTCAGTTTCCGGGTTGTAGGCCAGTTCCAGCCGACCCATATACTCAAGCAAAGAACCGGCCTGTAAAATAATTGTGTCGTTTTCTATAATCGGCTCATAAAGTGCTGTATGGCAGTGACCGCCTACAATTATATCGATTCCGTCGACATCCAGGGCCAGGTCAACATCTTCTTCGACCCTGGAGTGTGTTATCGCTATGACCAGCTGAGCTCCTTCAGATTTAAGTTGTTCTACCATTTGCCGGGCTGTTTCATGCTGGTCTTCAAACTGAACCGGTTCATTAGCGGTTGTGTATGATACAGCCTGCTTACCGATCAGGCCAAAAAGCCCAACTTTCAAGCCATTATCCAGTTCTATAAGCTCATTTTCCCGGTATAAATCATTGGCTTTTAAGGGATGCTCAGGAGGGGCAGCTGTATTTGATGCCAGCACCACTGTCTGATCATGGGCGTCAGGGTAGCCGGCTTCCATAAAATATTCTGCTAGAATGTCCGGCCCATAATCATATTCATGGTTGCCAATAACAACTGCATCATATCCTATAGCCTGTTTAATGTTTATCTCCGGTGCATAACCCTCAGGAATAAGCCAGCTGTATGCAGAGCCACCGATATAGTCTCCAGCAGATAAGAGCAGTACAGGCTCTCCGTTTGCAAGCTTTTCATTCCTGATTTCATTAACAGCTGTGGCAAGACGGGCATAGCCACCGATAGTCGGGTCTTCCCGGTAAGGATGGTAATCACCCGTTGGTGAATGAGGAATTAATGCTCCATGCTCATCATTGGTGTGTAAGATCGTCAGGTATACTTCTCCTGATGAACCGTCAACAATTGTGCAGTTGACAAATACAAAGCTGAACAGAAAAAATATGATTAAGCTAAAAAATATAACGACCAGTTTAATGCCATTTTTAAAAATTTGCACGCTTACACCCCCAGGCATTATTGAACATGTAATAGTTCAAGAAAGAGTTCCATTTTACCTCCACAGGCCATTCCCTCTTCAGCAGCAGCATCCGCGTCGAGATCAAGACTGATTAGATCTGATTTGCCCCTGTCCAGGCAAAGCATCGCCTCACGACGCACATCAGCTTCGGCACAGCCGCCACCGATAGTCCCGATTAACTGTCCATCAGGATAAATGATCATCTGGGAACCCTTTTTGCGGGGCGTCGAACCCCTTGCCTCGATGATAGTAGCCAGAACTGCCGGGCCACCTTTCTTTTCAAGAGAAACAAGCTCACGCATAACTTTTTCCTGCACTTCCTCTCCCCTGTTCTCGTTGCGCCGCACCCAGGTTATTTCTGCTAATATGCTGAGAGCTATTTCAGCTTCAGTAACAGCGCCAATCGGTAGTCCTATGGGAGAATATACAGATTCCAGCTGTTCTTTAGAATAACCCGCTTCAGCCAGTTCTTGCAGCTGTGCTTTAACCCGTTTCTTGCTGCCAATCATGCCCAGGTAAGAAAATTGGCCTGATAACGCTTTTTCCAGGCAAAGTCGATCATGCTGGTGCCCCCTGGTAACTATAACAATATAGTCAGAACGAGAAGGTTCTGCCCTGTTAAGACCTTTCTCAAAAGGTTCACAAATAATATGATCTGCTTCCGGGTGAACCGCCTGATTGGCAAAGGAGGGTCGATCATCAATTATGACAACTTCAAAATCGAGGAGTGCCGCCATTTTGCACAGTGCCTGCCCAACATGGCCACCCCCTAAAATAATCAGGCGGGGTGAAGGATTGTAAATATGAACAAAGAGACGGCAGTAGTTTCCTTGATTGAAATTTATTTCAACTGCGGTGCTTTGGCCTTTTTTAAATTGTTCTAGCGCTGCTAGCTCTAACTTGTCATAACTGTTTTCTCTGATACTATTATAAAGAGTACCACCTTCACTAATTATTATTTTATCGCCAATTAAATCAGGGTTGCCGCGGGATTCAATTACTGTGGCAAGGGCTGTTTTCCTTCCGGCATCAATTTCTTCAGCGATTCTGCCGTATAGTGCCATAAAAAATCCTCCGTGCATTATATTAATCAAAAAGCTATTCCCAGAATTTCATGGTTCCATTCTCCAGCAGGCTGTTATGTAAATCGTAGCTATTACGCAAACTCTGTGAAATATGACCGGAGGGTGAATCTGCAATATAACGATGTAGATAGTCACGATAGTCGGGATGCGCACATTTATCAATAATAGTTTTCGCCTTTTCTTTGGGCCCCAAACTGCGCAAATCGGCCAATCCCTGCTCCGTAACAACGACCTGAACCGAATGTTCGCTATGATCAGGGTGGCTAACCATAGGTACAACGGTGGATATGCAGCCATCTTTTTTAGTCGAGGGTGACATAAATATTGACAGATAAGCATTACGGGTGAAGTCACCGCTACCCCCAATCCCATTCATAATGTCTGTACCACAAACGTGAGTAGAATTGGCATGACCATTTAGGTCAAACTCCATCGCTGTGTTTAATGCAATAACTCCCAACCTGCGAATAACACCGGGGTTATTTGACAGCTCCTGGGGACGCATGACAATCCTCGGCGTAAAAAAGTCCATGTTGTTGTAAATCCGCTGCAGATTATCATCAGAAACAGTCAAGCTGCAGGTGCTGGCTCCAAGAAGATGGCCCTGCTCCATTAAATCCAGGAGGGAATCCTGAAATACTTCGGTATACATATAGAAATCCGGCACATCAGGGTCATCCCCCAGAAAGGACATTACTGCATTAGCTATATTACCTACTCCGGCCTGCAAAGGTAAAAACTCGGATGGTATTCGTCCTGATCGCATTTCATCAAGTAGAAAATCAACAACCTGGTGAGCAATTTTCCTGCTTACTTCATCAGGGGATCCCAGCGGTTCAATGCCATCAGGTTCATTATTGTCTATTACCGCTACAATCTTCTTTGGATCAACAGAAGCATAGGGTAGACCGATCTTGTTTAAAGGATGGTAAATGGGAATAGGACTGCGGTGTGGCGGTGGCGGTATAATAGCCACATCAGCCATTTCACTTAAACGGACTGAATGATAGCGGTTTAATTCAACAATTACCTTCTCGGCTGAACGAAGAAAGGTAGGCGATGCTCCAATCGAAGTGGGCAGGTATATCCTTCCATCAGAAGTAATTTCTGCAGCCTCTATTACCGCCCAATCGATAGTTCCCAAAAAACCAGATTGAATTGCCTGGGGTAGGTGGGACAAATGCATATCAGTAAATTCTACTTTTTGTTCATTGATTTGCTTGCGAAGTATTTTTGAGGATTGATAGGGGGCACGCCAGGCCACAGCTTCGGCTTCAGCCAGAAGATCATCAAGCTTCCCTGTGGAAGCACCTGATAGAACATTTAGTTTAAAAGGTTCGCCCCTGCCATGCAGTTCTTTGGCATGGCGTGCCAGGGCCCTCGGTATAGCCTTGGCTGCTCCAGCGGCAGTAAATCCACTGAATGCAACGGTTTGCCCGTGCTCTATCATTGAAGCAGCTTCTTCTGCAGATATTCTTGGAAAATAAATAGGGCTCATAAAAAGCTCAGGCCTCCTTATAGTATTTCTACTTTGATCATTTTACTATATTTCAAGATAAAAAAATACTTGTACTTATCAAGTATGTTTTTTTATTTCTTAGCATATAGAATTAGGGTATTAGTAGGCTGGCCCTTACCACTTCAAAGTATTACTGCTAAATGTTCAGGCTGTACGGTTACTAATAATGTTTAAAAGCAGGAAGATACCTCTGCGGGACTATCAGTGACCCTGTAAAGCACTGAGCTGTCGAATGTTACCTGTTTCTGAGCCGTTAGCGCTTCAGGCCTAGGGGTGAGAGGAAGAAGATCGTATTGATGACTTAGTTCAGGACGGGGCCTGCGTATAATGATTTTTGCCCCGGGGATACCATTTTGCATCAGGTTGTCGAGAACTTCTTTCTTGGGCTCAACCTGGAGAGCGACTATAGCTACGCTATAGTCGAAAGGCAAAGGATCAACACCGTTATAATGTTCTACAGCAATCAGCCTGTGTAAGCCTGTTTTTTCTATGCATCTGCGAGCCACATTAACTGCTTCACTATCGCGATCTACAGCCCACACCTTTGCTCCTGTCTGCCTGGCTATTAATATTGAGGTAAAGGGAATACCGCCACACCCAATGTTTAAAACCCGGTCATCAGCGGTTATCCCGGCCAGGGATATTTCATTATTAACAACTTCGCTATAAAAGTTTGCATATAAGGATACCAACATCGGTATCACGGCAATCTGTTTTTCCATCAACGCTACTGCTTTTGGAATAATGTTCATTAGCAACACTGTCCTTTTCTGACCAAAACGCTTTCAGTTCCCAGGTTTCCTCCTGTGACGCTAGTTTGAAAGCACTCCGGCCACGAATCATTAAAAGACTGCTTAAATAAAACTGAGAGCCATCGCGGCAGGTTCCTATAGATCAAAACTCCACCATTCTTCAAGGAACCTAAAGCCTGCCTGAGAACCTTTTCCTTCGGATAAACATTTAAAGATACCCACACTGCATCATATTTTTTTTGCTTAAAAGTACATCCATCACCACAGGCTACCTTTATGTTTTCCTGCATACCGTTTTGTTTAACAACCAGACTGGCTTCCCTTACCGCGCAATTATCACAGTCAATAGCTTCAACCTTGAACCCTTTGCGGCCTAAGAAAAGTGCAGTATATGGGGAAGGTCCGCTGCCGATATGTAAGACCTTAGCTCTAGGCTTTAAACCGGAAATATCCAGCTCCCTTTGAAGCATGCTTTTATAAAAAAGGTAGAAGTAAATAGCGGAAAAAAATCTGGTCCTGACGGCAATCCTTTCCAACTTTTGCGAAATACTAAAAAAAGGGGATTTTTTACCCCGTTCTGACGACTGCTCACAGGGGCAGCTTTCAGCCAGGTAATCCCTGCCAAGCTCCATTTCTTTTTCTTTCATTTACAGTCAACTCCTTTATCCAAAACTGAAAGAGGCCGATCTACATAAGCAAGGTAGGCTGTAGAAAATGCAAAAAGCAGCAGTGGAAACCAGTATGTAATCAATCGCGACAGGAGAGCTACAGCAAGACCTTCGGCTGGAGAAAATCCATTTAACGAAAACATCAGGGCCATAGTTGCTTCAAATGACCCCAAGCCTCCCGGCAGGAGGGGAACCATACTGACAAGGTAAGCAGTATAAGTAATAACGGCTACTATTAAAAACCCGGTATTTAAACCAAGCATATTTGAGACCAGGTATACTTTTAATGGATAGGCCAGCCAAATAATGGCCGAAATTGATATCAAAAATATCCTTTCATGCTGGGAAACCAGGTTTCTTGAATGCTCTGATGCCTGGTTAAAAAACCGGACTATAACAAGCACCTTATTCTTTACTCCCTGCATGACCTTCCTCTTGATACTATTTACCTCTTCTTCCATCCTGTTAGCGGTTTCATTTAAATTAATGCTTCCTGTTCTTCGGTGATCTGACTTGCGAAAGTGCAGCCAGGCAACAAATGCAAAGAAAACTGCCAGAAGTAAAAAAGCAGTAAAAACAAATACCGGAACATCATATGCAATAAAAGCTAAACCTAAAACTAAAATAATTAAAATCAAAAATGGCAGCAAAGAGTAAAACTTTAATGCAATCATAATCGCAGTCAGTTTTGCATAGGAAATGCCGCTATGCCTGTTAAGTAAAAATATTTTTGCTGCCTCCCCTCCAAGCTTTACAGAAGGGGTAACGCTTTCCACGTAATTACCGGCCATATTAATAGCCAGTATGCGGCCCAGGGAAAGCTTCCGCTCATCTTTGTTTATTAAAAGCTGCCACTGAAGTGATGTTAAAGATAAAGTGATTATCTGCAGAAGTACAAGTAAAAGGATAACAGGCAGCTCAGCCCTGCTAAAAGCCTCTACTATTTCAGCCCTGCCGAAATAAATAGCCAGGCCTGTTATAGTAGTTATTCCGATTACCCACAAAATCGCATGTTTCCTGGTCAATTATTTCACCTTTTAACTAGTGTGCCCTGATGCTAGTTGCTTTAAACTATGTTAGTTACAACTAACTAAAGAACCAAAAAAAATAAATCCACCTTGTTAATCACGACTAACATATTAATAACATATTTAACCTGAAGCTGTCAACTTATATTTTAATCAAGCCTCACCCGGCAGAGTAAGCTAAAATCCTTTTGCTTAAAAATTCAATCAACTCTTCAGAACTAACAGGTGGCAATTAATAATTGAGCATATAATTTAAGAAATCTTACTATTTACGAATTAAAAAAGGCTGGATGCTTTTATAGGTCATTACCCGCCAAAACCACTCCATTGGGCCGTAATAAAACCTTTTCATCCATAAATTGCTCCAGACCAGCTGGAGCAGGTAAACAGCTATGGCTATAATTACTTAAAAACTATTTTTTATAATACCGCCACCGATAACTTCATCACCCAGATAAAAAACAGCCGATTGGCCGGGAGTTACCGCTTTCTGCTTATGCTCGAAAATAACTCTTACGGTATTATTCTCGGGAGGATAAATAGTAGCGGAAACAGGACTGGCCTTATAACGAACCTTTACATCTACTGCTAATGGTGCTTCGGGTGCACTACCCGAAATAAAATTAATATTCTCCGCTAACAGCCCGTTGCACTGAGTATTTTTAGCACTGCCTACAACAATCTTGTTATTTTTTGCATCAATACTAACAACGTAAAGCGGTTCCGGAGAAGTTATCCCCAGGCCTTTACGCTGACCAACTGTATAGTAAGCAATGCCATTGTGCCGGCCAAGGATTTCCCCATCAATGGAAACAATATCACCAGGCCTGGTAGCATCGGAACAGGATCTCTCCATAAAAGAACGATAATCATTGTCAGGTATAAAACAAATTTCCTGGCTGTCACTTTTTGAAGCAACCTTAAGATCATTAGATTGGGCCAGTTCTCGAATCTGCCTCTTTGTTTTCTCGCCAAGCGGAAATAATACAGCAGACAGTTCTTCCTGGCCTAAAGTATAAAGCATGTAACTTTGGTCTTTCTTTTGATCAAAACCTTTATACAGCCTGAAATACTGCAGATCAGGATCATATTCACTGCGCACATAGTGGCCGGTAGCCAGAAAATCAAAACCAAGTGCTATTGCTTTTTGAAGCATGGCAGAAAACTTGATCGTTCTATTACATTCAACGCAGGGGTTGGGAGTTCGGCCCTTTAGGTACTCTTCCGTAAAGTTGCAGACAACATTTTGATAAAACTCATCTTTCATATTGAAAACATAATGTGGTATGCCTATAGAATCAGCAACGCTGCGGGCATCGGCCACAGCATCAGCAGCGCAGCAGCTCCTGGATTCTTCACCGGCTGCCTGTTCCGCCTGCAGGTCTACCCAGAGACGCAATGTAACACCGGCAACCTCATAACCTTGCTTTTTCAGAAGTAAGGCCGCTACAGAGCTATCAACACCTCCGCTCATGGCGACCATTACTTTTTTCCTTGTGCCGATTTCATTTTTCATAAAAATATAGTTTAGGCCACCCTCTACTATCAATTGGTCCCGCTTTTATTATCCCCTATTATAGTTTATGATATATCAAGTGACAACAAACAGGTGGGGTAATCTTGCTAAACCAGGTTGGATCTGTAACAGTTGAAGGCGCCGGAGTATTCATATCAATAATTTTAATTATAGCTTTAATCAGGCGTAAATGGCCGATGTACTGGGCCCTGCTGTTCGCCATTTCAACCCTGGTTGTAACAAACGGTATATCAGCCATTGCAAATTTATCCATTTTACTTGAATCAATTACCAGCCACACCGCTTTTTACCTCGTCTCAATGGTTTTATCCATCACCCTGCTTGGGCACCTGCACCGGGAAATCGGGGCAATGGAAAAAATGATCGGTAAACTGCGTTTATTAATCCGCGACTCACGAGCCCTTATAATCTTCTTGCCGGCAACCATATCGCTATTTTCCTCAGTGCCCGGCGGGGCGATTGTATCTGCTCCCATGGTTGAGGAAACAGGACGGGAGCTGAAAATGCCACCCCTGGAACAAGCTGTATCTAACATGGTTTACCGTCACCTGGTAGTCCTGATTACTCCTTTTAATGCCAGCCTGGTAATGGCCTCAGCCTTAAGCGGAATAAGCATTGCCGGGTTTTTAAGCTACACTGTGCCGGTAATCGCAGTTGTTTTTATTATAACCGCTATAATTATTTACAGGCGTTACCCAAATTCGGTAAAAACCAATAGTACTGAAATTCAAAATAAGGGAACTACTGAAATCCTTTTAAATATAATATACCTGGCATCCCCTTATCTTATAGCTATAACCCTTGGCCTTGCTGTTGGAGTATTCTTTCCCCTGGCCATCCTGGCCGGTCTAGCAGTTTGTCTCTTTATAGAAATACCTCGTGACAAAATCTGGCATACCTTGCAAAATAGAGTGGTTACCTTGTCCCAGGGAATTAACTGGTCCCTGGCTATCTCAACCCTGGCTATAGTCATTTACAAAGATTTTATGCTCCAGGCTGAATCATTTCAGCAGTCAGTTCATTACCTGCTTGACATGGGAATACCCCTGTTATTGCTCATTATAATCTTGCCTTTTATTACCGGCTTTATCACGGGCAATAATGCGGCAGCACTGGGCATATCTATGCCTATACTAATTCCCCTGCTGGGCCCGGAAATGATGTCGATGCGCTACCTGGGAATCTTATATTTAAGCTCCTATGCCGGCTATTTCGGTTCTCCCGTTCACTTATGTACTTATGTGACTAACGAATACTTCAAAACTCCCCTTTACGACCTGATTAAGCATGTTAACGCATATGGCGGCCTTATGCTTGCGGTAGGCCTGCTTCTCGCCCTGTTATATTAATATAAACGCAACTCATTCTACTGAAGAAAAATTTCGCTCCTGATCTCTTAGCCGGCCAGTTAATTTATAAAAAAATGCAGGGGGTTAGTTAACACTTAATACAGTACCCCCTGCTTCAATCTTTAACAGCTATATTTTTTAGCGAACCGGTATTTCATTTACTGCTCCGGTTGCTACAAACTCCACCGGCAGATCCGGGTCTTCAATCATGGCCAGGTCGTAAGGATAGGTTAAAGCCTGGGTCACCATTTCATCTTCCGCCGGTTCGGTAAACTCTGCTGTCACAACAACCCTTTCATCCTGCACGGCAATATCTGTTATTTCAACATCATAGCCACCGGTCGGCCTTTCTCCGTATGTTACCAGGAGGTATAATACTCCTTCGAGCTCGTAGGTCTGCCCTGCAAGTTCCTGCCTGGAATCTTCGATCCACTCTTCTACCTCTGCGGGCAGTTGATCAGGCAAAGTAACCTCAACTCCTTCATCATTATCCGGCTCAGCCGGCAGTTGTTCCTGGCCGCATCCTGCAGCCACCAGGAATAATAGTGCAAGCAATAAGAGTAACCACTTCTGTTTAAACATGAATCAAACCCCCTTCACTTTTGGTTTAATAATTTCAATTACCTGCCTCTTTACTTGCCTCTTTATAAGTTAAGACAGCCAGGGGATTCATTTGGTTCCAGGCCAAACAAAATACAAGTTTTATTTTCAAAGGATCATTCGTATAGTATGATAAAATATATATGGAGCTAGCAGTTTGAAAGGAGCATATTTATGAAATCAGCCTTAATAGCAAGCATAACACTAGCATGCCTGGTTTTTTCTCTTGCTTGTGATAACAATAATGCTGAGCCTGAAGAAACTATAATTTTTGAAATGCCGGGTTGAGTAGTCGGTGAATATAGCGGCGACCTGAAAAATGGAGTGCCCCACGGAGAAGGTATATGGGACAGTCCTGAAGGCGGGCGCTATGAAGGGTCCTGGTTCGAGGGCCAATATCACGGTTACGGTACTTTCACCTGGCCTGACGAAAGGGTATACCAGGGAGAGTGGCAGTACGGATACCAGCATGGCCAGGGTTTAAAAACCTACCCTGATGGGACAATACTGGAAGGAACCTGGAAAGCAGGCCGATATTTAAACAATAACTAAAATTAACTACCCGTTTAACTCAAGAAAAATACACTAGCAGGGTAATAAAAAAAGATATAGGCTGAGTAGCAAGCTATAAATTGAAGATAGCTGGTAAAACCAAAGGAGTGAACCGTATGAACATTTACAGCAGGATGCAGCCTATGAGCATAATGCTCGGCGTTTTACTGATGGTTGTTGGCATTATCTTTCTAGCTGTACCCGATAGAGTGACAGAATTCCTGGCGATCTTCGTCGGTGCGGTAATTACAGTATTCGGACTACTACGCATCGCAACTGTTGCCGCACGCTGGAGAGTAATGCTTAACAGGGGGGTGCTGTTGACTTTCGGTATTATTCTTTCAGGCCTCGGCATATTCATGCTTTTCAATCCGACTGTTACCATAACCCTGGTTGGCGCTATTATCGGAGTATTTGCTATTATCATGGCCTTTGACCGTTTTGTTACAGCAAACAGGCTTAAAGGTCAAATAAATGTAGTTCCCACTATCATTTCCGGCCTGATTCACCTGGCTTTCGGAGTCGGGATGATCTATTCAGCTATTGTGGTTTTTTCCGTAATAATTATATTGATCGGGATATACCTGCTGATCAGCGGGGTCATGATCCTGCTCTCTTCATTTCTATTTCAGGATTTTTGACCCAAAACTTGTATATTTAAAAACGATCAGTTTTAAATAAAAAGGTTTTTAGTTATACTGAGGCCAGCAATATTTCAAAAAGTTGTTTCTGAGGGGCAAAAAAAGGCCGCCAGCTGTGGATCCCTGCATTGAAATTAAGACCCCCTCTATTTTAAATTGTGTTTTTTCAGCTTATAATCAAGGCTTTGCCTGGTTAGGGAGAGCTTTTTTGCAGCTGCGCTGACATTACCACGGGTGTTTTTAAGGGTATTACTAATAATTTCATGCTCGACACTATCAAGGGTATCTTGCAGGCTCATATTTTCAGCTCCAGTCAACCGGGCTGCCGTTTGTACCCTTTTCAAACCGTCATGTTTTTGTCTGCTGCTTTGTGCTTGCTCAAGAAAGAATTGAGACAAGTGTTTTTTCCTGATCTGCCTTTCCGAACCAATCACATTCATTGCGCTTTCTATGACATGCTCCAACTCCCGCACATTTCCGGGCCAATGATAAGTGTGGAAAAGATCTTTAGTTTCACAATCTATACCTTTTACGTTTTTCCCAAAAGCACTATTATATTTTTCAATGAAGTGGCCTGCCAGCACAGAAATATCTTCTTCCCGTTCTTTTAAAGACGGCAGTTTGATAATCACAACACCGAGGCGGTAAAAAAGATCTCTACGCAGTTTACCCGTTTCCACAGCTTCCAGTGGTCCGATACTTAAAGCGCTGACGATTCTTGTATCAATTTTCCGCTCTTCCGATTCACCTACCCGCCTGATCTTTCCTTCTTCAATTGCCCTGAGTAGCTTAGACTGCAAATTTAAATTCATAGAATCGAGTTCGTCCAAAAAAAGAGTTCCGCCGGAAGCTTTTTCAAAAAGCCCAATATGATCGAGTGAACCGGTGAAAGCTCCTTTAGCAGTTCCAAACAAAAGTCCTTCAAGAAGATTCTCCGGTATCGCCGCACAGTTTAAAGGAACAAATGAACCTTTTACCTGGCTGATGTTGTGAATACTTTGGATTAGCAGTTCTTTCCCTGTCCCGGTTTCACCGTAAACCAGGATGGATGAGTTGGTTTGAGCTGCTTTCTTAGCCAGTTCAATGCTCGATTTTAACGATTGGCTTTTCCCAATAATATTATCAATTGTATAGCCTGGCTCTGTATTTACAGATTGACTTTGCTGTTCTGCTTTGCTTCTAAATTCAGTCAGCATACTTTTAAATATATTCATATCCTTTGTAACGACCACTGCGCCTACCAGCTCTTTTTCCACAAATATCGGGTAGGCACTGCTAATAGAGGTAACATGTTTACCAGAAATGGTTTCATAGTCCTGGTAAACATTTTTAATTGACTTTTTTTTGTTAAGAACCTGCAGGGTGATACTGGTGTCTTCATTCAAGTTATACACTTCAGTAATATGCTTGCCAACTACTGCTTCTACAGACAGGTTGTCCAGGCGGGCATTGGCTTTATTATAAAGAACAAATTTTCCTTTTTCATCAATAATAAAAACGCAGTCATCAATAATATCGAGGAGTTTTTCCGTGGCATCATTAAACTGTGTGCTGGTTAATTCAACCTTATCCATAAAGACTCACCTCGGTCATTTTTTACTAGCTATATTTATGGTAATGCTTCAAGCAAATAAAAGCAAGAATTTTTGCTAAACGTCAAATATTTTTGCGTGTCATGCATTGCTTAACAGCAGGGCTTATAACCTTATTAACATGGCCATAGCAAAATGTTTTGCTATTTAAGCATTTCAAGGTATTGTAAAGCTGCCATAAAATCGATAAAATTTCCTATTTAAAAGAGCTCAGAACCTTTATTGCAAAGTTGGCATTCAAATTGCAATTATAGTAGATAAACATAAATGAAAGGGGAGTGCATACCAGGCTTTCCTGGCAGAAGCAGCAGACCTGGCATTAAAGCAGCAAAGCGAGACCAACTGTAAAATCATGCTTATAAGCTGGTGGGATAACATCTCAGATTCAATCATGCCTGATATTTTTGATGAATATGAGTTTGCCGGCTGGGATTTAGAGCATGCTGCAATTACGGAAACATCACTGATGATGTTTTTCGCCCCGGAACTTGTAGATACAGAAAACTTACCGCATGAAGGACTGAAAAATGTTAATCCTTACCAAACATTTCCTGCTGCCGAAGGTATTATTCCAGCTTCGGGTTCACTTTATACTGCCCGTTCAAGCTCAAGAGAAAAGGGTAAGTTAATCGCAGAGGACGTTGTAAATAACTTCCTGGCAATTACAAAAAAAGAATTTGGTTAGTTCTAAAACATTCTAAACGGCTCCACCAGATTTAAAATTATCTGTGGAGCCGTTTTTTTTAAATATCATTAGTTTTTTAAGCAGCGATACAAGTCTCATTTATTTATGCTACACCCCAATATCCTCGTTCCATAATTCCTGGTTTTCGCTAATAAATTTTTCCATAAGCTCGATACAGCTGGAATCCTGTAAAACCTCAACCTGCACGCCCTGTTCCTGAAGGTAATCCTCACTGCCTTTATAGGTTTGATTTTCTCCTATAATCACTTTAGGGATACCGTACAAAAGTATTGCCCCCGTGCACATCGGGCATGGAGACAAAGTTGTGTATATTTCGCATTCTTTATAAACAGATCCTTGCTGGCGACCTGCATTTTCCAGGGCATCCATTTCACCATGAAGAATTACGCTGTTTTGTTGAACTCGCTTGTTATGACCACGGCCAATAATTTTTCCTTTATGTACTAATACTGAACCGATGGGCACACCACCTTCATCATAACCCTTTCTGGCTTCATTTAATGCTTCTTCCATGAAATTACTCATAGCTTTTTTCTCCTTTATTTTCGTTTAATCCAAATAAATTAACAATGCTATAATCACATTGAAGTCTCCGGCTGCCGCTTAGAATGTATGTTTCATTGATATGATATCAAAATTGGCTGTTTCCAGCAACATTATTGCTTAAAACAATAATTAAGCCACGAAAAAAGGGTTTCCGGGACATAATATCCTTGAAACCCTTTTATTTGCTGGTGGGCGAAACAGGGCTTGAACCTGTGACCCCCTGCTTGTAAGGCAGGTGCTCTCCCAGCTGAGCTATTCGCCCAAAATATGGTGAC